>Ga0316217_10000584_pt1 | contig 51192 bp, 33 predicted proteins | sample 1anoAmetaG_FD_203633 | JGI IMG/M metagenome (GOLD analysis project Ga0316217, IMG submission 203633) | Freshwater microbial communities from Trout Bog Lake, Wisconsin, USA - 1anoA | ecosystem: Environmental > Aquatic > Freshwater > Lake > Hypolimnion/Profundal zone | place: USA: Wisconsin...
GGTAAGTTCCGAGAGCCGGCGCAAACGGATCAAAGGTGTATTGCCAACGTGCCGGTCAATGCCATGATAACGGGATGTGCTCATAGTTAAGTTGCACAGATTGATGTGCCGAGATCTGAATACTTCTTACACGCGCCTTTGTCGAGAATCGTTAGCTGCTTCTCTTCGTAAATCACCACCGCGGTCGCGGTAGAGTTGATACGCGCGCCGGCGGATCTGCTCGCCGGTTGGTCGGCGCATTGGCACACTGGGATTGCCCGGACACGGGCGCTAAACGGGAAGAGATCGAGGTCGGATAGACGACCTCGGTCCCCGGGGGAACAACCCCAACCACAACTCCGCGCGCATCCCGTTGGAGGACGCAACCATCGAAAACGGTTTCCCAATTGACTTCTCCGCCGTCCCTGTGGTGGGTTGACTGATTGCTGGCGTGCATCTAACTCCGATTGATTGATTACTGTTGCGACACCTTCAGGGCCTGATCGAGATCGGCAATGATATCGCGGACATCCTCGATGCCGACCGATAACCGCACGTACTCCGGCGTCACGCCGGTGCGGACCTGCTCGTCGGGTGTGAGTTGCGAATGGGTCGTCGTCGCCGGATGGATGATCAGCGACTTGGCATCGCCGATGTTGGCGAGGTGGCTGAGCAGCTTGACGCTGTTGATCAGTTTCGCACCGGCTTTCGCGCCCCCTTGATGCCGAAGCCGACAATCCCGCCCTGGCCATCCGGGAAATACTTCTGCGCGTTGGCGTGGTCGGGATGGCGCGGCAGACCGGGATAGTTCACCCATAACACGGCCGGATGTTTTTCAAGGAACTGCGCGACGGCGAGCGCGTTCTGGGAATGGCGTTCGAGCCGCAAATGCAACGTCTCCACGCCGAGGAGCGTGAGAAACGCGCCAAACGGACTTTGCGCCGCGCCGGTGTCGCGCAGCCAGTGGGTCCGGATGTGAATGATGTAAGCGATGTTGCCAATCGGGCGCAACGCCTCCTCAAACACGATGCCGTGATACGCCGGTGACGGGGCGGTGAATTCCGGCCACTTCGCCGGTTCGTTGGCCCAGAGGAATTTGCCGCTATCGACAATCGCCCCGCCAAGATGGACACCGTGACCGCCGATGAACTTCGTGGTTGAGTACACGACGATGTCGTAGCCATGTTCGATGGGCCGGAACAGCGCCGCCGTGAGCGCCGTGTTGTCCACAATGGCCGGCAGGCCATGGCGGTGCGCGATCGCAGTGATCTGGCGATGATCTGGCACGTCATTCTTCGGATTGCCGGGGGTCTCGATGTAAACAGCGCGCGTGTTTTTGTCCACGAGTTTGCTCAGGCTTTCGGGATTCTTAGGGTCGAAGAACCGGACCTCGATGCCGAGCTTCGCGAACGTCTGCGTGAACAATGTCCACGTGCCGCCATAGAGGCTGGTCGCAGAGATGAAGTTCTGCCCGGCATGGACGATCGTCAGCAGTGACGCTGTAATCGCGGCCTGGCCGCTGGCAAAAGCCAACGCGGCGGCGCCGCCATCGAGCGCGGCGAGCCGCTTTTCGAGGACGTCGGTCGTCGGGTTCATCAGGCGGGTGTAGATGTTGCCAAATTCACGCAGGCCGAACAGATTTGCGGCGTGGTCGGTGTCTTTGAAGACATAACTCGTCGTCGCGTAGATCGGGACGGCGCGCGCGGTGGTCGTCGGGTCCGGCACTTGACCGGCATGTAACGCCTGGGTGGCGGGATGATGGTTCGACATGTTTTTGTTTTCTTTGGTTGGGGTTAGTTCCAGTCCTGGAACAGGACGGTCGAGAGGTAACGCTCGCCGGCATCCGGTAAGACGACGACGATGGTTTTGCCGGCGAACTCCGGCAGCTTCGCGAGGCGCACGGCAACAGCCGCGGCGGCGCCCGACGAAATGCCGCTGAGCGCGCGAGCCGGCGGGCGAATTCGACGGCCTCGGCGCTGCTGACTTGCTCAACGCGATCCACGATGGACAGGTCGAGCGTGTCGGGAATGAACCCGGCCCCGATGCCTTGAATCTTGTGCGGGGCCGGTTTGAGTTCCTGGCCGGCGCGCTTCTGGGTAATCACCGGGCTTTCCTGGGGCTCGACAGCCACGGAGTGAATTTTTTTGCCTTTGGTATTTTTGATGAACCGCGACACACCGGTAATCGTCCCACCGGTGCCGACGCCGGACACGAGGACGTCAATTGCACCACCGGATTGCTCCCAAATTTCGGGACCGGTCGTTTTTTTATGAATCGCCGGGTTGGCCGGGTTCTTGAATTGTTGCGGCTGATAGTAGCTGGGATTTTCCTCTTGGAGTTGCTGCGCCCTGGCAATCGCGCCGGCCATCCCTTTCGGACCTTCGGTGAGGACCAACTCCGCGCCAAAAGCTTGGAGGACTTTGCGCCGCTCAATGCTCATGGTTTCCGGCATGGTGAGAATGACTTTGTAGCCGCGCGCCGCGCCGACGAAGGCGAGGGCGATGCCGGTGTTGCCACTGGTCGGCTCGACAATGGTGCCACCCGGTTTCAACACGCCGCGTTTCTCGGCATCCCAAATCAATGCGGCACCGATGCGGCATTTGACGGAGTAGGATGGATTGCGCCCTTCAACCTTGGCCAACACGGTCGCCGGCGCGCCGCCGGTAATCCGGTTGAGTTTTACCAACGGTGTGTTGCCGATGGATTCGGCATTGTTCTGGTAGAACTTTGAGTTACTCATGGTGGTGTTTCCTTGGTTTGGGTGCGGGCGGCGGTTGGCGCCGCCCGCACCGGGTTGGTGGTTGGTTAGAATTCGTACTTGCCGGACAAGGCCCAGCCGTAATTTTCAACGGTGTTCAGCACGTTGCCAAAATGGCCGTAGCCGGCCGTCACACTGCTGTGGTTGTTGAACACGTAGGCGACACCGGCGGTGAACCAGTCGTCTTCCTTGCGAACCAAGGTGCCGATGTTGGCGAACGCATTCCGTTTCTGCCGGTACTCGAACGCGAGTCCAACATGTGGGTGGACCAGGTACACGGCATTGACTTCGAAGCTCGGCCGGTAGGTGTCTCCAAAACCGACATAGCCGAGCTGGTCGGCGGCACTCAAGCGCAACCCCGCCGAAAGGATCAGCGGCCGGCCGAAACCCTTGGCGAACAGTTTGCTGGCCGTCGCGACGAAATCGGCACCATAATCGTGCCGATAGCCGATCCCGGTCAACGCACCCCCCAAGCGGTCATTAATGTCCCCGATGCCATCGTTGAATTTACCTTGGACGCCCAGCGTCAGCGCCGGGATGGGAATGCCGAAGCTCTTCTCCGGTATCGCCAAGACGCGCGCATTGAGACTATGCAGCCAAACATCGCTGCGGCCGATGTCCTTGGTTGTCGCGGCCAGGACTTTGGTTGGTAGATCGCCCAGTCCGAACCGACTGGCGGCGTAACCCAGTTCAACCCGGCGCCATAAGGTTTCAGTGATGGCGAAACTCGCGACGTTCTTCTGGCCGGCACCCACGAATATGCCGGAGAGTGCCGGTAGTCCGAATACCTTCTTTTCAGGCCCGGGATTGACCAGATAGGCAATCGGGGTGATGACGACACCGCCCACACCCTCAATGGTGTGCAGTGGTAACGGCGGCCCTTTTTCCGGTTGGGTTGCCGTTTCCGGTGCCGGTTGAGGCTTGGCGTCATCCGCATATGTTGCCGGCAACAACAGCCGGCTGGCCAGCAATGCGGCAATCAGTAGTTTATGGTTTCGAATCATGATTTGTTGTCCTCCACGATTGGCCGCCAGTCCTCTGGTGGGCGTCGTTTGTAATCTCGGTTTCATTGGCCTCCATGGGTATGGTGGGCAGTTAAATGGCTGAATCAACTCCGGTGCCGGGTGGCTGATCGCTGAGGCGGATTTTTTCAGTCCGCTCGATCTGCACGACGCGATCGTTATGCACAACGATTTGCACGACTCCGAAATGGAGCGACTTGACCTGGCGCCTGACGATATCCAGCCAGGCGAATTCGGCAGCGGCCGGGTGGTGGATTAGTGCGGCTGGTTCGGTGATGTGTTTGGCGCTCATGCTGATTCCCTTTTCTAAATGTTCTGGCCGAATGTTTTGATGGTGCGATATTCGGCAAGGATGCATTGCAACGCCGCGACATTGGCCTTGATTTGGAGATGGACCGGCGCGGCTTGCGGCGTTTCAAAGATCAGGTCGAATGGCGCATAACGCGCCTCGGGGGAGGCCGCCAGCACCCCGTCATAACCTTGTTGGACCAACCCGCGATTGGCCGGGAAGCCGTCAATAATCCGCTGTTCGTTGCGTGGTAAAATTTTCTCAGCCGACCACAGCGCCGGCAGGAGCAGTTCCTTGCTCAGGTCCGGGCCTTGCACGAACCCGTAGAGACCAGTGCTGGTATTGTCGCTGTGCAACGAAATCAACCCATCGAACTGATGCCGCCAAAGTTCATCTTCGAGATGGAGTATTTCCGGCTCGGCGGACGATTTCCAGAACTCGCGGTTCAGGTCTCTGCCCCCGCGCGAATGCCGCGTGTTGTCCTCGTAGCCGGTTGGATTGCAGAGCGGGTAGGCATAAATCTGGTACCCGGACGCCAACGCTGGCTCGTCAGCCAGATTACGGTAAAATTCGGTTATCGACAGGGCGCCTTCCGGTTCATCGCCATGAATTGCGGCGAAGATGGCGAGCTGGATCGGATCGGGATCTCCACCCGGCCCAGTGAAGATGAAATAGGGCAGGGAGTACCGATCCCCGTGAAGTTGAAATGAACCATACCGGCCAGCCCGGACAAACTCTGAGCGGTTCGCCAGATCATTCAACGGCGCCAGCAGTGCGGCAATGGATCGGCGCGTGGTGACCGTTGGATTATCGAGCAAGGTTGTAATCATGGCTGCTCGTTGTCATCCAGATGGCGGCTATTAGTGGACCAGTAGGTGAAATAAGATACGATCAAATCAGTCGTCATTACCGACACAAAAAAAGAGTCCCGGTGTCGCCGTTGTTTGGCGACCGTCTTTTCGGGTGCGGCTGTTGTCCAGGATTTAATCATATGTATAACGATCAATGTAGTCGTATATTCTCGCACGATTGATTTGTTGTCAACTAATTATTTAAAATTTTTAGATACCGTCGCCCGCAGCAAATTCGGGCGCGAACACTTCCTTGTTCCTGACGGGTTCGCGAGCATGCACGTCAGCCAGCGTTGCGCGATCCATCAAGCCAGCGACGTAGTTCCGCGCGTCGAGGAAGACGCGGCGAAACCGGCAAGTCGATTCCTGTGAGCAGCGCTTGTAGCCGGCGACAGAAACACATTCAATTGGCGCCAAAATCCCATCAAAATGCCGCACAACTTCGCCCATTGTGATCTTAGCTGGGTCCTTGGCCAGAACATACCCGCCGCGAATACCGGCCACACTGCTGACCCACCCCTGCGATTTTAGATCGAGCATGATGTGTTCGAGGAACTGCTTCGGGGCATCGTTGCGGCGCGCGAGTTCCCGGATCGGAATCGGGACGCCCTGATAATGTTCAACCAGTGTGAATAGCGCCCGCAATGCGTAGTCGGTCTTCTTGGAAATCTTCATTAATAATGACGATAACAAAGGTCGTGTAATGCGTCAAATTGACCACAGATTAATTATAACCGATCGGATTGCGGCTAAGCATCAAAATCCGAGCAACTCAGGAAGTAACCACAGCGCTGGCAGACAAATTTACAGCGCAGGTTGATCAGGCGCGCGCTACAGCGCGGACAGAACTCCCAATGCCCGGCGGCGGTGTCGGATTCGTCCGGTTGCGGTTTGGTGGTTGGACAAGTGTTTTGGTCGTGCCGCTCGCTGAGCCCGGATAACTGTTGAATCAAGGTTTTGATCTTGCGCTCTGCCAGCGCCAAGGCGTCCTCAATCGTTGCCACATGCAGATCACCAACCTGCCAGTAGGTGACCTGATCAGTCCAGGCGGGGAACTTTGTTTCCATGTGTGGCCGATGTTCCTGTTCATCCAGCACGATAATCTGATCGGCCGATTTTAGATCCTGTTCCGTCACCTGCCGCGGATCACGAAATGCCGCCGGCCGGGGCACGCCCCGGGCCTGCAATCCCTGAATTGTGAATGGTGAGATCGGTCCCACATTGTCAGACCCCAGTTCCAGCGCCACCCCACCCGAGGTTGCCGTCCAGGTTAGGTGTTGCTGATTTGCCAGATGATTGAACAAATGTTCGCAAAACCGGCTGCGGTAGTAGTTGGCGGTGCAGATGAACAAGACGTGGGGCATGCAGCAAATGGTAGCGCACGCGGCAACATTCGCAAGTCACAAGGCGATGGCGCCGGTTGGTTCTTGGGATCCCGCCCGACGCAGGTGCCGGCGGCTCAATTTTGGGAAATATCGTCCGGCGCTTCCGCCAGCAACCGGTATTCGGGGCCTTTTGTCCGCAGAATCAGCTGCCAAAGTTGCTCAGGCGCGGGATGGAATACGAGATCAATTGAGGCCGGGTGGGTCAGCCACGCCGCGGCTTGCATCTCGTTGTCGAGCTGGCCGGGTGACCAACCCGCATAGCCGGCAAAGAACTTGATGTGCACGCCGGGCGCAAAATTCCCGGCCGGTTCCAAAACCTCCGCCAAATTATGCGCGAGACGGAGCCCCGGGATGACGTGCGCCGGCGTCAGTTCGCCGACCACCGGTTCATGGATCAGGCAACTGAGTGCCTGGAGTTTGACAGGGCCACCCAGGTACAGCGGCAGGGCTTGCACCGCCTCCGGCAGGTCTTCGGCCAACGCCTCCGCGACTGTTTGTTCAGTCACACGGTTCAGGACGAGACCAAACGCACCGGTCGGATCGTGCCGGCAGATGAGCACGACCGTGTGGTGGAATTCCGAGCCGGCCAGTTTGCCGCCATCCAGCAGCAGTTGGCCTTGGAGTGATTTCATGGTTGATTGCGTAACAATATGCGCCCATGGCAGCCAATCTCAAGCCCGCAATGGATCGGTCGCCGCAATGCTGGCGGCAGCCGCTGCCAGGTGGTCGGACACGGTCGGATCCTGATTATTTTGCCTGAAATTCCCAGACACCCCAGAACGCCGGCATGAGCTCGGCCTCGGAAGGAACATCGGAGACAATGCCGGTCACCTTGTTGCTCCAATAGGTTCGCGCCAGGGTCACCGAACCGTTGCCACGCAAAATCCCGATATCGCCTTGAATCCGCAGGCCCGGTTGCGGAGCCAAACCCAACACATCCAGCGGAACGGAAATTTCATAATTGCCGGTGCCATCCGCCGCCAGCTGAACCTTGTCACTGACGTCGTCCACGCGGTCAAAACTGATTGTCCGCCACGGCGAGCTAAATGGAACCTTGGGAGTTTGAGTTCCGGGCGCCACGGGGCGATAGATGAGCGCCACGGTTTTCCCCTTCACTTGAGTGATCAGCAACCGGAGGTCGCCCGCCACGGGTCCCTTGCGGTTGGGATCGGCCTTGGGATTCGTGCCAATCATCAACTCCAACGCGCCGCCGGTTTTGAATGGGGCGGTTGGAATTTCACCCGTATTTCGCAACAGATTCGGGTCGGCGGTTTCCCAGGCGGCAAATAATTTTCCATCCGCAACCGCCACAGCCCCCCGGATGTTGTATGGCTTGGTATTCGAATTGAACCAGGCGTGCGCGCCGCTCTTGTCGATCTCGACCCAGTTCGTTGCCCAGTCATCGAGTTTGCCGTCGACCGTTGGCGTCATTGTATTCAACGCAACAGCCATGACGCCACCGCCTTGCTCCTGTTTGCGAATGGCCGCAACCGCCAAGATGTATTCCTGGGCCGTTTGCAGGTGTGCGGTTGTTACTGTCAGGGAGGTTGAGGGAATCCGCCGGATGGTTTCCAAGCCTTCCAGCCGGATCAGGATCGTGTTGTTGCCATCGACGAGATAGACTTTCCCATCTTGACCCTGCGTGACCATGGGCCAGAAGTTTTCGCCATTGAGCGACATGTGATCGAGGTTGATACCCCGCTGGGCCGATGGCATCGCGATAATGTCAGCCACCCGGCAATCCTGAAACGGGGTGGCCACGTACAACCCGTCACTCGTCATGAAATGCAAGCTGCCCATGCTCGAGGTGAACGCCCAGAGCGGTCCCGCGTCGGACCCCGGGAGAGTGAACATCCCCCCCACCAACCGCGTCGTCCCAACCAGTTGCCCTGGTTGATCCGGTTTGGGCGCTTCATGCGACGCGTGCAAGCCGGGCCACACATTGGGATAACTCCACGAGGCGCTGCCATTGCGACCGCCGCTGATCGAATACTGATGGAATGGCAGGACCCCCAAGGTGAGAACAAAATTTCCCACATCATCAATAAGCAGTTGATCACCGCCCGAGGAGGCTGGTCCGTGGACGCCTGCGGCAATGACCTGCCCCTTGGCGAAATCATATTTTGGCACACCGGCGGCGGTGAATTCGACCGGGGCAAACCGCATGGCTTGCTTTGGTTCTTTTTCGGCGCCCAGCCGCGAGACGCAAAATGAAAAGTCGGGCAAGATGGTCACGCCACCCGAATCCATTTTCAAGCACGCCATTTCATTGGCTTGGACTTTCCCATCACCATTCAAATCCGACCAGATGTAGAAAAATTTGTTTTTATAACCATTCTTGAAATCAATTCCATCGGGAACCAATCCTTGCAACGCGGGATCCTTGAAGAGTTCTTCCCACGCCGCGCCCTGGCCCATGCCGGCGACAGGCCGGATGACATGATCTTGCTCAAGAAACAAAAACGCCGCGCTGCCGCCCGTGGGATTGCTGTTGTAGCAGTTCGTAAAGTAACGCTGTTTTTGGCCGTTGCTTGTCCGATAGAGCGCCATCTCGGGAGCCGCCATGCGGGCCGGCAATTTCAACTGGGACGGATTTTCCCGATACAGAATATTGACGAGTTGCGACGTGCCTTGCTGCCAATCCAACCGGAACTCCATGACACCATGGCCTTCATCGGCATAATAAAACCGGTTTTTATCGACCGGATCGAGCGTGCCGCCGCCGCCATATTTTGATGGGCCGTAAAATGCCTTCACCAACTTCCCATCGAGCGTCCACACGCTGACACGTTTCGGCACAAAATTCTCTTCCGTCACCCACAAATGCTGATTGGGATCGATAGCAATCCCACGGGGATTGTTCATGTGCAGGGGATCATATGGCCCGGCCTGCGGGCTGCCCGCCTGACCAATGGCCCGTAGGAACTTCCCCGCCGCAGTAAAAACCTTCACCTGGTGGCTGGTGCCCCGATCGCTGATATAAATATTCCCGGCCCCATCCAGTGTGATGCCAACGGGATCTTCCAGCCCTTTTTCGATCACAACTTTCGGCGCGGTCGCGCCTTCCTCACGGTCGATGCGCAGGAGGCGCGTCCCGGAGATCACCAATAATTGGCCCTGTGAATCAAACACAATTCCGCGCGGTGATTCAATCGGGGCGGCCCGCAAGATCTCGCCTGCTTTCTTGTCGGGCATCGCTTTCGCGTTGAGAAACAACAGTTGACCGGATTTCGTCAAGCTGCACACCACAATGCCGTCAGATGCCGCCAAGCCGCCGATTTCCTTGCTCCAATCTGGGCGCGCATCTTGCGATGCTGCCAGTGGGAAGCGCAAAATCGGCTTGTCCGCGCCTTTTGTTAAGGCCGTGACGCGCAACTCGGGGACACGCGGTTTCTTTTTATCCCCGCCATTGTCGACGTCGCCGACCGAGGCCACGTACAGGTGGACAGCTTCATCCGCGTGGGCGCCATCATCGCGCGCGACATACGGCGCGGTTGTCCAGTTCCCACCAATCCACCCCTTGCCGCCGCGTTTCTTGCCGTCGAGATCCACCCAAGCCAAGCCGTCCGGTCCCTCGGTTAACCAGCATCCCAAAAACATTGCTGGCTCTTTCGTTGGAGATTTCGCCGCCGGCACAAACGCCGCCGCCATCGGCGCGCAGTGGTTCGCGAGCCAAGCACCAGTATGGTCGGCGGTATTCCACGGAGGATTACCGGCATTGTAGACGCCGAATTCGTAGTAGGCATGAATTGCCTTGCGCCATAAGCCGCGCACCCGGTATTCCCCGGGTGCCACCTGCTGCGCCGGAATATGGTAGACCCCATGTTTGGCGGCTTCGATGTCCCGGCCCAAATCATCCGTGCCATCCCACCAGGCGATATTATCGCCTTTCGGGAACGGAGTTTCGGAAACGAGATTACGGACGCGCTGGCCGGTTTTGTCTTCGATGACGAGCGTGACAAAGCCGTCCTCGGGGAGCGTGAATTTCACCGGAATCAATAAATCCTTGGGGGCGATTGTTTTTGCCACAACCGGCGGTAAGGCGGTTTCCAAGGCTGCCCCACCCAGCGGTTTCAGTGCCAACCATTCGCCCAGCCAAATTCGTTTGCCGTCGCGTAATTTATCCTGCAAATGCCCACCGTGGACCTCTGGCGCCGGTATCGGCTTGGTGATGCGGAGGCGCAAGGCTCGCGTCGTCACCGCCTTCCCAAAATCAATCCAGTTAAGACTTAATTGGGTGGGATAGAGGTTTTTTAGGTTGGTAATATCGGTGAGTTTCTCCCAGTCCGAATCCAGTGCATCCCGTGGATGCGCGCTGCCTGTCCCTTTATAAACATCCAATTCCGCGGCATTAAACCCGGGGAATTGGAGCGCAATTCCATTGAGCGTCGCGGGTTTCGCCCAAACCAACATCACCCATTCGGGATCTTCGCTGATGGTTTTGGCGCGGTTACCTTCATCAACGGAGAGATTCTCCCACGCGCCCCAGAAACCATCGCTGCTTTCATTATTAAGGCGATCCGCTTTTTCCGTCATGCTGCGCACAATGGCCTGGGCTTGAGGGGCAATATTCACATACCGGTCTGTGAGCCAGTAAACACCACCCAGCCAGCCGCTGAAGATTTTGTCAGTCGGCTTCGCCGTATGGGTCAACCGCAGGGCTTGAGTTTGTGTCCCGGGCGGCAAAACCCACGTCGTGAACTCGGCGCTTTTTTCGAATTCAGCGGTAATGATTTTCCCATCCCGGATTCTTTGCGCGGGCAGCCATTGGGAATCATCGTCCAGATTACCGGGGTAAATGGCAGTCGGCTTCAAAACACTGACGGTGACGTTCCCGCCGACGATCAACGTCCCCACCGGTTTGGATTGCGTCAACCCGATGCGCAGGTGTCTGACTCCGGGAGTTTTCGAATCGCCAAATGACCGGCCGCTATGGCCCGGGATTGTGTCTTGTGTCCAAACCACCCATTTAAGAACCGCACTTTCATCGCGCGCATCGCGGGGATCGATCTTTTGTTCCGCTCCATCGACCCACTCCGCGTACGTCGCGCCATCGAGATCGGCTTTCTTTAATGGCGTTTGGAACGCAGCGGCCGGCAGCGGCGCCGCCCAGCCTTGGGCCACCAATCCCAGTCCAATAATGGCAACATGGGAGAACAGTTTTTTGTAGTTCATAAAATTGTTTCTTATGGATTCACGCAGCCGGCCTTCGTCCACCGCCATTGGTTGTCAAAGCAGCCGTGCGTTGTCGTGGTGAAAATCGGTTTTCCGTCAACGGTTTTGGTGGAGCCCAATAGGTAATCGTCGCTCGGTCCGCGCGCCGCCCAGACGCCGTAACCCTCCTCGTCGTTGGCCGTCACGACGACGACGTACCGTTCTGCCGCAAGTGGATTTGGGTAAATGAAACACGCGCCCGCGCCGGTGCCGGCAACCTGAATGTTGCCCAGCGAGCAGCCATCGGTGGTCCATTTCAGCGGCAATGAATCTTGCATTTTTGCCAGCAGGGCGTTGTTTTGGGGCGTGCCAATCAGGAGGAGATGGCTCTGTTGCAGGTCCGCCGGGGTCACATCGCGGTCGGCCTTGGATTCAAACACGGCGCCGAGCCCCCAATCCGAAAGCTTCTTTCCCGTTTTTGCGAGGACGGCGTTCGCCTTCTCGTCGCCTTGCGTGCCGTAAACAATGAGGAACCGGCTGAATTGAAAATCGTCAATGGGGCCGGAGCGGCCGTGCCGTTTCCCGGCGGATTCGAGGCTCCCGGCTTTCCACTGACCGTCGGTGGTCCGGACAAAGGAAAGCGCCGCTTCATTCCCAGCCTTCGTTATGAGCGCAAGTTGCCCGTCAATGGCCACCGTCCATTCCTGACCGGGTTCGCTCTTGGGGCGCACCGTAAACGCGGCGAGGCCACTGGTTTTCACTTCGATCTTCCCACCGGCAAGCGTCGCATCGATGCGCCCCAATTCGGCGGGCGAACTCAACTGATCCACCCGCACCCACCACGCTTCGTTATAGCGCAGGCCGGTGGCAGTGAACCGGACATGCGTGGGAACAGGCGGGCGCCGGTGCGCGAGCAGCCATTGATAGAAGTCCGCCGATTGCCATTCGTCCGGCGTCGCCCCGTGCGCAGCGCCCGGCACTTCGTGTGTGGCGAGCGGCGCGCCCAGTTCGATGAACCGGTCCAACATCGCCAACCGTTCGGCAGCGGTGTTCGGGTTCTCCTCGCCGTAGGAATGGCGCAGGGGCAAGGCGACGAGATTCTCAACACGCGACGCCAAACTGGCTTGTTCCAGCAGTTTCTTTTCCACTGGTGATCTGAAGGGTTGTGGCGGTTCCACTGCGTGATACAGCGAATAGGTAACGCGGAAGTCATTGGCCTGATTAAAATACTGCGGGTAGAGTCGCGTGGCGGCCCACTTCGGTCCGGTATCGGCGCCGCTGAGCAATGGCGCGCCGGCGGCCCACAAATCGGGCCGGCCTTCGGCCAACTGCCAGACACCCCGGCCACCGATGGCGTGGCCGATCAAATAGACGCGATCCGAATCGACTTTGTATTGTTTGAGCACTTCGTCCAGCCCGGCCCACGCTTCCGCCGCGCTGATGCCGCCCCAATCAAACTGCCGGTAGGCGGGCGCCTGACAGACGATGGCGCCCAAATCGCGCAATCGCCAAGCTTGCAAGGCGAGTTGCCGTTCATCGGCGAAAATGCCGTGCAGGAGAAAAATCAGCGGCCAGCGTTGCTCAGACTTGGCGTCGTAGTCCTTGGGAATCAGGAGGCCGAGGGAACGCGACTTGCCGGTCAATGGCGAGGTGTAGGCTTTAATAAACGAGCCGGTCAGGCCCGCGTACGGATTCCCGCCCGTTTCGCAACGCGTGCTCGCGTCTTCCAAGGCATTCAGTTCTTCCACCAGTTGATCCAGCAATCGCCGGCTGGACGATTCCGGTCTGGCTTCGTTGGCGATCAGTGCCTTGCAGCGTTGCATCCACAAGGTGAGTCCGTCCCGCATCAGAGGATCGACAGTGGAATTTTGCGCCAGCGCTTCCAATCGCTTGGATAGTTGTGCGGTAAGATTTTTGATTCGGGCAGCCGGCCGCGCTGACAGCTCCGCTTGGAAACCGCTCGTGGCCAAGACCACGCCGTTCGCGTCCGTTACCGTGACGCCGAAGTCGTATAAGCCGTCGAGATCGTCGATCCTGGTTAGCGCGCCTTGCGCCACGGCGAGCCGTGGGCCGATTGCCTCCAGCGGCAAGGTGAGCAATGGCGGGTTTTGGACCGGCGCAGCCGGCGTTTGCGGCGCGGAACGCAACGCGATCACGGCGTTCTTGGCGCCCGGCACGTCCGCGAGCACACTCAAGGACATTTTCTGAGGATCGGTGACACACCAGGTGTTCGGACCGGCCACAACGCGTGGCAGCGCGGTATCGCCGCGATACGCGAGCCGCAGCATGTTCATGTGCGTCGGTTGGGCGAATGTAATTGCGCTCGGATACCAAATTTGCTGCGATTTTCGGCCTTTGTCGTCGCGGTCATCCAGCATGATTTGGAAACCGAGACATTGGCCTTGGGTCGGCGCGAAGCCCGGCAAGTTTTTCCACGGGATCCGACATTCCAATGTGTAACCGCCCGGATAAATCTTGGCTTGCCCTTCCACGCCTTCAAATGGTTTCTGCGCCCCGACGACGCGCAGGGTTTCCCCGGCCTTGAGCGGCGGGGCGATGGCGATTTGCCAGAACCCATCGGTCCGGTACTGGTTGGGAAAGCTGTTGAAAAACAACTCCACTGAATCACCTTGGTAAATCTCGGCCGGACTGGTTACCTGAACTAGAATATCGTCACAGACATCTTCCGCGAGGTAGAGAGCCTCATCATCCCACGCCAGCCGGACCACGGCGCTCAAATCGCGGGTGCCGGTCCAGTTGAAATGCCGCCGGAGAGTATTTTTGGCGGAACCGAGAATGATGCCAGTCGCATCAATGGGCCACCCATTGAGATTGCCATCCAAGGCCGGCCGGTGCGGCATCCGACCGATGGAAACGATTTCAGGCCGGGCCTGCCCCTCCACAAAATCATCTTGTCCAAGAGCGGTTCGACCAAGCAGCAATAACAGTGCGGCCAGCGGAATAAATTTTGTCATTGGCGGATGCTGGGAAATAAGTGTTGTGTGAATTGGCGAAACAAAGTCAACCCGCGTAAACTGCCATGTTTTTTTGGGGCAGGCAAGGCGCAAGCGCGGCTGGTTGGCCGGCCCGGCACCACAAACCCGTTCCGCAACTGTTTTTGGTTTGGGGATTGTGTCGGGCGCAAACCTCTGGTAGCACTCTCAATCATGAAACTCTCATTACCATTCCGGCAAATCCATTTGGACTTTCATACCGGCCCGGCCATTCCGGATGTGGGGCGCGACTTCAACGCGCGCGAGTTTGCGCGGACGATGAAGCGGGCGCATGTCAACAGCGTCACCGTCTTCGCGAAGTGCCACCATGGGCATTTGTATTACAACACCCCGCGCCCGGAACGGCATCCCGGCTTGCAGCGCGGGCTCGACCTGCTGCGCGGCCAGGTGGACGCGTTGCACGCCGCAGGCATTCGCGCGCCGATCTATATCAGCGTCCAATGCGATGAGTACGCCGCCAACACGCATCCCGAGTGGGTGGCCCGCAAAGTCAACAGCGGCCAGGTGAAATGGGGTGACAACGTCTTTGCGCCGGGCTGGCAGATCATGGACATGGCATCGCCGTATCAGGATTATCTGGCGGAGCAAACCGCGGAAGTCCTGAAACGCTTCAAGCCGGTTGATGGGGTTTTCTTCGACATGTGTTGGGATCAGCCATCGACGACAAAGTATTTCATGGCCGGCATGCGCCGCGCCGGTCTCAACCCGGAAAGCGAGGCGGACCGCAACCAGCACGCCCGGCAGGTGGCGCTTGATTACATGCGCCGGTTTTACCGGCTGGTCAAGGGCGCCAGCCGCGACGCGACCGTGTTTTTCAATTCCCGGCCCCTGTTCAATCTCGCGGAAGATATCGCCTACCTGACCCATACCGAGATCGAGGCGTTGGCGACCGGCGGCTGGGGGTACATGTATTTCCCAAAAAACGTCCGTTTCTGCCGGACCTTTCCGAAACCGTACATGGGCATGACAGCGCGGTTCCACAAGAGTTGGGCGGACTTCGGCGGGCTCAAACCGTATGCCGCGCTCGAATACGAGACCAGCCAGATGATGGCCCACGGCGCGCAATGTTCGGTCGGCGATCAACTCCATCCGCGCGGGACACTCGACAAAGGGGCGTACGAATTGATCGGCCAAGCCTACGCCCGCGTTGCCGACCGCGAGCCGTGGTTGACGGGGGCCCGGTCCGTCGCCCAGATCGGATTGTTTCAGATGCCGAGCGGCGTGCTCAGTTCGACGCAGTCCACCAGCGGCACCGACGAAGGCGCGACGCGGTTGCTCACCCAGCTCCGGCATCAGTTTGACGTGGTCGGCGAAGCGAGTGACCTGGAGCACTATGAACTCCTTGTTTTACCGGATGCGATCCCGGTCAATGCGCGCCTTGCGAAACGCTTGCGCGCCTACATCAAGCAGGGCGGGAAGCTGCTCGCCACCGGAACGAGTGGGTTGTCGGCCGACGGTACGCAGTCGCTCTTACCGGAACTCGGCATCAAACCGCTCGGCACCTCACCATTCACGACCACATACATCCGGTTCGGCAAGGCAATTGCGCCGGGCGTGCCCGCGAGCGATCACGTAATGTACGAGCGCGGGATTCGCGTGACGGCGCAAACCGGTACCCAGGTCCTGGCGAAAATCGTCGAGCCCTATTTTGAACGCACATGGGACCATTTCTCGTCCCACAACCAAACCCCCGGCGACAAGTTGAGCCGGTATGCCGCGGCGACGGTGCGCGGCCGGGTCGCATATATCAGCTACCCGATCTTCAGCGCGTTCGCCACCCATGGCAACTATCCGTACCGGCTGCTGGTGCAGCAGGTGCTTGATCAACTGCTTCCGGAACCGTTATTGCGCGTCGCCGCGCCGACCAGCACCGAAGTCACGGTCATGCAACAAAACCGGCGGACGATTGTGCACCTGCTGAATTACTGCCCCGAACGGCGGACCAAGACCATTGACATCATCGAGGACATCGTCCCGCTCGCCAATGTGCCGGTTTCGCTGAAGTTCGTGAAACGCCCGAAGGTCGTCTATCTCGCCCCGACCCGGGAAGGTTTAATTTTCGACATCCGTGGCGACCGGGTGGATGTGGTTGTGCCGGAAGTGCGCGGGCATGCGATGCTCGTCTTTGAATGAGCCTGCTAGTGACCAGAACTAACGCCCGGTCGCTAGCGTTGGCAGGCCCGGCGGAACAAATACCACACAGGCCGGCGCACCGACTGTGACGACTGACTCAGTGGGGTGGAGCTGGCCGGTTTCTGGATCGATCCGAAAGACAACGATGTTGTCGGAATCCTGATTGGCAACCACCAGAAGTTGGCCGGTTGGGTCGATGGCAAAGTTCCTTGGTGACTTTCCTTGCGTCGGTTGAAACTCGACCAAGGTGAGCTTGCCGGTCTGGTTGTCGATCGCGAAGACCGCAATGCTGTCGTGGCCGCGATTCGAGCCGTAGAGAAATTTCCCGTTCGGATGCACCGTAATCTCGGCCGTCGAACTCATCCCTTTGAAATCACCCGGCAACGTGGACACCGTCTGCAACTCCACCAGCGCTCCATGCGTTGCGTTGTAGCTAAACGCGGTGATCGTCGATGCGATCTCATTGATGACGTAGCCAAACCGGCCCGTGAGATGGAAAACGAAATGCCGGGGACCGGCGCCGGGTTGCAGCGCGACCGCCGGCGGGTCGTTGGGGGTGAGTGTGCCGTGTGCCGGGTCAAAACGATAGCTCATTACCTTGTCCAGACCGAGGTCGGCACAAAACACAAACTGATTGGCCGGATCGATGGCAATGCCGTGGGCATGCGGAGCGGCCTGCCGCTGCGGATTCACGCTTGCGCCGTGATGCTGGATGAACGCGGTCGCGGCGCCTAGGCGGCCGTCGGCGCCAACCGGGAATGTTGCCAGACTGCCGCCGCCATAGTTCGCCACAACCACATTTTTGCCAGCCTGATCCACGACCACATGACACGGTCCGGCACCACCGGTAGGTTGCTCGTTCAGCTTGGGCAATTTGCCGCTGGCCGCCGCGATCCCAAAGGCTGTGACGGTCGGGCTGGGTTTGCCAGTCGGATTCCACACTTCATTGACCGCATACAGGAACCGGCGATTCGGATGCACCGCCAGGAACGATGGATTCGCTGTCTCCGCCGCAAGTTCCGGAGCACTCAGCGCCCCAGTGCGTGTGTCGAGGCGCGCCAAGTAGATCCCTTTGCTTTTCGCCCCGGTGTAGGTGCCGATATAAACCAAGGTTTGTGAAATGTCGGTTGGATTCAAGGATGCTCCATGCACGGTTGCGCTCAGCGTGATCAGGCTGCCAGTAATCAGTCGGCGAATCATTGGCGCCGGCGCGGTTTTAGAATGCCGAATTGAACGGGCATCTCGCCTGTTCTTCCGCGGCGACTTTAACACCAACAGGCGAGACGCCTGTGCAACTTTTTTCGCCGATTTGTTTCCAAACATGCTCTTAACATTTGCCTGAAATGTTTTGCGCGCACTTCGGCGTGGTCGGGCCGGCCGGGGCGTTGGCCGCCGCATCAGCTGCGGGGATGAATTTTTGTCCAGCCAGCCAGGTCAGCGCCTTGGCTTGCCACGCATCCCACGCCGGGCCTTTGTACCCATTTAGGCCGTGGCCGCCGGTGGGGAGTGCCAGGTATTCGCCCGCCACTTTGTGGGCGCGAAGCGCATCGTAGAACATCTGGCTGTTATCGGGTGGGACCGCCCGGTCATCCTGGGCGTGGGCGAGGAACGTCGGCGGTGTCTGCGCGGTCACCTGTTTTTCATTGGAGAACAGCTCAACCAGTTCCGGGGTGGGCACCGGACCGAGCAGACTGGCTTTGGTACCTTGGTGGGTCTTGGCGCCCATGGTGATCACCGGATAGACCAGGACGGCAAAATTCGGCCGGCAACTGAGTTGCTGGATGGGATCGGTCGCGCTGGCATTACCGGTATCGAAATGCGTGGCCGCTGTGGACGCAAGATGCCCGCCGGCGGAGAATCCGATGATACCGATGCGCTGCGGATCGAGGCCCCAGGCGTTGGCTTTGGACCGGACGAACCGGATCGCTCGCTGGGCGTCCGCGAGGGGGACAAACGGTCGGCCCTTTGGCAGCCGATACGCCAGCACAACGCCGGTGATGCCGTGCCGATTCAACCATTGCGCGATCCCGGTGCCTTCCGCTCCCATTACCAGCCCGCCATAGCCGCCGCCCGGGCAAATAATCATGGCCGCGCCGTTCGGTTGGGCCGGGTGATGAACAGTGATTGACACGGTGGTTGGTTCAGTTTTGCCGTCGCCGATCGGCGCCTCCCCGGCCCAGATCGCAATGGTTTCCGGTTGCGGAGTTCCCGCGGCCGCGTGCGCGGCCGGCTGGTGCACGAGCAAACCGGCGATCACCAGCGACGGGAGGTAATCCGGAATATTCAGACCGGCGATTTTTCCAAGCATATTCATCTCCATTCAAGTTGCGGCAGCTAACCATCAGTGTCGTCGTTTTCGATTACTATGATTTCGCAACCTTGTAAAGGGTTGACGGGAATTGCAAGGGGCGGTCTCCGGAAAAGCCGCATCCGCTCGCCGGTGTGACTGCCGGTGGTGAGAAGCACTTTAGGTAGGTTCAAATTTCAGGAGTTGATCACGCTGATCAGGCAACAACGCAACAGTCTTTTGCTCTTCTACCATTATGCTGTAACAATTGTTACAGCATAATGGTAAGATTGCCGTGCCAAAATTGGGAAGGCGCCAGACGTGATGCGGGTGCGGCCCGCCCTATTCAAAACCCCCGGCGCAACAAACGGCAGCGGTCACCCAAATTTTTCAAAGGTTTGATCGTTTGGCGGTGTCTGATTGGGTATAATTGATACCGATGGAGAGATCCGCAGAGGAGGTTGATTGGATTCGCCGGAGTCGGGCGGGCGACCCGCAGGCGTTTGCAGCGCTCGTCATCCGCTACCAACGCCTGATTCACACGTTGACCTACCGCATGACCGGTTCAATGAGCGACGCGGAAGATCTCGCGCAGGAAACTTTCATTCAAGCTTACCGGCGCATTGGCAGTTTTCGTGGTGACGCAAAATTCTCCTCATGGCTGTACCGTATCGGGGTCAATACTTGTCTGAATTGGCAGAAGCGCCGGCAACGCCGTGTGCGGGTGCACGATGAATTCGCCCGGCAGGACACTAGTGCACTGTAACATTTAAATCTGACACAGGGTGAATGCGGTTTCTCGTGTTTCTGTAGGTCCACTTCACTGGTTGCGCCTGCCGATTGTACTGACGGATGTACCGGGTGATTTTCTTGGCGAGATCTTTCACAGAACTGAACACGCCGCGCGCAATGACGTCGCGCTCGATCTTTGCGAACCACAACTCGACCTGATTCAGCCACGACGAATAGGTCGGTGTAAAATCCAATGTCACTTGCGGATGTTCCTGCAAAAAGAGCTGGACCCGCTCGGTCTTGTGAGTGGAGAGATTGTCCATGATCACATGAATCTCCCGCTTCTTCGGTTGTCCGCTGACCAACTCCGCAAGGAAGGCGACAAACTCGGCACTGGTGTGCTTGCCGGCTGTTTTCCCCAGCACCGCACCGGTTTGGGTATTCAACGCCGCAACCAGCGCGAGCGTCCCGTGTCGATAGGACTCAAAGCCATGCCGCTCGGCGCGTCCGGCAGATAATGGCAACACAGGGTCCAGTCGATCCAGTGCCTGAATCGCGGTCTTCTCATCCACGCAGAACACCACCGCGTTCGTGGGCGGTTGCAGATAGAGCCCGATGACGTCCGCCGCTTGCTTGTGAAATTCTGGATCGTCACTGGTCATATACCGGCGCATCCGATGCGGCTGGAATCCCGCCTTGGCCCAAGTTCGTGCCACCCGCATATGACTGATGCCCAGTTTCGCGGCCAGTTTGCGTGTGCTCCAGTGGGTCGCGCCGTCGTGGGGGGCGTGGCGCGTGTAGTCGAGAATCTTCGCCTCCAAGGCCGGCGTCGCGGTCGGAATCTGCCGACCTGGATGTCGGGCGTAGAGTCCGGCCAAGCCTTCGACCGCGTACCGCTTTCGCCAGAGGCGGATCGTGTTGGTGCTGCAGCGCATCTGCCGCGCGACGGCGCGCTGCGCCTGACCTTCCGCCAATCGGAGAATGATGTCAGCGCGGCGGACATCCTCGGCGGGAAGGCGGCGGCAACGCACCGTGGCGCGCAATTCAGTCATGTCAGCAGAACTTACATTGAATGCCTTTTTCATCGGCAACCCATAGCAAAGCTCTGTATCAGAAGTCAATGTTACAGCGCACTCGTCGCCTGATGGCCGCATAAATGCAAGCCCTTGCATTTTGCAATCAGCCGCAATTCATGAAGCCGGTTTTGCCAGGTCGCGCAGTCGTTTCCCAGTAAGTGCCGGCAAGCTCAACTTTCAAGGTCGAGCTTGATGTGCAAATCGCGGAGCTGTTTCGGCTCAACCTCGGCCGGTGAGTTCGTCATCAAATCCACCACTTTGGCCGTCTTCGGGAACGCGATCACGTCGCGGATGTTGCTGGTGCCACAGAGAATCGCCAGCAACCGGTCAAAGCCCAAGGCAATCCCACCGTGCGGCGGCGCGCCATACCGGAACGCCTGGAGCATGTAGCCAAACCGGGACTGCGCCACGTCGGCTGGAATTTTCAGCACGTCTTCGAAAACTTTCTGCTGCACATCCGGCTGGTGAATCCGGATCGAGCCGCCCCCCAGTTCGACGCCGTTGAGCACGATGTCGTAATGCTGGCCGCGGACTTTCGTTGGGTTGGCATCCAATAACGGCACGTCTTCCGCCACGGCAGCCGTGAACGGGTGGTGCGTTGAGAGATAACGGTTGGCTTCCTTGTCAAACGTGATGAGGGGAAAGTCCACAACCCACAGAAAATTCCACTGGTCATCACGGACTTTCAGCTTGCCGTCTTTCTTGAGAATGTCCGCCACGATCAGCCGGATCCGCCCCAAAACTTCCCAGACGATTTCGCGTTGGTCCGCCCCGAACAAGATCAGGTCGCCTTCCTCAATTTTGAGTTTGCTGGTCAGCGCGGCTTTCTCGGCGTCACTGAAAAACTTCACGATCGGCGATTTCCATTCGCCGCCTTCGACTTTGATGAATGCCAACCCTTTCGCGCCGAAGTTCTTCGCCGTCTCTGTCAGTTGTTCGATCTGACCTTGCGTCGCACAGGCGAACCCTTTGGCGTTGAGCGCTTTCACCACGCCACCGGTATCCGCCGGCGTCCGGAACACCTTGAACTTGCTCTGCTTGAAATCCGCAGTCACGTCCACCAACTCCATGCCGAACCGCGTGTCCGGCTTGTCGCTGCCAAACCGGTCCATCGCCGCGCTGTACGGCAGGCGTGGGAATGGCGTCGGAATTTTTTCGCCGCGCGCCACGAGCCAGACCTGTGCGAGCAAGCCTTCGATCAACGCGTACATGTCTTCCCGGTCGATGAAACTCATCTCCACATCGATTTGCGTAAACTCCGGTTGCCGGTCCGCGCGCAGATCTTCATCGCGGAAACATTTCGCCAACTGGAAATAGCGCTCCACACCGGCCACCATCAACATCTGCTTGAACTGCTGCGGCGATTGCGGCAGGGCGAAAAACTTGCCGGGATTGACGCGCGACGGCACCAGATATTCGCGCGCGCCTTCCGGCGTGCTCTTGAACAAGATCGGCGTCTCGACTTCGAGGAAACCGTTGGCGTCGAAATAATCGCGCGCCACCTTCGCGACGCGATGCCGGAGCTTCAAATTCTTCGCCATGCTCGGCCGGCGCAAATCCAAATATCGGTATTGGAGCCGTAAATCCTCACCGGCCTGCGCGCCCCCGCTCTCATCGAGCTGGAACGGCGGCGTTTCGCTCGGATTCAGAATTTCGAGCGTGTCCGCCAGCAATTCCACTTCGCCGGTTGGCAGCTTCGGATTGACCGTGCCCTCCGGCCGCTGGCGCGCGTGGCCTTCGACCGCGATCACAAATTCACTCCGCAACGACTGAGCCAGTTCCCAGGCCGCCTTGTTGTGTTGCGGATCGAACACGAGCTGGGTGTTGCCTTCCCGGTCGCGCAGTTCGATAAACACGATGCCGCCCAGATCCCGGCGCGCGTGCACCCAGCCGGCCAGGCTCACTTTCTGGCCGATCTGCGCCGCGCGCAATTCCCCGCAATTATGTGTTCGTTTCATAAATATTTCTCAATTTGATTATCAATGCGACGCGTACCTGTCTGGGCACACATTGTAGCCGTGAGCAGGCTCGCGGCTACAAAACCACTTCCACAACACGCTCTCCGTGTGACAGTTTCGCGACGAGCGAGTCCACCTGGATCCGCTCTTCCGTTCCACTCGTCAAATCCTTCAACTTGACCTCGCCGGCAGGCCATTCTTCCGGGCCGATGACGACAGCCGACCGGGCACCGAGGCCGGAGGCCGCTTGAAATTGTTTGCCAACCTTGGCCGGCGTCAACGAATACTCAACCGCGCAGCCAGCATCACGCAAATCGTGGGCGAGCTTGAGCGCCGCCGGCCGCAACGCTTCGTCCGCAATCACGAGGTAGCAATCCACGCCGGCCGCTGGCTTTGGCAACAGCCCGCGTTCCTTGAGCAACTCGCCGAGCACCACGTCGCCCATGCCGAAGCCGAGCGCCGGCAGATCCACGCCGCTGACCACCTTTAGCAAATTGTCATACCGGCCGCCACCGGCAATGGCGCGGAGTTCACCTTTGCGATCGTGAATTTCCCAGACAATGCCGGTGTAGTAGGCCAGCCCCCGCACAATTTTGAAATCCACCTGACAGTAACCGGCCAGGTCGCCGAGTTTGTCGAAGACCGTTTTCAGGTCGCCGTCCGGTGTTGTTTGGCCGGCAAAGGCGAGGATTTCATCCACCTTACCGGTGACCGCCGCCAGTTTTTCGCGCGTTTTCTCGACCGGCTCGCGCTCCATCTTGTCAATTGCCTGGAACGCGGCGTATTGCTGGTCGGCGCCAATCCCGACTTCGGTAAACATTTTCTGCCAGGCGCGCCGGCCGGAAACACGGACGACAAAATCGTCCTTGGTCAGGCCGAAACTGCGGAGCGTGTCGATGGCGAGCGCGATGAGTTCGGCATCGGCGGCCACATCAGTCTCGCCGATGATGTCAGCGTTGAATTGGAAATGCTCGCGGAGCCGGCCGCGTTGTTGCTTCTCGTACCGGAACAATTGTGGGATGGCAAACCACTTGATCGGTTTTTTGTAGTCCCGGTGATGCGCGCCAACCATCCGGGCCAGCGTGGGCGTCATTTCCGGTCGGAGCGCGACTTCACGCTCACCTTTATCGCGAAAGTTAAAAAGTTGGCCGACGATTTCAGCGCCGGATTTTTGGGTAAACAGTTCGAGCGGTTCCAGCGGCGGGCCGTCGTATTCCCGGAACCCATACCGGCGCGCTACAGCGCGCCACTGGCCGAAGATATACCGGCGCAGGGCCAGTGTCTCGGGATAAAAATCGCGGAATCCGGGAAGTGCGTTCATGGTATAATTACAGAGGCCGGCCGGGGCCCGTCCCCGCGTTGCCTGGCGTTGGACCGGTTACTTCGGCGGCGCAATCTTCGCCGTAAGCCCCAACACCTGCTCGCGCATTTCCTTGCCGGCTTTGAATTTCACAACGGCGCGGGCGGGAATTTGCACGTCCTTGCCGGGATCGTTCGGGTTGCGGCCGACGCGCGGCTTGCGCAGTTTCACCTCGAACACACCGAAGTTGCGCAGCTCGACATTCTTGCCGGCAATCAACGCCTCGGTGATGTAGTCGAGCGTTTTCTGCACAACCGCCATCACGTCCTGTTGAATCAGGCCGGTATCGTTGCTGATGCGAATCACTAGGTCTCGTTTGGTCATTGACATGGTTGGCTCCTGTTAAACCGCGCGCACTCTAGTGACCGGTCCCGCGCGCGTCAAGCCAAATGGCTTGCACACCAACGACTTTCACAACGCGCCCAATAACTCACCAATCGCTTGCCGGACACGCAACGTGTCGGCGTCGCCGAACTGCACCACCCGGACCCGGTCGCCGCGCGGTTCCCAAATCGGCACCGAAGCCGGCCCGAACAGCGCCACCGTCGGCGCCCCGACGGCCGCCGCCAAGTGCGTGATCCCGGAATCATTGCCGGCAAACACGGCACACCGTTCCAGCACGCCGGCCAGTTCCACGAGTTTCAGGCCGGTCGCCAGCGTGACCGGCCGGGGCACCAAGGCGGCGCTCAGATTGCCCACCACGCGCTCGTCGGCCTCGCCGCGCACGACAACCAGCGGCAACGCCAGTTCGTCCACGAGCCACCGGGCCAGCGCGGCGAATTTTTCCACCGGCCAATTCTTCTTTGCGCTGCCACTGCCGGGATGCAGCACCGCGAACGGCGGGCTGGGGCCAGCCTGCCCTACCGGTTCCGTGGTAGGGCGCGGTGGCCCCACCGCGCCGCAGTGCGTGGAGAAGAATCGCACGGCAAACTCACGGTCGGTTTCGCTGGGATAAACGCGCGGGACCGGCTGCTCGACGTAAATCGCCAGCGTTTCAAGCGGCCGACAATAATGTTCCGCCGCCGGCAGGTCGCGTGGCTGCGGCGCTGCCGCGATGAATTGTTTCACGCCACAGCGGCGCACATTGTCGGCGAAAACCTCGTCCGGATCGAACAGGTATGAAATGACGACGTTGAACGAGCCGAAATAATCCATCCACTCCGGATCGAGGCTGCCATTGGGTACGAAAAATCCGGCCATGGCGCGCGCCGTGATCGGGCGGAGCGCGTCCGCGTACCGGCGCCCGTGGGCCAGTTCGGCGATGTGCGGGTAGCCCAGGACTTCAAGTTGCGCCCCCGGCCAGCGTTCGCGCAGTGCGCCAAGCGCCGGCAACGTGCAGATGAAATCGCCAATCGCCCCGCCGCGAATGACCAGGAGGCGCGGCGTTTTCAGATGGCCTCGAAGATCAGCAGCTCCGAAGTCAGCGCGCCTTCCAAGCGGATGGTCACGCCATCGTGCATGAGCGTGACGGCGTCCATTTCAGCTGATTGGCCGGTATTGTCGAAAGTAACTCGGTAACGTTTGCTCCGGTCGAGGCCGCGTAATCGCAGCCGGTATTCCGGCGCGGCCGGGGTGGAAAGCTGGAACAGACCGCAAATCGCCCGCGAGTGGTCGTGCGCAGCGAGTTCGAGCACGCCCCAGCCTTGCGGGTCGGGCGCCGGCACGGCCGGCGTGTGATGGTAAATCCGGCCGGTCGCCATGAACGGGCGCACGAAGTTTTTGTACAGGCTGAGCCAGTGTTGCATTCGTTGGAGCAGATGCGGATTCCACTCCGAGCCGGCCGGATGGGCGACCCCAATCGTGGGTCGCACGAACAACAGTTGCCGGGCTTGGAAATCAAAATCGGCTGCGGTGTGGCCATATTGGCCGAAGAGCAGCCGGTCAACGTATTCCGGCGGCAAGGCCATGGTCATGCCATTGGTGATGGCAAACGAGCGCGGCGCGATCTGCCAGTCGGTGACCCACGTGTGGCTGAACCGGCGCACCATGCCGAGGTCGGTGCGACCGCCGCCGCTGGCGCAATTTTCGAGAATCACATTCGGAAACCGGGCGCGCACCCGGTCAAAAATCGCGTACAGCGTCTCGTAGTAACGCCAGTAACCATTCTCGACAAAACCGTCGCGCACGGTGCGCAGGCCGGCGCCGGGATTGGTGTTGTAATCGAGCCGGAAAAAATCCAACTGGTTTTCCTCGATGACCCGGCAAATCTGGGCCTCCATCCACTGCGCGGCGGCGGGAATGGTCAAATCAATCTGACCGGCAAAGCGTGTTTGGCCGTCATAGGCGACCGCCAGCCACTCGGGATGTTCCTTCACGATGCGACTGTCATCGCCGAGGCGTTCGGCTTCCATCCACAATCCCCACAACATCCCTTTGCTGTGGATCCGGTCCCGGAACGGTGCGAGGCCGTCGGGGAACCGTTGCCGGTTCACTTCCCAATCGCCGACGGCCGGATACCACTTGTTCGTTGCCGGCGCGTACCAACTCGCGTCGATGAAGAACACTTCGGCCCCAAAATCCGCGGCAGCATCAATTGCGTGATTGATCGCAACCGGCGTCATGTCGAGTTCCGGGCCAATCGCAGACTCGACCCAGCCGCCGCGCCCCCGGGGCTGCGGCAGAATCACGCTACGTCGGACGTGATCGTGCATCGCGTGAACCGCCGCATCGAATCCACCGAACACCATTCCCAGATGCAGTTCCGGGCTGGTCACGGTTTCGCCCGGCGCAATGACCCGTTGCGGGGCCGGCGCGGCGGGGCCACCCCGGAAGAAAAGCTGCGCGGCCGCATTGGTGGTGCCGCCGGGCGCATCGAGGTCGAACTCGAAACTGTAGCCGCCCGACCAGGCCAACTGGCCGATAAAATGTTCGCCCATGGCGTTATTGCGAAGGACGAACCAAGGGTGTCGTTGCCGGCCCCGCCGGTATCGACCATCAACCCGGTAACCCGCAGCCGGCAAGTCGTGCCATTGGAAATCGCCTTCGTTGCCCCAGTCCGCGTTGTCAAAGTAACCAAGTGAATAGAGGCCGGTCTTCCGGCCGCCCAAGTGCGACTGCCAGCGGACGACTTTCTGGAGGACACCGCTCCACGGGTAAATCGCCGATAGCGCCACGGGGCTGGCGCCGGTATAGGTTACCTCCAACCAGCGCGTTAATACCGGCGTCCCGTCGAGCTTCGTGTGCACGCGGACGGTGACCGGCTGCACCGTGTGTTTGACCGTGATGACCGTGTGGCGCTCATTTGAAGCCGGTAATTCTGCAAATCCATCCCACTCCCAATCTGACGCCAACAGTTGTCCGCCGATCTCCAGCCAGAATGCGTGGGGGGTGGCGTGATCATTTGGCGAGAGCCGGCCCGCATAGAAATTGACCGCGCCGGCCCCATTCCAACCGGCACTGCTGAAACGTCCATTGTGCCAGGATTCTTCGTACACCGTCATCGCGGTGCGGTAGCTGACGGTCCGGAAGTCCGTTCCCTCCGTCACGATGACATCCGACCATGCGCTGTTCTCGGACGGATTGTGATTCATGAGGACAGTATGCCGTGAACGTAATCCGAGCGTCAAGCCGGCGGTGCCTTGTTTTCTCCCGCGCGGGTTGCTAACGTTGCCAGCGAACTGAGTGACCAGCAATCATGAAGCACTCAACCACAACGACGGAAGCTTATGAAGAAATGGAGTTCAGCGAATTGAAGGCGGTGATGGCAATCGCAGCCTTGACCGGCAGCGTGGTCGCGACGGCAGACTTCGTCAAGCCGGCGGAAATGCAGCAAAAGAATCAGTGGGCCAAAGAACAGCTGCTGAATTCACAAGCGTCCCAACTGCCGTTTTCGTTTGTTTACGGCGGGCAGGCGGCCGGGAAGTTGCTGGCGGATTGGCCGAAGCAGACCGACCGGAAGAAACTCGGTCCGACACGCACCCAGCACACCCGCACTTGGACCGATCCGAAGACCGGGTTGGAAATCCGTTGCGTCACCGTGGACTATGCGGATTATCCGGCGATTGAATGGACGGTGTATTGCAAGAATACCGGCCCGGCACCCACGCCAATCTTGGAGAATATCCTGGGATTGGATGGCCAGTTCGCGGGCACGCCCACCGACGCATTTATTCTCCGCGGGATCAAGGGGGATTCGTGTACGGCGGACAGCTACGAGCCGTATGTGGCGCGCTTGGGGCCTGGCACAATTAAAAAGTTTGGAGCCGCGTCTGGAAAATCCACGGGCGGTCCGGCCGGCTGGCCGTACTTCAACCTCCAAATGCCCGGCGGCAACGTCATTCTGGCGGTGGGCTGGCCGGGCCAATGGGCCAGTTCGTTTAACCGCGACAAAGCCGGCCGGCTCCGCATCCACGCTGGACAGGAACTCACCCATCTATTTCTGCAACCAGGCGAGGAAATCCGGACACCGCTGATTGCGCTGCTGTTCTGGAATGGAACGGATGTGATTCGCTCCCAGAATCTCTGGCGCCGCTGGTATCTGGCGCACAACCTGCCGCAGGTCAATGGCCAACCGCAGCCGGCCATCGCCCAAATCCAAGTGAGTGGGACTGAACAGAACATCACCAATGTCCAAGCATTCCTGGATGCAGGCATCCACGTCGATCTGTGCTGGCGCGATGCCGGTGGCGGTGTGGCGGACACCTGGTTCCCGACCGCCGGGGGACTGTTCTCGAATCCCGGCATGGCCTGGCTCAACTCCGGCACTTGGGAGATCGACCCGGCCAAATATCCGAAGGGTTTCAAACCGTTCACGGACTGGATTCACACCCACGGCATGCAATTCCTCCTGTGGTTCGAGCCGGAACGGGTGGGCAACCCGAATTCCTGGCTGGGCCAGAACCATCCGGAATGGCTCCTGCCAGGAGCTTGGGGCGGTATGATTCTCGACGAAGGCAATCCGGCGGCCCGGCAGTGGTTGATTGAACACGTCGACAGTCTGATTAAGTCCGAAGGGATCGACTGGTATCGTGAAGACATGAATGGCACCGGGCCGCTTCCCGCCTGGCGCAAACACGACGCCGCAGACCGCCAAGGGATCACCGAGAACCTCTATGTGCAGGGGCACCTGGCGTTCTGGGATGAATTGCGCCGCCGCCATCCCGGCCTGCGGATTGACTCCTGCGCTTCCGGTGGACGCCGGAATGATTTGGAGACCATGCGGCGGGCCGTGCCGTTGCTGCGCAGTGATTTCCAGATGCCGAATCAGCCGGGCGTCGTCGAGGGAAACCAAAGCCACACCTATGGCCTGTCGTCCTGGTTGCCGTTTCAAGGGACCGGGGTTTTCTTCTCCGACCCGTACTCGGTCCGCAGTTTCTATCTCCCCTCGTTCGGCATGGTGGCCCTGACGGCGAAGAACAAGACTGTCCAACAGAAAGCCTATGCCGAGTGCCGTCAGATCGCGCCGCTGATGTTGGCCGACTACTACCCGCTCACGCCGTACAGTCTCCAACTCAATCAGTGGATCGCCTGGCAATTCAACCGACCCGAACAGGGGGATGGCGTGATTCAAGCCTTTCGGCGCGGTCAATGTGATGACCCGGCGAAAGTTTTTCACCTCTGCGGTCTCGACCCCACCGCCAAGTATGAGCTCACAGACTTCGATGCCGGCCAGCTTGCGACACGCTCCGGCAAGGAGTTGCTGGAAACCGGACTCACCGTGTCCATCAACGCCAAACCCGGCGCAGCGGTGATCGTCTACAAACGCGTGCAGTGAGCCACTGCAAAACCCAGGCTTCGCGCTTGGTTTTATTTAATCTGGTCGAGGTTTTCCATGACCTTGCGCCAGGCTGCGGCGGTGAGTTGGGCAACGTCTGGACCGTTCGGGGCGCGCAACGGCGTGGTCATGCCGGTATGGCGGTCGCAATGTTTCTGGGCGACCGGATACTGGCTGAGCGAGTAGTCTACCGGCTGGGCGTGCGGCGAGGTCCACGGATGACCTTTGCCAAAACCGTCCTTGGCTTGGAACACCGTCATCGCCGGCAAAATGAATGCCTGCCAGACCGCAGTCTCGACGCCTTCGGCTTTGAGCGCGTCAATAATCTTGTACCGAAACGCGCTTGCGTCGTGGGCGTGGCCGAGTTTTTCCATGTCGAAGCGGATCGTGTAGTTGTAATGGTTCGGTTCGGTCTGGGCCGGCACGGTTGGCAAAATCAAGCCGGGCACGCCGCGCAGGTTGTCGGTGAGCATCTGGGCGTTGGCGATTTGCTGCTTAAGAAAACCGTCGATCTTTTTCAACTGCGACCGGCCAAACGCCGCGGTCAAATCATTGTTCCGGTACATCCAGCCCATCGCGTAGACGTGGTAATCGCGTTTGGCGGTGGGCGTCACCGACTCGCCGAACGACCAGAGTTGCCGGGCTTTGTTCAGCATCTCCTCATTGTCGGTCACGAACATCCCGCCTTCGCCGGAACAGAGGCACTTGTTTTGGTTGAAGCTGAACGCGGCGCAATCGCCCCATGTCCCGACTTTCTTGCCCTGATATTTCGCACCGTGCGCCTGACAGGCGTCTTCGATGACCTTGAGCTTATGTTTCTTCGCGATGGCCATGACCTTGTCCATCGCCACCGGCAAGCCGTGCAGGTGGACGACGATAATGGCTTTGGTTTTCGGCGTGATGGCGCGCTCGATCTTGGAGACATCAATGTTGATCGTGTCGAAGTCGATGTCCACAAACACCGGAAGGCAGCTGTGGTGCAAAATGCAGGTCGCCGATGACGACCACGAGTATGCCGTCACGATCACCTCGTCCGCCGTGCCGCAACCGCACGCCACAATTGCCATGTGCAACGCGGCTGTGCCGGAGTTGGTGGTGATGGCGAATTTATTGCCGTTCCACGCCGCGAACTCCGTCTCGAACGCCGTACAATTCGGGCCAAAGGCGTGGTTGGCCCCATTGAGCGAATCGAGCACCATCTGCCGATCGCGGTCGTCAATCGGCGGCCATTTTTTGATTGTCCCGGCCGGGATCACTGGTTTGCCGCCGTTAATTGCCAATTTGGTTTTCATGGTTGTTGTCTCCGGTTAGGGTTTGAAAAGTTTGTGCAAAGTCTTCAGGGTTTCTTCAACTAATTTCCGGCCACCGGCCGGTCCGACGGCGCACGAGGACGGCACCGCGCCGTAACTGCCATGCCGCACCGCGCGTTCGGACGCCAGATAGCCGCCGTTCGTGTCCGTCAACTGCACCAGGATCGTCTGCGCGGCCGGGCTGCGCGACTTGATCCGCAGGCTGAAATCCAGAAACAGCTCAAACGGGCTGGTCGCAAAGCCGGCATCGCCCAACCGCACCACGTGAATCGGCACCGTGACCGGCCCCGGCTTCCGCAAACCGTTGGCCGTCGCGACGACTTCCCGCAGCTTCTTCGGCCACCACGAATCTGGATCGTTGGTTTTATCCGCGACAAACTCGTCATGCCGGGCCTGGGCCCACGCGGCGTCCTTCGTTGACACCTTAAATGGCGGCAAGCGCAGGTCCCGGACCACATGCCGGAACACCGGCGTGTCCTCGGGCGGCGCTGTGACGGCCAGCGCCCGCACGACGGCGTCACCCACACGGCGCGCGATTTCTTGGCGTTCGGTCACGCCCTGGCGCCGGCGCATTTCTTCCTCTTCGCGCTTGTAAATCAAGAAATGCGGCGCTTGATCGCCGGCCGGCGCGCACCACGCGAGCACTTGGAGCTGCTGGCCAAACCGCCGCCGCAGTTCCACCCGCACCTCGTGCCAGTAGTCCGCCGAAAATTCTTTCAAGTGTTCTTCCACTTGTGACGGACACGGGACCGCCAACGCGACACCGGCCAACCGGCCATCCGGTTCCCAAGTAAAAAACATATCCACGCTATGATCTTCGTACCCGCCGAACGCGCGGAAGTCCGGCCGGTTGCTCTCGCCGTACATCTGCCCGGTTCCATCGGCGTAGACCGCGTACCGGTTGTGGCCAACCACCGCGTGACCAAACGCCCGCCCCACCCGGCGCGGCACGCGCGCCCGCCACGCTTCGACGATTGCGCCGGCAATGCGCTCCGCCGCCCACGCCCGGCATTCGGCCACCGTCATCACATCGCCGCCGGGATGCGCATACGGACCATCAATCAACACCAGCGAGTCGTGCGTGTGCGTGGCGCTAAGAATCACATTCCCGGCCGGAATCTCCGCCGGCAACAATGCCAACACATCTTGCCGGTTGCTGTCCGCAATAAACGGCAGATCGCACGACACAAACACCACATCCTCCACCGCCCACGCCGTAACCGTGATCGGGTCGTGCGCGCGGCGCGCCACGCGCGGGTACATTTGCCCCATCAACATGGCCGGCCGTGTCGGCGTCAGATCGCGCGTCGCCCATCCGATTTTCAGCATAATTTGAGCATCTTCATTTGTTGGTATTATACAAATAAGCTTGCGCGCGGTTTATAGAATGACCGGCGACAGATTGCAAGTGCCACCCAACGCTTTCAGGCTTTCGTTGCCGGCCAGAAGTTGCTAGGCGTTACACGGTGATGCACGAACTCAAACGGTTCCTCCGGTACCTGAAAGGCTACGAAAGTCAGATCGCACTGGCTGTCGTGCTTATTCTGGCGGTCACCGGTCTGGGGTTGCCGTATCCAATGATCGTCAAGGTGATGGTGGATGACGCCTTGCCACATCACGACTGGCATCTCCAAAAAATGCTGATGTGGTTGTTCCTCGGCGTGTTTGTGGCCCGCAACGTCTTGCAGTATTTAAACCGGTACATTCTCCAGCGTCTCGGGATGCGGATCACCTGCGATATGCGCCAGGATATCTTCGCGCACCTGCAAACATTGTCGCTGAAGTATTACGAGAACCACCAGTCCGGCAAGATCGCCGCGCGGGTTGCCACCGATACCGGGGCCATCCACAATTTGATCACCAACGTCCTCGTCAACCTGATCACCGATTCGCTCAACATCGTTGCCATCGCGTGCGTCTTGTGGTGGATCGAATGGCGGCTCGCCTTGGTCGTGCTCTGCGTGCTGCCGCTGTTCGTCATCAATTACAAGTTTTCCATTCGCCGGATCCGCGGCCTCAGCCGCCGGCATCGCCGCAACTGGGACCGGGTCGTCGGCTTCCTCCACGAACGCGTCGCGAGCGCGCGCCTGGTGAAAAGCTTCAGCGCGGAACACCGCGAGATCGACCGGTTCAACCGCGGCATCGAGGCGGATTACCGCAATTTCAACCAGTTGACCCTGTTTAACACCCGGCTCTGGGTCATTGCCGCTTCGATTGAATCGTTCGGTGTGCTTTGCATGTTCACGGCCGGCGGCTGGCTGGTCATCCACGACCAACTCACCATTGGCAAACTCATCGCGTTCAGCAGCTACGTCGGCTTTCTCTTCAGCCCGATCATCCGCCTCAGCGACATGAACAGCGTCGTGACCCAGGCCGCCACCAGCCTCGAAAAGATCCATCAGGTTCTCGACACACCTGCCTTCGTCGTCGAAGGTCCGCATACCATCGAACTGCCGGTCGTTACCGGCCGGGTGGAATTCCGCGACGTCCAATTCAGTTACGAAGCCCGCCGCAAGGTTCTCAAGGACATCAACCTCACCGTCGCGCCCGGCACGATGGTTGCACTGGTCGGCCCCAGCGGCGCCGGCAAGACCACGCTCATCAACCTCCTCTGCCGGTTCTATGACGCGGATGCCGGCGCGATCCTGCTCGACGGGTACGACATCCGCAACGTCACCGTCAAATCGCTCCGGCAACAGATCGGCTTCGTCATGCAGGAAAGCATCCTGTTCAGCGGCACCCTGCTCGACAACATCAAATACGGCCGGCCCGACGCTGCCATGCCTGCCATTATCGAAGCCACCAAAGCCGCCAACGCCCACGACTTTATCCTCCAGCTCTCGCACGGCTACAACAGCGCGGTCGGCGAACGCGGCGTCAAACTCAGCGGCGGCCAACGCCAGCGCATCGCCATTGCCCGCGCGATCCTGAAAAACCCGCGCCTGCTGATTTTCGATGAAGCCACCAGCGCGCTCGACACCGCCAGCGAACGCCTGATCCAGGATGCGATGGAGCGTCTGATGACCGGCCGCACCACCTTCATCATCGCCCACCGGCTCAGCACGATTCTGAAAGCCGACCAGATTGTCGTGATGCAAGATGGCGCGATCGTCGAGACCGGCAAACATGCGGAGTTGATCGCGCGGGGGGGCCTCTACAAACGACTCTATGACCTCCAATTCCGCGACGACTAGCTGATTCCAAGACTGGCTTTCTCAGCCCGCTTGTGCATTATTACCGGGAATCTTTACCCAAGCTCGGTGTCGGAGGAGATATGAAAACAAAGCTGTGTCTGTTTCTCGGTTCCATCCTGCTGGCCACTTCGGCCACCCACGCCCGCGTCAAACTCGTTGCCTTACCGGAGCGGGCGCGCGTGGTCGTCTCGCTCGCGCATCCGGACGCGCCGCTCGTCGAAGAAGAACGCGTGCTCACGCTCCAGAAGGGCGTGAACAAGGTCGACTTCTCGTGGGCGGGCGTGACCATTGACGCGGCCTCCATTCAAATTCGGTTACTGTCACATCCCGACAAGGTGCTCGTGCTCAACACAAGTTATCCACCGAACGAGACCGCGCTCGTCTGGGAAATCAGCAGCCCGGCGGCCCAGGAGGAACGCGTCCGCATTTCGTATCTGCTGGCCGGCTTGAATCGCGACATCGTCTACAAAGCGGTCACCGAGCCGGACGAGACGGCGCTGACGCTGCGCAACTACCTCCGGCTCCGCAACGATTCCGGCGAAGACCTGACCGACGCCGCGATCAGCATCGGCTACGGCGCGGAGTTCAAGAAGACCATCGCCAACGAAGAAATTCTGGAGATGCAGTCGGAAAAGATTGACCTGTTGCCGGTGAAAAAGATTTTGACGTGGGACGCGGCGACCCTGCCGTGGGACCCGGAGTACGAAAAGAAGACCGTCGGCATTCCGTTGTCGTACGTGTTCACCAACAGCGTCACCGGCAAACTCGGCACCCACACGCTGCTGCCCGGCAAGGCGCGCCTCTTCATCAAGACCGGCGACGGCGTGACCTTTACCGGCGAGGATTGGGTGCAGCTCACGCCCGTCGACCGGGAACTCAAGCTCTACATCGGCCAGAGCCGCGACGTGAAAGTCACGCAGCGCAAGGTCAAGGATGACAAGCAAAACCTGCGCCGCAACACCGGCAACACCGTCGTGCTCTACGATACCGATGAGGAACTCAAAATTGAGATCGAGAATTTCAAAAAGGATGACGTTAACCTGGTGGTCGTCGAGCACATTCCCGGTTACTGGAAACTGGTGAAAAGTTCGCACGAGTTTGTGAAGAAGGACGCGTTCACCATCGAATACCACCTCACGCTGCCAAAGGATTCGACCGGCGACAAGAAAACGACGGTCACGCTCAGCTACAATCGCCTGAACGTGCAGGGCAACGAACCCGCCAGTTACTAAGGATTGCCATGAATCGCATCCTCCTTACGCTCTTAAGCACTTGGGCACTTGCCACTGTGTCGTTCGCCCGCATCAACGTTGTCACCCTCCCCGGCCGCGACACGGTCCAACTCACGATCTATAACTCTGCCGACCTCACGCTCGTGAAGGAGACGCGCTTGCTCACGTTCCGCAAAGGCATGAACAAGCTCGAATTCTCCTGGGCCAACACGCTGATTGATCCGACTTCCGTCGAGTTTCGCGCGCTGACGCACGCCGATCAGGTGGAAGTGCTCGATGTCAGTTTTCCGCCGCGCATGACCAATCTGTTGGAATGGCGCATCCAGAGTGAGTTTGCCGGCGAAGTGCAGGTGGAGATCCGGTATTTCAACAGCGGCATCAGTTGGAGCGCCGATTACGTTGCCACGGCAAACAAGCCGGAAAAGTTGATGACGCTCGCCGGCAACGTGCGCGTGAACAACAACTCTGGCGAAGATTACGAGAACGCCCAAATCCGGTTGGTCGTCGGCGTGATCCGGTTGGTCGAGGAAATCCGCCAACTCGCGCAGCAAGGGCGCCCCGGTCAGCCGCCACTGCCGGCTAACGCACCGGTCGCGATGAGTGGGATGGCTGCGCGCAAAGCCGCGCTGGCGATGGATGCCGCGGCCGGTGCCGCTGAGGCCAAGCCCCGCGAGATCATCAAGGAAGGCGTGAGCGAATACTTCCTCTACACCGTCGAAGGCCGCGACACAATTCCCAACGGCTGGGCGAAACGGTTGCCGTCGTTCCAGACGGTGGACGTGCCATTCGTCAGCTATTACAAGTTCGAGCGCGAACGCTCGGGTGATCAGGTCCTCCGCTATTACCGGTTCAAGAACGACAAAGCCAGCCAGCTCGGCAACGAGCCGTTGCCGGATGGCAGCGTGCTCGCCCTCCGCACCGTGACCGGCGACAACCTGGCCAACTTCGTTGGCCGCACCCGGGTCAAATACATCCCCATCGGCGAGCAGGTCGAGCTGGAGCTGGGCGCCGACCGGGAAGTTTTGGTCAAACCAACCTTGCTCGACTGGCAAAAGACCAATCTCCAGTTCGACCAATGGGGCAATGTGGCCGGCTGGACCGTGAAAGAAACCTGGCAGTTCGCAGTCCAAAACTCGAAGGACATCGATGTCGTCCTCGATATCCGCCGCACCTTTGCCGGCGACTGGGAACTGAAAACCGACACCCAACATGAGAATGTGGACGCGCACAAAGTGAAATTCGTCCTGCCACTGAAGAGCCGCGAGCAACAACAATTCAGCTACGAGCTGACCACCCGGTATGGAATTATCATCCAGAAATAATTTGGAGTGCGGTGACTTGTCACCGCTTTCTCAGCCGCGACTAGTCGCGGCGTCCGGCAAAGCGCCGACAAGTCGGCGCACTCCAAAACTTGCCTCGGTGGTCTCTGTGTCTCTGTGGTTAATTCTTTCCGGTACGAGTCACGCCCGCATCAACGTCGTCACCTTGCCGGACCGCGACACCGTCCAGCTCACCATCTACAACTCCGCCGACTTGACGATGGTCAAGGAGACCCGGCATCTCACGTTCCGCAAAGGGCTGAACAAACTCGAATTCTCCTGGGCCAACACCTTGATTGACCCTACCTCAGTTGAATTCCATGCGCTTACCCACACTGACGAAGTGGAAGTGCTCGCCGTGCGGTTCCCGCCGCGCGTGACCAACACGCTCGAATGGCATATCAGCTCCGCAGTGGCCGGCGAAGTCGTTTGCGAGATCCGGTATTTCACCAGTGGCATCACCTGGAGTGCCGACTACATCGCCGAAGCCGACCGGGCCGAGAAGGTGTTGACGCTGGCCGGCAATGTCCGCGTCACGAACAACTCAGGTGAGGATTATGAGAACACGCAAATCCGGCTGGTCGTTGGCGTGATCCGGCTGGTCGAAGAGATCGCGACACTCGCCCGGCAACGCGGGCTGCGAGACGAAAAGGAAAGAAATCTTGGCATGTTGCGCAATGAAATGAAACACGCCATGGATAAACTGGAAGTTGCTGCCGCACAACAGTTGGCGGAAGCTGCGCCGGCCGAAATCATCAAGGAAGGCGTCAGCGAATACTTCCTCTACACCGTCGGCAGCCGCGACACGATTCCGACCGGCTGGTCGAAAGGGTTGCCGTCGTTCCAGACCAACAACGTGCCGGTCACCAGCTACTACAAGTTCGAGAAGGAACAATGGGGTGCCGCCGTCATCCGCTTCTACAAATTCACCAACGACAAGCCGAGCCACCTCGGCAACGAGCCGTTGCCGGACGGCGAAGTGAAAGCGTTCCGCACCGTCACCAGCGACGGCCTCCTGAATTTCGTCGGCGCAACCAATGTCAAATACATCCCCATCGGCGAAGCCATCGAACTGGAGCTTGGCGAAGACCGGGAAGTCGCCGTCCACCCCACGCTGCTGGACTGGCAGAAGCTCGACCTCCGGTTCGACCAATGGGGCAATGTCGCCGGCTGGACCGTGAAAGAAGTTTGGCAGGTCGAATTGCAAAACTCGAAAGACATTCCAGTCGTGCTCGACATCCGTCGCAATTTCGCGGGCGACTGGGAACTCAAAAGCGCAGCTCAGTATGAGAGCGTTGACAAAACGAAGGTTAAGTTTGTCCTGCCATTAAAACCGCACGAGCACCAGAAATTCAGTTACGAGCTGACCACCCGGTATGGCACGAATGTCACGAAGTAATTTAGAGCGCGGTGACTTGTCGCCGCTTTGCCATGCGCCGCGACTCGTCGCGGTGTTCTCTGTGTCTCTGTGGTTAATTTTGTTCGTCTTTGGTTGTGCAACCCCGCCCAACCCCGCCCACGCCACCGCCGCCAAAACACTCTTCGAAGCGACCGTCCGCAATTTCCATTTCCCCTCCGCAACGGCCACTGGCAGTGTGCGCGATCAGCTCCTGCGGGACGCCGCGATTGGTTACGAACACGTTCTCCGCGACTACCCTGACCAGGATTCGTGGTGCGCCAAATCGCTCCGCAGCCTCGCCAACGTCCGCGCTGAGCAAGGCCGCCTCGACGCGGCCGTGCAATTATACGCGCGGGTCGCCCAAAAATACCCCCACCAGGATTGGGAAGTGTTGATCGCATGGAAAACCGCCGCGGACCTTCTTTGGGATGCCGGCCGGCAACCTGAAGCGCGTGGCTTCTACCGGCAAATCGTCACGCGTTTCGACAGCCCCGGCGCCCCGCCAGTCATCAAAACAATCGTACACACCGCCACCACCCGCACCTAATCCGCCATCCAATATCTGCCATTTCTGTGTAACATATGTTACAATAATTTGGTAAAATGTCCGGCAACCGTGCGCGGTCGGGTTTTACGAACGTTTTACTTGCCGGATGATGCGGCCGGGTTAGACTGGCGGGTATTGCGATGAATGTCCTCATCGTTGAAGATGAAATCGTGTTGCGCGACGGCCTGGTGGATTTGCTGACCGGGGCCGGGCATACCGTTGCGGTTGCCGGCGACGGCGCGACAGCGGTGAAGCGCGGCCTGGATGCTACACTCGACATCGTCCTCCTTGATGTAATGCTCCCCCAACTCGATGGCATGGAAGTCTGCCGGCGGCTCCGGCAAGCCCGACCCGATTTACCAATCTTAATGCTCACCGCGAAGGGTTCCGAGGACGACAAGGTGCGCGGTTTGAAATGCGGCGCGGACGATTACATCACCAAACCATTCGGCGCGCGCGAATTACTCGCCCGCGTTGAGACCGTTGCGCGCCGGATGAAAACTGTGCCAGGCAATGCCGAGATCGTCGCCACCGACGGCTGCGTGTTTGACCTTGGCCGGCTGGAAGCGCGGCGCGGCCGGCACGCCATTGCGCTCACCCTGCGCGAGGCCGGCATTGTGCGCTGGTTGCACCGGCATCGCGCCCGGGCCGTCAACCGGGACGAATTACTCGAACAAATCTGGGGCCTCCGTTCCAACACCGAAACGCGCACGGTGGACATGACCATTTCCAATCTCCGCCAAAAAATTGAGCGCGACCCCGCCGCGCCGCGCATTATCGTTTCCGTCAAAGGCGTCGGTTACGAATGGGGCCGGTAACCAACAACCGCACGGTGCTGGCGCTGCTGTTGACCGGCCTCGCGGTCGTGTTCCCGTGTGCGGCGTGGTATCTGGTCGGGGCCCGGGAAGTCGCGCGCCAGGTTGCCGACGTCACCGCGCACACCGACCTGGACGCCCACGCCACGGCCGAACGCCTCGCCATTCAAATCGCCCAACGCCTCAACGGCCTGCGGGATGCCGAAGCCCAGCGACCGTATTATCATTATCAGCCGTATTTTCACGACCCCGAAGGCGCAGCGGAAGGCCAAGCCGTGGTCCCGTCGCCATTGAGCACGGCCCCGCGCGACCCGCTGATCCAAAATTATTTTCAAGTGGACGCCAACTCTGGCGACGTCACCTTCCCGACCGCCGCCGCCGAACTGAAACAAATTGCCCAGCCCCAACTCCGCCACCAACACGCCGACGACCAGCGCTTTCTCCAGCGGCAACTCGAAGCCGGCCTGAACTCCATCACCCTGCGCGTCCGTGGCGAATCACAATCCGCGTCCCAACCGCAAGCCAGCTTTGGCCAGCGTGTGGACGTTTTGCCGAAAGATGCCTACGCCCAAAACCTCGAAGCCGCCGATATTTACCGGAACATCAAGAATGCGCCGGCCCAAGCCGCCGCACCGCACCAATTCGTGCTTACCAATACTACCGGCGATGTCCAAGTCTTCGTCGGCCCCCTCAAATGGCGCACCGTTTACGTCGCCAACGAGCCCGCCCTCGTCGCGCTCCGCGAAGTCACCTTGCCGGGCCGCGCCGTCTTGCAAGGTTTTCTGCTCGCCGCCGGCGGCCTCAGCAACCTTTGTCAAACGGCCGGTCTCCCCGCGCAACTCCACCTTGGCCCGTCCGCCGGCAACGACGCCGCTCCGCTCACGCTCGATGCCGCCGTTTGGCACGTCAGTGTCAACGCGACCGACCTGCGCGCCGCTGCCCGCCGGCAAGCCCGCGAAGTTCGGCGCAGTTTCTGGACAATGTTTCTCGGCGGTGGCGGTGCGGCCGCACTGGCCGGGCTCGGGGTTGTCTGGATCGTCTGGCAAACCGAACGCCTCGCCAAACAACGCTCCCAATTTGCCGCCAGTGCCGCCCACGAACTCCGCACCCCGCTGGCCGGTCTGCGCCTTTACAGCGACATGCTGGCAGAAGGCCTTGGCGATCCCGGCCAGACCCAGAATTACGCCCGCCGGATCGCTAACGAATCCGAGCGACTCGGCCGGGTTGTCGGCAACGTCCTCGGCTTCACCCGCCTCGAACGCGGCACGTTAACAATCCAGCCAGTTGCCGGTGACCTAGCCGGCGTCGTTCGGGAATGTGTCGCCCGCCAGCAACCGGCGCTCGCAGTCGCCGGCGCGCAGCTTGAAGTCACCATTACCGACAATTTACCGGTGGTGAGATTCGACCGTGACGCCGTTGCCCAAATCATTCAAAATCTCCTCGACAACGCCGAAAAGCACACCCGCCACGCCGGCAGCCGAATAATTTACCTCAGCCTCGCCGCCGGTCCCATTGGCAGCGACCTGATTGTCGCCGATCACGGTCACGGCCTACCGGCTGAAGTCCGCCGCCATCTTTTCGAAGCCTTCCGCCGTGGCAACGCCAGCGACGCGCCGACCGGCTTGGGACTCGGTTTGGTTTTGGTGAAAGCGCTTGCCGAAGCCCAAGGCGCGCAGGTCCGGTATGCCGACAACACCGGTGGTGGCGCCCAATTCACCGTCACCTTCCTCACCTAACCGCCGGTCAACCTATTGACCATATATTTGTAACAATTGTTACAAAAGATTGGTAGATTGTTATTGCAGTGGTTGTGCGGTTTTGGTAGGGAATACCGCTATGATTAAACGCTCTGAAGTTGCGCTGGAGATTTTTTTGTGGGGGTTGGAAGTGATGACGCGCCGGGATTGCGGACTGATCCTGGCGGGCTACCGCGTCTGCGGTGCCGACCGGCAATTGGATCGGTTGCTGGAGCGATTTAAACAAGCGCAATGGCTGGAGCAGCGCGGCCGCGGCAAGGCGGCGACGTTCACCATCACTGAGACCGGTCGCAAACGCTTACGTGTAACGCAACCGACTGAGCACTGGGACAAACCATGGGATGGCCGATGGCGGGTGTTCATGTTTGACCTGCCGGCGCAGCGCAATAAAGCGCGCATGGTCTTGTGGCGCGCTTTGCGCGATGCGAAAATGGGGCTGTTACAGCGCAGTGTGTGGATTTGGCCGCATCCGGTCACGGACCTGCTGGCAAATGTCGTTCAATCCCAGAGCATCCCGGAATGTGTCTGCGGCTTTGAAGCCGGCAAGTTATTTTTGTGTAGTGACGCCGAAATCGTCGCCAGCGCCTGGGATCAGGCCGCGATTGATCGGGCGCATGAGCTCTACTTGAATCATCTCGGTGCCGACATTGCGTCGGTGCGCCGTTCCAAGAATCTGCAGGAGGTGGCGCAGGTGGCGCGGATCGAGCGCGATGCCTATCAGGCGGCCTTCAGTTTTGACCCGCTGTTGCCGCGCCAGTTGTGGCTGAAAACCTACCGGGGCCCACAAGTCGAAAGCCGCCACCAAGCGTTCCTGGCCGAACTCCGGCGCTGCTCGCGCAAATTGCTCACCGCCTAGATTTACCATTTTCTTGTAACAATTGTTACATAGGAATGGTGTGTGTCGCGAAAGATGGGCCGGCGATTTTTTACAGGTGTTTTACTTAACAGGCAGCCGATGGCGCGCTACGGTTGGAGTGTGAAAAAGGAGATTGTTATGCGCACTCTTGCCAAACTGATTGCTTTGATTCTGTTACCGGTATGCCTGCGGGCGGAACCAGCGGGCCAAATTACCTGCCGGGAGATTCACTACGCCGCGACCCTCGCGGATACTGAGGCGCGGTTCGCGGTGGACTTTGATCTCGAAGCCACCGGCAAAGGCGCGGCCAGCCTGACGCTGTTCGACGGCGAGGTGGCAGTGTTGCCGGCCAAGCTGCCGTCGTGGTTGCGCCTGACGCGCGCCGGCAACCAATACCGGCTCGTGGTGAGTCGCGCAGGCCGCTACACGCTCAAGCTCGACCTCGTCGCCAAAATCAAACGCGCGGAGCCGTGGAACAGCGTGACGTTTACCGGGCCGGCGGCGGCGATCGGGTTGGTCACGGCCCAGGCGACCGGAGCCGAGGTGCAGTTACTGACCGGCACGGTGCAGGAATCGACCACGAAAGCCGGTGTGACGCGAGTGCGCGGTTTTTTGGGGTTCGACCGCCAAGTGGCGGTGCGCTGGCAGAGCAAGGCAGCCGAAGTGGCGCGACCGGTCGTGCTGACTTGCGAAACAGTGGCGACGGTGCACGTGACGCCGGTCGTGGTGAAATACAAGACGGATTTGAAATTTGAGATTTTGCAGGGGAGCGCCGGGCGGCTGGTGTTGACGGTGCCAACCGGGCAAGCGTTGACGAAAGTGCAAGGGGATGGCGTCCGGGATTGGCAGTTGAAACCGGATGGCAACCGGCAAGTCCTCACGGTCGAATTTATCAAGCCTGTGGAAAAAACCTACGCGCTGACGTTGTTGTCGGAGCAGACCATTGGGTTGGCGAACGCCCCGGTCACGGTGGCGCCACCGCAACCACAGGTTGAACGCGAGACCGGCGCGGTGACGGTGACGGCGGAAGACGCGCTGGTCGAGACGGAAACGGTAACCGGGTTACGGCAAGTCAACGCGGTTGGCGGCGCGCTGGCGGCGTATCAGTTTTATGCACGGCCATTCGCGCTGGTGCTGAAACTGCGCCGGATTGAGCCGGTGGTGACGGTCGCCGATCACGTCGCGGTGCGATTGGAGGAAGCGCGTTGGCAGGTCAACCATGCGCTGACGTTGACCGTGGAAAAAGCCGGGGTCTACGCGGTGGAATTGATGCCGCAGCCGGGCCTGATCGTCGCCGACGTGCGCGGGGACGGTTTGGAAGATTGGAAAATGACGGCCGGCAAGCTGGCGGTGACGTTCAATACGCGCGTGCTCGGCAGTCGCCGGTTGGATGTGCAATTGGAACAGGCGGTCCGCGCCGGCACGGTGCCGGCTTTGCCACTGACGGCATTGCGCGTGACCGGCGCGACCCACGAAACGGCACAGATCGGCGCGGCGGCGGCGGCGGGACTGCAACTCAAAACAGCCACCAACGCGCTGGCCGGCGTGCGCGAGATCCCGGTAAACCGGTTGATGCAGCGCGCTGGCGACGAGACGCTCGCGTTTCATGCTGAGCAAGCCGACTGGCAACTGACTTTGACCGGCGAACGCTTGGCGGCGCGGATTACCGCCACCGTATTCAACCTCGTTACCATCGGCGACGGGTTGCTCGGTGGCAGCGCGACCATCCGGTACGCCATCCTTAACCAAGGCGTACAGGAGTTCCGCGTCAAAACACCGTCGCACTGGAAGAACGTCGAATTTACCGGCCCCAGCATCCGCCGCAAAGAATTGCAGGACGATACCTGGGTGATCGGCTTGCAGGAGAAAGCGTGGGGCGGCTACACGTTGGTGGTCACCTACGACCAGCAGTTCGACCCGCATGAAGCGGAGTTGATCATCGGTGGCCTCGATTGCGCCGGCGTCGAACGCCAGACCGGGACCATCGCCATAACCACGGCAGCCAGTTTGCAGATTCAACAGAAAAAAGCGGCCGGCGCGGCGCGGCTGAACACGCTCGACCGGATTGACGAGACCGAATTGGCCGGCAACGACCGCGCGCTGATCACGCGCCCGGTCTTGCTCGCCTACCGGCTGGCCGACCGCGCCGATGTCTTGACGCTGGGCGTCAAACGTTTTGAGGAGTTGCCGGTGCTCGACGCGGCAGCAGACCGCACACAATTGACCACGGTGCTGACGGCGGATGGCCAGATGCTGACGCAGGCGGCGTTTCTGGTGAAGAACAACGACCGGCAATTCCAGAGCATCACCTTGCCGGCGGGTGCGGATTTCTGGGGGGCCTACGTGGACAACGCGCCGGTCAAGCCCGAGTTGCACGACGGCAAGCTGCTCATTCCGCTGCCGCGCCGGGCGAACCGCGACGTGGCGTTTGCGGTGGATTTAGTTTACGCGCAGAAATTGGAGGCGTTGCCGGCATTGTGGCCGCGGCAACTGGCGTTGGCGGCACCGCAGACCGACATGCAGACGACGTATGCCGAATGGGAATTGTTCGCGCCGGCAACCTACCGGTACGACCAGTTTGCCGGCACAATGACCATCGCCCGCAGTCCCGGCTACAACCTGCGCGACGCGTGGCAAATCACTGCGCGGTTCTATGACGCGCATTACCGGGAAACGCTGGCGCTGACGCTGATTGCATTAGTTGTGGCCGGACTTGGGCTGCTGGTTTACAGGCGACGCTGGGGAAGTCTGGTGGTTATGCTGGCGGGTCTGGTGATTCTGGCGGTCGTGGTCGGACTGTTGTTTCCGGCAACGCATCATGCAGTAATGCGACAAACTCATACTTTCCAATCAGCTTGCGAACTGATGCCAACTGCCAGTGACGAATCTGGTGAACAGTTAATTACCGTGAACGGCGGGATTGTGACCAATGTTGGCGCATTCAACTTCAATGGAGGCAGCATGGCGTATCGCACTGCCGGGCCTGGTAGGAATGGTCGCGGAGACTCATTGGTGATCACCAATGGTGGGCAATTCTTCAGTGGCACAGGTAACGTCGCGGGTAAAGTGGGGCATGGCTCCGGCGGCTCCATTTGGAACAGCGAACTGACTGCCGGCATGTCGGCAGGAACCAACAACTTTTATACCGTTGGTGGCTACGGCGGCAGGAACTCGGTCAGCAACGGGCTAATTACTGTGGGCGGTTCCGGTAGTGGCTTCAATCGGCTGACCCTCACCAACGCCACCAGCCGCACCACTTGGGGCAACGGCTTGACTATCGGAAACGGCTCGTCGAACAATGGCGTGACGCTTTTGGGATATACCACTTGGGATTTGGGCGGCGCTAATCTTGGCGACGGTCGCGTCGACAGGACAGTTTACAACGTTGGCGGGGGTGGTGCGCCGGTGAGTGCGGCGACCGCGAGCGGGATTCGGCCAATTCGGATTGATATTCCGCGGACGGGGCAGCGGCTGGTGTTCACAAAGGTGCTCAACGTGCGCGGCGAACCGCTTCTGGTGCAGGCGCGGGCGATGCCGGCGGACGTTTACCGGTCGGCACGGCGGGCGGCGCTGGGGCTGGCGTTGCTAATTGGACTGGCGCTGACGGTGTGGCAAAGCCGGCGCGCACGTTCGTCCAGCCTTGTGTTGACGGTCGGGTTGGCATTGGCGGGCGGCGCGGCGACGGTCGGATTACTCGCGGCGCACCAGTTGCACGTGGCGCTGATCGGGGCGGTGCCGGTCGCAGCGGTGGCGGTCGGCTTCTGGCTCGCGCGCCGGTATTTGCGCCGGCACCGAAATCCAACGGCTGGCGGCATCGCGCCGGTGGTGGCAACGTTGATGGTGTTGCTCGCCGCCGGGCTGGCGCAGGCGGGCGGAATTGGCAAGTATTGCCGCGAATTACCGGCCAATGCGGCAGAGGGCCGGGTCCTCGGGCCGGTCATTGCCGGGCACCGGTATTTCTACACGGCCAATGGGACGGTCGCGTTTCAATCGGACAGCAGCCACCGGCAAGTGGATGCGGATGGCAATATCTTTGATGCCAGCGGCAAACCGGATGGTGGCCCGTCGGTGGCCGGTAATCGGTACCCGTTCCCGGGCAAACTGGCGCTGTCGGTAGTGGGCAAAGTTAACAACCAAATCATCCAACTCGGCGCGGCGGGGCAGTTCACCGCGCCGGCCACGGGCGAGTTGAAGGTCTGGTTCAATGACGAGATTTACGGCGACAACAGCGGCGCGTTCAACGTGTGCGTCTGGGAAACCGGCGCCGCGGTCAGCCCAATTAGCAGCCCCCGCGCGGACAGCACCGTCCGGGCGGAACCGCCGGCGGCGCGACCGGAGCTGGACAGCCGGCCGGTCGTCTCCCGAATTCCGACGCTCGCGGAAGTTTCGATTTCAGCGGCGAGCTACACCGGCACGGTCCGGGCGCTCGATGCACCGGCCACGGCGCTGATCGGCCAGTTCGTGGCGGCAATCGAGTTGACCACCACGCGCGAGAACCAGACCGTCCCATTGTTCGGCGCGGAAGTCGCGGTCGAAGAGTTCACGGCCACGCCGGCCACAGTGAAGCTGGTCCGCGAGGGCACTCAGGTGAGCGTGTTCGTGCCGCGACCCGGACCGGTGGCGGTGCGTGTGAAGTTGTTGGTAAAAGTCACCGGCGATGCCGCGCGCCGGGAGATGGCATTCGGGATTCCGGCGGCGTTGTACAGCCGCGTGGCGGTGACGCTGGACGAGCCGGAGGCGCAGGTTGAGGTGCCGCCGGCAATCTCGTTCAAGACGACAGCGGCGGGCCAGCAAACGACGGTGGAAGCAGTGCTCGGTGCGACGGAGCAGGTGGAATTGAGTTGGACGCCCCGGCTGAAGCGCGCGGCCGAGGTGGCGGCGACGGTATTCTGCGAGAACGCGACGCTGGTGAATTTTGCCGGCGGCGTGATCAACGTGCGCACGCTGCTCGATTACCAAGTGACGCAAGGCGAGTTGCGCCAGTTGCGGGTGGCGGTGCCGGCCGGGCAGCGCTTGCTGCGCGTCGAGGGCGAAGCCGTGCGGACGTGGAAGCTGGACGGCCCGACGCTGACCGTCGACCTGCTGAAAGGCGTGACGCCGAGTTACCGGTTGGCGGTGGAGACAATGCAGGATGAATTAGGACTGCTGAAGGATGAAACGGTCGCCATTCCGCACGCGCTCGATGTGCAACGCGAGACCGGCCTCGTGGCGCTTAACGCCGCGGATGAATTGAGCGTGAGTGTGACCGCGCAACAGGATTTGCAGAAGGTGGACACGGAGGAATTCACGCGCGTGGTGGCCGGCGCGAACGTGGCCAGCGCGTACCGGTTTCTGAAATCGGATTTCAAGCTAGCGGTGCGCGTGGCGCCGGTGCAACCGGAAATCGAGGCCGTGGTGCGCCAGCAGGTGCGGGTGACGACCGAGCAGATCGCGGTGCAGGCAGTGGTGGAATATTTGGTCAAAGGCACCGGCGTGTTCACGCTGCGACTGGCGATTCCGGACGGGTACCGGGTCGACCAGGTAACCGGCGCGAAGCTCGCGCAATGGGTCGAGAAACCCGGCAGCCCGCGCGTGGTCGAGGTGACGTTGCAGACGCGGCTGCTGGGCCTGGACAGCCTGACGCTGGAGCTGGTGAAGCCGCTGCCGGCACTGCCAAAGTCGCTGGCGATTGCCGCCGTGCAGCCGCTCGACGTGCAGAAGCTCGGCGGGTTCGTGACGGTAACGGCCGAAGAAGGCGTGCAGGTGAAGACGGAGACGTTCGCTGGTTTGTCGGAGGTGCCGGCCCTGTTCGGCAACAACGGCCTGGCGTTCAAGCTGATTACCGGCGAGAAACCGGACTGGAAACTGACGGTGGCGACCGAAAAGATTGAGTCGTGGGTCCGCGCCGAAGTGCTGAATGCCATTACGCTCAGCGAAACGCTCGTCAGCGGCCGGTCGACGGTCCGGTACGAAATCCAAAATGCGCCGACGAAAGAGTTTCGGGTGCGCGTGCCGGCCGGGTTCCGCAACGTGGAGGTGACCGGCGCGAACATTCGCCGGCAAGACAAGGATGAGGCAACCGGCGAGTGGCGCGTGGAATTGCAAAACAAAGTGCGGGGCGCGTATGTGTTGACGGTGACGTGGGACAAGCCCTGGGACGCGGCCAGCGGCACGGTGGAGTTGCTGGGCGTGGAAGTGCCCGGCGTGGAACGCGAGACCGGCGTGGTCACGATTGTCGCGCCGGCCCGGTTGCGCGTGACGCCGCAGAGCGTGACCGGTGATTTGTTGCGCTTGGACGGGCGCGACCTGCCGGATTGGGCGGAACGGACGGCGGAGCCGCCGGTGTTGGCGTACCGGTATTTGCGGCCGGGGTTCAAGCTCGGCCTGACGGCGCAACGGTTCGATGAGGCGGCGGTGTTGCAGGCGCTGGTGGACAACGTGCGGCTGACAACGGTCGTCGCCGAGGACGGGCAAATGATGACCGAGATGACGCTGGCGGTGCGCAACAATGCCCGGCAATATTTGGAGATCGCGTTGCCGCCCGGCACGACGAATGTGTGGTCGGCGTTTGTGGCCGGTCAGCCCGTGCGCCCGTGTGTGCGCGCCGGCAAGCTGCTGTTGCCGATGGAACGCAGCAGTGGCGACACGCCGGTTACGGTTGAAGTGACGTACGTCGGGTCGGCCCATTTTCCGAAGGGGCGCGGCGAAGTGGCGCTGGAGTCGCCGGCGTTGGACGTGCCGTTGAAAGACGCGCACTGGGAGTTGTACCTGCCGCCGGATTACACCTACGCCGGATTTGCCGGTTCGATGCAGCGCGCGGTAGCCCCGGTCGTGGCGCAAGCGGCGACGCCGGTTGTGCGGTCGTACGGCTTGAGCGATTACCGGCAGGAAGAATCGCAGAAAGAAATCGCCAAGAAAAAAGACAGCGACACCATCCTGAGCAACGCCCGGCGACAGTTAGCGGCCGGCGATTTGTCGGGCGCAAATAACTCCTTCAACATGGCGCGCGGCAAAGGCGACATCCAAGACCGGGCTGAGTTCAAGCACCTGGCATCCGACATCAAGCAAGGGCAAGTGAACCAGTTGATCGTGGCGAACGGCGGGCAAGTCTGGGGGATGCAAGGCGGCGCACAGTCGGCACTCCAAACCGGCGGCACCTCGGTCCTCAGCAGCGGTGCCAACAACTACAGCGGCGGGACACTCAGCGCTGCGCCAGTTCAACAACAAGCGGCGCAACTGCGGTATGACGAAGCCGCTGCCGAGCAGCAAGTTGCCAAAGTCCAGGCCGCGCAGGAAGTGACGGTGGCGAAGACGGTGCCGTTGCGCCTGAACCTGCCGAAGCGCGGCGTGTATCTGGCGTTTGCACAAGTGCTGCAAACCGAGCCCGGCAAGCCGATGACCATCCGTTTCCACGCCCGCAACGACCACGCGGCTGACTTGCCGGTGCAAATTGCGGCGGGCGTGGCCGGGTTGGTGGCGCTGTGGTTGGTGGTGACTTGGACGTTGCGGAAACGAAATTAACAGAGACGTTGTTGGAGTGCGGCAGTGGCCACTGCTTGAGCCGGGAAATACGGCACAGCGCCGACAAGTCGGCGCACTCAAAAACGGAAGGTCGCGCTGCCGCCATTTCTTGACCCTGCTCCGGGCGGTCGCTATGATGCCGGCAATGGCGCGCTCCGGCAAGTTCATCACGTTCGAAGGCGGCGAAGGCTGCGGCAAGACCACGCAGATCAAACGCATGGCCGCGCGCCTGCATGCCGAAGGACGCACAGTGCTGACTTTGCGCGAGCCGGGCGGCACAGAACTGGGTGAGGAAGTCCGCCACATCCTGCTACGGCACAAGAAAATGGCGGGCATGGTTATGGAGGCGGAACTGCTGCTGTTTTGCGCCAGCCGCGCCCAACTTGTCCGCGAAATCATCCAACCGGCGCTCGCTGACGGCAAGATCGTGATCGCTGACCGTTTTTTTGATTCCACAACTGTCTACCAAGGCGTTGGCCGTCAACTTGATCCGGCGGCGGTCAAATTCATCAATGAGTTTGCCATCGGTGATTGCCGGCCCGACCTGACCTTGGTGATTGACCTCGACCCGCGCGTCGGTCTCGAACGCGCCCGCGGCCGGGAGCTGTTCGACCGGATGGAGAACCAGTCGCTCGATTTTTTTGACCGGGTCCGGCACGGCTATCTCGCGCTCGCCCGGCAGGAACCGGGCCGGATTAAGGTGGTCGACGGCAGCCAGAGCCTGGCGGTCAGCGAGCAGCAAATTTGGGAGTTGCTCCTGCATGTCCTTTAGCGACCTGACCAATCACCGCGCCATTGCCGACCAGCTCCGGCACAGCCTCGAACGCGGCCGGCTGGCGCATGCCTACTTGTTTACCGGGGCGCGCGGGTCCGGCACGGACGACGTCGCGCGCACGCTGGCGCAAGCGCTCAATTGCCTGGACCAAGACAATGACGCCTGCGGCAGGTGCGACAGTTGCCGGCGGATTGCCGCCGGTAATCACCCGGACATTCACTGGGTCCGGCCCGAATCGAAAAGCCGGCGCATCACGGTGGACCAACTCCGCGAGTTGGAGCGCACCATCAACCTCAAAGCGTCCACCGCCCGCGTAAAGGTGGGCCTGATCGTGGACGCGGAATGCCTGAACGAGGAAGCCAGCAACGCGTTTCTCAAAACACTCGAAGAACCACCGGCGCAAACAATCATCATTCTCCTGACCGCCGAACCGCAACGGCTGCTGCCAACGATTCTGTCGCGCTGCCTGCGGATCGGGTTCGGTCCGGTCGCGGACGCGGTCGCGCCGTACCGGGCGCAAGTGCTGCCGGTGTTGGCGCAATTTGCCGACGCCCGCGGCATCGCCGGCGCGTACCAACTGCTCGCGGCATTGACCGGGTTGCTCCAGCAACTCCGCGAGGAAATCCGGCAGGCCGCCGAAACCAGCGCCAACCTCGACCGATATGCGGAACTTGATCCGAAAACCCGGGACCGGCTCGAGACGCAACTCGAAGCGCGGATTACCGGCGAATACCGGGCCGCGTGCGAGCAGGTGTTGGAAGAAGTGTATAGTTGGTT
>Ga0316217_10000586_pt1 | contig 51047 bp, 44 predicted proteins | sample 1anoAmetaG_FD_203633 | JGI IMG/M metagenome (GOLD analysis project Ga0316217, IMG submission 203633) | Freshwater microbial communities from Trout Bog Lake, Wisconsin, USA - 1anoA | ecosystem: Environmental > Aquatic > Freshwater > Lake > Hypolimnion/Profundal zone | place: USA: Wisconsin...
TCCGTTCCATCTAATATCTAGTCGGATTTCTAGGTTAGACAGCCGCAATGTAAGTGTATCTCTAACTTCCCTGTTTAATACTTGTGTGGCAACTTAGATTGCCAGGCTGAAGAAGCATATTTCTGCGACTAGAGTGCCTGCCAGAGCTGTCCCAAGAAGCACGAGGGCTGCTAGCGGGTGAAGATAGCCTAAGTGACTAAATTGCTGCAGAAACGATGCGAGCTGCACAAGGATTTCGTGGCAAAGATAGCGTTAATTGAAAACTAGATGATACAGTAGATGAAGGCTCAAGGCAGGGCACGCATTTAAAAGATGCTACTCCTAGGGATCAACCCCGACCAAGCCAAAGTAGTCTAGGCCCTCTACTTCAATAACGAAGAGGCAGAAGTAACTCAAGAGTTTACTGCCGACCTGCTGGAACAGATGAAGAACAGCGAAAACGTAGTCACCAACGAGGACAAACTCCTGGAACAGTACCGCAAAGACGCTGAAAGGATGTTGGACAACCTCAAAGAAATGGGCGAAAAGAGCATCAACAAGCGCACCAGCTAAATGCAGCAGTAACTTAATGCTAGCAAGATCAAGCAATACGGATATGCTGACATTACCAAAAAGCTGATGCGAATCCCAGCCCACCGCAAGCCCAAAATCAAATAAATCACCATCAACAACACAGTAAGGCCACTCCCACTTAGTGTCAACCTGTACTAAGCTAGGCGTAGAACTATTCCCACCCAGAGTAAGCCCTTTTGTAGGCAGAAGCACTCTTTTGATTATTCAGTGTAACAATCGTCCCATCAAGTCGTAAGGGCCATCTGATGAAGGGTAGCTTTGCTGATACCCAGCTGTAACACTCAACTCACTCAGGGTACTCCCTGCATAACAAAGGCGTAAGAGATAGGTGAGATAGGGTAAGGAGTCATCAAACTAGTGGTAATCCAATCGCGATCTAGAGTATGTCCTTAAGAATGTAGTCGTATTTGATCTGCGATTGAGAGTAAGTTTGGGCTGATGCAGAAGTAAGCACATAATCTAAGCTAGGGTAGCATATGGCTAAACAAGGATAAATCGTAAAGGTGGCTATATGCAGAAACCGTTTGCCGACGAGCTGACCAACTTTATCAACCTGTAGATGCTCCATCTAATCTGCTCGTAGCCACAACCTGACGCAGCCACGACCTCCAGAATGAAGAATACTTCAAGGACTTCATTGAAGTCATTAATGACAAACTGCCCAAGCTACAGAAGGTCAAAGTCCAGCTCCCCCCCAACTCACCCATCAAGGACATCGATGAGACGTAGCCATTCGCTGAGACAGCTGGCTGAGATTCTTCAAAAAAGAAGTGCAAGTGTAGGTGATTCGAGAAGGGGAGGCGAAGAAGAAGAAAAGCAAATTATGAATCGAAATACGAACTATTCAACTAGCATATCACTTCCCTCAGGCCCGTACTGCAAATCCTTAAGCTTCCCGTTTTCTGGACTCCAGTCTTTTTTTGATGACAAACTACTTCCTTCTTCTTATTTCCTACCCTGTTGGCCTTTGCCTTTCTTGCTCGTCCTATTATTAGAGCTGGATGTTGTCCTATTATTAGAGCTGGATGTTGTTGTGATCAATCCTCTATTAGCCATTGCCTCTTTACTGTACACTATTTGTTCTGTTGATTTAATGCATCCGAGACAAACTCCATTGGTTTTGTTCCAACACACCCTGCTTGCTTTCTTCTAGCCTCTGCTTGCTTTCCTCCTGAAGCTTCTTCCTTCTCTATGTGGCCCACTCTAAACTCGGTTTTATCTCCCAGTAAGCAACACTGGCTGAGGCTGCCACCCTGCTAGTGCTATTGCCGCTAGTGTTATTACTGCCGCTAGTGTTAGTAGCGTTAGTGGTAGTAGCAGTTGTGAGGCGCTAGATAGTTTTTTCGAGGCAGATGAGCCTCTGCATGAGGTAGACCACGTCTAGCTGCTACTTAACCTCCTCCTAGGTGTCGTAGAATATCTTCATGTGGGAGGGTGTGTGCTCGAAGCAGCCGAAGAGTCTCACTAGCTTGTAAAATAGTCCGGCGATGAAAGTGCAGAAATTAAATTGGCTAGAGTTGACCTGTTGGGAGTCGTACCTGAACAGCCTATCGCCAACGCTGAGGTAGTAGCAGACTTCGTTGTAAATACCCACAATCAGCAGCAGTCCCAAAATCGCCCCTACCAGACCCCCCACGTATGAGCAGAACTCATCCAACTTCTTGAAACTGCGTGAGTACTTGTAGTTGCTGCGAGACCGCTAGAAGATGGCCTAAAAGTACAGCCCACTCGCACTCTCCACATTTTGATAGGTAAAGGGCTAGGCAATAAAGTTGCCCGTCTAGCTCTTTGTCTGTTCGAACGGCCAAAGGCTTTAGTCGGTCTCTATCTCGTACTCTGCAACTGCAGCTTTGACCATCACATTGTTTTTGGTTGAAAACCAAAATTGGTTCCCGTCCTCAAAGTACCAGGATTTGTATTCATCGCTTGAGGCTGCGTTGATAAGAGTATTGATAGTACCCAAGAGCACTAGAAAGGATCCGCCGATCGAATTCTGAGTTTCAGTGACTACAGAATCAGAGGCACAGTTGCTACTAAGAGTGGTGTTACATCTGGTCACTTGTATCTTAAAAACTTTGTAGGTTTGGGAGAGCAGAGTTCCCTGTAGCTAGAAACTATAGCTTAGAGGCGGACACAAGTAATCGCTTCCGCCTATCCGGTCAAATTGCCCCTGCAGCTGACTTCCAAATGCCATGTGCGCAGGTGTGCAGGGCTACAGCGGGATCTGGGTAGAGTTGACTAGTATCCCATAGGGGGCGTATTCTTGCTGAAGCAGATAAACATCAAATAGTTTGGATTTTTTATCTATAGCTCCCAGTATATTCAAGAAAAACATGAAACCTCCCTCAGGGCTGGTAACCACCTAAACCAAGCTCGGGATGGCAGTTTGCTCTTTCAAGGACTCAGACTTAACGTTACTCTTGTTCACTACTGCCAACCCTCCATTCAGGAATAGTGCGAAAAAAACTGAGATAACTACCACTGAGATGAGGCCTCCCGTTGCTGTGGCAAAGGAGTTTTAGCCCTTGTAGCAGAGGAACTGGGTGGTGGGGAAGAAGTCAAGCTTGATAAAGATCCTCCTGAGCTTTCTCAGGGTCTGTTTGAGTTTCATAACAATTTGAATACTAAGGGGTAGTAACTAGACTTCTTACGGTTGCCAATACTCACATCTAGCTATTGCCGAAAACAAATATTCCTGTTCCCATCCTCCAGGCAATTCAATAAAATGTGCCACTCTAATTCCTGCATTTAATTGCAACTGCTGCATTTACTTGCGGGCAATCACTTTGGGTAGTGAAAATTAGTCAACAAACGAAAACAAATACCTTAGTAGTAGAATGAATTCTCGCGGTGGCCCAAGCTGAAACCATTACCATGGTATGCTAGATGTTTGGTAGTCAGTTGGTTAAAGTATGCAACAACATTTTCCGGAACAAGTGGCTCGTTATAATATAAAGTGAGAATGTAATATTCCACGATCAGACCTGAGAAGCAATTGAGCCTCAATGCTGCAGACTGCTTGTTTGTGACCTTTCTGATGCCAGATCAGTTGATGCTAGATGAGGGATGCCAAATGAGTGGGAAAGTTGTTGCATACGCATACTCCAATAATGGAATCTGATTTTTATCCCGATCGTAATCGATTTTTATTTGAGAATGCAGTCAGTGAAGGGTTCGGGCGCAGGCACAGGCCTCTAAAAGCACCTGGTGTAGAAGGAACATGAGTAGGCGCATGTGGACGCGGGGGACATCCTCAAGTCCCTGGTCTATGGCGGGCTGGACGGAAGCGTCAACACCCTCATCATCATCCTGACTGGCATAGTCACTCTTGAATCCCCCAAAAGCATCATGTCTTTCTGCTTGACTGCAGTGGTTGGCGACGGCATAGGCATGGGACTGGGAGACTACCTCTCTGCCAGAACTGAAATCGAGTACATCAAGTCGGAGGAAGCCAGAGAACTCTACGAAGTCTAGCACCTGATTGACGACGAGAAGAAGGAAATCATTGACATTTACCTGGAAAAGGGATTCGACATCGAGTAATGCAACAGGATAGCCGACCTCATTGCCACCAACAGTCAGGCCTTTGTCAACATCATGATGCTTGAAGAGCTGGGCTTGGTAGTCATAGACGAGAAACTGGCCTTGAAGTGCGGAGTAGTCACTCTCATCGCCTTCATGCTCTTCGGAGTCCTCCCCGCCCTACCCTACATTATATCCTACGGAATAATCGGCTCCGACAGCCAGCAGCTGGCAGCCGTCTTGGCCATTGGAGCTGTAGAGCTGTTCAGCCTAGGCTACGCCAAAGCGGCTATGATTGGCCTTAACCCGTGGAAAGCAGGCCTCTAGACGTTAGTTTTTGGAGCATCGATATCGGGAGTTGGCTGTGGTGTGGGATATCTCTTCAACAAGTGATAAGGATGCACAAATAACTAACTATATAGTGTCAGCTTAGTTGGCAGACCTGTGCGGCGGGTCAACAGAGTTATCGAATTTATTTGGATAAGATATTTTTGATTGCTTAAAACAAAGCTAGCCAAATAGCATCACTATTCATTGAGAGTGGCTAACCTTGATCAGACTGGCTTCATAGGACATTTCAGAACTCATTTCACGGCCTGGTTGTGCAGATGGCTTTTCATTCTTATCCTCTCTCTGCAGGGACTCTTGCTCTTGGCCTCCAGCAGACTGGCCCTCCGGCTTGAGTCCTTGCCTTCCGCCTCTGCCTCCTACTTTGCGTCCACGCAAGAAGACCCATCAGTGGAGCTGGAGCGCCTCTTGTTGTTGCTCGATTGTTAGTCAAGCTGTGGGTGGCAGACGTTTAAGTCTCTGGAGATTCTGGATTCTTCTGTGTGGTGGTAGTTATAGAAGGGGAAATCCAACTAAGAATAATCTCGGTCGGTGCATTAGTTGAGTTCCTCCGAGTTCTAGCTGAATATCCAGCTCTACCAATCCAGCTAAAACCCTGCCTCAACAGTTCTGAAGGCTGTGGGCTGCAGCCCGATGGCTCTCAGTTCAAAAGATGGCACTTTCAGCTGCTTGAGCAGGAGTGGGGTGTCCGAAGCGTTGACTTGATAGAGGTTGAAGGAGAGGTGTTGGGGGAGGGAAGTGAGGAAAATGCTCTCTCTATAAAAGTTGATTTTGTTGGTCTTGACATTTTTGTGGTTTTGGATAAATATCTCCTAAGTGGAGCTGGCAACGGCCAGAGTCATTCTTTTGAGCTGCACACCCTCGGGCACCACCAGTTTGCTGAGCGAAATCACACATTAATTTTGACAACTCATCAATTCTTTAGTTATTTATATCATAAGTCACCCATTGTCAGTAAACCGGGCTTCGCAACCTCTGCTAGTCCCCATTCTGGGCTGCCTGGCACTTGAGGCCTATTCCCTGCTACCACAGCCGTACTCGCGTGGTTCTCTGCCGCAAATCCCGCAGTTTGGTGAAAAAGCATAATACTAAAAAGCTGCAGCTCATCAGCTTATTATTTCTAAATGAGCAGCCAAAACAATCCCCAAGTGCAGTCACTTCAGATTTGGTTGGTTTATTGTTCTTCTACCCTGTTTCCGCATGCAAAACCAATAACTCTTATATTGAACCATTTTTCAAAAGCCGTCCAAAAAAGGGCTTTCCTCAATTTTTCGGGGGAATGCCTCAGGATCTCATTTTGTTCAAGCCTCGCTTTCTCTTTTTGGCTGATTAGTTCATCCAACCAACCAAAACCGAAGTGATTGCTGATTTTAAAAGCCAGCAATGGCAACCCAAAAATAAGATGGTTAGCAGCTTTTTACTGCAGAAGCTTGCAGAAAAAATGCGAGATAGTGAGTAAAACTTAGATCTGATCAGATAAAAATATTGCTGGTTGGGCAAGAATGCGGAAGCTGGATGTTGAGAATTCGCAGGTGGCTAACCGATTCCAGTCTGGTTTACCCTTGGACCAAACTTTTTAAGTTGATGCATGTGCCCTCTATTTATTCTTGAGTGCTCTAAATAATGTTTTAAAATGTATGTAATTAAACGCGGCCTCTTCATGGTCTCAATAAAGGCTCAAGCCTTGAGAAAAGTTGCGCTCAGGCTTCTCCTGTGAGTTACTGCTTGAGGATAGTTCTGGTTGAAAATAATAAATAAAGAACAGTTTTCACTTTTTCTGTTATTTTTGCAGGACTGCCTGTTCCGGCCTATCCAAGATCTTGTCCATTTAGTTCAGCTGTTTTTTCAAAGTAGCCAAGTTGCCCAAGAAGGCGTCCAAGTTGGCCATGGGCTTCGGGGGCTAAATCTCATCTCTTTTTTAGTTTGGCTTTTACCTTGAAGGTCTTGATTTCTCTCTTTTGTTCCCCTCTGCTTGCTATTTCAGGTCTGCTTGCTATTTCACCTCTGGTACTCTGTGATTGGTGGCAACTTCTGCAATGGAGACTGAAGCCAGATTGCTTTTCCACTCCTCGATGGTCTTCACTTTAGGCAGGTCGTTTGCTTGCTGGTCTTTGGCTGGAGAAGATATCACTCTTTCAAGACGGGTCATCTTTTCTAGCTCATACTAAAAAGTAAGAACGATTTCTTTCAACATTTTCTGGACCATTTAGCGTTGCCTTTCAAGCTCAGCCAGGACATTTTTCTTGAAGGAAAGGTACTACTTTTTGATTTCGGCGATCAGCAGACTGGGCCTTGTGGGGGGGTACTGGCTCTAAAAAAGTTGAGTCGACTGGCGTTCTGCCAAGTTTAGATTAGGCAGCAGAGTTGATGCTTTTTTCTAGAGTTCTTCCTTCCTTTCCGTTTGTAGGGTGGTGGTCTTTTTGAGCTCCAGGAATTATTATTCGCGAGTTTTGTTGAGGGCTGTGAGTTCGAAGGAGGAGTGCACTCTAGAGCGAGAGTTGTTAAACAACTTGTCGACTGACTCTGAGCGGTCCCTTTTGGGGGCAAAGCGGGTGGGCAAATCGTTGGGCTTGGTGTTGAGCATTTTGTTGAGGCGGTCACCAGTGGAGTTGAGTTCCTTCCACTTTGAGATTTTGCCTGACATTATAAATATTATTTTTTGGTCGCTGAATATATCCGAGCATTAGCCGCAGCCCACCACCTCATTTTATTCACAAGATGACTACTCCTCATTCCAGCATAGTCACTTCTTATTGATACCTGCAATCACTTCTTATTGATCCTTCTTTGTCTTTTTGAGAAGTGCGTCTCCGGCTGGCAATGTCATTAAACAGCCATGGCCGTTTGCCTCAAATTATCATCAGATTAGTCCGAAACGGTTTCTTCGGTATCCGGTTCCTTGCTTGTAACAATGCTTGGATGTTTTGTGAGTTCAAAAAATCGATATTCTAATTTGATCAATGAATAGCAAGTTAGCAAGTTGGTTTTGCAGTTTTGGGAATAGGTCAATCCTGTGCTATTATCCTGGGAGTGTGCGTATGAGGTAAGAGGAGAAGGACATGGATGGTGCTAGTTGTCTGCATCAAAGATTGGACTAAGAATGGTTACAAATAAGAATCGGAGTATTCTAAATAATGTAAAAGAAAATCACCCTTTCAAATTCGTAGAATTAAACTAACCTAGTATAATTTTTCTTTTATAAGCAATGACAAACTCTGAAGGCATCAAGTACATCTGTGGCTGCGGCAAATAGTACTCTTCCTATCCAGCTTACTCAACCCATAAGCGAATTAAACACAATAACTAAGAAATTAATGGCACCTCCATACCCAAAGTGTTGATGCCCAAACGCGGCAGGCCTTCCTTTTCCCGCCCCACTCCCAAACACACCCTTCACCACACCTACGCCGCACTCACTGTAGTCGAGACCTTTTTGCTGAAGCTGTAGCAGACCTACGCACCTGTCCTCACCTAACCTGAGAGCTAGCCCGAGCTGGAGATTTTGAATTTGTACGAAGACTGTTAGAAGATAGTGAGCAGTGACCTTGGAGCAGTCTTGCTAGAGGCAGTAAAAAAGCTAAACGAAACCGTAGTAACCCACACTACCTCGCAATTCGCTGCAGCTGTGACCCTTTTTTTGGTAGACCTGACTGCCTTTTTCCTGCACAACCTGGCTGCTGCCAAATCGATAAAGCACGAATGGTAGTCCAAGTAAGACCCCAAAATAGAGAGCAGCCTATTCAACAAGTTCTTCAATAGCCAAGCCAACAGGGGTAATATTCAGAAGTACGCTAATGATTGTAGCAAGCCCTTAAAGGTCTTTTTCTAGCTGACAGTCGTGCTTTCTGAATACCTGTGCAAACTGGGCTTGGCTGAGTCAACCCTCAGAATGAAGCAGTGAATAATGATTTTGTGGCTTATATGCCGAACGACTGTATAGCTATCAATAAGTAAGTGCCTCAATCGATTGCAAACAACTACTTCCCATTTGACTAACTGTGCTCTTGAATACTAATATCAAGCATTATAGACCTAAAAAGACTACTTAAGCTATATTGATTGCAATTATCTAAATTAAATCACAGCTTTCTGTTGAGTGATGGAGTGAGCAACCTTTAAACCGGGTTGTTCCGACGGATACTCGTGATTTTTGTTTGCTGAAGCTGGTGGGGCACATTTGGTGAGGTGGTGCGTTGTGAGAGGGTGGGTAGAGTTCAAGATTTGATTTATTTGTTGTAATAAAATATATTGAGATGGGTAACCAGAAGAGTGAGCAGAAGAAGGAGTTCGAAATCTAAATCAACCACCTGCGCCTCACTAAATGCAAAATCGTTGCTGTCGGCCAAGAAAAGAGGCTGTAGAGCAGCCTGCCCGTGGATTAAAAGTAGTACGACAAATGGAAGCTGGTCACTGCCAAGCACACCACTCGCCCGCCCAACCTTTTCCTCTCCCTTTCCTCATCCTTCTCACGCACCGCCATGTGCGGACACACTGGAATCGCCACCGTAACACCCATCTCACCTAGATTGAGTACTAGAATTACTCCTACCTCCTTTCCGAAGAGATCTACAACCGCAAAGGCAAAAAGACAACATTCACTGAAGTAGAACTCTGGTTTCTCCTTTACAGCTTGGCATACGCCAGGCACCAGGCCACTGCCGCCGGTGAAAAACTGGGGGATGTCAGACCACGCAACATCTTCCTCAACGAAGAGGGAAAGATAAAAGTAGCAAACTCTCTATCCTGGCCCTCTGAAGTATCCAATATCCAAAAAACCATGGATAAGATCGCTACCTACATTGCCCCTGAGGATTTGGGGAGGGTTGGCAAAAATGAACTATTTGACGGTCCCAACGAAGTTTCTTAGGCCTTTTCGATTGGACTATCAGTACTGAGTGCAGCCAATCTTTCCGACTACGAAGGTCTCTACGACTTGAAAGCCTACTAACTAAACCTTCAAGCCTTTAATAGGTAGCTCCTCAGCTGGAGGTCAAATAACCACTATTCTGAAGTGCTGAGAGGGACTGTGGTGTCGCTCTTGCAGGTCGACGTGGGCAAAAGAATGACTACTCAGTAGTTGTACTAGCTACTGGGCAAGCACAGCTAGAACATCAATAGTAAGGCTAATTTCGTGGTGGACAACGCCCCACCCAAACTGCACTAGTAAATCATGGCCTCCAGGCAAATACTAGCCTATTAGTCAGCTCACAAGTCTTTGTGATCAATTCACCATCTTTCATTATTATCATCAATATCTCCTATTATCTGAAATATCTCCTACTATCTGCAATATCGCCTACTATCTGCCCTATTATCTGCCAGAAGCTCCAGAGCTGACGCTAAATCTATCCAGTTCAATCCTCACAAAGAGGCCCATCGATTTATTGTCTATCTGATAGAAATGGAGCTTGAACTTCCTTGAGTTATGGCTTTGTTTATTCTACCAACTTATACATGCTTCAATTCTTCTATTCGGGCAGATGTGCCAGCGAATTAAGAGACTTCTTATAGATATTATCTTAATCACATTAACTTATAGACATTATCATATTGGCGCATGGACAGACACCCTCTCAGCTAACTCGTACATATGCATCTAGCAAGATCACAGAGTTCACCTACGCCATCGGCTTCGCAGGCCTAGAACTCGACACCCAGGCCAACTTCCACCTCACCACCAACTTCCACCACCCACCCCCGCCCAACTAAAGACAGCAGGGGTAGAGCTAGTAGTAGCTTTTTGGCAGGATCACGCAGGACTGCAGTAGCTGGAGCGCCAAGTAGTGCTACATCTTGGGCTAGATGCTCAAGAACGACCTGGTGCGCAAAGGCACCTAGCTACTCTACGTTGACATGTGTCTCTCTAGGATGAAAGCGCTGAAGGTTTAGGTCGGGTTCAAGTAGGCCAGGATCATGGCCGCTGAACAATTCAGCAGGCTGGAAGTAGCCTAGCAGCTCAAATACATGGTCTACTATTTGAGAGAGTAGCTGGGCTATGGAAGCAGCTCTCACCCTAATCGCAATACCCCAGACCACAAGCTAGGCTAGAACTACCCACACGATCTGAAAAACCCCAAGCTGTTCTAAAATGGGTTCTACTTCGAAGGGCTTAATTCCACTATGCTTGCACAATCTTTGAAGAATAACGGAGGAGAATCATACTTGTCCAAATCAACCCACCACGAGCAACCCCAGCCTGATCTAAAGTACAAAAATGACATTTACAAGTCGAGCCTAGCGAGCAGGACCACTGAGAAGCAACAGCACTCCAAGGCAGAAGACCCCAAGGATAAAATAGAGTTTCAAACCTTGAAGTCCCTATTCAAGAAACTCCAGAACAACCCCTGATCCATCACACTTTATCACCCATCATCATCACCATCATCATCATCACCATCATCATTATCATCATCACAATGATCCAATAAGCCCACTCTATCCAATTAGTGTTATAATGGCGATTGCCGCCAGCTATGATAAATTGGCTACGTTGAATGTAGTTAAACGCAGATTATTCTGACACTGAAGGCCAGTGCTCTTGTGTTTTAGTTTAAAATCATAGACATAGCCGGGTCGACTTCAGTACGCCAATAACGTATGCCTAAATAAGGCAAACAAACAACGCATAGTGCATCAGCTGCAAGTGTCTAAAAGATGTAGCAGGGGGTTGCTGCAGTGCAATCATCCGCAGAATTTACCTTGGCTGTATGGACTCTACTTAGTGCATATAAGTACAAAGGTATTTTATTTAATCAAATCGCAAAACTTGCAACTACACTACACCATTGGCATTTTTCTGTTAATTTTGAACACCCAAATACCCTCAACTCATCCGGCATCATCACTACTTGTAAAAACTGGTTTCACTAAAGCTATTACGTTTAAAGATTTGAGCATTATAAGAGTTCCAACTGCCACCAATATAATTAATGCTTCCCCCAAAAGGACTTCCACCCTCGACCTGATAAGTTTACTATCCCCAGGCGGCCTAATCTATAATGGCCTGCCAAGCTGGTCGCAGTTCGGTTTGTAGGATTAACGGTTTTAGATATATAGGGATAACGCTGATAATGAGTTCGAAAATTTAGAATAGAGAATGGATACAGGTATTGCTTAATCAAAGGGTTAGTGATGTTTTAGCAGGAGGAGATAGTGTTTGTAAAAACAATTTTATTACTTCTGTTTATTTTATTCTAAGACGAACTCAGATACAGATGTCAAAATTATGACTCAACAGACTAAGAATACGCAATGTGGAGCACTCTCCACTATGCTATTAACCATGGTCATCTGTTTTGATATTTGAGACCACCATTTACTGGTTACAATAGGTAAAAACACATAATATCAGTACAAAAAAAAACCAGCAGCCCCCTATTCCTCTTCTGAAGCTTGTCCAAGGACACGATCCCAAATATCATGCCCATATTGCGAGGATGTTCAATTCTCGAACCATCTAGAAAATTACCGAAGGAAAGGTTATGGTACAGACAGAGATAAGAGGGTTGCCTGGGTTGTTAGCGTGGGAGATGAGGATTGTTGGGTCGGCTGTTAGGATACAAGTGTGATATTTTTGGTTGAGGCTAGTAAGTGGAATGAGTTGTATAAGTGGAGGCTTAATCAAACCAACATATCTTAATTTTAAAATGAAAGCACAACTAGCCTTTGTGTTCTTGGTTGTCCTCAGCTCCGCCGTCTCTCTCAGCCACCTGAGGGAGAGAGATACTGGAAGACCTGACGTCGATTATCCCGAACTCAGCAACCACTGGGTTCTAAAGTTCGATCACGCCTCCAGAGCCGGAGTCAGACAAGACAGCAACAGTTTTGGAGTCTACTTCAACGGCCAAAAGCTCCAGGAATACCTGCCCACTGATTATGAGATCCACAGCGAAAAGATTAGGGTCCAGAGTGTCGTCGGAAAGAACAGCTTCAATTTCATTGGATCCGGCATCTCCGACGGCCTCGGCCAGGGAGTGGACAACATCCAGCTCCTCAGAGACAGCTTCTGCGGACTTGAAAACGCAGCCATCAACGGAGGCTTCGAGGAGGGCCACAACCTGGGCCATGGGTGGGCCATCTTCGCCAACGGTAAAATCCCCGGGTGGGTCACAGCTGACAACCAGCTCTAGATCGGATGGGGCAAGATCTACAACAGCAGGTGGCCTGACAGCCACATCTCCGAACTCGATGGCAACCATAACACCAATGCCTACCAAATATTCCACCTGGACGAGTGGTTCAGAATTTCGGACTACGAATGATCATAGATGCATTTATCCCCTAACCAATGCACTGCTTTAAAAGCATGACTCCCAGACCATCATACTCTGCCTTATAAAGACTGTTTATATTTAAAATACCTTTCCTATGTAAACTTCAAAGCTATTATAACTTCAGTAATCTTCATAGTTATTATAGGTTCAGTAATCTTCATAGTTATTATAGGTTCAGTAATTATTAAGCTTAAGCCTAAAACCTCAAGATTAACCTGGGATAGCTAACTCTGATTGTGCAATATAGTCTTCAAAAGCTCTTGCAGCAAGCAAGCAGTGGCTGGAATGAATATTGTAAGGTTGTTGTGGTGATCATTTGTTGAGGGTTTTGCGCCAGATGTTGTGCATGTTGTAGTTGTTGGTGACAGTGGACAGGTAAGGGTTGGACTAGATGGTCTGGCCGTGCTGCTTGAGCAGCTAGTTGCTCTGGTTTTTGGACAACCTGCTCAGCTACTTCTAGCTGGGCTTGCTCTCCTTGCACATCAGCACCTCCTGGAACTACTCAGGCAGGATGTCCAGGTTGCGGGACAGCAGCGAGAACAGGTCGGAGTTGTTGAAGTAGAAGTTCGAGTTGGGACTGTACTTCTTGTCTGTGCAGGGCAGACTCACGTCCATTGCGAACGTCACGTTTTTGCGCAGCACTGAGATGGTCTGTGCTTGGTTAGGGCAGAAGTACTGTTCAGCTTGGGCGATTACCTATCCTTGTGAATGGATTTGAAGGTTTTGACTAAGAGGTCGAACTTGCGCTCCAGCTAGGAGTTGATCTGAGTCCGGATTTTGTAGCACAGCTCAGCGATGTACCTTTGAGGCAGAGAGTAGTCCTACACTAGACCTGCGACAAACTCCTCAACGCTGAGTGAATGCTGATTTACCTGTTGCTCTCGTTGAGTATGTCCCACTCGAACTAGTCCTCAAAAAGGGTGCTGCCGTTGTCTGCCAGCAGCTTCAGCTCGATGGAAATAGTGTACTCCTTGACCTAGTTGGGGATGTCCATGGAAGAGAAGTTGAGCAGGATGGTGGCGTACTTCTTGAGCAGAGTTTTGTAGAGAATCTGGGTTCTGATTTGAATTTTGGTGTCTTTTTAGAGTTCTAGATGCTGAGGTAGGTACACAGGAGAGCCTCCTTTTCAAGCTCAATGTCGTGCTAGGCCAAAGTATCTCTTAGGAAGTGACTTGCGAATGTCTTTATCCTGATATTGGAGATGTCTTCGGAGTCCCACAGGAAGTTTTAAGAAATAAATTTGTCATCCACATTCAAGTTGATCTAGATTAGCACACTCCTACGTCAATTAGGACCAGGTTCTAAGAGCGAGCTTTTGGGGGATCTGGGAGCTCGTTGAAATCGTCTCCCAGGGTCACTGCGTAGAGTTCGTTGAGCATTTCGAAGTCTGGGTTTATTTTTTTGCCGTCTTGGATGTAGGACTGCATGAACCTGTGGGTGGTCTTGTAGAAATCTTCAGAGGGGAGAGTGAGCTAAATGAAGAGGAGGGTCGAAGAGAAAGCCGATTATAGTATACTATAATAGGCATGCGAACGAGGTTACCCAAGTGGCAATAATCCAACTCCTGCTTTTGGCGCTGATCCTCTCTTCGCTCGTTGAGTCCAGATGCACTTTGCTGAAGTAGCAGCGCACAACTTCGATCTCTTCCTCGATCTAGCTATTAAGGAGGATACATCTTAAGCGAAACTTCGCAGGTTTATCTGCAGTTCCTTCAGCATCTTCTCGCACAGCTTGCGAATAGTCCTGTTCTTTGTCTCCGACTTTTTGTTCTTCTTGTCCTGGCTCTGATCAACTTGAGAAATCATATCTTGGGTCAGGTGTAGAAGTGAGCGAGTTGAGATATCCTGAGAGTAGAAGTCGAGCTGCGAGTTGTTGATGTTGGCCAGTTTGAAGTTCCAAATGAACTCTTATTGGTCCACGATGTAGTCGAATTCCCGCACTTCAAATGTCATGTGTTGTTTATTATATATACAATTAATTCAAATGCCTCATAAAAGGGCAGCCAGCTGGCTTTAGCGCATACTGGCTACAAAATAATCTGCTGAGCTAAAACGAAACCCTTGTATTAAAGTATTTGTTTATTCGAAGCTAAAGAAGGTCCTTTAGTAAGATTATTACTGGAATAAGCCATATGCCTTTTATAGCTTACTTTCTGCCAGCTTAGGTAATAAACTACTTAAAATAGTATTATAAGTTACTTGTATTATTTTTTGTCTTAGAATCTATTTTAATTGGAAAAGTATATGGGTAGTCGTCTTTCTTCCAACAAAAGCAAAGGACAAGTTGTGTAAGGCAAGGGACAGGTTGTCTAGGGCTCAGATTCTTCAAAGCAGGTGAGTGCCAACGCAAACACTGAAAAAAAGGAGCAAACATCTTTGAAGCAGGAACAGATAAAGAATGAAGACAAAAGAAAGCAAATAGAAAGAATTGTGAAGGGTGAGATTGGCGTTTAGCAGCTTACAAAAGAGGAGTGCATCAAAATGATGCACACAATTGAAAACAGGATGGAGCACATGGACATCCAATCTGACATATACTCTTAAAAATAGTATCCCTCTTTGCAACACCCCGAGCAGCAAAACGCACTCACCAAGGCCCAGCAGGAAATCCTTGATTAGGCCTGGAGAGAAAAGGACAAAACGCCGAATGCAGGTAAACTTGGCTGGGACCTCACCAAAAACGCAATCATGTCCAACAAAAACTCTATGTGGAAACCTTAAGACAACCAAACTGGCGTCCATTATTACTATGACGCAGTGAAAATTGAAGAAAAGAAAGAAGATGAAAAATGATTTGAAATCGCAAACTATAAAAACACTATAATTACCTTCATTCATTAATCTCTTTCTTTTGAACGCTTTTTTCCTCTTCTTTGGACTTTGCTTGAGAAGCTGTGTCCATAATAAAAGATTTAAGGGTCATTCAAAGCTTTTCTGCTGTTAGTCTCTGAATACTTTGATTTTGTTTGAACGAAGCCTTTGTAATGCAAAAAAGAGATAAATGTGAATTATAGTGATCAGGCCTTATAGATGCGGACATAGTCTTAGATTTTGGTCCTGCAGATGGGGCACTCTTTGAGATTCTTGCTGCATTTGATGCATGCAGTGTTGTGTTTGCAAGGCATATACACACAATCTTTTTACTGCTCACAACAGATCACACAGGCATTAGGATGCAACTTTTGGCTCACCAGAGACATCTTAATCTTGCAAACGTAAGTTTGGTTTGAACCTATCTTAAACACTGTTTTATCTTGGATTTCAAAGAGCTCACTGGGCTAGCCTTACAGTGAAAGACGCTACCAAGTACCATTCGTTGTGCCCATATCCTAGATGAAGAATCTTCCTTCGACATAGCTTATGGTTGAATGAATGTTGCTAAGGTGCTGGTCATCAGGAAAGTTGAGCAGATTATTGGGTTTGCGGCCTATCGTGACTTTGGCTTGCTTCGGTATTTCCATACTGAGTGCCTGAGCAGGTCCTTCAATGATAGTGAGAGTGAGTGTCCCTGAGACAATTGAAGCCTGAAACTGGTTAGAACCCATTTAGATGACCATATTCTGAATAGAGAAGTAGTTACGTGATAGATTTGCTTGCGGTCGTCAATTTTGATGAAGGTTCCAGTTGTGCTTCCAATATCCTTTAGGTAGAAGCTACCGTTGCTGAACTTTATTTCGGCATGGTAACGGCTAATGCTTTAATCTAGAATCAAGATCTGGTTGGAGCTATGCCTTCCGATTTTGGCCCCCTCTTCCTTGACTGAGAAGAAAGAGGTTTGGGGACCATCGGATTGATGAATTATGAGCTAGAACTACTTCTTTCTGTTTTATTCCTACTCTGCAGACAAGCAGTTTTACTGCTAGGGCGAGTTCTCTTTGCCCTACTAATGGGGAACAGTGCTGTTGGGTATTGGTAGATTCGAGATTTGCTTATTGGTGGAACTTTTCAGGTTTGGCTTGATTTCGCCCTTGGAGAGTGAGGGGTTGACTACTCTAGGTTTTTGTGTGACTTCGCGGATCTCTGCAAAGTTGCCAGCTGCTTCTTTGTTTTCGACGAATGAAGTGTATTCGTTGAAGCCCTTGGAAACCCCTAGATTGTTGAGTGGTTACATGTTAGTATTTTTTTGATGATGATCCCGGACTGAATGTTGAGCTAGTCTCTGAGATCTTGTTCTGTGAGGAAAGTGATGCAGCTGCCATCGATTGAGAGTTATTCTAATTGGGGGAAAAAGTACTGAATTTGGAATAGAGGTTGCTAAGACCTACGAACTTGAGCCAGATCTCTATGTCGATAACGTTCCAGTGGATGGGCCTTTTGGGCAGATCTTGGTACAATTTCTAGTAGTCCATACTTATAGCCAATTTAAAATAACTATACAACGATTGCATAATATATTCATGATTAGGCACTACTTCAAATCAGTCACTACTATTCTCTCCCTTTTTCCCACTTTGTTTGCTGCCCATTTGCTTTCCTTCGCCATTTCACCATACCTTCTGCATCATTTTGATCATCGATGAGCGCCTTTTGTTGAGATTTGTTGTGGGCTCGGTGTTGGCCTTTATAAGAAAAGCCAGCAAGTCAAAAGACTGCTCCCCAACGGCTAGTTATTTTTGTTTGCTTTGATTTGGTCTTTAGATATCATCACATATGCATGGGCTGCTTGGTTGGGTTCCCATCAAGCTGCAGCCTTAAAAATGCACTCATAATGACCTCGCGCTGCGTACTTTAAAGGGGCAGGTGATGGAGAAAGGAGGAGAGAGGGAAAGGAAGGGTGATTTGTTTGGCGGGTGGTCGATTTCGAATCCCATATAACTCACTTTATATTCTGATTGGAGGATAACTAGCCAATCAAATTTTTTGTATTATAATAACTGGGTAAACCTTTTCTTAAATTTGCGGTTTTGCCAAGCATCGTATTACACTTTATGGCTAGAACAAAACAAACCGCAAGGAAATCCACTGCCCAGAAGGTCCCCAGAAAGCAACTCGTTGCTCAAAAGATCGCCAGGAAGAGCGCCCCAGTCACCACTGGAGTCAAGAAACCCCACCGCTTCAAACCCGGAACAGTTGCCCTCAGAGAAATCAGAAAGTATCAAAAGTCCACTGACCTCCTCATCAGAAAGCTCCCCTTCCAAAGACTCGTCAGAGAAATCGCCCATGAGTTCAAGCAAGAACTGAGGTTCCAGAGCTCAGCCGTATTGGCCCTCCAAGAGTCAGCTGAAGCATACTTGGTCTCTTTGTTCGAAGACACCAACTTGTGCGCCATCCACGCCAAGAGAGTTACCATCATGACCCGTGACCTCCAACTCGCCAAGAGAATTAGAGGAGACAGATTCTGATCACAATAATCCTATTTGCATCTAATTTAGAATCTACCATATTAACAACTACTACTACCACTACCCTAGCACTACTACCACTACCCTAACACTACTACTAATACTAATACTACTAACACAACCATTCAATCTGTATAGGCTAGCCTGAACAAAAGGATGAATGAGTCTTGAATAGGCGGATGTGGGTCTTAAGGCAACTAAAACACTGCTGAAAGGACTATTCTTTATGGTCGTTCTTTCAAAGCTGGTTGTTTCACAAAATGTAAACATATCAGTATTATCTGCACTTATCTCTAAACTGTTTGAAAACTTCAGCCTATATTAGGTAGTGCTGATTTGTTATCCTAGGCAGTCGTTCTTCATCTTTCCTCAAGCTTGTTAGTCTTTCCTTTCTTTTGAACTTTGAAGATTAATGCGTTTTCCTTGATGACTTTTCAATGTTAGTCTTGAGTCTGCGCTAGTGTTTTAGTTTTGAAGGAATCTCTACATAGTTTGAAGGAATCTCTACATAGTTTGAAGGTATCTCTACATAGTTTGAAGGTATCTCTACATATCTGCTGTCTCTTTCCTCATCTTCCTTCACTACAAAGTTATGCAAAGATTGGTTTTAAATGCTTATCTTGCCAAAAGTTGAGTTACGAGATTCACTAACCTAAGTTCCAACCCTGTTCCTCAACATGTTCAGCTATCTTTTGGTATTAGGCATAAATGAATCGTTTTCTGCAACATTCTCTGTTTTAAATCTGTCCACTAAGTGTTGTTTGACCTTTTTGAGCATCGCTGTCTTCGGGTTTGGCTTTGCTTCCTCATCATTGACCAACACGTTGTGTTTTTAAGGACTGATTGCCTTTCCGTCAAACATGATCTTCACCCCTGGGTGCTTTATTTAAAAAGTGTTGATTAATTCCTCTTTGTCCAGAGATTTAACTGCTTTTTGCTTTTACTACTCCTCACTGCTTTTCAATTTGTGGAAATCGCTTTTATCTCTGAGCTTGCTCTGCACTTGGATCTAAACTTTATTTTACTGGACCTTTTGAGAGTTTGATTATTTGAGAGCCTTAATCGGAATACCTTAGAGATTAGCTTGATTGAAGTCTTTCGCCGGGCTCTATTTGCGTTTTCCAAAACTACCCTAGTAGTCAAACACGATTTGCTCTCCCTTTCCTAGGTTACAATAAGGCTTAGACCTTTTCACAGCCTTACTGGCCTTTGCGATTCTCTATTCCTCTTCTCTCTTGAGCTTTCGAAGAGCTTACACATAACTATCGTGCTGTTCTTTCTCCTGGGGCTAATGGAACAAGACTTGAAGCTTGGATAGAAACGTGGGCTTGATCTTATTGCGAAGTGTTTTGGGCTAGACGTCAGCTTTTATGCTTGGTCGCTTTATGTATCTGTCTGATGAGGCTTTGAGTGAGGTTTCTTCCTCTTTGGCTTGCTAAACTACCCCGTCATAAATACCAACGTTCATCAGGTTGTCTTCAGGGATTCGCTTGGGCTCGAAGTCAAGGAAAGTGTTGCAGGCTGAAGGTTGCTGGAGAAGGTGGTGTAAGTTAGAATTCAAGATCTTTTATTGGCTGTACAGAATGTATTTGGGCTGATTTCTTTGGGTGAACTTATTGAGCTTGATTTGTTACTATGCAGCAGCCACCATTTGGTCGATCAGTGACTATGCTACCCCTGCTGAGAGAATGGAGTTCTTAGGGTTTGACATAGTTATATAAATATTCTGAATAAAACAAACCTAATTAGTGCTTGCTGCAGTCAGCTGGCAAAACACAACTGATGACTTTAGATTTGAAAATCATGCTTACTACGGGTTAGGACTAGCATATAGATGTTTAAATTCAAATAGATAGCTACTAATTCTTATGAAGCGCAAGTTATAAACTAGCGGCAACTTATATATTTCGCACAGTAATGAGACCTTCCCGCAACATCAAGTTCGAGGAGCAGAGAGAAAACCAAATCTAAGTAGCCTCCAAGACCTCCGAGAGTGACATCTCCGAGTCCATCTAAAACGAGCAACCTGCCCAGACTCACTTCCTGGAGCTACTAGACCGCAGCATTAACAAGATGATGAGGATGGAGGTGAACCTGGGTTCGGAGAGAAGGGAGAACGATTTCTACATCTATGATAAGAAGATACCAGGGGGACTCAAGATTACAGAATACAGCCTAGTGTTTTCAAGGAAGAAGCTTGAGAAGGATGAAGTCAAGGTAGAGGCCAACCCTTTGAGGCTGCCCAACAAACTCATTTACTTCGAGTACGACTCCAAGTATTGAACAGCAAATATCACATTATTACCCTCAAACTTTTACTTCCACATTTAAACTCTATTCAACGGTTGACAAATCAACATTATTTTATGCTTTACATTATCAGAAGTCAAGTCCTGTCTTTGTTTTGGCGAAGTCTTCTTGCTTTATTGCCGTCATGGCTTTGAATAATTGGTATTTTTTTCTCAGCGCTTCCCGCTTCAGCTTTACCTAACCTAGAGAACTGTAGTCTATTGACCCCAAAAGAACCTTCATCTCGCTGATTAGGTCGTTCACTCTGCATAGCTGACCAAGGACTTGAGGAGTGGCAATTTTTAGCTAACCTTCAGCTCATCAAACATCTCAATATATGCTTAGTAGGTGCCGATTTCTTGAGCGAACTTGTTAAGAATGAGATACTTAGAGTCCGAAGGTCTGAGCCTCTTGGACTATATCGGGAAGATGCTGGTTCTAGGCTTGCTTTTTGCCTTAGTGGGCCCCCTGCTGGAAAAAATGTTATCTCTAAAGATAAGTGTTGTCGAAATCGTCCATTGATTATAATGGATTTATCTTAGCCCAGAGATGATTTTTGCTGATTTGAGGTGAGCTTGATTCTAGAATAAAATGGGAGCTTAGTCCAAAACTAAAGCGTCAGAAAATACGAAAATCCAAACAAAAACAAGCGAATCTAAAAGGACACTGGAACCCAGAGGCGTCATCACAAAGGGAGTGGGCGGACTATTTAAGTAGGTCCTTGGCGAGCTTGATTATAATAATTGTTAAATGGGTAAGAGATGCTTCGTCAGGGTCAACGTAGGTGGGAAACTGCATAAGCTGAGCCGAAGCGACATTACCCGAACCCACTTCATCAAGAAGAAGAGACTCCCTGCCATCCCCTGCTTCACTCTCACTCCCAACATCGGCACTTCCTGCCTCGAACTTGCAAACACAGCCTCCTTCGAAGCTTGTTTGAAGAGGGAGGAATCCTCAGAGGACGGGTGCAGCAGTGAGTTGGGTGCGGAAGGCGAGGTAGGATACTAATATTGATCTTGAGTGTGTTTTATTTATGCCCACTCATCCTTATCAGATAATGATTTTGGGACTAGTTAAAGCGATGGAGTGTCAGAACACTAAACAAAGCATTTGGGAATGTTTGAATGCAGTTGTTGAAGAAGGTTGTAATGAAAATAAAATTAAAATAATCATCTTTGCAATAATCTTCAATATAAAAGAAATCCTTATGATGTAAACTAAAGTTCTTCGGCCTTGACTTTGCTTTTTAAATAAAGATAGCCATGGAGTCTCTGAGATAATCATTACGAATCATTCCTTAGAATAAGCTGTGAATTAAGAAGAATAAACTGTTTTCCTAATCAATTAGAATCAGCTGTTTTCTATTAATTCTGCTCTTGGGGTTCGCTAACTTTTGTTATAAATACATTTCAGCTGGATAAAAAGCAGCGCTGAAAATTCCAACAAAATCAATCAGCATCAAGCAAAATTTCACATCAACTCGCCACTCTAGCTATCCGTTCCAATCTAGTGGTAGGGATGAAAGGAGTATGTTCATCATAGATGTCTAGAAAAGTGGAGAAGGTAAGGTGCTTGTGAGATTGCTGAAACTTGGCCATTCTAACATTTTGTTCCATTTCTATTTCAGTGCTATGGTTTGACTTCTTAAGATGCCTACTGGTTGGACTACGATTGATGACAGTTCTATTCCCATCCATAACCCTTATTAATATATTGAAGCAACTAGAAAAGCTATTTCGAAAAGGATCTCTTAGTATGATTGCACCTAAGGAATGCCTTGTGCTTGTTGTTAAGAAGTTGACAGATAAGTAATTAGCGAAAAGGGGTTCTTTTATTGTCGAAAATGAATTGAGATAAAGAAGGGTAGGTGGGTCAAACTTTGGTTTAATAATTTAAGAGATCACGATCATTGTTCCCAATAGACCTTGTGGGTCATGATGTTGTAGAAGTCGTCACTGGACACAAAACCATCTTCATCTAGATCTGCCTTAGAAAAGATGTGGTTGATTTCTTCCTCACTCAGCTGTTCTCCCAAATCCGCAGCTACTTTCTTCAGCTCGTGCACTGTGATCTTTCCCTACATAGTCCACAACTTACTGATCTGTTGACGTCGAATGCTGACCATACTTTGTCGACTTCAGCTCTGCTGTCTTTCTCTCCCAACTTGGCAGTGGCCAGTCTCAAGAATTCGGGGAAGTCGATGCCTCCTGATTGATCGTCATCAAGTTCGGCTAGAATTTGATAGACGAATTTGTTATTTCCTTGGAAGCCTAGTGCCTCAAAGGCTCTCTTGAGTTCTTGGGGGTCCACAGTTCCACTTCCATCGTTATCGAAAATGTCGAAAGCAGTTTTGATATCCTTAACTTCCTCAACCGGAATAATCACAGTGGCGTAGTCTTCGGCTTTGAAGACTTTTTTTTCGGGGACCTTGGGTTGTTGGGCGGCAGGCTTGGCTCCAGGTTTTGCGGGGACTTTGCTCATGTAAAATATCCAATCTAAAATTAATAAAAATTAAGTCAAAGTAATATACCTTTGATTGGTTTTTTATATTAATTCCTTAACTATGTAAAATCACCGAAAATCAGATTTTGCGGTTAAAACTCAATTTCCTTTGCTGGCAGGTTATTTGGTCTAGTACTATAGAGATGGGCTAAAATATAAATTGAAAAACAAACTATTAATCCTTTGCTCTATTTAGAAGTTATTTCACTTATCTTTGAAAGTTCAATAGCTTTATTACTTACTGCATCTTAAAAACTTCTAGAGTTGCTCAATTTCTTTACTTACCTTTTTAATGAAAACATAAACCAAAATCATAGCGCTTTCACCTATCTCTCAAATAAATAGTAGCAAAACAGTTTTCAAAGCTGCAGGCGAAATGAAGGTTGAAAAATTTCTGCTTTTTTATTGATGTGAGATGTTTTATTTATATATTTCGATTTAATGTTGACCGTAGAGCTGAAAACTGCCAAAAACATGGACCTTTCAAAATCATCTCTAATGGATGATGAAAATGACCTCAGAAGTAACACAAATGTGAGTCATAGGGCTTAGAGGCTTTGTGGAATAGCAGAAAAGGACAATCCGAAAGTTAACTCTAAAACTTAGCAAGGCTTAGTAGGCGCTGAATAGAGAGCGGGGGCAAAAAGGAACAAACAAAAAGAATAGCTCGGGCCAATGCCAGAACTAGCAGCTACTGGCGATCTTGAAAGTTGAAGTCGATAGGGCAAGATAGACCGAAGAAATATTGAAAAACATGGTAGAAAAAATGCAACAATTGATCATTGAGCTACATTTCGAAAGCTTCATTGGCCAGAACTCATAAACCAAAGACCAAAATCAACACATTCTGACCCCCAGTTACAAACATTTTGCCTCATTCATAAATCTCTCTCTCACAACCCAGTAAGAAATGGAGGAATCATTAGACCCTTAGTTTGCCTTCAGACAACTCCTTTTGCTCTAAAGTGGAGTTAGAGCACTGAGTGAGAAGTATAATTAAGTGAAAAACAAGAGTCAGTGGAGTATTTTCTAGAACAAATAGGCATTTGAGTAGTTGAGAAAAGAAAAGTAGATGAGAGCATAAGTTGAAAGGCAGCTTTAAACAGAAACAAGGACTAGGATTAAGCTAAAACGCCTCTTGTAGAAAAGTGAATGCGAAAACAACTTGTTGATGATGAAAATTGAGCAGATCACCTTAAAGCAAAAAGAGGTCTCTCCAAAAAATCATGACGAATGGGTCCATCTCTCCAAATCTCTGACTCTCAGGATATCTGACCTGTAGTAAGAGAAGAAACAGCTCCACATAGAATGCATGCGTGAGAAGCAGGCATGGAGCGAAAAATACAGTGAATTACTAAAGACAGTGAAAAGTCTACAGCTGACAAGAAGATGATCTAATTATGTTTTATACTGCTTTATGGAGAATAAGAATGAAAACTCACAGAAACAAGCCAAGTTTGTTATCTAAAAATTTGTTAATGGTCTTTCTCATGTAAATTGTACTCTCTAATGTTGTGTCTGTCTTCTTCCTCTCGTAAAAACACTGATGCTCTTATTTGCAGAAACGCTATCTTTTCTTGCTTGAAATGTCTAGTCCTACTTGAACACTTTTTAGCACAATTTTCGCTCGCTGAGAGGCAATTCTTTATTCTCGGAAAAAGTTTTACCTTATTTTCGGCTTAGGATCAGATTCCTCAACATTGTGAACAGCTTCCTTAAAGTGGTTGGAAGTTTTTGGGAGAAAAATGCCTCTGGTATGATACAAAGAGCTTCGTTTGATGTTAGGCAGCCTACTGATGATAGTTTAGTTTCTTCTTTCCTTTGAAAAATCAGGTTTTATGGAGCAAAGCTGCTAATTATTTGTTTTGGTAGTAAGTTGGGGGAAATCTTATCTATGTACCAGAGGAGATTCAAGCTTTGCTTTTGTTGCGTATAACCTTTAATTATGACTTTTAGAAAGTTAGGCAGTGTCATCAATAGTTTTGTAAGCAACTTCAGTTGCTACATAGTCAAAATAGTCATCTCTTTAGCTTCCTTCTTGCGTTTTGTTAGGTTGCTTTAGAAAGTTGAGAGAGGAGTTCATGTTTTTCTCCTCAGGCATATCAACATTTTAGATTGTTTACTGATGGTTTAAGGCTTAAATTTGCGCTTCTTGATACCTAGCTATAAAGTTGGTGATATGCTATGAATTGAGCTTATTTCGGCACAAAAGTTCTTGTAGTAATTTGTCTAGATTGTTGTCAGGATTTGTGCCTATATCTTCGGAGTGTTGATGTTTAGAAAGGAACATTATAGTATAAAGGTGCTCTTTCGTTTTATTTTTACTTTTCTTTGATTTTTATTGCTTTCTGGAGTCCCTATAAGATTTATTCACAGAAATCTATTTATTTCTTAAGGAACAAAGATTTTCTTTAGTCTTTTATTTAACCGAACATTTCTGGGGCATTATTTAAATGGGCAGTGCTTACTCCCCTTTTTTACCACTTTTCATGATTCCTTCCAGCTTTCCTAAGTAACTATATAATTGCTGCTTACTGTACTCTAACACCATTTTGATTGCTTCTTCTACATTTACTTTCCCTTTTTGAGTCAGAACCTCAATAAAAGCAGTCTTAAAATGGCTGTATCTGGAAGCTACACACTCATCAAGAGATCTAGTTCTCTCACTGGTCGTTTTTAAGAATTAAAGGATTTTTGCTCCGATTCTTCCCATGAGTTTGATACAACTTTCAAAGGATATAATGGTACCTAAGTACTTCTCTAAGATTCGGTTTTACTATAGGTTCATTTAAACTTAATGTTCCTTTATCTTTCTTATGAGATTGTGAAGATTCTGACCTTATGCTTGCTCCTTTTGCTATTCATTAAGAGTTAATTCCCTTTCAAACTTCCTGTGGTTATTGTGTAAAAGCTTTTGGTAAAGGTCCTAGCGGAAGCTTATATTTTTTAGAATAGTCTTCCAATCTTCGTTAAGAATGTTTTAAATCGTTTCAGGAGTGCCCAGATGCATGTTTTTAATAATTATATTTAGTGCAGCAGTATTAAATCAATTACTTAAAGCACTTAGAATTCGACCTGAGAGAAAATTGCAACTTTTAAACCATTGCTAGCTCAAAACATGAGAAATCTCAAAAAAGGACTTTATTTTTATGATTTGTTATCTCTCAAACAAACTTGTCTTCTATTGGCTGCTTCAGAATTGTTTCATTTGGGCAAAAGGAGTCAGATAATAGGGCCATATTTTAGGGTAAGATTATATTTATTTTGAAATGAGTAAGCCGATAAAGAACTGTCCTGATTGTATCTATGGCAATCGCTGTGTTATGCTATGCGTGAACTCCAATTGTCGAAAGCCAGCCTTTATTTGCGAACAAGGCCTCTCAACAAAAAGCTAGTGCGCCTTGTTCCATTAAAAATGTGAAAAAATGAAATGGTCTTAGTTGGAAAACATCATTTGCTAGAATCCAAACACCAAGATTCCTGAGCTTTTTGTGCTTCAAGAAGAAATGGAGAATGTTTTTTCGACTCTTATCAAAAAGGTAAAATAAGAGCATCTCCACTTCAAAAAGTGGATTAGCTTGTTTGGCTTCAATCCTGAAACCATGAGCTTCATCAACATGATCAATTAACAAAACTACAACAACATCTCAGGAGTGTACATGAATCAAATCCTGTCAGCCCTTTTTATGAACTAAGACAAAGTTTTAGAAACCAATTTCAAGGCTGAAGAGTGCCAAAAAGTCCTAAGTTCCATCTAGTTCAGCATTGACCACCTAAAAGATTTGTATTGTGAGTAAAGTAGGAAGTAAAAGATGTCTATTTCAACAACAGTTTCAATGTCCTACGAGATACTCGGGTTTGACAGCAAAGTGACAAGGGAACAAGATTACGTAAGGTCACTTTTCCAGAAGCAAAGCATCAAATCTTTTAATTTGCTGTATAGAGCCAGCTAAAATGGCTTTTCCGTCTCAGAGTTTCATAACAAATGTGATAACATTGGGCATACCATCACCCTTCTTCAAACTGAGTATGGCAATGTTATTGGAGGGTACACACCTTTGGCTTGGAATTCCAGCAAAAAGCACTGGGCTGCTGACAAATCAATGACATCCTTTATCTTTTCAGTGGATCTTAGGGAAAAGTTTAACCTTAATTTGGCTCAATTCGCAATAGCTTGCAACCCTGAGAAAGGGCCAATTTTCGGTTGCTGTGATATCTGCATTGTAGACAAGGCAAACATTGAAAAGTCAAATGCTGAGTTTCCAATCAGCTACAATAATCTCAAATACTCTCGTAATCCTGAATCAAGCCAAGCCTTTACGGGGCATGTCAAGGGAAGATTCACCATAAAGTAATGGTAGGTTTTCCAAGTGCTGTTTTCCGAATGATTCAGCCACTCTTATGAATTTGAGATTACATATTTTATAATCTAGGCAGTTTGAATAATGAGGTTATTGGTGATCAGGCACTCAGCAAGCTGAAGAGGTCGTTCATCCAAGGGTAAACGTCATTTCCCCACATAAAAGTACAATGGCCAGCATTGTAAACCTTCAAGAAAGTTTTGTATTCCGGGTTGATTGAGTCCCACAAATAGTTTACATCAGTGATATCAGCCAAAAGGTCCGAAACTCCAGCGAAAAGCCTCATAGGAATTCTTATGTTGTTAAGGTTGTAGACAGGAGGGTACGGCTGACCGTAATGAACATTGTTTTCCTTCGTAGATCCATAGTCATAAGCTTGGAAAGTTCCATGGTCAAAAGATTGTTTCCAATGCTCCATGTTCAAGATACTAGTACCTGAGGGATCATGACCCACAAGGACGTCATAACGTTCGTAGTTGTCTACAGAGGCATCTCCGTCCATGATTTGTGTCATGATGTCTCCGCAGATTTTGCCGAAAGTGGAGCAAAAGACAATACCGATATCGGTTTAAAACCAGCCAAAGCCAGGCATGAACTAGTGTATTCCTCTCAAATGATACCATTAGATCAAAGCAGACTTATCCAGAAGAGTAAGCAAATGTGACTTGGCATTCTTAACGAAAGCGACTGGACCAAAACCAAAGTACTTGTCAATAAGGCCCTAAACCACAGGATTCCTCTTGCTCAGGGCAATGTGCATTTGTATGGTGCCTTGGCTGTGGCCAACATAATGAGGCTTTTGGTTGGTGATTTTGTTGACGTAAGTGAAGAGAGCAGGTAGGTCGTAATCAGCCATGTGCTGGAAGGTGAACTACCAGAACTATTTGTTTTTGTCTGGATTGTATTTGGTGTGGTTTCTTGAATGCTTGTTTCCTCTGCTGTTCCCTAACCAAACATCATAGCCTTTGTTTGCAAGCATGAATCCTGGAGCCTTATCTTCATCATTGATCAGCCATGTGTCAGAACTATCTAACAGTCCGTGCTGTAGGATGATAGGCTTCAGGCCTTCTCGGATGATTGAGGCTTTCCTTTGGATTCTAAAAACAGTCAAGATATAACCATCTTATGTTATGACCTTGTGGGTCTAAACGGGATAGTTGTAGAACTTGCAATAGTCCGTAAAGTAAAGCTTGGACTCAGGATGGGCCGATAGAACCACACAAGCCAGCAGAGTGTAAGCCAGTAGGACTTTAAGGGACATTTTAATAATAATATTAAGGAGATTAATGCTAAATTTTAGTGTGTATGCTTATATATCAACTAATTTGCAGCTTAAAAATCCATCTTCCCAGAGCCACTAATAAAAAGATTAGAGAGAGCTTATTCCATTAAGAGCTATTTGAGTACTAGCTTTGTTCTTAGTTTCTTCTATATGCCTCCTTTATTCTGGCTTTATAGACACAAAGCTTCAATAAGGTAAGTGAGAATATATATAAAATATATATAATTCAAAGCTCCATATCTGCCTAGACAAGGAAGGGATGGAGAAGTGCCTCAGTTGCTTTGATTCTTTCAAGTGGATTCTTTCTCACAAGCTTATCTATGAAGTCTTTCGCTTTTTAAGACATTCCTTCAGGATAGACAATATTTTAGTTTTATACCTAAATTACGAAAAAGCTACATTAAGAATCTTCTTCATGGTCTATTTGCGACTTATGTGATAGAAAGGAGCCTTTCCAGTCATCAGCTCATAGGTCATTACTCCTAAGCACCAAAGGTCAACAGTCATATCGTATTCAACTCCTTCTAATATTTCCGGAGCCACGTAGTCAAAAGTACCACAGTAAGTCTTTCTTCTTTAGTTGCACATTGCTGCCCAGCCGAAATCGCAAAGTTTGTAAACATTCTGAGTGATAAGATAGCTACATTTGAGATAACAATGTTTTCAGGCTTTATATCACGATGTGCTATGCCCAAATCATGCAAGTACTCTATAGATTCAGTTATTTGTTTGATTAAAACAGAAGCCTCTCGCTAAGAGAGTTTACCTTTTTTGAGTTTTTGGTAAAGAGTGCCTCCGTCCATGTACTCTAAAACGATGTAAAGATGCGTTTTGTCATCAAAAAAGCCATACATTCCGAGTACACTTCGATGGTTCAAACAAATTTGAAGGCGAATCTAAAGGGCCAATTGCTAAACCATCATGTGAGATTTAATCAATGCTTTGGGTATCTTTTTGAGTGCAAATACTCCACCTGTCTTCTTATGCCTTACGATATTCACACAGCCAAACTTACCTTAACCTAACTTTTTGCCTTGCTCAAATTAGTCATAAAGGCTGTTGCTTTTCAGAGGAATCTAAACTGAAGTTTTACGTCGGAGTGTTGTAGGGCTCATGGGAGGAGTTTCATCGATTTTCTTTTCAGATGATTTAGAGATTTCAATAAGTGGTGAGGAGTTGAAAGCAGATTCATAGTGAGCTTTGTTGAGCTGCGGAGTGCGATAAAGTTGGCTTTAATCTTTCTTCTTCTTTTTGAATCTTAGCTCCTCCGTCTACTTTTAATGATCTAGTTCAATGTAAGTTGGTGATTTGGGGTTGATGTTTTTGAGATAGTTCTTTTCCTACTTGCCAGTGTAGCTTTTAGTTTTGCGCAGTTCCTAAATTATCTTTTTATTCCTTTCCATCTTCTCATTCAGCTTCTAGTACTCCTTGAAGCTGCTTGAATTTTCAAGAAAGTTCGTCCCAGATCTGATCTAGGCGTAAGGCCTTGATATATCACTTGTAGAGTAGTGATGATAACTTCTTTTACTTTATCCGTTAAATTAAGGTTTGTGATAAACTTCATGCGAATCCATTGAGATATCAGAAATAAGGCGCTAGCTATAAACCTTGGTGGCTCTGCCTCCCATGGTTTGTCTTAGGAAGTCATTGAGTTTTGAAGGTTTTTCCTACTATTGTTCAAAAAGTGCTTTCTTGATGATTCGATCGGAAGCTTTGGAGTTCATGGTTTGTCGTAATGCTGAGGTTTCTTCTGAGAGTTTTTTGAGATTTTCGAACTATTTGAGAGCTGGGGTTTGTTGTTAGTGGTAACGAAAGCCAAGATCTTGCTGATGCTGGACAGATTCGTACAAACCTGAGGTTATCGAAGAGGTGATAGGTTGAGGCGATAGTTTGCTGTTGACTTTCGAATCCCTTGGAGAATAGGCTAATCTATCCTTCATGATAAATGTAAATTATAAGCAGCTTTTCAGAAACGACTCATTATAAACTTATTATATGCCATTAAGCGAAATTAGCAAATTCAAAAGTTCATACTAAACCCACTGATTACAAAAGATACTTGGGCAGAGGCACTTCCTAATGTCTTCTTTGAAGATAGAATAGCAAAGATTATTATAAGGCTAGGCTCAATTATAGTGGAATTAGTCCTGATTTTAGGAAAATATATGATCAAGTGATCATTACTCTTTCAAGTTTCGTAGTTGGTCCAAAAAAGCAGGCCTGGAACCCATTGATAGCCTCATTTTCTATTTTGGCTTGGGTACTTCAGTCGGGGGAGAAATCGGCTTTTTTTCCTCCTTTGATTAATTGCTCTAAGGAGTGGCTGCCTTTTTGGAAGATTCATTAAAATCAAAAAGTTGTTAGATTTCAAGGCGTATTTGTCTGCGCTCATTTATGGGCATCACTTTTGGAATTTGTGGAGTAGGCTTCACCAAATCTTTGGGAATTTATTTTACTTCTGGCTCCTCTTATTTCTTCTAGATTTAGCGACCTTCTTCTTTAATGGCATCAGGTGACTCGAAGACAAATGTTTGCTTCTTTTGTGAATTCAGCAAAAAGTCAAGATACCTCTTTGGCTTAGAAGACTTTATTTTCTTTATCAAACCGTTGTTCGGAGTCTCCTAGAAGGAAGTGGCTTTGTATATAAGAGAAGGCTTTTTTTTGAAGTTGGGAACTGCGAAGGAATTGAAAGATTGAGCTGAGCTATAAGAGTATTCTTATTCCGGTTATCTTCTGGTTTCTTGCTTCTTAGGCTACTATCTAGAATACCTTGGCCGAACAGATCTCTCCTAAGCCTTGGGCTCCGGTTTGCTTTAAGTTTCCTCACTGAAACCCAGCAGCTCTGAAATGTCGTGAAGAATCTCTTACTTCGTATCATTCGTAAAACGAGTCTTTACTTCATGTTTAGTAAGCATACAAATTACGTCAGATTAGCGAGTGACGTCCTGCTCAGCAAAAGTTTTTTACCTTTAAAGCAACCGACTTGACTATAGTAAAAAGTATTGGACATTTTAATCTTTGAAGGTAAAAAGATTTCTAGCTTCTTTTTCAAGGCGTTGAAGAAAGTCTGAAATTCTTTCATTGGGCGATGCTGTGAAATTTTTGTGAATTTTTGTTTGTTTTTAATCAACAAAGTTCATAATTGTAAGTTTCAGATGAATTTCCTGGTTGGAGTTGCAAAGTTCGCGAATGTTAGAAATGTGAATAATTGAGAGAGGCTGCAGACGTATGTGACCGTATTCAGTGATATTTTTGCCATTCAGGTAGAGAAGTTGCTGATCTTTTTTAATGCCAATTTTTTCCTCCACAATTTTTTTAATCTCAAGAATCGAAATTTTGGAAGGAAGCTAGATTTTGAGGGATTTGCTATTGTGGGAGTGCAGATAAACTTAGACAGGATTGCTAGAATCTTCTTAGTCGTAATGGGTCACCTGAGGCGGAAAGGATATAGTGACTTTACTGTTTGAGTGGTGACTATTCGGCTGAGTATTTCCAGGATTCTGTGAGTTACTTTCTTCACTGTTCGTATATCTTCTCATTAATATTTATTGCGACAATAATAAATTGATTACAGCGACTCTTGAAAAAACTTCTAAAATATTTGCAACAATACGTTGTTTGGGTAGGAAAAAATGATTGTTTCAAACTTTTTTGATTATTTTCTTAAACTTTTTCAAGAACAGAAAACATGAAAAATAAAACCTGACACTTTTTAGAAAGAATCAAAGACTTTTCTTCATAAAAAGTCATTAGTTTTTAAATCAACAAAACCAAATGGTTTAAGTTTTTAAGAGATTTTAGCCTTATGATTGTGACTGGTATAAAAAATGAAAAAGGTAAAGTTAATAACCAAGAGTAATAACTTATTTTCCTTGTTTAAGCAAATTTTGCTTAGATAGTGCTTCTCTAGTGATAATATCCTCTATTGAGAACCAGCGTTATATCTCAAGTTAATAAGGAAAAGCATGAGAAATGAAGGAAGCAAAAAAGAGCAGAATGATAGCTTACTTTAGCTAGAATCAGGTATAAGTTTGTCAGTTTTTGTTAGTATGTCAGGGTTGTGACCGGAAATAGTCAGATTATTGCGCAAAAGTTGATATAAACTCACAAAAATAATTCTTTGTCTCATATAATTTATTAGAATAACCAACAGTGCATGAAAACAACAAACTAAACAGAAAACAAGGAGGAAACTCCTAAAAACATTTAAATCTAGGAAACAATTGGCATTAAAATTGTTCAAACCTTTGAATAACTTAATTTGCATCATGATCTCCTAAGAGGCATATATGGTAACACTAACACTACTTAGCTCACGGCTTCGAAAAACCGTCTCTAATCCAACAAAAAGGAATCATCCCTGTTCTCAGCAAACGAGATACGATTGCCCAAGCGCAATCTGGGACAGGTAAAACTGCCACATTCTCTATTGGGGTTCTACAGCTCCTAGACTACAAATCTCCCAACTGCCAAGCCTTGATACTTGCACCCACCAGGTAGCTCGCTCAGCAAATACACAAAGTTATCTTTTGCTTCAGTGAGTTTCTGAAGGTCAATGCTAGATGCTTGATAGGAGGGACAGAGTTGAAGGAAGACATAAAGGCCTTGAGAAATGGAGGAATACAGGTCGCAGTGGGTACTCCCGGCCGCGTCAAAGATCTAATTGAAAAGTAAGCTCTAAAAACCGATTTCCTAAGAGTGGTTGTTTTGGACTAGGCTGACTAAATGCTCAATAGAGGTTTTGTGGAATCTGTAAAAGAGATATTTGAAAATCTTCCAGCAGACATCCAAGTCTGCCTCTTTTCAGCCACTTTGCCGCCCTAGATAGTGTAGATCACTGACCACTTCATGAAAACTCCAGTGAAGATTCTAGTGAAGAATGAGCAGTTGACGCTAGACGGAATAAAGCAATTCTACATCGCTTTACAGTAAGACAGTCAAAAGTTGGGAACTCTTCTGCAGCTTTATCGCAACATGGTCATCTACAAGTGCATGGTCTTCACAAACCGCAAGTAGAGAGTCAAAGAACTGGCCGAACAACTAGCTAAGCACAAATTTGTGGTCTCTTGCATATCTGGAGATATGGACATGGCATAAAGAGTGAGTGTGATGCAAGAGTTCAGAACTGGCGCTTCTAGGATCCTCATTTCAACTGATTTGCTGGGAAGAGGCATAGACATTCAGCAAGTCAACCTCATCATCAACTACGATTTGCCGCATTCTGCCGAACAGTACATTCACAGAATCGGAAGGGCAGGCCGTTTCGGAAGGAAAGGAGTGGCAATCAACTTTGTAACCACAGGAGATGCGCAGTTTCTGGCCAACTTGAGAGTATTCTACAACACCCAAATTGAAGAACTACCCATGGACTTATCCAAGATATACGAGTGATTCATCCAAAGTAAACCATTCTATTCATCAATGTAAAGAAACGTTTTTCTTTTGATAAAATTGATTTGGAGATTTGCAGAAATTATTAATAATAAAGTGAGTGATGAGCCAAACTGCGAGGCTGCTGCGGTGGACCTAAAGCTCCATCAGTTTCTGGAAAAGGGCTGATTCAAAGATCCCTAGGGAAATAGAGATCGGACTTCTCTTTAATAACATTAACTCAAAGCCTTCTCTTTAGGCCTAAATTGACCAGGCCAAAAGGCTAGATGACGCCTTGGAAATCTAAGTAAAATAGCGAAGGATGAGGGAAATATTGCAGAACTACAGTGAGTGGGTATACAAATACTGGGGTTTGATTGATGTGGAGTCGAACAGGCTGCTGGTTTGGAATGTAATAAACTATTTCGTTATGGGTTCAATGCTGGTGTAGTTGCTGTTCATCTTGCTTTATGACCTGATAGTGCCTCAGGATTCTTAATTCGCCAATTTCAATGATGTGATACGTTACCTGGTATTAGTGACCTTTGTGCTGGATATGCTTTTCGTACGTTATCGGGTCCCAATCCTAATAAATGCTAAGTTTTAGAAATAGCCTTCAAAACTGCTCATTCTCTACCTTAAGAGGCTATTCTTCCCAGACTTGCTCACTATCGTTTTACCTATGATAAAGGTAGATGATGTGGACTGGCGTTGGTAGTATTTGAGGGTGTTGCTTTTCCTCAAGTATCTCACTGGCAACCAAATCGACATTCAAATCAGGTACAAACTCATACCAAAGCACTTTCTTTTAGTCATCTACAGCTTCTTTAAGTTCATTCTGGGGCTCATCTTCTGGACCACTCTCTACGCTTGTATCTACCTCATCATAGATTTCAACTTCCTCCGTCAGCAAGACTATTACTACCAAAATGGACTGTTATGGCTAAACGGGTCTCCCAGCCTTGACCTTTTGAATCTTTATGAAGAGTTCACATTGAAAGTGTGGTTCTAGTATGCCTTGTTCTGCATTTTAGAAACCATGAGAGGCTGTGGGTACGGGGTAGCAACAGCTCGCAACCCGCCTGAGGTTTTGTTCACAAACTGTTCTATTTTAACACTAATGGCAATTTTCGCTTACTTCACGAAGCGAATAATCGATATTTCAGTCCGCTACTCAATCGAAACTTAGGAATTACTAATCTCAGCTTCTTCTAATTTGTGTAACCTGCAGCATAATTATTAAATAAGTTAAACCAACAGACTCAAATATTTGGATCAGGTCATAGAAAATGAGAAAAAAGGTTAAAAAGTGTTGTAGAGTCTAGCCGACCTACATTTTTCTGAGGATTTGAAGCACAAGTTTATGTACCATTTTAGGATACATTTCATTTTTGCATCCCAGCTCTTAGCCTAAATATCGGACAATCAATAAGGAGAGATCTTTCGATTGGAGCTCTGCCAAGTGGTTTATCAAAAAAAGTCATATAAAGGAGAGTATCTATACAAAAGTGGGCTGATTTGCGAACAAATTTTGTACTTATCAGAAGAAGCAAGAGTTTCAGCAGAGAATAAATCCTTGGGGATCTTCTCAAAAAACCGAAGTTGGTAGTTTTCTGGGATAAGATAGTTTTTTATTGACAAGAGGCCTATTTTCGACGTGATTTGTTTGTCAACGTTAAAGCTCTACTATATAAAAAGGCAGGAGTTTTGGCAGATCGTAAAGAAGTATCGTATAGTTTTCGAGAGCTACTGCTAATAGATGGACTCCATAATCATAAACAGAGAAAGTACCTAGAAGTTAAGAATAAGCTGTTGGCTCTGCAAAAAGTACCACTTATTTGAGGACTGTTTACTGTTTGCAGCTTACAGGAAGGAAGTGCTGATGCTGAAGCAAAAGAGGCAACAATAGCCTTCAAGCGATTGTCTTCGTATCGCTTTCAAACGCAAGAATTGTGCCTCCTCGAAGATGAGGGTGAGCCTAGATATATTGAATAAGGATGCTTATTATCCCAGTATGGAATACTTTGTTGGTCATAATATATGAGTGCTTTATGCACTTTATTGTGCAATTTGTGTTAGATTAGCAGTAATTAAGCTTTTTCGTGCAAAATGAGAATACAGAGGCAAACCAATGTGCCAGTTTTTGTGAGGATAATGGATGAAAAAAGGTTTAATTTAATGATTTTGAAGTTTAATTTGAAGGAAGGAATGATGAATCTGAGAATTTTTTGAGTAGAGTCTCATCCTAAAAGTGTGGAGCGGGAGGTATGTAAGTGAATGTAGTTTAGGGGAGCGATTTATCTTATTTCAAGGCTAAATAGATGTCAAAGTAGTTTAATTTTCTAAAATCATACGTAACTTTATCGGTTCTTGAGTTATCACTTATTTTTTAAAGACAAGTAGGCATGTTTGAAATCGAAAAGTATGGAGAGCGCATGGGCTAAATCGTGCCTTCTTTTAGAACCCTGCAATTCATGGATCTCAATGAGTTCAAATCCATAAAAAAACTGCCTCAATAGGACTCTCTCCCACCTTCGTCTGAAGCATATCGCACCCAAGTCCACAACCTTTCCCAAGACTACTAGCTCAAAAACGAGCTAAGTAGGTACTTACGTTTTCTTCAAAGCTATGGTGATTTTATGGATTAGCATTTCGAAGTCATTCGGCCCAAATCAAACTTTCTAGTCTTTTGGAATGTTCTCAACTTTATCGCAATATTTCTCAGCTTTCTCCAGAGCTTTTTCATCATTTTCATCATCTCCAGGATTGACGGGAGTTGGAACAAAGCATTTGCCCAATTCAGCTATGGATTAGGAACCATTATTTTGCTAGATATGCTTCTGGTCAGGCCAAGAGTCTCAGTTTCTCATAATGGCTTGATGGTGGTAGCTCATAGCCAGCTCCTAGACCGTTACTTGAGTAAATATTTCGCTTGGGACTTGATAACAGTAGTAGTGCTGTTCTTGGATAGCGTAACAATACCGAATGCTGCCTATGTTAGACTTTTAGTCTTTATTAAAGGCTTTACATTCAAGTAAATCAAGTAACAGATTTCTATCAAGCTCCTGGGCCATCCCAAACTCCATATTTTCTATCGTTTGGTCAGAATCACCTTTTTTGTGGTTTTCTTCAGTTTCCTGTATGGCAACATCTACGCTTTCCTTGATATCTATTATTACTAGCAACAAGGCTATTACTACCAGAATAGTTTGCTTTGGATGACTGGTTCCACTAAGCTTCAGATGATCAACTTCTACTAAACATTTTAGTGGTATGTTTGGTTTTAAATCGGAGTTTTCATGGTTTTGCAGATGGTCAGAGGTTGTGGCTATGGTACTCCTACGCCTAGAAGCCCTCCTTCACAGTTATTCTACAGTTTGGCAGCATTAACAATGACTGCGATATTTACCTACTTCACTAAAGTGTTTATAGATCTTTTGCTAACCCCCTCAGACTAATAACAGCTCATAGATAAAGAATACTAAGCCTTAATAACAACAATATCCAGCGATAAAGAGCTGTAGGTCAATAAATTCGCTCTTTTTAAGTTTGTAAGAAAATTGGGGAAAATTGACAATGCCCTAAATCTTTTAGATGGAATCTAAGAGCGTCTCTCTAAAAAGCTGTTGCAAGATTACAATTATAGCTTCAAGAAATACTTTGTGTGGAGACTAAAATTTCTGGTTGAGATTGTTGCGAGAAACGAGAATTAAAGCTTCATAATGTAGCTAACCACAATAATCAAAGTCAAAAATCTACATTCTTCTCACATTTTTTATAAAGCAAATGAGCTAGCCCAGGAAGAAATCTATGCCACTGGGTAGGCTAGGGTCATGCTAAGTCGCTAAAACATAGGCTATCAATAACTAATGGAAAAGTGGTCCATTTTTGGGTTCAGGGAATGCTTCATTGACAGAAAGGCCATCTTTTAGGCCGAAGTCAAAATGCCAGGCATTGTAAAGTACATAACAAAGCAAGACTTTTTGTCAGTCATGAAGCCTTACCAATAAATCTATGAAAGTTTCCTTTATAAAATCTAACAAGTAAAATTGTCAGAAATCTCCACTTAGGTCATTGAATTGAAGTGCTGTGTATGTGGTGAGTTTCATTTCAGTGAGAGATGTCCTCTGCTTCTGCACAAATAGCCCTCCAACTTATAGCAAGTGGTTCCAGAAAGAACTCAGTGCTCCTAAGGCAATTTACTTACAGGAGCAAACAAAGTACATCCATAAATGTCAATCATTAACCATTTACTTCCGCTGTAATTCAAAAATAACCTCTAATCATCTTCGGCAACAGTCAACTAAAGAGAAAGACACCCTAGAAAAATGAGAGAGAATAAAAAGCTAAGGCATTTGATTTCTTAATCAAAGATATAAATAGACGAATACTCTGCAAGTTTAAGGAATTTTACTAATTTCAATTTATGATATTTTCAGTTTTTATTAGCTTCTTAGCAAATAGAATTCTAAGCGACCTTTTCTGGAAGATCATTTCACATGATAGTAAATGTAATAAAGAGAGTTTGAATGTGAACTTAAGCTTAAAGTAAATCACTATCTTTAGTATATCTTGATGCCACATTTTTAGAGGCTGGCGATGATTAACCTCTAGTAGTCTTCTAAATTCACTTTTCCATCTCCGTCAAGGTCAGCCATTGCCATCCAACTGTCTATGTCCTATCGGGTTGGGTTATAGTTGGTCCCCATCATTAGATAGGCCTCTCGAATCAGCTCAGGGATTTAATGCTCACTCAAGAATCCGCTTTTGTCTTTGTCGAACTTTTAGAACAGCCTTTTGGCAACTTGCAGTCTCTCTCTAACATTTTTGGTGTAGTTTCTAGGTAAGGTTTGGTCTACTTTTTTTCTGATTTGGCAAGATACTTAATAGCCAAAGCCTAAAAATCTTCAATGGTGACTTTTCCATCGTGATTGAAGTCGAGAATGCGGGTGTAGAGATCCAGGTCGTTGGAAGTTGGCTGATAGTTTTTGTTCTATATTGGAGGTTAGCTACCATCATGCGGTAAGTATCAATCAGCATGCGTTCGGTCGCACTTCGCTACATCTGAGAGGCATTGCAGTATTGTATGTAGAGCTTCCTTGCAACTGTTTTGGCCGTGTTTATGTCTGTCACTCCTCCCTGTAACATTTAAATTTTGATTTAATTACTACTAGAAAAGGAGTTGAGAGAGAACTCAGTAAAACACAAATCTAAATACAACTGTGTTTTGCCTTAAAAGATGATTTATATGATATTACATGGTTTAAAGTTTACAGATGATTGGTCCAATCACTTCCTTCTTCACTCTTGGATCTCTTATAGCTTCTTCTTCTTTTTGGGTACCTTGGCTTCTTGCTACTGGTAGTCGAAAGCCTCGGAGTAAAACTAGTTGATATTGAAATTGTATTTCTCAGCTAGGAAGCAATAGGCAGTTACTTTGAATAGCTGAGTAGTTTCTTTGCGGTTCTACTTCATGTACTTGCTGAAGTAGGCGAACAGGTAGGAGCAGTTCTGCACAAAGCCAGTGATCTTGTTAGCTATCTCCTCGATGATGGCAAAGCGATCTCTCTCCACGCGGATGGACTCAAACTTTACCTACTTTATCTCCCGGATTATCATGTCGTAAATCTCCAGAAACTACTTTAGGATGCTGTTGTGCTTCAATTCAAGCATTATCTTGACGAATTACTTCAGCTTCAGGATTTCCTTGGGGGTGTTGGGCCGCTAGTCAAATAGATCTTTGAGGTGATTGTATTTTGAACCCTCGATCAGCTGAGGAATGCTCTCCTATTTGTCGCCGGGCCTGCCAGGAAACAAGAACCCCCCTTCGTACTAAATGTTCTTTTTCTTGCCTTTGGGCCGTTTGATCTCTTCCTGTTCTATGGCTGATTCGGGTCGAGTGGTATGGACATACTGAGTTTCATAGGAGATGAGGGTGGTCCTGTGCTAGCTCCAGAACTATTAGTTGTGGCGCTTGCTGAAATCCTCTCTGGAATGTTCAGTCTTTTCAGTGCATGATTCCATTTGGATAAATTAATTACATCACCTTCATCGACATAATCGATAATCAGCACTTTAAAACTATGCCCTGCTCAGCACCTGGAAATAAGACTGTTGAGCATCAAACTATGCCAAGGTTGGGCATTATAAATTGCTGTACTTTTGAGCCATCGTTTAATAAGACTATAGATGATGTTTAATGGCCCATTTGGTGGTAAAGTTTGAGAGGAGTGTGGGTGAGGGGTGTCATACTTATTATTTAATATTGTATGTAGGTGAGGGAGTAAAATCACCCCAATGGATCTAACTTAGAGTTCATCAAATGCAAGCCCAACAAGCTCAAAATCATCGTCAACGAAGGCATCATCTCCATCCGCAACTCAGCCATCGATTTGGTCATCTCGGGCAACCGCAACAGAATCCGAATAGAAGACACTGCCGGCAGGGTGACCTTCCTGGGCAACGAAAACCAAATCGAAATCAAGAAGAGCTGGATCTCATGCGAACTCTAGGGTAACACCAACCTCTTCGGCCTGCTTCACACCTAATTCCAGCTCAAGCGGCACTAGGGCGCAGGCAACTACATCCCAGGGCTGATGGGCGAGCACCCCCTGCAGGTGGCCAACCGCAGGATGCTCATGCAATAGAGGTACATGAACATCCGAGTGCACTCGCTGCGCTAGAACAGCAAGAGCATTAAAAAATATTGGCCTAGCCTGATAAAATCATCATACAATAGCGAATGCCGCGAGTGCCCCATTTGCTACGACGATATCAAGGGGGGAGAGGAGGTGAGTTCGCTGTTCTGCTTCCACTTGTTCCACTCGGCTTGCATTGAGGCTTGCCTTGAGACCACTACCAAGTGTCCAGTCTGCTCCCTCGACATTTTGCAGTTCATCAGTGAGCAGATCAAGTCGGGCAGCTACGTGAGCGGTGGGGATGAGCTGCTGATGAAGGAGAGTATGGAAGATGCAGACAAATGATATGGGTTTTGTTTATTATCCAGGCTTGATAATATCAGTAAATAGAGTCTAATTCGACAATCATTCCATAGCAACTAGATATCTCATCTAACACTGTAGCCTTCCTTACTGTGCCTCCGTATTAAGCTGGCTAAAAAGGTTAATTAATAAAGCCCTATCGTAGTAATGAATTAAAGTTAGGGAGTGATCAAGATGTCCTTCAGTTGCATCCTGTGTATTCATTGATGCACTCGTACCTAGCTTTCCATCCCTACTTGTTGTCTTTTCCTTTGGCCTTCATGCAAGGGCCGATCGGCAGCTAGTCAGTCGGGTAATTCTAGGCAAACTGGTCGGAGGGCTGCATCATTATGGATCTCATCAGCTCATTGTCTTAATGTTGAAGGAAGTGGCAGTGGTACACGAACCCGGGATGCTCCAGCAGCTGGTCTTCAGGCACGCTGAAGTAGGGGTAGGGGTCAGGGAGGCCAAACTGCTTGTATTAGGGTCCGGTTTTATACTCTGTTTTTGTCCAGCGAATCCTGACCTGAAAAATGGTAAATTGAGGCATGTAAACCACTTCTTTCCACCTTTTGTACCACTAAGGGATATCTGCGTCAGTGAGCTAGCTGCACAGATATTTATATGTGTTGGAAAGGCCATTGGGACAATTAGTAGTTTCAGTTGCGTTAAGGGAATACTGGTGGGTTTCCTAGTTGGAGATTTTTGTGAAGGCGTCAAAGCCACTAACTGAGTTCTAGCCGATCTGGTCCTACCTGAATTGATTGGTAAGGTTGAGGTTGGCTATGGAAAGTTGATTTCTGGTGTAATTGCAAACTTGTGCGTAACTAGTTGTAAATGATTCTGGAATGGCACCTACCTCTAGATAGTAATCCATTTCATAAAAGCTGCAAAGGTTGTAGGTTTTCTTTCCCACTGGGCTCACTTCGCTAAAGTTGTTATAAAAGACAGCTGCTAGAGTGCCCTTCGCGATCACTTGGAAGTTTATCAAGTGCACGTGGATAGGGTGGCCGAAGAAGATAGTGTTTATGAAAAACCAGTCTTCGGTAGTTCCGATTTGAGGGTTGTCACTTGCCCCGCTCCCCCCGAAATCGTAGTGGCCATTAAAGTAAAACTCTGTACCATCGAAGAAATAGGGCCTCATCCTGAGCACGCTCAAGCATTAGGTCTTTACGGTGTCAGCTGGTCCGCACTTGCGATTGATGTTGGTGAGATTGTAGAAAGTGAGTCCGTTGATTTGCGTGAACTGAGAAGGAAGAACCTTCTGGTTATTAACAGATGGTTATTTCAGGAGCTAGTACCTTAAACGAATAAATTCCCTACCAGAGTCGGGACCCTCGTCATTCACCAGGTAAACGTAACTGGCATCTTTGCTGATCACGTTTTCAGTGGCTCCTTTGCCATCCACTCCGTCGAACACGATCAGTATCTAAAACCGTTCAGCCGAGGCTATAGTGATTGCGCTTACATTGGTGACTGTAGTTTTGAAGAGGCTGGAGTCAGAACCGATGACGGTGAACTGAAGCCTTTTTTTGCAGGTGGAAGAATTGACGGGTGTTTGTTTCTCATCGCACTCTGTAAGAAACCTCAAGTTGGTGAAAACTGCATCAAACTGGGCATTCAGAATTCTAATCCTGTAGGTCTGGTTACGTTCTAGGGTCAAACTGTCCTGAGTGGCAAATGGCACGTTTTTCGGGTTCACCTTGATGCCTCCGTGCCCCTACTGGTAAACACCGATTTCCTAGCTGTTTTTGACCTTGATATCTCCACTTTAGTTCCTGAAGTTTTGGCCTGCCACAATAAAGATCTAGTGCTGCTTGTAAGGCATCTGCTCTTCCACCTGGGGATCATAGATTATGTAGTCGCCAGCCATGCCGAGCTTGACGTTGACCATGGTGATGTGCATGGAGTGGTCGTGGTACCACAGGTTTCCGGGCGGCTGGAAGTTCTCGTAGCGGTTGATCTTAAAGTAGAAGTTGCCGAGCGTGTTGGCCTAGGGTTGCAAAGAGGTGGTAGTTGTATTCCTGAACGTTTCAAAGTACTTCTTGTTCAAGAAGAGGGATTGGTAGCCTGAGCCCAGCTGGTAAGGCCTATCTTTGCTGAGGGGGATGGGACCGAACCAAGAGATAGGGTTGCCATCAAACACTGGCCTCACTTCCAGCCCGTGAATGTGCACACTAATAGGAACAGATGTTTTAGTGATAACAAAATGCTCTGGAGCCAGATCCGATAAGGATTAGTTCGTGGGGTCTAGGTATGTGCAGCCACTTTTTTTCTTCTGCCTCAGCTTGCAGTGATCGCCACTTTTGCCATAACAACCCAGGTCTAGGTCGAATGAGGTGTTATAAACAGATGATGAGTTAACGTTGAAATTGTGGCCGGGGACATTTTCTAAATTATAAACCCATGCCACGTCTATGGGCTGGTTTCTTTTGATGTAGAAGATGGGGCCGGGGAAGGAGCAGACAGGCTGTGCGTTGGCGCAGTCTCTGCTGACCCAGTCAGTCACCCAGCTGCAGTACATGAACACCGTCGAGTTGACTTGCTACGAGATGTTATACTACTTCACATAGATTATGTATTTGTCCACCTTGTCATTTTACTCGTCCAAGTTTCTTTTGAAGTATTAGTTTGTCAGAAACCTGACCTCGTCACTCTGAGCCTGCAACTAGAACAGGCCTGGAGTGTAGGCATAGCTGTTTTGGACTTCGATCATTGGAGATTTGATAGGGCAATAGACCATGAACTGATATTGCGAACTCAGCAGCAGTCCAGGCTGAAAAGATTGCCTGAAAATGATTATGGCTAATATGAGGCCAACTCCACCCGCCCCATACCCTATGGTTTTCCCATTTCTGGAAATGAAGCCTTGCTTTTGCTCGACGAGGGGAGCTCTCTAGTTGGTCTGTAGGTTCCTGGTATTGAGTTCTTAGTTGGAGCGGGAAGACTCCTCCCTGGATCTGTCAGCACTGGCCATCTAAACATACTACTACTTCTTGTTCTTGGGCTGCTTGGACATAAGATATAATAAGTATAGGCAAAAAATCTACTTTGGCGGTTATAACCGATATATTTAAAAGTTAAGATACCAGGACGTTAGAATAAAGTAGGAACTATTGATCACTTAAACGGCTAGCATGCCCATCACTCTCGCTCATACTACTGGGAAATATCTGGCTAAACTTTATTTGCTGGCCTCACCTTTACATGTTCTTTTGAACTCATTTTCATTCAGTTATAACTGCTCATTTATCACTAAACTCACTCCTTCCTCTCAAAATAAATTATGCTTGTTGATATTTTGCCGAGACAGCTATACCACTTAACCATATGCCTAGACAGTTATACCACCTAATCATATATAATTTGGTAGATATGCAGCTTTTTTTGACAAATCTCACCTGCTATTCATAGAGTATCATCTGCCATTCATAGAGTATCATCTGCCATTGCAGCTTTACCGGAACCAACCAAATTGCTGATGCAGCAATACCTCCATTTATGCCTGCAATCACTTCCTATGCCACCAAATAATATTAAGTTATAATAAAAAGATGGTCCTCTAAATAGAGTCCTAAATCTACAAGTGGCTGCAGGCACTTAAAATCATCCGCGAAGGCAAACGTGGCTCAGACGGAAAGATACTCATCCCTGAGCCCATAGCTGCACGACTCTTCGACGGACTGCTCATCGCCCAAATCGCAAAGAAGATACTGCGGCACAGGAAGGAGGAGGAAGCTGCGAACAAGCTGGAAGCAATCAAGTAAAATTCTACCCCAGCGATTCGACTGTACAATTGGAATCTGCTGGCTGACGCCCTCAAGAAACTCAACTTCAATTTAGACTACGGGCTCAAAAGCAAGCTGCTCAACCTTGAAGAAGATGCGCTGCTGAAGATAATAAAGTATTTGTGGAGCATCAGAGTGTAGTAAATAATGAACGGGCAGCTGTCAGTGGAGATGGGGTAGATCGGCCAAAAGAGCCTAAGATAGGCTTCCAATATATTCTAATTTTTAGTAGTCTCGATCTGCAGCCGCTTTAAACTCTCAGTCCAACATGCCTTGAATCTGTTTCTCGATAGCAACAAGTATCTGGCCCATTTGCTGGTTAAGGGAGTCAAGGGCACTTATTAGCCTGTTTTGCTCTTGTTGAAAGATTGCAGCGAACATATGAGTTTTATTGTATAAACGCTGTTTTGTGTGGAAGAGAAAGAAAGCTTGAATTTCTTTTTAGGGGCGATCAAGCCATGTCTGATTAGTAAGGAGGAGATAGTTGCTGAAAAAGGGTTGGGTTTATTGAAGTAGCTGATTGAGATGTATCTGCAAAAAGGGGAGAGCATTGAAATACTTGCGAAGTGGATGGAGGGTGATGGGTTGGATACTCTCTTCTTTTCAATAAAGAGACATCCAATGTTCTTTTCTACAACGCTTTCAATAGCCTATGCTTTTATGGAGGAAAAGCTGTTCCCTCATTTGGCTCCCTCCGATAAATCACTACTTTGGATAAACTAGACTGAAAAACTTTCATTTTACAACAAAATACTAACCTAAAACAATTAAGAGTTCCTTAGCAAATTCGTTGAAAACCCAGTTTTTCAGGAATGGAACAAAACTTGCCTAAAATGTCTCAAAAAAGCTTATTTGCCTTAGGAACAGTATGAACTATTGCGACTTTTCGAGCAGCTTTGGGCTTCTCAGACTGAAATGTTCTAAAAAAGCGACCTTGGATTGCCTGCAGCCTTTATTCAGTTTCTCAAGACCTGCGCTAGCTCAGGACAAGAGATAATATTCATCGAATCAGTTCGTATTCTGTTTAACTTAACTGTTAAATTTGGTAATTAATGACCGATTTAGGTCTTGCTAAAAATGCATTTGCCCCCACTCTTTATAAAACAATCATCGCCACTCTAGCAGCTCAGACCAAAGCAGACAGAATCTAGTACCTTTTGCAAGGCTTTTTACAAATAGTAAAAGAAATTCCAACACTGCCAGTTGCCCCTTTGGCAGAATCTCTAATCAAGCGACTAGAAAACAACGTTTCTGCCACTGTTTTACAAATGGTAAAACTTGCCCTTGCGGAAGGCAGGTTAAGTACTCCCTAAAAAGATTAGTTTGAGTCAGTCCTAGCAAAGTTGCTATTCTCAGATGTAAAAAGTGATCAATTTAGATTCAATTTGGAGGCATGGCTTAATAAATTCTGGTTTAGCATTTGATGCGGCCTGACAACCATGAAGAGATGGAACAGTTTTGTAGTGCTGCTTTAGCCCAGTTTTACTCAATGGGCCGCGAACTTCATCGTCCTTTCAAAGAGCTAAAGCAAGATTTCCAAAGGTATCAGGAAGAGTAGGTAATGAGGCGAGGGGAACCTTCCTTTCTACGAAATATGTCAAAGTACATCAGTATGAACAATATCATCGCTTTTTTACAAAAAGCCATATTTTCCAGCAAAAATTGCAAGGAACAGCTTGAACCCCACCTCTTTCATACTTACATACGCATTGAAAAGGAGCTAAAGAAGGACTACATATCTAGGATGCTAATGCCTTTGTTGAGAAGCTACTATGAATAAGGAATCCTTACCAACAAAATTGAAGAATATCTCGAATAGACCTATCCGCCTGTGCTTAATTTTTAGTCTTTGGCTCAGAGTGAAAGCGAAGACCATCAGTAAGAATCGCCAGAAGTATCTTCGAGACTACGCCTCTCTAAAAAAACCACCACTCTAAAAACATAATAGAACAATAGAACAAAAGGAGTGTAGTCAATACGCAAATAGCTCTAAATGATAAAGAGGAAGAGAGAGGAATAGCGTGAGAGAAGTTTAATGCAATAAAGACAAAGATCAATGCTCTAATAAAAAAAGTAGCTTTATCATAGTGTACTCAACGAAAAAAGGATTGTGTAGTACGGAAAAGCCAGGAAATTAGATTTAGACTATCACAGCCTCTACTAATTTGATACTGCTAAGACTTCAGAGAAGATTGGCATCCCTGAATTGAATCTGCTTGATTTGAAGGGTGAAGAAGAAAAGAGCTATATTGAAGATGTCTAGGCTGTTATGCGTAAATATCGAAAAGTTTGGAGATTCATTTTTTTCAGGTATTCTACCTTTGGGCTGAAAGGGCAATCGGAGGGGCAACATCCTGAAGAGAAAATAAGCGCAGCTGAAATATGGAAGTTTTTGAAATAGTACTAGCTTTAAGGTTTAAAGAGATAATAAGCCCTTACATTAGTCAGAAGAGTAAATTAGCTTCTAAAGCGTAGGGGAGACCCTCAATATTTGAGCTATTTGGCATTCTAAGAGTACATTTTGCAATACTGCTACTTGGCATTCCAGAAAGCTCACCCAATGAATTCACCAGGTCGACAAGTAATGGAGCTTATCTCTCATTTGCGTTCATTTTGCTCAACAAAGGGAATAGCAAGTGAAATGTTTGATTGCCCTGAATAAATGTTTTTTCAGGAGACTGATGTCATTCGCGAATTCAATGCTAGGCTCAATGAAAATCCAGATTATCCCCTACCCTAAGGTTACAAAAAAGTTAAGCAAACGGATATCATATTTAGCTATACAGTTAGTGAAGCATTCACTGGACTAAAGTAAAGCAGAAAAGTAGCAGCTTAGGTACTAGACGAAATCTTGTTTAATAGCTTTGGCTTTCATGCAATTGAACCATTGACAAGTCGCGAATAGAAATGCTTAGCTAGGCCGGCTTTATTCCAAAAGCTTAAATAGAAAATCAAAGACTACACTGGAGGCTATCTTATGCCCAAAAAATCAGCCTATTTGCCCAAGATTTAAAGAGAAACCAGCCCATTTAAACCTGAATTTCACTTATTCACTGAGTTCAGCTTAGGAATCAAGCTAGGCCTCGCGAACGTTGATCACAAAAACAGGTATATAGCTGACTAAGTGGCTTATTGGTTAGATGATGCTTTGGATGCTGTTTAGGCTGGGAGATTGAAGGTTGGCAATAAAAGCAAAGTGAAAGTTCAGAATCAGTTAATTAGAAAGAAAATGTCTGAAGCCGTACAAACCAAAATAGAGAAATTGTAACATTAAAAGTGGTAAAAATCAAGGGCTTAATCTTTGAAGAATCAAGCTTTAAAGTTTTTGGAGTAGAAAAAAGAAATTGAACTAAAAAATCGAGAAATGTCTAAAATTCAAAGGCAAAAGCGAAGAAAAAATTAATAATCAATGCTGCAAAAGAAAAAAGCCTAGTTCTAAGAGGCTAAGAGTATACTCTAAGCCAAAAGAAAAGCGATTTAAGATAAGAAGGAATCATAGCTAAAATCAAAACAAAAGTAAAAGGAATAGTATAAGAAAAATGTCTAAGAGTACTTCAAAAAGAAGAAAGAAGAGTTAGAAGAAAAAGGGAGAAACATCAAGCAAACAAAAGAAATGTAAGCAAAGCAAGAGATGTAAAAGAAAAGTAAAGAATTATTATTGAAGCAGAGGCTGTAGATCTAAGTGTTTAGGAAATAGGAGTAAGTGTTGCAAAAAGTAGTTTAAAGTAGGCAATCTTATGAGTAGGCTTGGAAATCTTAGTAGATTCAAAGCTAGTTAAAACGCTATCGGGCAGCTCTAAAGCTGGTTTTTGATTTGCTCCTTAAATACGAAAAATCTAAGATTTCTTCAACTGGTTCAGAGGAAATCAGTATAAACACTTTAAACTTCTATATGCTGAGAACAAGGATTATTCCTCTTTTAATTCAGAAGAATACTCTTGTCATCTTTTACAAAGCCATGAATAAAAACTAAACTCATAGTGGACTCACTTTCACACAATTCGAAGAGCTTCTATTTAAAATCGCTGTGAAGGGTAAAAATGTTTTAAACTCCCGTAAGAATGACTAATAAGATTAGTTCTAAATGCTTTAGCTTTAAAAATCATTAGGAAAAAGTAACTTTTCACCTTAGTTAAAGAAAAATCGAAGTAGCTTGACTGACGATTATACCTTAGATGCAAATGGTGTAACTGCTTTAACTGTGAGAAAAATGATGGAGTATTTGAGCTTGGTTGAAGATAAGCTTTAAGCCTAATTGCGATTCAGGAAGCTGTTGTAAAGAGTTTAAGTGAAGCCAAAAAATATTATTTTGAAGGAAGCAAAATCTTTGCTTGATTCTACCATTTTATGATGTTTTTTTGTAAACTTAGAACCAATTAAATCAGTTTGTTGAATGAATCTCTTGCCTTTAACAAAAGTTAGATCAGTTTCCGATTCTTTATTCTTTAGCACCTAAAGCTTTCCTTTTTTTAATTTCAATCAAAGAATCCTTTCCTAGTAAAATTTACAAGAAAGGTGCTATGATATTTGAGTAGTTATGAAAGTTCGGAGTGTTTTAAAAATGATTCAAAAAATGATATTTATTTTATAACATAATGAAATGCTGTAAATGTTTGCAAAGCTGCGGACAAATGATATGTTGCGAGTGCTATAAAACCATTAAAATGTTAAATTAAGAAAAGAAAACTGTCATAATTGCAAAAAAACTTAGTTCATTCAATTAATTGTAATCTTTGAAAAGATTGAGATAGTCATTTGTTAGGAAATTGTAAATAAAAAAGCAGAAGTTTGTAGCCATTGCTAAAATAAAGGAACTAAAAACAAAAAATAGGACTATTTCTTAAAAAATCAAGTAAATAATCGCAAAAAACGCACTCTTGTAAATGTAAATTTAAGCAATTCAAAGGCAGTTGAAGCTAATAGATACAAAATAAAGAGAAATTAAGACCCAAATCCTAAAAACTAAAAATAGAGTTAATGTTGCTAAGCTATAGAAAGAAAGGCTGAAAGAGGAAATCATCAACATTATGCAAACTAAATTCAAATAAATCATAAAGTACATCAGCTTTGATTAAATTTAGCCCCTTTAATAGAGTAGCTGGAATCAATTTGTGTAAGAGGAGGGTCTAGAAAGCTTATAAACCCCTCATGATAAACCAGAAAGATAGGAATTGTCACAGCTTCCCACTGAAACCACGAATATTGTTTCTATCTTGGGGGATGGAGACAAAAATAAGAGAATTATGGCTCGACATTTCGAAAAATCTATAAAGGTCATCAAAATACTTTCCCAACTTTACGATGTTGAGCTCCCTTATAGGATAAAGGCTGCTTAGTTCAAAAGCAAAATCTCCTTAAAAAGTGCACTTTTCAACGAGGCAAATGGGAAGAAATTCAACTACAGTTTGCTTAAAAGACACCAAGCAAACACAATTTATCTTTATTCAAGAGCTTGCATGACTGTTTTTCATCCTGACATTGAAGAAGGAAGACTGCAGGAACTGCACGAAGCTATGGTAAACAGACTTAGAGGATACAGCCTGCGTCCGATGTCATTCTAAATTCGAAAAGCAGCTTCAATGAGCTAATTGTAAACAGCAAGTCTAGTACAATACTATGAAAGCAACAAATCTGACAAAGAGTACTTAGTAAGTTATTTAGGTAAGAAGAAATTGCTGAATCTGATTATCTGGGCATCTTTGAGCTGAAAGTGGAGGGCGAAGGAGAAGAGGAAGATGCAATATAGTTGCTCATTTGATCATTCTAATCTTCTAGTGCAAATAAACTCTTATTAACGTTTTCCTTGTCAGATATAATCAATAGATGTAAGAGAGTTATCAAATCGACGTTGTTCAAACTAAAGATGGTAAACAGTACAAGATATAAAGATAAGTCTTTGTCAAATATTCCAGCTTCTACAAAACCATGATCCAAGATTCAGAAGAGGAAGTCTTCTTGTTGTACTCTGTACATTCTGAACAATTCGACTATCTGTTTTAGTTTATGCAACTTCATAAAAGGAAAGAACCACTAGCTATTGGATCTGTGCAACCTGGTATCTCTTTAAAAGCAGTTATGTAAGAAGCTGACGCTGAATTAGTCTATCGGATATTTGAAAACCCTCCTGAGAAAGTAAAAGCTGTTGTTGACGCAGCCTTTTTCTTACATATGAATGATCTGCTGAAGCGATTAGCAGCAGGAATGATTGCACACTTGGATAAAAGTTAGACGAAAAGGTTAGTCCAAGAAAGCAAAAAAAGTGATAAAGTCAACTAAACAAAAGTTTCTGAAGAGGTTCACTCCAAAATACAAATGATTTTCAAGACAAGAGAAAAGGAAAAAGAATAAGCTGAGGAACAATTGATTAAAGAGTAATGATTCTCAAAGAATTTGCATGAAAACTGTTTATTTTACAGCT
>Ga0316217_10000587_pt1 | contig 51042 bp, 43 predicted proteins | sample 1anoAmetaG_FD_203633 | JGI IMG/M metagenome (GOLD analysis project Ga0316217, IMG submission 203633) | Freshwater microbial communities from Trout Bog Lake, Wisconsin, USA - 1anoA | ecosystem: Environmental > Aquatic > Freshwater > Lake > Hypolimnion/Profundal zone | place: USA: Wisconsin...
CCAGAAACACCAGGAATTGGGAACCCATAGAAACGGTTTACCTGAATCCTGAACCGAAGGTCGAGGTCAGACTTCTTGACGCTGCATAATTTCAACTGAGGCGACAACTACCTTGACACCCGCCGATGGAATAATAAGCGTATTATATTATAGCTTAGCCATATGTGGCGGATAGTGTAGATTTCTGCTTGTCTGTTTATGGTAAACCAACGTTAGTCATGGAAAAGGGCAACCCATGGGAAAAGGTAAACGCTTGTCGTCGGAATCATCAAAATTGAATTGTTTAACTGAAGAGCGGTTACCGGTGCAGGTTCCCTTGTCATTAGCTGAATCACAGCGGCTTGTCCATGAGTTACAGGTTAATAGATTCGAGCTGGAAATGCAGATTGATGAACTCCGGAGGTTCTGGGACGAGAGACATGAGATGGAGGCACTACTGGGGAAATACAGCGACCACTATGACTTCGCCCCGGTGGGTTACTTTAACTTGGACAACGGTGGGATTATTCGTGCAGTCAACTTCACCGGTGCAGAAATCTTGGGAGCCACGCGCTCCTTGTTGACAAGCCGGAACCTGGATTCATTTATCTCCCATGAAACCCGACCGATTTTCCATGACTTTCTTAGCAAGGTATTCGCGAGTGATTCCAAAGAAACGTGCGAGGTTGTGTTTCTGAAAGAAAAGGATTCACCGATCTTTGTACAGATCGAGGCAGTGGCCTCCGGATCAAGGCAGGAGTGCCGTGCCATACTTATTAACATCACCGAGCGCAAGCAGGCGCAGGAAGCGCATGCGAGACTGACAGAAATCGTGAAAGCCTCAGGTGCTGCCATCATCTCCAAGGACCTTGACGGGATAATCTCCGGATGGGACGGTGAGGCGGAACGGCTATTTGGTTACCGTGCCGACGAGGCCATCGGCAAGTCAATTCTCCTGATGTTCCCCCCCGAGTTACATGCAGAGGAGGACGGCATCCTGCGACGGTGGCAGGCCGGCGAGAAGGTCGGCTTCTTTGAAACGATATGGATTTCCAAAGGCGGCAGACGCATCGACGTATCGGTTACCACCTCACCGATTAAGAAAGCGGGACGAATCGTCGGGACATCGAAGATCGTCCACGACATCACCGTGCGCAAACAGGCTGAAACTTATAAGGAACTGGGACGGGAAGTCCTACAGATACTAAATGAGATGGTAGATTTGCAGGATTCGCTCGGACAAGTCCTTTCCACATTAAAGAGACGGGGCGGATTCGATGCAGTAGGTATTCGATTGCAAAACTTGGATGACTTCCCCTATTTCGTCCAGGAAGGCTTTCCCAAAGATTTTCTGCTTACGGAAAACACGTTGTCCGTGTGTGCTGAGGTTAGCGCAGCGTGCCGGGACAAAAATGGCAAAAAAAGTCTGAGTTGTGCCTGTGGCCTGGTCCTTTCGGGTAAGACCGCTCCGAATCTACTCTTCTCGCCTGGAGGAAGCTACTGGAGAAGTGATTCATCCTTTTCACTCTTAAACCTTCCCCCTAGCGAAGACCGACCGTCTCATCCACGGGACAAATGCATAAGCCAACGCTATGAGTCCTTGGCCCTGGTTCCCATTCGGGGCAATAATAGGATTGTTGGCCTAATTCAACTCAATGACCATAGCAAAGGTCGTTTCACCCTTGAAACGGTTGAATCCCTCGAAGACATCGCATCGCAGATCGGAGTGGCAATGATGCGTAAGAAGGCCGAGGTTGAGAAGGCCAAACTCGAAGAGCAACTCCAACACGCCCAGAAAATGGAATCGGTAGGGCGCTTGGCAGGCGGTGTGGCACATGATTTCAACAATATGCTGAGTGTCATCATCGGCCATGCAAACTTGGCCCTCATGGATTTGGACCCGGCTCAGCCTGTTTGTGTTAACCTGGAGGAAATCCGCAAGGCCGCCGAACGGTCCGCTGACCTTACCCGGCAGTTGCTGGCATTTGCACGCAAGCAAACCATCGCGCCCAAGGTGCTGGACCTGAACGAGACGGTGTCGGGCATGCTGCAACTGCTTGAACGTCTCATCGGCGAGCATATAGAACTCAGATGGCAACCGGCGAAGGATCTATGGCCGGTGAAGATAGACCCTTCTCAGATAGATCAGATTCTGGCCAACCTTTGTGTCAACGCTCGCGATGCAATTGCCGACGTCGGTAAAATCTCCATCAAGACGGGAAACATCGTCATCGACGAGGGCAACTGCACTCACCACGCGAACTTTGTACCCGGTGAGTACGTGTACCTTGCAGTCGGTGACACTGGTTGTGGCATGGACAAGGAAATGGTGACCCGCATTTTCGAACCATTCTTTACGACCAAAGGAATCGGCGAAGGAACCGGTCTCGGTCTGGCAACGGTGTATGGTGCAGCTATGCAGAACAACGGATTCATCAACGTCTACAGCGAACCAGGTTTTGGAACGAAGCTCACGTTTTATTTGCCCCGGCATGTGGGCGAGGTCGCACTGGCCCGGGTTGAAAGAGCGGTTGAGCAGTCTCAGTGCGGCCAGGAGACAATCTTGCTAGTGGAAGATGAACCAGCCATCCTGGCTGTAGCCACGGAGATTCTCAGACGACAGGGCTACACCGTGCTGGCAGCGAACTCCCCGGATGAAGCCGTCAACCTGGCGAAGGAACACACTGGCAATATTTCACTGCTCCTGACCGACGTGATCATGCCCGAGATGAACGGCCGAGACTTGGCCAAAAAACTGTTATTGCTCCATCCTCAACTAAAGCGTGTATTTATGTCGGGATATACGGCCGACATCATTACTCACCACGGTGTGCTAGACGAGGGCGTTCATTTCATTCAGAAGCCGTTTACGATTACTAGCCTCGTTGCAAAAGTGCGTGAGGTCCTGGATAACTAAATAAGGAAGCCGTATAGGGCCGATTCTGAATCTCAGCTTCATTTTATTTGTTAAGATTCGCCCTGGATGCCACGGTACAAGGTCCAACTTTGGCCGCCACCCCCCACGATCGTTTATTATGGGGGGCCTATAGATTGAAGTCGGTGAAAATGCTTGCCTATGTCTACAAACCCTATGATGTGCCCCGGCTAAAGAATGGATTTGCACATGGGCGGAGGCTATGACTAAAGCGGATATCGTGGAGAAGATTCAAGGTGCAATGGGGATGACGAAGAAAGAAGCCCCTTGACCGCTATTGCAATCTTAATTGGTGCTCATTTTCGCCTACAACGTGACACCCATCGATTGCAATCACCATTGATTATGATTAGGAGCCGCCACCTCATACACTTTCCCATTTGCTGTTTTTGCAACGTTATCTTTTTATTTGGCGGAATGGCTATAGATTGTTCCATAGAGGCCGTCTCCGCTCACCAATAACAGTAATGATCTTCTGGCTTAACTCCACAAACGTGTACGGTTTCTGAATAAAGCCAGCAAGCCCGTCCCCGGTGAATTTACGGGCGACTTCTAACTCATTAAAGCCGCTGGACATTATCACCTGAATGTTCTTATCGATGCTTTGCAATTTTAGGAATGTCTGTTCTCCATCAAGACATGGCATGGTAAGGTCAAGGATAACACACACAATTTCTTCTTTGTGAGCATTGAAAATCTCCACGGCAACAACTCCATTTTCCGCAGTTAGAACACAGTATCCCAACTTTTGTAGCATCTCCTTGCCCAGCGTGAGAATCATTACTTCGTCATCGACCAGAAGTATAGTACCCGAACCCATCGCTGGTTTGATTGGAGTGGGCTCAGGCAACGATATCTCAGGGATATTAAGCCTGGCCGGAAGAAATACCTTGAAGCTAGTTCCCTTCCCCAACTCACTGTAAACCGTGATTGCCCCATGGTGCCCACGGACAATTCCTAGCACCGCAGCCATGCCGAGCCCACGTCCAGTAAACTTCGTGGTGAAGAATGGATCAAATATCTTCGCCAACGTGTCCCGGTCCATACCACATCCGTTATCGGTAACCTCGAAGTAGACGTATGCGCCCTTTTCCAGCTTGTCGTACACCCAGATCTCGGAAAGATATGCCTGGTCACAATCCATAAAACCCGTAGTAATGGCGATGGCTCCATTCTCGTCACCGATCGCTTCGGACGCATTTATGACCAGATTCATGATGGTTTGCCGAATCTGGGTTGCGTCACCCTCGAACAATGGAAGTTTATCGGTCAGGCTTAAATGCATGACAGCCTTCTTGGAAACAGATACGTCCAGCATCTTGTTCATTTCCGTTATCAAGGCATTTATATCTAGCCGATCAATCACAAATCGTCCCTTGCCTGAATAAGCCAGCATTTGCTGGGCGAGGTCAGCAGCACGTTGACCAGCCTTTAAAATATTCTCGAGATGGTTGCAAACGGGAGATTCGGGAGAAAGTCGCATCAAGGCCAGTTCGGCGTTACCGAGAATTGCCAAGAGTATGTTATTGAAATCGTGGGCGATGCCCCCTGCTAGCACACCCAGACTTTCAAGCTTCTGTACATGCAGCATCTGCGCTTTTATGCTCCTGTTTTTATCCGCCAGATGCTTTTCTACGGTGATATCACGAGCGATGACAAGAAGATGCGGTTTCTCTTTTAGGACAAACCTCGAAACAATATATGAAATCAATTCCTGTTTACCGAAGGAACTCATCATGCCTGTTTCCCCCATGCAGGCGCATCCGTCAGCCAATACGGCTTCGGCAACTTCCAAGAGTCCACTTGTTTGCCATGAGACAAGCTCTCGAAAGCTCTGCGTTTGCATGGTTTCAATATCACCACCGGCAATATTGGCTGCAGCCTGGTTTGCAAGAAGACATTTGCCGGAATTGCCGTCTAAGACGCGGATTCCAATCGGAGCGTTTGCCAGCAATGTCTCGATAAAAAAGAGATACTCCTGGCGTTCCTCCTCCGCCTGTTTGCGGGCTGATATGTCGTGGATGATAGAAAAAAGAAGGGATACCCCCTGCATTATGATTGGCGAAGAATGTACCTCTACCGTGCGAAGATCACCGCTGGCTACCTTGTGCTGAAATTCCAAGTAGCTGTTCTTTCGCTCATAGACATTGTGCATCTCGTGCAAGATTTCATCGTGGAGAAGCGTATTGAGCTGGGCAATGTTCATTTCAAGCATAGTCTCATGTGAATACCCATAAAAATTTTCAGCGGATAAATTTGCATCGATGATCGCTCCGCTTAACGGTTCCACCAGCAGCATGACAGCGCTATGATTGCGGAACATCAACTTGAACTGTTGCTCGCTTTTTCGCAGTGCGTCCTCCGCTTGCTTGCGCTCGGTTATGTCGAAGGCCGTACCGATCGCACCGACCATTTTTCCATTTTCATCACTTGTAAAAATGGCTTTGATTATCAAGCTAATTTTGTTAGCAGATTTGCCAATAAAGGTACTTTCAAAGTCATCAATCGATTCTCCTTGCATCAATCGGTTGAACTCTCCCAGAAAATGAGCTGCACTATCAGGGGATTGAAATTCGGTAAATTTTACCCCAAGCATCTCATTCAAATCGTAGCCAAGAACATGTTCCACAGCCAGATTCAGGTAGGTAAATCTTCCCTCAGCGTCGCATTGCCAAATCAGGTCCTGCGACGTTTCGACTAGTGAGTGATAGAGTCTCTCGGACTTCCTGAGTGTCTCTTCCGCCAGCTTGCGATCGCTGATATCGCGATGAAACGCTAAAATATATTTTTCAGCACCTAACGTGATCTGGTTTGTCGACACTTCGAGGGATAAAAGGTGACCGTCCTTGTGGTACTGTTCTACCTCAAAGGTCAGGGATTCGCCAGCCATTACTCTTCGTAGCCTCTCCGGTGTCGAGCAGGAGGTTTCAGATGTATCCAGATCTGATATCTTCATCTGATTCATTTCCTGAAGGGTGTAACCGTGCATATCGGCAAAGGCCGTATTAAGCGACACAATGACGCCCTGGCAAGTCATCAAAAATATGCCATCTTTTGCGTTTTCAAATAATACCCTGAATTTTTCTTCGCTCTCGCGCAGCACCTCTTCCGAACGCTTGTGCTCGGTTATGTCCTGAAACATCCAGATGGAACCCTTTTCGGGCTTTTCCTCGTTCACAGCCTGCCCCACAATCCTGCACCAGACGAGAGAACCATCCTTCTTTTTCATCTCCTTCACCATGGTGTAGATTTTACCGCCGGCAATCGTCGCATATGCATCTTTTCCGACAGGCTCATATGTTTCGTTGTTGGGATAAAAATCAGCGGTATCCATTCCTTTCGTTGTTCCGATCTCGTAGCCAAAAATTACATCGAAGGCACGGTTGACAAACAGTAGCTTTCGGTCTTTGAGAAAGGTTGCGCCTATCGGCATGGTGTCTAAAACCGTCCGCAACTCGTTTCCCAACTCAACAACCTCGGCTGTCCGCTCCTCCACCCGCGTTTCCAGTTCTTTGTGTGCCCGTAGTAGCTCCTCCTCCAACCGCCTGCGGTGTGTAATGTCACGTGAGACACCAAGCACCGAATTAACCCTGCCATTCTCAGCCAGTTCAGGTGTTAACCGCCAATCAAGAAAGACAGTCCCGTTGCTACTCTCCCACTCGAACTCAAACTGGTTGGGTTCTGCTGTATCAAACACTTTCTTGATTTTCTCTTCCCATAACAGGCTCAGCTCTTCTGGATAACCGCTTTCGCGGTGTGTCTTGCCAAAAACATCGGACTCCGTCATTCCTGACACTTTTAAGCCAGCCGAGTTCATGTAGGTATGCCGGCACTGCCTATCATAGCGCATAATGTAATCTTGACTGCTCTCGGAAAGTGAACGGAATTTTTCCTCACTCTCCCGTAGTTTCTCCTCTGACTTGTTGCATTCTATCAACCGCTTGCGGAAAAAATAGCCACAAATGATCAGGAAAAAAATAAAAACAGATACAAGTCGTATAATCATAGCATCACCTCAATAAAAAAAACGGCGTGCAAAAAACATCGCAACGCCGGTCTATAATGGGTCAATCAAAATAATTGTTGACGTAGTATTTGTCAGGAGGGTTTCCCCTGTCTGCGCGATATTATTGCCACTTGTTGCTCCTTATTAAATAAATTTTTCTCACCATATGCCGCAATTCTGCCGTTGTCAAGGAAGTAGTTGCATTTTAACGATTTTTCCGCAAATTGCTGCCCCAAGTCCTTCGAAAGCTTAAACGCAATGGTGTGATTACACGGGTCGTGCTGGATACGACAGTGGTCGGCATTGAAATAGAACCACACCTTGGTCTCACCCTCCCTAAAGGGGCCATACAGAACGCTTACAAGCAGGCCAAGACCTATCTTCCGTAAGTAAAAGGTGCTTAATGATTTTTCGACGAACGGGGCACACCTAACCCCAGGCCCCCTCTCCCCATCCCGGCTACTTGATACCAAGTGACATGAATGTTGAGTCTACCCCCTGAACGACAGATATCGGTGAGATTGTGTCAGTACAAACCCGGATGATAATTAGCTCCTATTGAGCGCTCGATTGCTGCCAACCCTCAAGAAATAGGCACGCCATTTATTTGTCAAAGGCCCCACCGATGGGAAAATTTAGAGACTATTTTTAAACCAATGTTTCCATGTCGCATATGTAAAAAATCATTTAAGTTTATCAAGTCACCGTACGATAAGAATATAAGAGAAAAATTTATTCAATAATCACAAAGGAAAACAAAAATAAACAATACCTATGTATGGTATCGCGGGTGCATTGGCATCCGTACTCAATCTGCAACAGTTCCAATAGACGTACCGCGGTGATCGCACTACCCAGGCGTAGCCTGGCATTAATTAGTTGCCAAAGGGGCATTGCTAATGAGAATTCATGACATGAAAATCGGATTGCGGCTGGGTCTAGGTTTCGGGCTGATATTGCTGTTTCTTCTGGCGATCAGTGCCATCGGTACCATTGGGATGACAAAAATCGACACGGGCCTTAACCGCATCGTCAAGACCAACTATGCGAAGATTCAGCTGGCTAATGAATCATCGAAATCGGTTAGTTCGATCATCTCCAGCATACAGAGCATGATCATAGAGACGGACAGTGCCTCCAGACGGGATGAGAACAAAAACATCGAGCTGCTCCGGCAGCAGTACAAGACCGCCATGGAGAAACTCGAAAAGCTTGAGGACTCCGACAAGGGGAAGGAGCTGATCTCTCAGGCGAAACTGACCCTAGAAAACGCCCGCAAGGCAAACAATGAGGTGATCGAGCTAAGTCTTGCCAATGACAGTTCACGAGCTGCGGTTGTCTTTGAGAAGGAAGCGGCCCCCCTATGTGCCAAGATTTTCGCCGCCTTCAACGAGTTGGTGAAGTACCAGGAGGCGGGGATCAACACACGCTACGACGAGGCAGTTAAGACCTCAGGTAGCTCGCGGACTCTGGCCCTGGTTATTGCCGCGCTAGCGCTGTTCCTTGGTGCCGTGATAGCATTCCTTACTACCCGCAGCATAAGCAGACCAGTGAATGCACTAGCAGCCTGCGCGGATAGACTAGCGTTGGGCGATATCGAGGTGATTATCGCCACGGATAGCCGAGATGAGATTGGCATGCTGGCCCAGTCGTTCAAGAACATGGCCGAGAATATTAAGGAGGCGTCGCTTGCGGCAGAAAAGGTCGCTCACGGTGACCTGACCGTCCAGGTGGTGCAGAAATCCGACCGAGATGTCATGGGCAAAAACCTCTCCGCCATGATAGCCATGATCAAGGAACTTTCTCTGGAAACTAACCTGCTGATAAAGGGGGTCCAGGACGGCAAGCTCGACGTGCGTGGTGATGCGGCCCACTACCAGGGAGCCTGGGGCGAACTGGTGACCGGCATCAACCGGCTGATCGAGGCGTTCGTCCAGCCGATAAACGTCACCGCGACCTACGTGGACCGGATCTCCAAGGGCGACATTCCCGCAAAGATCACCGACACCTATTACGGTGATTTCAACGAGACGAAGAACAACCTCAACCTGCTCATCGAGGCGATGAACAACGCAACCGAGCTGGTCAAGGAGATCGCCGGTGGAAACCTGATGGTCCAGGTGAAGGAGCGTTCGGCAAACGACGGCCTGATGCAGGCGTTGACGGCAATGGTGAAAAATCTGACCAGGGTGGTCGGTGATGTCAAGTCGGCGGCGGACAATGTGACGGCCGGGAGCCAGGAATTGAGTTCCACCTCCGAGCAGATGTCACAGGGCGCAAGCGAGCAGGCGGCCTCAGCCGAGGAGGCATCCTCGTCCATGGAGGAGATGTCATCTAACATCCGCCAAAGTGCCGACAACTCCCTGCAGACCGAGAAGATCGCAGTCAAGTCGGCCAGCGACGCTGGCGAGAGCGGTATCGCAGTAACAAAGACGGTGAGCGCCATGAAGGAGATCGCAGCCAAGATATCCATCATCGAGGAGATCGCCAGGCAGACGAACCTTCTGGCCCTGAACGCTGCCATCGAGGCAGCGCGTGCCGGCGAGCACGGCAAGGGCTTTGCGGTGGTCGCCTCGGAAGTCCGCAAGCTTGCCGAGCGCAGCCAAAAGGCTGCAGGGGAAATCAGCGAGCTCTCGCTGAGCAGCGTTCAAGTCGCGGAGAACGCAGGACAACTGCTGCAAAAACTGGTACCCGACATCCAGAGGACTGCCGAACTGGTCCAGGAGATTTCCGCCGCGTGCAAGGAGCAGGACACCGGTGCGGAGCAGATCAATAAGGCGATCCAGCAGTTGGACCAGGTGATCCAACAAAATGCCGGCGCCTCAGAAGAGATGGCTTCGACGTCCGAAGAGCTCGCCTCGCAGGCGGAGCAACTGCAGGGGACCATCGCTTTTTTCAAGCTCGAGGCTACCGCCTCAGCGATGCCACGACAGGTCAAAAGACAGTCGCTCGCTGTGATTTCCACCAAACAGTTGCCGAGCAGCAGGACTCTCACCAAGGCAAGCGGATACCAAAAGGCGGTCAACGGCCATGAAATCGACATGGTTAACACGGGCAGCCTGGGTGATGCGGGGTTCGAAAAATACTGAATCCGTATAGGCCTCGCAGCTAAAAACCTCACCCTCAATGATGCGTTCGAGAAATTCTATCGCAGAGCGGCTAAACGTTCGAATGAGGGCATGGTTACAAGGACCATGTCCTCCTTCACATAAACACGCCCTTCAATGGGTACATGGATATTGTGTCAGAACACGCGAATATCTCGTAATTGCGCCAAGAGAGGAGAAAAACAGATGAGTGAAAATTGTCTTATGCAAGTAAACCAGTTTCTGACCTTCAAACTGGATGAGGAGATATTCGCACTGGACATCGGCAAGGTCCGGGAGGTGCTGGACTTCACGACCGTGACCAAAGTGCCGCAGGCTCCCGACTTCATGCGCGGTTTGATCAATCTGCGCGGAACCGTAGTGCCGATAGTCGACCTGCGCCTGAAGCTCGCTCTCCCCAGGACTGAAAAAACGGTCAATACCTGCATCATCATTACAGAAGTTGAGGTCGAGGGGGAAACTCTGGTGTTAGGCGCCATGGTTGATTCGGTTCAGGAGGTACTCGACCTTGAGCCAGAGCAGATCGAACCGCCGCCGCGCATCGGGGTCAAGCTCAACACAGACTTCATTCGGGGGATGGGGAAACGCGCCGGCGAGTTCATTATCCTCCTGGACATAGATTTTGTTTTTTCATCTGCTGAGTTGTCCATCGCCCAAGGCTTCAAAGAAGAACCACTGGCTGCTTAAGCCAATGAATTTACCAGGAAGGATTAAACATTTCTTGAGCGGTCTGGGCTTGCCAACAATCATGCCCCCTCAGCGGGGGACATGGGGAAAATACCGTTCGAGTCCCGGCAGATTACCGACCAATAGGGGTGTCACCCACGCTGCAGCTTCGTGACTAATACAGAGGGTTCTCGATTAATCTGACAGTAGAAGTCCAATGTTTATGAGCATGAAAATCGCCATGCGTCTCGGGTTGGCAAACGAAGGATGAGGTCTCCGGGAGGACACAAAAAGCCGGGTATCGCACGCTGACTCGTCACGCTACGGCCTGGCCTATCCAGGTTTTGTCTGACCAGCCCTGATTAGTGGTGAATTTTTGAGTTTGCCTGATGGAGGTGCCCCGCATGCATGAAAAGAACAGGACGGAGGAAACCATCCTGTTTGTCGATGACGAGAGGAACTATCTGGCATACACAAGCTCCATCTTCGAGAACAGGGGATTTAACATACTCACAGCAAACTGCGCGCTGGAAGCACTCAAAATCGTCGAGGAGCGGTCGGTTGCTGTGGTCGTCTCGGACAACGAGATGCCGGGGATGCGAGGTGTCGAGTTGCTCACCAGGATAAAAGAGATCTCGCCCCACACTGTGAAAATCATGATGACGGCAAGCGCCGACCTCGCCACCACCCTCGCGGCGATTAACAGCGGCGAGGTGTTCCGCTTCGTGCTGAAGCCCTGGAAGAAAGCGGAGATGCTGCGAGCCGTAAAGGACGGAATCCGGAGGTACCGAGTACTGCAGTCCATAAAGCGGGAGGACGAGTTCATTTTGCACTCCCTTGCCCAGACCATCGAGTTGAAGGACTCCTCTACCAGGGGGCACTGCGACCGGGTCGCCATATTGGCGCTACGGCTGGCTGAGGCACTGGGTGTTCCCTTGGACGTGTGTCAGGAGATCAGGTACGGCAGCTGGCTTCATGACTGCGGCAAGATAGGGGTGCCCGAGGCGATCCTCAACGCCGAGCGCGGGCTCAGCGAAGAAGAGTTCAAGGTCATCATGAAGCATCCGGAATGGGGGTTCGAGGTGGTGCGTAAGGCGAACCTCTCCAAGACCGTGCAGGATATCGTCCTCTACCACCACGAGCGCTATGACGGCAACGGTTACCCTCATGGGTTGAAGGGGGACAGCATACCGTTGGAGGCGCAAATCGTATCGGCCGCCGACATATGCGATGCCCTCACCATGGACCGCCCCTACCGCAAGGGGTTTGAAGGCGATGAGCTGATCAGGATGCTGACTGAAATGAAGGGGAATAACCTCGACCCCGGTCTGGTGGAGATCATGCTCGCCATCCTTGCATCCGATGCCGGCAGCTAGCAAACATCAGCCTTGGGCTGCTGATGCATTCGGGTTGGCCCCAAAAACACCGGTTTGACCATCTCCCGGCTGACATCACCTCGCAGTGGGCAGACACGAAGACCCAGATTCGCTCCAGTGCTGCCATCTCGGGGCGGAAGGAGGCCTGAGACGTGCTTCCTCTCTACGTCGGCTGTCCTCACGGAATTCGTTAAGATTTATGCCTTCATCCTACAACAAGGTATTAAGCAAAGTAAACACCAGATGGCCAATTATAGGCATGATTTGGGGTTCCTCAAAATAGGCGTATATTCGAGCTAAGTATGATATCGTGAAGAGGCAATATTGTGAAGCTCCTGGATTATACGCAAATTATCGGAGCACTCAGCCTCTGGGCTGATAGGATATAGGTAATGCAATGGCTGAGAAAAAAATACCGCGCATTGATAGTGACGAGCTGCGCCGCCAGGCGGAAGAGCGGCTTGGCGAGCAAACGGGGACAGCGCACCCCCCCGGAATAGAGGAGGAGCCGATTAGGCTCCACCATGAATTGCAGGTGCACCAAATCGAGCTGGAGATGCAGAATGCGGAACTTCGCCAGACCAGGGATAAGTTGGAAACGGCCCTAGAACAGTACACCGTCCTCTACGAGTTCGCCCCGGTGGGCTACTTTACCCTTGACCGCAATGGAACTATCATCGGAGTTAACCTCACCGGCGCTGGTCTCGTGGGGGTCGAGCGCTCCCGTCTGGTCGGACGGCGTTTTGGGGATTTCGTCGCTGGCGAAGCCCGTCCCGTCTTCACCTTCTTCCTCGTAAAGGTCTTTACAAGTTCGGGCCAGGTGACGTGCGAGGTGACGCTCCTGAGAGAGGGGGAAGGCACGCTCTTGCAGATCGAAGGAGTTGCCGTCGAATCGGGACAGGAGTGCCGCATTGCAATGGTTGACATCACCGAGCGTAGGCAGGCCGAGGCGCTTCGCCTGGAGAAAGAGGCAGCCGAGGTGCTTCGCTTGGAGAAAGAGGCAGCTGAGGCGCTTCGCCTTGAGAAAGAGGCAGCTGAGGCGGTCAGGAAGAGCGAGGAACTTTTCCGCCTGTTTATTGATGGGGTTAAGGATTACGCCATCATCATGCTCGATGTTGACGGGTATGTGATCAGTTGGAATAAAGGGGCCAAGCGGCTCAAGGGCTGGGAAGCACAGGAAATCCTGGGCCGGCACTTTTCGCAGTTTTACACTAAGGAGGCCGTGGCAGAACGCCACCCAGAGCATGAATTGGAAATTGCCGCGGCCGAGGGGAGGTATGAGGAAGAAGGGTGGCGAGTGCGCAAGGACGGATCAACGTTCATGGCCAACTTGGTCATCACCGCAATCCGCGACAGGTCCGGGACGCTGCAAGGCTTCTCAAAGGTCACCCGCGACATCACCGAGCGAAATCGGGCCATTGAAGCGATTCAAAAGGTGGAGGAGGCGGCCGATGAAGCGCTTCGAAAGGTGGAGTGGGCAGCCGATGAAGCGCTCCGAAAGATAGAGTCGGCGGAAGAGGCGCCTCAAAAGGTGGAAGAGGCAGCCAAGGAGGCGCGACAAAAAGCGGAAGAGGCAACCAATGAGGCATGTAGAATGGTGGCAGAGGCAGCAAAAATAGCAGGAACGCTTCGAAAGGGGCAAGAGGCGACAAATGAAGCGCTGGGAAAAGTGCAGAAGTTAGCAGAGATAGCTCGTCTAAAGGTGGAAAACTCGGCAGAAGTGGCACTCCAAAAGGTGAATAAGGCAGCAGAAGCGCTTCAAAAGGGAAAAGACGCAGCCGACGTTCTTCGACAGGAGAAAGCGTTGGCCGAGGCGGCCACCCGAACCAAGAGCCAGTTCCTCGCCAACATGAGCCACGAACTGCGCACTCCTATGACCGGCGTCCTCGGCATGCTTGATCTAGCTCTTTCCGGCAAACTCGAAGCAGAGCAGCGGGAATTCATCAGCACAGCCCACTCATCGGCTCTTTCCATGGTCCGGATACTAAACGACATCCTCGACCTGACAAAAATCGAGATGGGTAAATTTTCGATAGAAGAGAAACCGTTCTTGCTGCGAAAATGTATTGAAGATACGTTCAACATTTTTCTTCCCGTCGCGAAGAGCAAAGGGCTCGATTTCAATTCTACAGTGGCTGACGATGTGCATCAGGTCCTGACCGGCGACCAGGCACGGCTCAACCAGGTCCTGACGAACCTGACCGGCAATGCGCTCAAGTTCACCAAAAAAGGAGAGGTGGAGATCTGCGTCTCGGCGGGCGGCAGCGCACCCGGTGGTAGGCGGGACTTCACCTTCACCGTTACCGACACCGGCATCGGCATTCCCGACGATAAAAAGCATCTCCTATTCCATACCTTCAGCCAGGTGGATGAATCGCATTCCCGAGAGTACGGTGGCTCCGGCCTCGGTCTCGCCATAAGCAAGGAAATCGTTGAACGCATGGGAGGGACGATCACATTCACGAGCGAAGAGGGGGTGGGAAGCACTTTTTCTTTTACCATCCCCTTGGCAGAAGCTAGCAGGGAGAGCGACGCCCTATCCGCGGCCGAGCCTCAATCAGTTGAAGCGACATCTTCTGCCCCGGAGGGAGAAAGGATTCGGCACCTCCTGCTTGCCGAAGACGATGCGACAATCCGCGAATTTCTCGGACGGATGCTCACGATGCAGAACTACCATGTTGATTTCGCCGAAGATGGACTGAAGGCAGTCGAAATGTGGGAAAAGGGGGAATATGATCTCGTGCTGATGGACATCCAAATGCCGCGGCTAAACGGCTTTGAGGCAACCGGCGCCATTCGGGAGAAGGAACGGGAACGCGGCTTCCGCACCCCCATCGTCGCTATGACGGCTCACGCTTCTAAGGAGGACGAGCATCGGTGTCTTGCCGCTGGCATGGATGCCTTTATCCCCAAACCAATCAACTTCGAGAAGACTCTACAGGTGATAAGGCAAAATTCCGGGCAGAAATCCTGTGGCGCCCGCTAATATGGAGCTGGGCTATGGGCCTTCTCGGGGGCTTAGGTTGCGTAGCGAGGCGCAAAACCGGTTAAGCAATCCACACCTTTAATGGCACGACCTGGCACAAATGGGTGTAACTACCTGCGATCATTTCCGTTTGGTGAATTAGTTCATTCTATCCGGTGCCTCCGACCCGAATTATCACCAAAAGAACCTGCAATCATTGGGGAACCTGCTCAATCCAAACTGTACACCGATCCCGGCCGTAGCTGCGGCTGTGCGAATCCGACTGACCTCATGTCCGGATGTATACACCACCCCACCCAAGGTAATACAGCCACAAGGACTTACCATATGAAATTTGGAAATCGTCGCAAGTTGAATCCGACCACCACTTTTTATCTGAATCTATGTCTGGTGATTTCCTTGGTGGTCGTTGGCATTTATCTTGGCATTTACCTGCGGAACAACCGGCTGTTGCTAGACTCGGTAAAGCAACAGGCACAATCATATTTCGATCTGATTGTCAGGGTACGCCGCTGGAATTCGGCATCCGGTGGTGTCTATGTAGAGAAGAAAAAAGGTGTGATAAGCAACCAGTACTTGCGGGAGATGGGAATAGAGCCGGATGTCGTTACACGCGATGGCCGTGTCCTTACGCTGCGTAATCACGCCCTTATGACGAAGGAAATCTCAAATATCTTCAGTGAGCATAATGGTGTGCAATTCCACATAACCAGCCTTCAATTGGTCAACGAGGAAAATGCACCGGACGCTTTCGAACGGCGTGCTCTGAAGAAATTCGAGACAGGCGAAACGGAGTACTCGGCTATCGAAAACGGAGCCGCTGGACCTTTGTTTCGCTACATGGCACCACTTCTGGTTGAGCAGTCTTGTCAAATATGCCATTTCAAATTCAACTACAGTGTCGGAGATATTCGCGGCGGTATAAGTGTCAGCATCCCATTCAAGAAGGTGGAGAAGGATCTTGCACTCAATAGGCTGGCTATTATTGGCCTGTCTCTGTTGACATTGGTGCTTCTTCTTGGTTCTGCCTTCCTCATGCTCAATCAGTTGGTATCAAAGATCGAATCTGCGCAGCAGGCTCTGCGAGAAGCGTCCCTCACGGATGAACTGACCGGACTACGCAATCGCCGTTTTCTCATGTCTCGATTCGAAGAAGAGATAAAACGCTCCAGACGCGACGGCGCTTTACTTGGATTTCTGATGATGGATCTTGATCACTTCAAAGGGATTAATGATAGCTGTGGACACCCATTTGGCGACTTGGTACTAACCACTGTTGCCAAGGCTATTTCCGAAGTGCTGCGGGAGTACGACATTGCCGCGAGATACGGTGGCGAGGAGTTTGTCGTAGTGGTGTCGGTGGATACAACACAGGATCTGATTGAGTTGGCAGAGCGTATCCGTCGGGATATTGAGCTGTTACATATTCAGGACAAAAATGCTTGCACGCGTGTGACGATCAGTATCGGTGCTGCCATTCTCGAAGACAGCGACACATCTGAAACCATGTTGAAACGGGCCGACAATGCCCTGTATCAGGCAAAAAATGAGGGGCGCAACAAGACGATCGTAGCTGCACAACCACGGGGTGCTGCGGTGAAACCCGCAGCACCCCACGAGTCGTTAGGCTCTGGAAGTACAGAGAGGAGAGCACGATGAGCAACGAACAGGTGGCACCTGAGACGAAAGGTGTTACGGTGAAGTTACTTGCAACGGTTGACCTTGGCCCTGAGATCGAGGGCATGGCAGGGCGCCGACTTCGAATGCGTATGGTGACCATCGAGCCTGGAGGCGTCTTCGGCCCGATTCACGACCATAAAGACAGGCCAGGCACCGTCTATATACTGCAAGGAACGATCACTGACCATCGAAATGGAGTCGCTACGGACTATGGACCGGGAGTGGGCTGGCCCGAGGATAGGAACACCACACACTGGCTTGAGAACAGAGGGACGATTCCGGCGGTGGAGATCTCGGTCGATATAGTCAGGCAAGAGTAAGCTCAAGCCCGACATCTAACACGGTCGGGCCTAACCGGGTTTTACGTTCCATTGCTCCCTGATATGTCTGCCCGTTGTCAAGAAAAAACAGTACTCCTTTGACACCTTTTCCTTGCCGTGAGGTTGCCTTCAAATGGAAGCCTTGGAAAAGGCAGGCTGCAAGAAGATCTTCGAAGACAAAATCAGCGGTAGCCGCGCCGAACGGCCCGGACTGGCCAATGTGCTTGAAATACTGCGGGAAGGTGACTCGGTTGCCCGGAACGTGGTAGATCAAATAGGCCATCGATTCCAGACTCTATGAAACGATTACGCCACTTATAAACCGATTTAGTAGACGTTCCAAGTGACGCAGCTATTGCTTCAACTGTTTCACCATCACCGCTTTTTAGAACGATGCTGGCACGTAAGGCCCGGCTCTGAGGTGTCTTGTGGGACCGTTACTTTGCCCGATACGACTAAACGGGGCCTCACCGGTTGGGAACTGCACTCGCAGCTAAACGTAGATTTTTGGAGGTGGACAATGGTAAGGGGAGTGATAAGGGGAGTGATAAGCCTGGAAACGGAGTGTTTAGAAACTGCGATTAGAGTCCATGAAGCGCCGCGTGCTGTCGGTTCACATCTCTTCCGGCTCTTAACGCTTGTGGGTTACTCTGCCGATGAAATTGGCACAGTAGCGCGGACATTGTATTCATATGTCGATGTTGGAGATTCAGGGTGACCAAGAACAAAGAACAAGCGGAACCAACATTTAGGCTATCAGATATTGAATTGCCACGGCAGACGTCGGTATGCAAATCTGACTCTTCCCTTTTGGGAGAGATAACATCCAACGGCTCACCCATGGCCGACCCCACGAGCCGGCCCAAGGCTGGCCCAGTAGTTCAATTCCTTGCGATATTCCCTCAGGATATCTTCCAACTCTTGTTTCTCTGCCCTCATCTTCTGGATATCTTCATCCTGTTTCTCCAGCATGAGCTGCTGAGCCTGCAACTCTTGGAAAAGAGCCATCGTTTGTTTGACGACCCGTTCAAAAGACAGGGAGGCCCTCGTTGGCGTCCCTGCATTATGGGGTAACTTTAAGGAGTTAGGCCGCAATTCTTTATCGTTTCCCATAGAAGATATATCCCTTCCCAAAAAGAGTGATAGAGGTAGCATACACTATTTTTTGCAAACAGCTCATAACGAATTTCGACCACCGCTAAATCTACTTGATGCAAGGTGGTCTTGTATGACGATTCTCCTAGCATGGCAAGCGCAACCGCTGGCCCTGTTGCCCATTTTCGCACTGCTTTTGCAGGCAAGATCAGCCTGGAAAAAGTTCTCCTCTCTTTGTACATCGGTGTGAAGGGCGTGAATGCCAAGTCCTATGCTGTTCTTATGACTCTGTGTCGTCCCGAATGGGTAATGGTATAATGGGCATCATTCTATGCCCGGAGGTTACCGCTATTTACGCAACCTGAAATGCTCTTTAGTATAGCCCTTGGCATTGCCGGCCAAGGTCATGAGCAGGCTGTTTGCCGTTACCGATACCCGCCTGTGGCGGGTCATTCAATCGTATGTTGAAATGGCGAGGGCCGCAGAAGATTACACCGAGGTAAAGAGAATCGGTGCGGACGAGACCATTGCCGGGCGCAGTCATGACGAAAAGTTCGTCACCTTCTTCTTCGACCTCGGCAAGCATAATTGTCAAGGCCCTCCGCATTCCACTGTGGCGAGCCCCCCAGCACTCCGCGTTTTATCTGATGATTCGTTCCTGGCGGCGGTTATCGGCTGCTCTTCGACAGGCACAAAACAACTCCAGTTAATAGCAGGCTCAAAGCCTCGGCGGCCTGGGTAAACAAAATATAATCATCCATCCATTAAAGGTGCTGTAACCCTCTGCCGATACTCATAATTGGGACTCTAGCCACTATCTTTACTAAAAGTGCCAAGGAAATTAAAAACCACACACGCCAAACAACCAAAAACATTTACCTATTTCAACTCTGCGGCCCGGTAAGGTAGCAAGGGAATTCAGGTTTAATAGTCCTTTTACCTCATGGAGATTTGTTATGAACTTAAAGCGTTACAGAGACTGGACGATACAGTACAAAATTATGGCAATCCCGCTTGCGGGGCTCCTTTCCGCCATTGTTGGGGTCCAGTTCCTTGTTATCCCTTTTCTAGAAAACATTATCACCGAAAGCAGGAAGGTAACCTCCCGTAAGAATGTCGAGATAGCATACGGTTTTATCACAGGGTACGAGCAGGAGGTCAAAGCAGGTCGCATGCCGCAAGCAATGGCTCAGACAGCTGCTGTTAATGCCATCAGAGCGCTGCGCTACGGAGGCAAGGAGTACCTTTGGATTAATGACCTAACCCCCAGGATGGTCGTGCACCCAATCAAACCGGACCTGGATGGTAAGGACCTCACGGACAACAAGGATCCCAACGGGAAGAGGATCTTCGTCGAATTTGTCAAGATTTGCCAGGAGAAGGGGGCAGGATTTGTCGACTATCTCTGGCCCAGATCAGACGGGGGACAACCGCAGCCGAAGATTTCCTATGTGAAGCTGTTCGCCCCATGGGGATGGGTAATCGGCAGCGGGGTCTACCTTGAGGATATCAAGCAGGAGGCGGCGGCTCTCCTGTGGTGGGTCTACGGGACCGCATTTGTCCTGTCACTTCTACTGGTGGCACTTTCCCTCTCTGTCGGGTTAAGGATCACCCGACCGCTTGGAGCAGTCATAAAACAACTGCAGGCAATGACCTCCGGCCATGCCGACCTGACCCAGCGGATCACAATAGGTCAACACGATGAGTCAGGAAGGCTTGCTGACGCATTCAACAGCTTCCTGGATAACCTCTTAGGGGTGATCAACAACGTGCGGAAATGCTCCACAAATGTGGCACAGTCTGCCTTCGAAATCGGGAAACGTGCAGATGAGATGATCAGAGGGGCAGAGAACGTCGCATGCGAGGCAGCCACAGTTGCCACCGCCGGTGAAGAGATGGCCGCCACCGCGAGCGTCATCGCCAACAACTGCATAATGGCGGTCGAGGCGTCCCGAACCACGCGATCCTTCGCTATGCAGGGCACCACCGTGGTGGACAACACCATTGCAGTCATGAGCCAGATCGCACAGCAGGTAGATACCTCCGCAACCACGGTAGGTGTATTGGGGGAACGTTCGGAACAGATCGGCGCAATCATCGGGACCATTGAGGATATCGCCGATCAGACAAACCTGCTGGCACTTAACGCTGCCATTGAGGCCGCACGTGCCGGGGAGCAGGGACGCGGCTTCGCAGTTGTTGCCGACGAGGTGCGCCGACTCGCCGAAAGAACCAGCAATGCGACCAAGGAGATTACCGGCATGATCAAGGCGATCCAATTGGAGACGCAAGGGGCAGTTGATTCTATGAACCAGGGGGTGGCCAGGGTAAGGCAGGGCACCGGAGAAGCCTCCAGGTCGGGTGAGTCGCTCGGGCAGATACTCTCGCAGGTCGACCAGGTAACTGATCAGATCAACCAGATCGCCATGGCGGCTGGGGAACAGACCTCGACCACGGCGGAGATTAGCTCTAACATCGATAAAATCACTGAATTGGCGAGCAAGGAGTGTGAACAAGCATCGAGCCTGGCAACCGCTGCCGCAGAATTGAACCGGCTGGCGGAGGAGATGATCAGTTCGGTGAATACCTTTCAGACAATCATCAAGTGGAACGACCGGATGTCAGTTCATGTTTCCCCGTTCGACGAAGCCCACAAACGGCTGATCACCATGATTGGCCAGTTGAACGACGCCTTCACCAGGGGGGAGGGCGAAAGGGTGATTCTTACCATCCTCGCCTCTCTGGCCTCGTACTGCGTAGAGCACTTTGCTAGCGAAGAACGATTGATGAAGGAGCACAACTTCCCGGGCTATGAAGATCACAAGAAGATTCACGACACCTTTGTTAATAAGGTGCAAGAGACCATAACCAGTTTTGAGAAGAACCAAGTCTCCCCTGCCGCGATCATGGATCTCTTGAGCGCATGGCTCATCGGCCACATTCTAAAAGTGGATAAGGAATACGGCGACTTCTTCAGGAAGAAGGGGCTCAGCTAAACCCGGGCCAGGACAGTCGTATGGGCTCCTCTCTGCACTTTGACTCTCGGCCATTAATGTCGCCTGTGAAAATAAAACCATAACATAGCGTTAAACTGCAGCGGTCCGCGCTGCGCCAAGTTTTATAATACTGGAGAGACATCATGACAAGCAACGATTTTTCAAGGCACCATACACGGACCGGAAGGATAACCAGCATAGCCACCAAGATTCTCCTGACGGCAACACTGGCTCTGATAACAGGCCTGGTAATCGTTGGAGGCGCGGCCTTGTATCTGGAGAAGAACGCGCTGGTGGGGCTACAGCGAGAGAATAGCCTGACACTTGTCGATGTTTTGGGTGACGAAATCAAGACCGCCATGATGGCAGATGACATGAAAAAGGTTGACGCCTCCATCAAAGAAGTGATTGAAGGTAAACGGGCGTTGGCATTTTCCATTTACAACGACAAAGGTGAGGAGCGTGGCAGCGGTGCAAAGGGCGGCACACTGGTTACCGAGGTTCTAAAGAGCAATAAACCTGCTAGTTCTGAGGGGATACAGAACGGCACGCACATTCTTGAGACCATATTGCCGCTCTCCAATGAAGTGCGATGCCAGAGTTGCCATGATAAGGAAACGAAGGTCCTAGGCACGCTTAAACTTACCACCTCGATTGAGCAGGGATATGCCGCAAGCAGAAAAGCGACCTTCTGGCTCCTGGTCGCTGGTGGGGTGGCCCTTGTAGCCAGCTTTGTGTGCCTTATGGTTGTCCTGAGACTGACGGTGACACTCAAGCTCAAAGATTTTGTTGCCAAGGTAACCGATCTCGCCAGGGGTGAGGGGGACCTAACCCGCCAGATCACCGTCAGGTCCAATGACGAATTCGGGCTTCTGGCCGACGAGATAAACTCGCTCGTGGATAAGATCAGGGGGATAATTTCCCGGATTGCCCAGACCAGCGAGCAGGTCTCCTCCTCAGCCGTTGAACTCCAATCGAGTGCTGTTCAAATGGCTACTGGTGCCGAGGAGGTAGCCGCCCAGGTAGACACCGTGGCCACAGCTGGTGAAGAAATGTCGGCTACATCCTCCGATATTGCACACAACTGCCAACTGGCCTCCGAAGGATCTCAAAAGGCAAGTTCCGCTGCAGTTGCCGGAGCACGGGTCGTGGATGAGACAATTGTAGTCATGAACAGCATTGCCGAGCGGGTCAGAAGTTCCGCGCAAGCGGTTGAAAGCCTTGGCAGCCGATCCGACCAGATCGGCGAGATTGTTGGCACCATCGAAGACATTGCAGACCAGACCAACCTTCTGGCGTTAAATGCCGCGATTGAGGCGGCCCGAGCAGGCGATCAGGGCAGAGGTTTCGCCGTGGTTGCCGACGAGGTCCGGGCACTGGCCGAGCGCACAACCCGTGCGACCCGTGAAATCGGGGAGATGATCAAGGCTATTCAGCAGGAAACTAGAGGTGCCGTGATTGCTATGGAAGAAGGAGTCAGCGAAGTTGCCAAGGGGAGCGAGAAGGCAGCCGACTCCGGCAGGGCTCTTGAACTGATTCTCCAACAGATTAATGATGTCAACTCGCAGATCCATCAAGTTGCCACTGCTGCCGAGGAACAGACCGCTACGACTTCTGAAATCAGCAATAACATGCAGCAAATTACAGAAGTAATCGTTCAGACCTCCCGTGGGGCACAAGATTCGGCTTCAGCCGCGAACCGACTTTCCACTCTTGCCGATGACCTCAAGCGGATTGTCAGTCAGTTCAAAATCGCATGAGATTCTGGGTAACGGCATAAGGGAGATGCTTGACGAGAGGGATGCTCGACGTGGGATAGTAGCTTTAATGGAGGTGAACATGCTTGCCTGAGCCCCTTTTGACGACATATCCTGTTCCCGAGATCCGGAAGCATTGGCTCATATCTCGGGCCGGGACAGTTCGATCTGATTGCCTTACTAACGAACCATGCCTTAACCTGCCTGTAAAGGGGATAGTTCGATGAAAAGAGTTGCCTCGCTACTACTAATGTCGCTGGTAGTTGCCTCATGTACCAAGAGTGAACCGGTGAGGATCGGCTTTCTGGCGGGCATATCTGGGCGGGTTGCGGACCTTGGTGTCGCGGGGCGCAACGGGGCCATGCTTGCAGTGGAGCAGAAAAACTCCAATGGCGGTGTTAACGGGCGCCAGGTAGAACTGGTGATACGGGACGACGAACAGAACCCGGTTACGGCCAGAAAGGCCGTTTCTGAGCTGGTCGACCAGGAGATTGAGCTTGTCATCGGCCCCATGACAAGCAGCATCGCCATGGCTATTCTTCCCCAGATAAACTCATCGAAGACCATCCTGCTTAGCCCGACCGTGACATCCACAGCGTTCACCGGCAAGGACGACAATTTTCTGCGCGTGATCGACGACACCCGTTACTACGCCACAAAAAGTGCTCACTACCAGTATCAGAAGCTTAGACACCGCACCGTTTCCGCCATATATGACCGGAATAATAGCGCCTACACCGATAGCTGGCTCAAGGATTTCGTGCAGGAATTCGAACGGCTTGGGGGGAAGGTATTGCAGGCCCGCCCGTTTCGCTCGGGAAGCGATTCCGCCTTTTCGGAATTGGCCCGGGAGGTTCTCGCCGACCGTCCCGAGGTGGTGCTCGTCATCAGCAACGCCATGGATGCCGCGCTTATTTACCAGCAGGTGAGGAAAATCAACCCGCGTGAACCGCTGTTCGCCTCTGAGTGGGGTGCCACCGAGCGATTCATCGAGTTGGCTGGCACCGCCGCCGAAGGTACCGTTATCAGCCAGTTCATTAACCGTAATGACAGCTCTCCCCGCTATACAGCCTTCGTAAGTGCATATAGGGGACGCTTCGGCCAGGAGCCCGGTTTTGCCGGACTGGCGGGGTACGATGCCGCACAGGTTGCCTTGGAGGCCTTAGCTCACCGCAAGTCGGGGGAGTCTCTGAAACAGGCGATTATCAGAATTGCCGACTTTCAGGGTGCCCAGCAGCAGATCCGGATCGACCGTTTCGGAGATGCCAACCGCGCCAGCTATATTACCGAGGTGCGAAATGGTTCCTATCATACCTTGGAGTAAGAGATGCCAGTTCGCCCTTTGCGTTTGATCATTGCCCGCTATGCTGTCATATCGGCGGGACTCCCTTTTCTCATCATGCTCTTACTCGGGTTGTTCTGGCTCATTCCTCAGGCAAACAGAGATCTTGACAATAACCAGAGGCAACTTGCGGTTGCCGTTGCCAACCAGGTCGAGAGCTACCTGGGCAACGCCAGGACCAGCGTCGCTTCGATCTCAAGTCTCTGCAACGACAAAGGTACCCCACGCGCCCTTGAGAGCGTCCAGCAAACGCTGGACAACAACGTCAGGGTCCTCAAGAGGCTCAAATCCTGTTATCTGGTCGACAAGAGCGGACGGATCGTGGCCATCAGTATTGTGGGGGCACCCGCCCGTCAGCAGGAGCTGCTCGGGGCCGATTTGTCACGTAATCCCCTCTTTGTCACCACCGTCAGGCAAGGAACGGAACAGTGGTCTGACAGCTATCTTTCCATCGTGGGCAGTGCGATATCGGTGGGGCTGGCGGTTCCCCTGAAGGATCGGGTGCTGATCGGCGAATTGGATTTGGACCTCCTCTCCCAGTACCTCGACAGGATAAGCATCGTGAAAAACGAGATGATATTCGTGCTGGACCGAGGCGGACAGGTCGTAGCGGACCGGGGCGGGAAATATACGGCACAGCAGCTGAATCTCAGCAATTACCCGCTCGTGAGCCGGGGGCTGAGGGAGAACCATCTATTGGCCGGAGACTTTATCTTCGAGGGCAGCAAGATGGCGGGGAGTCTGTACCGGATTCCGGACCTGAGTTGGTCCGTGCTGGTGGCACAACCGCGGGCTGAGGCCAGCAGTCAGCTGTTGACTTCAGCCCGCATCGCCGGTCTTGGCCTGATCGCGGCACTGCTGCTTTCGGCCAGCCTGGTCTTTCCCTTTACCCGCACGCTGGTCAGGCGTTTAGAGCAGTTGGCGGAGCATGCACGCTCGGTAGCAGCTGGCAAGTCTCCTCTCGCATGGCCCAGTTCCCAGATTGCTGAATTTAACAACCTGGCCGGAAGCCTGCAGCAGATGTCCGGCACGCTCCAAGAGCGCACTGAATTGCTGGAAGAGCAGGTGAGGGAACGCAAGAAAGTCGAGGAAGATCTGCGCGAAAGGAACCAAGAACTCGCCTCTGCCGAAGAGGAACTCCGCCAACAGGTCGATGAACTGTTTTCCGCCCAGGAGGAACTCAAGCATAGCGAGGAAGCTTACCGTACGGTTGCCGACTGGACCTACGACTGGGAATACTGGCTTTCGCCCGAGAAGAAGTTTATCTACACCTCACCGTCCTGCGAACGGATCACGGGATACCTGCCCCAGGAATTCCTCGCAGATCCCGAGTTGATAGTGAGGATTACCCATCCTGACGACCGAGAGGCGATGCGGGAGCATTTCGACGCTTGTGTTGCGCCGGGTGGGCTCCGTCTCATGGACTTGGAAACCCTGGAATTCAAGCTGGAAGCCAGGGACGGGACCATCCTCTGGATAGAGCATTCCTGCCGGCCCGTTTTCAATCCGCAAGGACACTATCTAGGGCGACGGGCCTGCAACCGGGACATCACTGAACGCCGCATTCTGGAGTTGCAGGTTCACCAGCAGCAGAAACTGGAGGGGATCGGGCTACTCGCCGGGGGGATAGCCCACGATTTCAATAATATATTGCTGCCAATCCTCGTTTGCGCCGAGATGATCGGGATGGATTCGCCCAAGGACGATCAGGTGCACAAGCGTGCGAACATGATTTTAGAGGCGGGCAATAAGGCGAAAAACCTCGTCAAGCAGTTGCTCACCTTCAGCCATAAACAGGAACTGCAGACCCAACACTATGACCTAAACAAGCTAGTCGGCAGTTTCAGTGGCATGCTGCGTCGCACCATCCGTGAGAATATTGAGCTAAAAGAGCATCTGAGCAGCACCCCCTGCCGTATAATGGCGGATCGTATCCAGATCGAGCAAATTCTGCTCAACCTGGCTGTGAATGCCATGGACGCCATCTCAGGTAACGGTGGAATAACAGTTGAAACCGGGCATCTTGTTTTTGAAGACGAGTACTGCCGCCTTCATCCAGGCATCATGCCGGGGAAATATGTCATGCTGGCGTTTAGCGACACTGGCAGCGGTATGGATGACGCCACACTGGCGCACATATTCGAACCCTTTTTCACAACCAAGCCGGTTGGAAGGGGAACCGGCCTCGGCCTCTCAACGACCTACGGCATTGTCAAGCAGCACGGCGGTACCATAGACGTTTTCAGCACTCAGGGTAAGGGGACCACCTTCAGGATCTATTTCCCCGAGGTGGAATCGCTCGAAGACGCCGAAGTGGAACCGACAGTGACCCGGGAGGTGGGAACAGTTCGAAGTGGGGTTATCCTTGTGGTGGAGGACAATGCCATGGTGCTCACTATGGTGCGGGAGATCCTGGAAAAACGCGGGTACCTCGTACTGGCGGCATCGCTGCCGGAAGAGGCATTGGAACTGGCGCGGACCACGGACTCGTCCATCGATCTGCTCGTATCCGACGTCGTCATGCCCCAGATGAGTGGTCCTGACCTTTATGAGAGCCTCGTAGAATTGCGCCCTGGACTTCGGGGTCTCTTCATGTCCGGTTATGCCAGCTCATCGGTGGTTCACAAGGGGCAACTTAGGGAAGGTGTCAACTTCATTGCCAAGCCGTTCACATCAGAGGCTCTGCTTGACAAAGTCAATGAATTCTTAGTGCTGGGAAGGGATGGAACGCGCTGAGCAAATCAGAACCTGCACCTATGTTTCGCTGGCCATATTGCAGATTCCATTTTTGTGCCTGGATACACCGGATTTTCACCGGCAAGATCGCAAATTGGAAGGAATTTGGTTGTATGACTAGGACATCATCGTCATTTCCAGTGAGCCACTCATCCGTGTATACACTTGTTAAAGATAGTTCTGGTTATGTTCTGGTTCGCCAGTATTTTAATCTTTGGTCTAAAATGAGGGTGATCCAATGCGCAAAGAGAAAAGAGATTTCACTCGACTTACATTACATGCAAAAGCGAACATGCTGCTAGAAGATCAGAGCATTGAGGGCGAAGTGGAAAACCTCAGTTTGAAAGGAGCCTTTGTGACGGCAGGTTGGCAATTGAGACTTGACGACATAGTGACGATCACTATCGATGAAACACTTGCCTGTGGCATAAGAGCGAAGGTGGTCAGGGTGACAAACAAGGGAATGGGACCGCGGTTTGAAAGAACTCTTCTCGATTGAGGAGGAGAACTGAATCATACCCGGCGCTGTTGACTCGCGGCGACACCGGCCACATCTCCATGAGGTCGGCAGGGTAGGATTAGAAGAGGTACTTCGGGCTGGCAGGATGTCGCCACGCCGCATACTTGATGACCGACATGCGGTCGTGTAGAGGCTCTATGGATCGATCTGGGTCAGGGCTTCAAACCCGTTTTCGTGAAGAACGTGCTTTTCGGTTCGATTCCGAATCTAGTTTCCATGAGTTGCAACGACCTCATGGGGCATAAACTAAAACAGCCCCAGTGTGAGACGTTTATAAAACTTCCCATGTCCCCCAATGCCGCTACCTACCAGCTTAACCCAAATCGACCCGCAGTTAGTGCATTGAGAAAATGAATGTTCTGTTTCATCACAACCACTTGCCATTGGCATAGTGACGACTACGGACTCTCCAATGGGTGCAAGATGCTCCAGATTTGTACCTGACTGACAATCTTCACACACTCCGTTGCTTTTCATTTGAGTCCCTCACTTTAACATGAATATCTGACTGTAAGCACCAGACTGGCCAGCATCTCGTTTGGTTAATTTGTCCAGACGGTTCGGTGCCTATCTAAATTTAATTCCACGATCAATTAGCTCCTTCCCATATTTTATACTATAGAATACTGCTTCTGATTTAGTGAAAAGAATATCATCATTTTCAAAGACCTTTACGTTGTCTTTATACTTTATTGATAGATGTATTTTCCAACATCTTGTTTCCTTTTGGAAAAGTGGCGCAGGATAGATAATGTGATCTTTGTATTCGTACAACTGCATTCTTGTAGTTCCTTCAAAATAGCGAAATGATACCTTTGTGTTGTGGTATAGCCAGTGGGTACTTGCCGATCCAGAATCGCTGCGAGATCTATCCTGTTCGCCATGCGTCTCCTACTCGAAGCCTCGAAGTCGCTCTTGCCGCTCAGTGTTGTTCAAGTACGGACTGGGTCGCCTTCTCCTAACCAATGGACACGCAATACACCAACCGAGGTTGTCCTTGAATCGACCTCCCTCGTCACCGAGACGGAGTGTGCTGGTTAGTCCGATCAGTTGCCGAGGCGCGATTATCAAGCACTCGAGTTCGATATCATCAAGGAGCCGTTGGGGTAGAGGACGGGCGGGGGCGACCTCAAAACCGCTGGATTAGACCATATCTGAAAACTCCCCGCAATGCCTATTTGCACTTTATATGCACATTTGATTGCAGGTGAGTATCGGAAATCCACTGTTCCGGTATCCTACAGCAAGCGGGGAGTCGTGTCGAGATCGAGAATAACGGCGTCCTGGACTGGATCGAGACTATGAACCGAGTTGCTCAGTAAAGTTAACTTCGGAGCACCCTGTTCCTCGCCACCTTGGAGTGGAGACGGCTTAACTGGTTGTAGTCATATCCAACTCGCCACTGATCACCTTCGCACTGGCACGTAGTAACTCTTCCTCGGTGTCGGTCAGAACCGGTGGGAATGTGGCAAGTATTTCTTCTCCGCCAACCAAGTGTGGATGTGAGGAAGTCGCGTTGGCCCCTCTTGACGACTCGGGGATGGTCGAAGAAGCCGTTATGGTGGCGTGTTAATTGTGCAGAATGACCTCGACAAGACAAGGCAGTGCGCTGCCGATGCCATAGTAAGTGGCACCTTTCCCTTTGATAATGGAGCAGATCATGACCCATAAAGGCTCTTTATGCCAAGTTCTATAAGGGTAAACCTTGGCATGGTGAAGCGGGGGAGGGGAGGGCGGCCACCTCAACCTAATTGAGCAAAATCTAAACCGGCGTCCAATTTTGCCCCCGACTGGCGTCAAAGCGTGACCCATCTGATTATTTACAGTGCTGATCTATGGTGATGGTGCAAACTGACCTGGAAACAAGTGGTGAGGCTGTCAATCGTGGCCTCTTCCCAGGTACGTTCATTTGCTGATTGGAAATGAGGCCCGGCCAAGATTTTTTGAAGCAGGGGGTTCCCCCAGCGTGGGAAATAGGCTATATTCTGCTACACATTTCAAATGCGATGAGGGATACCTATGACGAAAGCCGACCTTGTGGAAATTATCCAGGACAATGCAAACATGTCAAAGACTGAAGCAATTGATGTCCTGGAAGGGTTATTGGAAATCCTAAAAACGACGCTGGAAGGCGGGGAGGACCTGAAGGTCGCCAACTTCGGGAAATTTGAGGTTCGGCAGAAAAACCCCCGAATTGGGAGGAACCCGCAGACAGGGGAGGCCATTACAATCGAAGGCCGCCAGATCGTAACCTTCAGGCCAGCGGCGCTTTTAAAAAAGTGCCTCAACGATGGTTCCGGTATACCGGTAGCAAAACCGTTAAAATGGAGGAAGAAGGGCAAAGACACGTGGCAACAAGAGTTGATGCCACTTTGAGCGGATTGCCCCGACATATGGGGGCCCCGCCTGCCCGATACGGAATGCCTGCCGCCGTCCGAACCTACCGGGGCATAAAAATGGGGCGTTAAACAGTATAAATAATATCAGCTAGTTACGTCTCATAAGGTATCTTATGTCAAGTACGATGGACCTGTCTATTGGCGGTGTCCGGCACAGCCGGCACTACCGCTTGGAGGCTTCCAGCTTGTCATTCCAGTATTCGACGTACGCCAGGTAGCCCTTTTCAGTCGTCAAAAACTGCAGATGCACCTCGGGGCCTACCTTGTAGGCCGGAATCCTCTCAACTCCCGACCTCTTAGCCTGTTCCATCCTATGGTTGCCGTCGATCACGTTAAAGCGACCTGGTGCGATCTCAGCCAGGATGACCGGTTTAGTCACGTCGACCGTTGGCAGATGAGATTCATTGCATTTGGAAAACCTTGAGATGAACTCTTTGACCCGTATCTCTTCACAGGTGATGTCTGGATTTTTTATAATATATTCAGTCATCTTCGTGATATTGAATACGAAGATACCATTTGGATACAGTTCATCCTCATCCTCGATCGGGCATGGGGTAAAGCGACGATTTATTTTCAATTTCCTCACAAATCCACCCCGCCTATAGGTTCCATCTTCTGGAGGCCACGGCCTGCCACAGCGGGTTCAACAGCTTCGAAAGTAGACTTTTCAATCTCTTGCCAATCCGCATCGGCTGGGAGTACAGCCTTTTCGCCGTAACCATCGCCTCTATTTTCTACCATTTTATCGTACCGAGCTTTCACCGCCCTGAACAGTCCCCGATTGATAATTTTTACACCAATCGCCGACTCACTATTGCGCGAAGGCTTGAAAATATCGGATATTTTTGCAGCCCGATACTTAATCGCGCCGAGCCTGGCCAACTGCTCAAATTTGAGCTCGAGCATGTATCGCACGACGCATTTGTCTAAGTTCTTTATCTCCATCAAGTTTTCCAGGATGTCCCCACACCCGCCCAGGACAACGCAGATAAACGCGGCTATGCGCTGGAACTCGTCAAAAGTTACCTCGTCCCCGGAATAGCAGACATCAAGCATCTGGTTCAGCCAATAATCCGGCAAATTCCTCGGCAGGTACCCGGCTGGTTTCAGCGCTGTAAACTCTTGTTCAAACGCAGAAAATGAGAAGACCCTCTCTGTATCCGCTACCCGGCCCCCCGGGTTTGCAACTGGTACAGAAGCACAGGCCACTTCGTCTCCAGGGCAATTATCCTTACCTGCAATCGTCTCAAAAAACAGGACGGGTAAACCAGCATTCAGGTGAGCGAATTTCACCTGGTCAATTATTTTGAGCTGATTGCTTGTTGTTTCGCCTGGATTTGTGAGACCCGAAAAAAAACCTTCGAGTTTGGCCGGCTGATACCTGATTGCGCCCGCTCTGGAGAATTTCTCTTTCAATATTTCGAATAAATAAAACTCTGCATAGTCATGCATTTCTTCTGCAGCAATTTCGCCCTCACCTCTTATCACCTGGCAGGAACGAATCGCCATGGCCAATGCGATATGATGCAAGGCATCATTGTCGGAGTTGGCTGCGTCAAGGATTCCATCGATCCAAAAATTGGTCAGTTTTTTCGGGAGAAATGCATGGGGGTGCGAGGAAGGAAATTTAGCCTTATGTGCTTCTACTGAAAAACCTTTTTCCTCTTTCTTACCCACAGCCCCCCCCCGCGAATTCCATAACATAAAGGAAATAGTGGCATCTTATATGCCCATGAATTGGAAATCAAATAATTTTTAGAATCTATTCTCCCCGTGGACTTTTGAATTCACCTGTGGCACTCCCCCTCGTGGATAGCCGACGACGGCACCCCCCTTCTCGAAGAACTTACCCAAAGGAGATTTTGCATAACATTAGAATACTTTACTTTAACGGGCATCCCATGTTAGACAACATTGCACTACTGAGGCGCCAGGCTCATTCCAACGAGTTCAACCCGGGCTCACAGGAGGTCACATGCATGTTGATCAAATGGGGCGAGCGGTCCCTGAGCACATCAACCATTTCTACTGCAGGACAACAATTAAAATGGACAACCTATGGGAATGTATCGCCGACACGGAGATTGGTTGTCCAGATCAAGTAATTTATGGACCGGTAAAATATTGCGCACACAAGGATTCCGCGGGGTTTGGCTCAAGGTCAATCTGGCCGGACTCGGTGTAACATAGGTAAGCAGCGCCATTGACGCAAAAATAACGCTGTGACGGACAGGTGCACACGCCACGAGTAAGAACCCAAAAAACGATGTGCGATTTCGTACACGGTAGGTGTTCGGCGTTTAGAAAACCTGCACAATTCCTCGCAGACTGGTTAACGACCAAAAGGAATCCGTGTTCGGTCAGTATCAGTTACCAGCCCAAATTCGGAACTGGTTGGCAAAGGGGTCCTCCGTGACGAAGGGGGCCCACCCTGAAGCTGTAACTAACGATTGATCGCCTATACTAATCTTCGATTGCTCTCCTGCCCAGTCTCCTGCAACAATCTCATCGTGCATACTCAAGTGGTTCGGGTCGCAGGTAAATAGCCGTGATCCTTGACAGCCCCGAAGCCGAATAGCACCATCCCAAATCATGATGTTGCCCTCCTCGGCATGCCAGCAAACCAGCCTGCGGGGTTAGAATCTGCCGTACTCGTACAAGAGACCCTGGGCGGCCCGCCTCCCCTTAAAACACACTATAGTAATATTTTACTTGATTTGGCGGTCCCCTTCGGGCAATAATCCCATGGTAATAACATTTTAGGGAGGCACAGTGGCCAAAAAAGTAGTACCACTTCCCCTTCCCCCCAATCAGGAGCTGCATAGCGCAGAGCTGCTTGGGCAGTTTATCCGGGCTCGAAGGACCCAAGCGGGGCTCAGCATACACGATGCGGCGGACTTCTGCGGCATCGCCGTGGGGACCCTGGACAAGATCGAGCGCGCCACGGGTGACGTGCGTCTGAGCAACGTTTTGACGGCCTGCTCGCTGCTGGGGATCACCATCAGCATCGAGGTGAAGGAAAAGACCTTTTAAGCTAGGGGAAAGCGATGACAAAGCTGCACCTATTCATGAACCGGGAACTGCTGGGAGAGATCGACCTTTTGGACAACAAGGGGAGTATGGGACTCTCCTACGACCCCACCTGGCTGGGAAACGGGGGCTTCGCCATATCACCGCACTTGCCCCCAGATGGTTCGGAACCCGACAAGCTCCGGTATTTTCTGCAGAACCTCCTTCCCGAAGGGGAATTCCTCGAGGAGCTCTCGATAAGCTCTGCCTGCTCCAAGGCCAACATCTTCGGACTCATCGCAGAAATCGGGGCAGAGACTGCAGGAGCACTCTCCTTCTCCCTGGACGACAGCGATGACCCTCCTCCCACCTCCTTCAGAGAGATACCGTTGGAGGAGCTGACCGAGAGGATCGCGTCTAGGAAGACCCTCTCCATAGCGATGTGGGACGAGAAGCCGCGGCTCTCGGTTGCAGGAGTCCAGGCCAAACTTCCAGTGCTTATCCGCCCGGACGGGGTTATGGGGCTAGGTGAAGGGGATCTCGCCTCCACCCACCTCCTGAAATTTGGCAGGGAGCCTGAGATGCACCTGGTCGTCAACGAGTACGTCTGCATGAGGCTTGCGGCGGCGGCAGGACTTCCGGTGGCCGAGGTGGCCCTCGAGCGTTTCGGGGAGCCGGTCCTTTCGGTGCGTCGTTTCGACCGGCGGTGGGGGGAGGGCACGGTGGAGCGCCTGCACCTGATAGACGGCTGCCAGCTACTGAATCTCCCTCCGAACTACAAGTACGAGCGCCCCTTTGGGAAGAGCGGGCACGCGGCGGGTCTGCGCACTGGCGCGAGCCTCCCGCTCCTGTTCTCGGCCTGCCGCGATGTCTGCAGCGTGCCGGCCGCTGCCATCAAGGGCTTCCTGGACTGGGCGCTCTTTCAGCTGGTGATCGGCAACAGCGACTCCCACGGCAAGAACATCTCCTTTTTCGTAGGGAGAACAGGGATCACCCTGGCCCCGGCCTACGACCTTCTGTGCCTGGACCTCTACGACTACGACCGTGACTTGGCCATGGCGATTGGCGACTGCTTCGACCCGGACGACGTGGCCACCTACCATTTGGCCGAGATGTGCGAGGAGTGCGGTGTATCCCCGCGCCAGGCGGCCAAGTCGCTGAACGCGGTGTGCAGCAAAATCCTCCATGCGCTGCAGGCGCTGCAGCTCCCGGAGTTGACGGCCGAGGAAGGGGCGTTCGTGGCAAGTGTGAAGACGAGCATCGCGGCCCGAGCCGAGCGTTTGCAAAAATTCGCCTTGGACCTGTCGAAGATCAAACTGTAAAAACTGCCATGTCAGTACGATGGCAGTAAACGTATGGCCAGGAAGCGATCCACCAACAAACAAAAGGGGTCATAATGAAAATCACTGTTTCAACCAAGAGATAGCTAGTCGGCTTTTTCTGAGGGGTTACCCTTTGGTGAGAAGCGATATTCCAGCCACGGTTTGATGGCTACAAGTGGTTCATGCCAGTAGCGGTGCCAGATTTCAAGCGTATCATACTCTGCAGGTGGCTCACCGAAATGCAGCATTGCACCCTTTCGGGATAGCTTCGCAAACCAGTCGTTACGGCCATCTAGCTGCCAGAGGCCGCCAGAACCGTCCTTGTGACAGGGCAATTGATCATCGTGCTGAACACCATCAATTATCCAAGTCACGGCTGACATTAGGTTTTTTTCATCTAATCCGTCTCGTAAGGCTATTGTTATACGTTCCACAGGCGGCCTCCGCTCACGACATCAATGGTATTTACGTAGCAATTATACCGTTTGAAATAGGCTCATGGCCCCCGACACCAAAGTTAGCCCTGGGGGTAGCGGTTAATCAGGGGTGTCAGACAAGCGCGACCGTAAGTATAATTTGAATCCGTCTCCGCGACAATAGTCCTTACCCGTCACCCATGGAAAACTCTGATGAGCCCTTTAAAAGGGTAGTCAATGAGTTCTTGCCGATTACCCACATCAATAGCTCGGCCTTATACTTCTACAGTTCGCCAGAACATAAAATCCGGATTCTCTTCACGTTCCAAATACCCAAAAGGATTGCAAATAATTCGTGTTTCACCAATATTATAATCGAAAGAACAGTGTGTATGACCGTGGATCCATATGTCAGGGCCATTTTGTGTTATTTCTTCTGTCAAATCGGTGAAGAAAGCAGCATTAAGTATATCCCCTTCGTAGTTAGGATGGACGCTTTGTGGTGAAACACAGTGGTGAGAAATTACAATCGTTTTTCCCTTGTTCGCCTTTGCCTTGCTGATTTGGTCGAAGATGTAGGCTTTGCAAATTTCGTGGTAGTTTACTGTTTCTTCGGGTGTCAGCGTAGATCCGTCCTTATGTCGTATCAACCTGAAATCGTTTATTCTGGATTGTGCATATCTCATAGCCTCCGGCTGTTTGTTATTGAATGACGTCCAAAGTGTTCCACCGATAAATCTTACCTTATCTATAATTACTGACTCGTTCAACAGGTAATGTACGTTATTAGGCAAATTTGCTTCTTTAAGTATTTCTGTTTCATGACCTAACACTGCGTTGTTATAGTACTCATGATTCCCGGCAACACATATAATGGCCCGATATTTTTCAGATAACGCGCAGAGAGGTTCTTTCCATGTATTTGGCCGATGTAAAAGGCCTAAGTCACCTGCAATGCACAATATCGTATCAGTTTTTTTAATGGCACCAAGAAGATTCTGATAGAACTTTTTGTAATTGAATTCTGGTTCATGCTGAAAAAATTCAAAATGAATATCCGAAATTATTTGTATTTTCATAGGGATGCACCTCATTGTTCCGATCATTTTCAAGGTATCCCGCGGCTGCCAAACGAACACAGGTACCTGGGTTCCTCAGGGTTTCTTGGGGTCTACGAAAGCGGAACATCAAACAGTACGCTCATATCCTGAAGCTTATTCTGCACCCTGGCCCGCACCGCGTCCCGGTCTTCTGCCAAACTGTCCAGGTTGTTGAGGAGTTCGGTCAAGAGGAATTCCGAGGTTGCCACCTTGGGAAAGTTGGGCCTCATGCGGAACTCGAACACCTGTCCGCCTAACTCTATGCGACATCGACGCTTGTGATTGAAAACCCAAAGGCAGTTGTAAAGCTGCATCGTGCCAAGGCCAAGTGCGTTGAAGTCGTTTGGTGAGACTATCAGAAAGTTGCCCGTTTGTAGAAAGGCATTAACCAGTTTTCTCGGATCCGGCGGCAGTATCCCGAACCGCGAGCACTTGGGGTACTCGTAAACACCCCTCCAAACCCTCACTAGGACTTGAGCATCCACCAGTTTGGCTAGGTCGCGGTCGAGGCTTTTTGAGAACTTCTCGAGGTCAGAACGCCGGTAGACGCCCCCCGGCTGTAAATGTGGGAAAAGACTATTTTTAGTATCCATATCTCAACCCGTTCCCTACCAGAATTCGTCAATTGCACAGTTTTAAGGGACCGAAGGGCCGAGTCTTGGTAGGACAATGCAAATATGTCGAGGCCGGCAGTGAGCGCCCCAACAATCCTAGCATCGTCTGCTTACGGAAAACCCTGAAGCACCCAAAAAAGGAGGCCTTTTTTACTTGAGCATTAGACAATTGACCTTAAGGGTATTCGGCCAAGTGGAGCTAACCCGACTACCCCACTCACCTTTATCCTGACTGAGTGTGCCCAAATTCCCTCATTGATCTCGACGGTCGTGGTTATATAGGGCGTGTGGAGCCGTATAAACGAAAAAATTTGGCTAATAATTACGGTGTTGTTAACGGTCGTTTCCTTTACTCAACTGTTTGCCGGGTTTAGCTAGCCGTATTTCTATCTCCCCATAAATGTTTTCCATTGCCGCTAACCCTGTCTCTGCGTACTTTTTCCACTTAGGGCCACGGGCGATGAGGTTGTCCCATGCAGGTTGGATGTCGAAAGGCCGGTTCTCCTGGAGCACCGACAAAAGTTGATGTGCTTGATATAAATCCTTTCTCCGCTTTATATCACTGGTAACGTCCCGCACCTGGGAGACAATGAGCTTGTGCATGGCGTACCGTACCGGTTGTGGGATATTGATTAATACCGGGTTTGTGTCCAGTAAAACTGCATGAGCCGGTGATTCTATCACATAAGACAGATAACTGAGCGGGGCGGCAGCACAGTTGAACCTCTTGATAAATACCGGAGAATCTGATTCCTGGATTTTAGGTGTCAGAACGTCAAGCCGAAGTTGGCTTTTCCGTATGGCAAAGTTCGTAGAAGGGTCTTTGTGATTCAGTCTTGGTACTGGGTAAAAACCCATTCCCAAGCTCTCAAGGGCGGCGGGAATATCTGCATCAACCATTGGGATTGCCACCGCGACCTTCCGTTCTACAGCGAGGTCAACGTCAGTTGTCCTTGATGCATCGACAGCCCAACAAACGCCCAGCATCAGCCCTGCAGCCTGGAATGCATGTGTTCCTACCAAAACTCCGCCATGTCTAAATACGCCAACATCGGCAAGGCTTCGGATCACCCTCGTCATTGCCTTGTCGGTCCGCATTTTTATCCCGGCTTGAATTTGAATGCTGAGTCGCTTGAACTTTTCCCCCATTTCCTTAACGTCAGATTTCCCTTCGGCATGGTCGTGCATTAGGCGTTCAGTCTGCTCATTACGTGGGCCTATATATATTTGTTCAAGTTTGCCGACTGGATTGTACGCTTGGAAATAAACGTATTCAGCCCCTTTGTCCTCCTTGATTGAGAACGATCCTTTTAAGCTGGATATGGTTCTGGATGCCTCCACAATCTGCATCATCTCAAGCAACTCGGCGTAGAGCGTCTGGGTCTGAATATCGATTTCGTACATGAGGAAGGCCCCTTTTAGCTGTACTGTGATATTAAGAAACATAGTATAGCTGATGAGCCGAAATGTAAAGTTGTTTTTGCACCACCGCCCACTTTGTAGGTTATTAGCTTGTCATTACCGGCCACAGATTGCGGACCCTCGCTGGGGGTAGTGCCCACCAAGCTTTGATCCTCAACTCTTTACAAAATACGTTAAATATCAAGAGTCTTGCGCGTAGACACCCCAAGCTTGCTTGCCAACGGGCAATTTGGTAAGGCCTCGGCTGGTAAAATGTAAAGAGTTAGTCAGATGGCTCTTTTTGCGGCTTGGTTGTCACTACCCCCTTGAGTACGTGCGATATGGGCGGCGAACTGAGATGTAGGCTCCAACCTTCCAGTAGGTTTTCCCATGTAATCACCAATTATCCCGCCGTGGCTATTTATTACTGAGAGGCAAAAGTATCTTGATCGCTAAGCTTTTCTACGATCTCCAACAAGTGTTTTCAGCACAACAATGCCGCCTTCCCAGACATAGTCCAGCATGGCCGCGAGTCCAACGCGGTCGCCGTCCGCCTCCGCTCGCCTTCTCCTGGTGTAGCAAAGGACCATTGCAGTCCAACCAGCTAAAATCTCACCAAAATGAATCCAACAAAAACAGCCAGCGCGACCAGGAAAAGCGCTTTCAAAATAGAGCTGATCCCGGGGGCGAGTTAGCCCATTTGGACGGGCTTGGGACAACAAGCAGTGTTCCCAGCAAAGACGCCTTGTGCGTCGCTGTCCTGGCAACGCGACCTAGATCCGCACCTCTCTCATTCTTTCCATGATTGGCCTTACGTGGCGGGGAGGTACCTTCCATTCTCGGCACCAGGCCGGGAAACGGTCAAGCGCTCCCGCCACCTGTGCGATGATTGCGTCGGCCTCTCTGGCCGGTATGGAGCTTAATTCCGCCAGCTTTCTGAGTGCCGACGGGGTGGGGTGCCTCCCCTCACCCAGGAAGGAGGTCCAGTGCTCGCCTCCCGGCCCTTCCGAAAAGGTGAGGTCGTAGGCCGGCGATAGGCGCCAGCTACCGTCGGGGGCCATCAGGTAACCGTGGTTTTTGGCGTGGTCGTCGCGGTTGACGGCCAACAGGTTAAAGACCGCCCGCCTAAACTGTTCGCGGACCTGCGAGATGTCGCGGGTGAGCGTCCAGGCCACCCGTAGCAATTCGTGGTAATCAAGTGAGGGGAGCTGGTAATCGGCGTGTAGCAGCCCGAAAGCCGTGGCGACATGCAGCCGTTCGTCGCCCGCCGGCCGGTCGAACCTGCGTACGGCGATGTGCCTGAGCCCGCGGTCGTCGGTGATGAGCCGGAATTCGGGGACCTGTATTCCCGCCTCCCGGGCAGCCTGCAGGTACAGGTATTCTAAGATTCCCTCGTAGGAGCCCAGCGGGCGGATGTGGCTTGCCTTTGGCCCGGAGAATTTCACGAGCCAGTGCGAGAAGCCGGCGGGAAGTGGCGCCTGCCCGGGGACGAAGCTACCGCAGTCCGCGGAGATACCGATCAGCGCCTTCGGCCTGGCACCGCCAGGAGAACTGCCGATCCTGGCCAGCAGGCAGCTTGCCTCCTCGATCTTCCCTTCGTAGAGGCGGTAGGCTTCCTGTGCGACGGCACCGAGGTCCACCGTCTCGATGCATTGGTCGTCGTCGGAGGTGGGGTGGTAGCAAAGAGCCCCCATGGCGTGGTCGCCGAGATATGCCAGCCGGTCGAGCACGGAGATCTCTTGGCGCCGGCCCCCCCTGCACATGAAGAAGCGGTCCATGATCAGCATGCCCCAGCTGTCCGGCAGCGAGTCGGCGCAAAGCCCCGGCACTGAGCCTACCAGCTTGGCTCTGTCGAACCTGAACGACCTCCTGGCGATCGGCAGATGGAAGGGCGCTAGTTCTATGCCTTTTCCCTGCCAGGAGGGAGCGTATTCGAAAAGCGTCGTGCTCCCGCTGACGGCGAGCAGGCCGACCTCCTCCCGGCGTCGCCCGGAATCGAATATCACCTGTATTTCCTGAAAATCCCTGCTCATGGGGTCTTCCTGGCGCGTTTGCGCAGCCGCTTACCGCCGAGCGCCCGCGCCCGCAGCTCGGCTATCGAGCCAACCTCCTCCTCGGGGGCCAGCGCTGCGACCAGGGCGTCGATCCTGCCAAGCGCCGCCAGCACCTTGGCGAGGTTTTCGGTGGAACAGATGCCGCTTTTTTCGATGCGGGCCAGGGTCGCGATCCCGACTCCGGAGCGCTGCGACAGCTCATCCCTGGTTACGTTGAGGGCGAGCCGGTTGCTCCTGACGAATTCCGCCAGCCCCTGGAGCAGATCGTGGGGAGTATAAAGAGAGAGCATGGCACCTTATAAATAATCAAAAATGAACCAAAAAAAGCGTAATACATGCATAAACTATCATAAATGATGAGTAAACGCAAGTTTCGCGAGAAAACTTGGGGTATCCTGTTTTCCCCTTTGAGCTTATGCCGCGGCAACAAGCACCTGTTAGAGCTCAAGAGCACCTCACGGCCAAGGCCCCCCCCGTAAGGTACTGAATATCTACCTATCACGAGCAAGGTCATGCAGACCATGCTCGGTGCTATACCCACCCACCATTTAGCAGATCACTGGAAGACCTATCATTGCTTCCCCTTCCGTGCGATTTGTAACTATTTCATATCTTTATTGTTTTTGTCTGGCGGGCCCTCGGTTATCGGCATGTTCGCGGCCCTATTGGCCAGAACCCCAGTTGTAGCGAATATAAAAGCTGTGAGGACCTTTTTTACGGGGGGTACGCCTCGTGCGACTTATTATGTCGCATATCTAAGATACACTACTGAGATTCAGGACTGAAGGGGGACTTTTCAATGGACTCAAAACGAATTATCAAGGAAGTGGACCTAGTGGCGGACTCGAAACGCAATGCCCAGTACCATTTGAGTCTCTGCGAGCTGGGGGGCGGGCTTGGCTATGTCATCATCAAAGAGTCCGGCCGGGCCGGATGCGGGAAGCTTGCCGAGTCCTGGTTCCGGGATTCGCTGGCGCAGGCGGAGAAGAAGTACGACGGCATTTTCCGGCTGAAGACCTCCCGCTCTGCCGGACGCATCTACAGAATCGCTGAGGGCCCGGAGCAGGAGGCGCAGCTGTCTCTGCTTGGGTAGAGAGGCGGGTCGTTTGACCGTTCGTGAAGTGGAAGGAACCTGTCCGGGGCGGAGACCGCAGCGAGGGCAAAGGTCGCCGCCCTGGACGAACCGGGAAAGTTGCCTGGCGGGCATCCAAAAGGACTGGTATTTTCCCGGCTCGCGATCTCCAGCTGATGCAGCATGCACCCCGATCTCGATTTAAGCTGTCTACACTTTCAAGCGATACGTTCTTCCCTCGCTTTGCCACTCTTTGGCCCCAACCCACGTCGGCCGCACCCAAGTCCGGCGATCGGACAGTGTTCTCCAGTGACCACGACGGGAATGAGGAACGGGTGAAACATGCGTGCCAGTTGCCTCCGGCCTCCCGCCGGAGGGGTGACCATATTCTCCAGAGCGTGCGGGATCGATCAGGATATAGGTCTGTCTGCGATCGACCGTCCACGGCTTCAAGCGCTCCGACTTCACCTCTTTCTCCTTTGCCGGTTTCCAAGACACCTCCGTGAGCATGCCGCCAAGGCCCTCCGTGATATAAATGAGCGCGAGCACGACGTAGCGGCAAAGGGAGGCGTGGAACAATTCGGACATCGAGCAACTCAGGAAGATATCGGGGTTCCGTTCGCATCGCGGGCACCCCTTATAATTGCACCATAGATCGAAAAGTCGCTGGTCCAGACATTCAGCATTAGGGTAGGCGTGCCAGCAGCGGTCAAACATGCCATAGTCAGGCTTCATCATCGGAACCAACGAGAAGTCCGGAGAAGGGGCCATCCCCCCCGTGGATGTCTTCTGCTCCCAGCCTTCCAGAAGCAGCCACTGATCCGGGTTCTTCACCATCGCCAGGTGCGACAGCGCCAGTTTAGTGCCGGCATCGCGCCTCACCGCGCTTACCCGACGAACCCGGACCCACATGCGGCCCCGGTCTGGGCAACCAGCATGGGGAAATACCTTCTGGAGAGCTGTGCCAAATGGAAGGTCAAGAAGAAAATCGTCAAACGGAAGGTTCAGGATCGGCGTCCCGGCGTCGAGCATCTGCGTCTCGTGGCGCAGAAGTTCGACGGCCTCTTCCGGCATCAGGAAAAGCGGAAGCTTGTTGTAGACCGTTGCGGCATCGATGCCGATGATCTTGTCGAGATGTTTAATCAGGTCGCTGTCGCTTCTCACGCCGCTACCTCCCTTCCGACTCCGTCCGAAGTCCGGTCCGCCGTTTTCGTTTCCGGATTCTCCGCGCCCCCCTGTTCTGTCTCGACCAGGGGGAGCTGCACCCGACCGGATTCGTTGATGACGTCCCCTTCTGTCTTACCCTCACACGCCAAGATAAGAAACCCCTTAATCCTTTGCATGTTCGTTCCTTATCTTTTCACCGTTGTCGGCGGCCCCTCGATCGGGCTCGTTGTACCCATTAAGTTACCTGATTAGCGATGATCTTCCGCTGCTATGAACGAAAACCAACTCATCTACTTATCAATTACTGATAAACGTATGAGATAACGACATGGAAATTGGCTATGCCGTCGCGTCCACCTCTGAGCAGAACCTCAAATTGCAATACGATCCGCTCAATTCTGCTGGGTGTACGCGAATCTTGGCAAATTTGGGCCTACTTGGCGCTAACACTACGTTTTAATAAGCGTTTTAGCCTCAAAAAAGACCCATCGGGGTTTTAGTCAAAAATACCCAGCGTCGAATGCACAGCGGGGGCGGCACATGACACAAGAAGGCCCAAAAAAAGGGCCGTCTCGTTGTTGTCGGTTGTCTGGGTGTAGGGCGGAGATTTACCGGCAGAGATCTTCGATATCACCCAAAAACCTCGCCCTTGGTGTCGCCCCGTCGGTTAAACCTTCCACTCGCCGGCGGCCAAAACCTCCACACAAACCCGCGCAATCTCTTCTGCCAGTTTCTCTTCTTCGTGCAAAACCGGCAAATCATCGGCGTTAAGGGCGGAGCATACGAGCCTTTCGCCTTTTCCGTCCGCCGGGAAAACGTCAATTTCTACCTGCTTGGCGTCGGGGTAAAGGGCAAATACCGCCTGCGCCATCGCAGGTTCAGCCGCCGAGCAGAAGGCAGTAAGCTGTGCCTTGGTCGCGTCCGGGCCGAGGACAGATTGGGGAACACTTCCGGTGATCACAACGCTCTCTATCTTCGTGATGTCTTGTACTTTCATGACTTTCTCTCCTTGGTTTTATTTTCATTTCCTTCTAAGCCCGCCATATACGATAACATATAACAAACCGATTTACTAGCCTATAATGGGCCTAACTATTTGATATCTTTACAAAATACCCAACGCTGGGTATTCGGAACTGACTGAAATAAGGACGATTGGAGGGCGGTCATGCGGACGTTCGACGAAAAAAATGTCGTGAGAGTATCTCTCTTTTTTTCTGTTTGGTTTCATGAGGCCCATGTAGGGGTCCCCTCAGAAAACGGAGAATATAGCACGTTAGTGCCAGTAATTTGCCTTGAATCCAATGAGTTATGTGATGCTCTTTTGCTGGAGCCGTTCATTCATTCAAGGGCGTGGTAACCCGCTGTAATCTAAGAGAAGCTTTTCCCCTAAACGTACTCTACAATCCGTTTTTTGAAATGGCCCCCTGATGACGGATTCGAGGAAGACACCCTGATAAAAAATGCCGATATGGTAATGTATTGCGCGAAAACCCAGGGCAAGAATAAATTTTATCTTCACGCCTACAGCGACTAACTGGGGGCTGCGGGTTTCCGCAGGAACGATCGACCTGATGGTGGAGTCCGCACTCCTCACATCGGTAGTCGACGGTTCCGTTCTCTGCGGTGCGGCACAGAACGATGGCGGAGGTCACCTTCCTGCGCTCGGCGGGCATGGCGCTGCCGAATACTCAAATAAATATAGGGATTGGCTCCGGAACAACCGACAAGTGCAACGCTGCACCATTACGCCGGAAGGAGTGCCGAACCCATGAGTTTACCGTATTTCAAATTTCACCCCGCTGTAGAACATGGAAACTACCAGATAATGAGCCTAGATCATGCGGCGCTAGGCGTCTGGTACCTGCTGCGCATGATCCATTTGTGGCCGCATCAAGGGCGTATCCCTGATGATGCCAACTTCATTGCGCCACTACTCAAGCTGGATGTGTGCAAATGGGAGGAATACAGGGCAGAGTTCCTCAAGCGCGGGATGGTCCAGATAATAGATGGTTGCGTAACTATTGCAGCATTTCGGGAGCAGTGGGAGGGAGCCGCAGAATATAGCGAAATGAGGTCAGCCAATCGCAAGGCCGTGTTGCAGAAAAACAGGGAGAAAAAACTGCTTAAAAGCGGTAAAAGATAATTAAATCTGATAGCTGAACACGTGTTCCAACACATGTCGAACATGTGCCTGTAACAATAACAATAACAAGAACAAGAAGTATAAAAGACTGCGCAGATAACAGACAGTTTGAATATTGACGGGGTTTTAGACCCGCCGAAGTGCGGGGCGATTAATTCAGCCATGCCGTCGGTACATTGGCCGCACAACCATGGGGCTAATCGTCACATGGAGATGGCAGAACAAGGGAAAACCAAAGGCCCTCCTTGGAGAATAAAGGCTGGTTTACATCCAACTACTCTCGGATATTTTTTAGAGTGTCCGGGCAGATCACACCCCCTCGTGGAATTTAGTGCTGAAATTGCAACAGGGAGGTCGTCACCCTTGGGGGGGGATTGCGAGTGCATCAGCCAGAACGGGCATCAAGGGGTGTATCGTGGACATACAGGTGAAACGGTTCCGAAACCCGGGTACCGGCAAAATGCATCAACATGGTGATGAGGATGTCCCGCAGATTCAGACGTTCGGCGAGACGGCTGCTTTTCTGCCGCCCTGGAACGATGAAGCCCCTGAAAAGAAGGTCCCAAATCCGATTCTCAGGGAAAATTTGACGCCGCCATGATCGATCTTCTGATTGCGCTTGAGCAAGGTGTTCTTCGCTCTTTTGGCGGTCTCAGAGGCTTTTGTCCGGTCCCAGGTGTGGGCAAGAAGGCTCCGCCCGTGCTTCTGTTGGTAAACCGCCCAGTTGAGCATCTCTTCGAAGCGGGTGGCTTCCCGTAATGGATTGAGCTGCGCGGTTCCGTTTCTTTCCGTCATCCAGTCGCAAAAACCAGAAAGCTGGTTGGTCAGTTGTCTGACGATTGCAGAACTTTTGGGAATCCAAAATAATCCGCTGGGGTCCAAACCATCCTCGCCTATCGTGCCGGTGTAGAGTCGTTGCACAAATGATTGGAACAGCGACTTGGGGTCGTTGAAACATTCACGGTTCGCCGCCATGTAATCGAGCAGCAGGCCCACAGCCTGGGTCATCTTCTGCATCCAAGAAAAGCTGCGCACATGAGCCGTGTTCAGCAGAAATTCGAGCAAGGGCTGCAAAGGACCGGAATCGGTTAAGATAACCGGGATTTCCGTGACTACGCCGGTATTATCGCGGTGAACCTTGGCGCGAACGGTGGTGTAAGGCCGGCAAATCCGTTCCGAGGCTGCTGTCACACCTTGCCCGCAGTTAAAAGTCTGCAAGAATATTCTCTTGTTTCCCACCTTACTGCGAAAGTCTCAGAGACAACATGCCATTTACCGGCAGGGTCCCCTGAACCATGGTTCGCCCCCATGCACGAGCACTCGCACTCAGCGCCCACCGCGTTCCAACATGCAGGCGCGCATTTCTGCTGCGCGCTGAACGGTTGAATGACGTAAACGCGTCCATACTTTTGCAAACAACGACGAATCACATCCTCAAACCAAGACTTCGGGGTTTCCCAGCATTTTAAAGAGGAAAGCCACTCGGGTTGGTTTCTGTGATCACCCTTGAGCCAATCTCTGTTGGTGCGAGCGAATGGCAATCGAATCAAAAGTGGTTTCGACTTGCGGTGGAAGACAACCGGGATTGCTGTTTGTGACCAAACCTGCAGGAGCTTAGGGTCTCTCTGGTCCATTTACGTCTCCAGCGCGAGTTGGGGATTACCCCTTGTGAAGGCCCGAATCTCAAGTGTTACTATCAACTTTCTGGGTATTTTTTATAACGGTCCGAGAGTCATTTATGCAGTGACTCGCCACCATCCTCATAGGGATCCTTACCCCTTAGCCCACTTGATGTGGCCGTTACGAACGAAATAATGACACCGCCCAGGGGGATGGAGATAGTCAATACTCGGGGAAATTGTAAGAGGTCCTTGCGTGGTTATTGACCAATACGGCGACCGGCCTTTGTCGGTGTTAAGCATGATGCGGTGCCTACTTCGGCACGGGCAGTCAAATACAACCCATTTTGGTCGGGCGGGTGTACCTACCAAAACTGCACCATTCCGAGGTAATCGCAGGGGGATATCGTCTGCGGCCTCAACAATTCCGACAATGCGCCACCCAAAAATGGGCAGCCATTGCCACCAGGAAATTTTCATGTTGGCCATATCTGCTCCAAAAATGGCTGCGTCATACCGATCCCCATCTTACCGTTAGAAGGGTGACAATAATGACCGAGCCGCGGTTGCGCAACATTTGTTGAAATCTCGCGTTCGTGGCAGCGTAGCAATATCTCACTTGGCCGAAGGACAGGCCCATAACCTATCAAACGTTCCAGCAATTCGCTTACAGCTGTAGCCCCAACTAGCGTGGTAAACGCCACAACAGCAGGCTCTGTTTTAGCCAATGCCGGTGCATACCCTTCATCTTCTCGACGCCTCCGTTCCTCTGGAGTGAGCAGTTCTGCGCTTGCGCGGGCAAGATTTATCCGGCCACGACAAATAAGACAAGCCTCCCCGGGAGACAGAGTCGTGATACGGCCGTCGATACCCGATAACTCACCACCCGCGCTGCTACTTAGAAGTACGCCGCAGTCGATTACAGGTGTGAGTAGGTAGGTTGCTAGGCGAGAAAGCACCAACCGGCCGGCATTATCGTCCGTGCAACCGAAGACCATATCACACCCAATCAAAGAACGAGCGGCCGATTCCAGCGTAATCATTGATCGTACAGTCTCACACTTGAGATCCGGGGCAATTCGCAGGAGATGGCATTTTAAAATTTGTACTTTAGGTTTGCCGATATCTGTTACGGTCGAGCCGTATACCCGTGTCAGATTGCTTTCGGATAGCTCATCCGGGTCCACGAGGGTAAGATGCCTGACTCCAAGGCGAACAAGTTGTTCTGCCACCACTGAGCCAGTTCCGCCGTTCCCGACAATCCCTATTGCAAGATCACCGAGCGTTTGTTGTACGGCAGCTCCAAATGCTCGGACATTGCGATCGAATATGGGGGATAGTTGAGGAAGTGGGGAATCATGCGCCCGGATCAGTCGCCATCGAGCCCCGACTTGCCACAGACGTTCGATTTGCTCTGCGTCGCGACCTTCGTGCTGCAAAACCCCTGTAAAAGCCAATCCTGACATGTCCTGCGAAAAGATAAGTGTCCCATAGTATGGGCTACCTGAGCGGAGGCGGAAGAGTTCGGCGATTTCGCCATCCACAACCTGATCGTGCTTGCTTGGCCGCGGCGATGCACCTTGCCCTGGGTGAGTATGAACCCAAATGCAAGCAGCTCCGAGAGTTTCAGCCTCAGCCAATGCGTGAACATAACCTTCGGACTGAATAGTCATCCCATGCGATTCTCGTCGGGTATAGGCAGTTTCTCCTACCCAACGCATGCCGCGCACAAGGAGCCTAACGTCACCGTTCGGTGCCTCAGCAATACCAGCAAACATCACTCCGGCCGTTTCCAGCGGATTGCTTGCAATCAATTGAAGCTCTTTCGCTATTTCTTGCGGAATTACGACTGAAACGGTCATTGGACGCCTCCCGGGGCAGACTTTTCAAGCTCTTTACGCAGCAGAGCAAAAAAACTCTCGAGACTGTCGACACCGGCCCGCCACTGACCGGGAGATAGGTGGCGGGACCATCGCTGCCAGGCGCGACCTAAATAATGTTCGATCGTTTCCGTCGCTGGGATGGGCTGGTTGTCAGCCCTGTGGACGGGAGGATCAAACCACCACATGTCAGGGGGCAGATCGGGATATCCTGGCTGAAGCCGGAGCAGAAGATCTGATTTCTCGTGGTTGAACCCCTCAGGCAGGCAGAAATCGCCGAGGACGAGGCATGTCATATTCGCCTCAGATGTGAGCGTGTGTCTGCCGTTGCCAACACGCTCGGTAAGATACTTGATGTCATTGGTGGGTAACATGATTACGACCTCGGATATTCTACGCCCGGGTTGATCTGTGCTGGCGCAGAGAAAAAGCGAAGACCGTTCCGGAGCTCGACAACCTCATCGTCACCGATTTTTCGATCGGTTCCACCCGGCACTACTTCAAAGAGATCGCGGTCCGGACCGATGGGCGCCGAGGGAAGAGCGCGCAGTTGCATGCCCGTCATGTGTTTAAGCTCGACCCTGTAAGTCGTGCGTTCAATTTGAATTTCAAGATGGGTCTCATGATGATGAGCTTCTGCCTCCTTAATCTCCTTAATTGCTTCATCGATCTCTTGCACTGCTGCCTCTTCGGCGGCCCTGGCGACCTTCAAATCGGATTCTGCCTCTTTGAGATGAGCCTCTGCCTGTTCGATTTCCTTGTCTTCCATTTTCACACCTCTATTTGTCTTTGTTTGCCGACGGGAACAACGAATACGGCGCCGCTGTTCCTTGCCAATGTGCAGGTCTCAAGGGAATTTCATCTGCCCTTGCATCAGAAGCAGCCTCTCGTTACTTTTCCTTACGTACTCCCTTGAACGGGGTACCATCAACCTTCTGGTCCATGAATCTTCCGGTGTTGGAATCCCGCTTGGTCCAGTTGTTATTAACCGGATTTTGGACTTGAGATCTGTCTCGGATTGCACCATTTCTGTGCCCGTCGCCTGATGGTGGATTTGTAGCCACGTGGTCATCTCCTTTGTTGTATGATAATGGTCCAAATTTCTACGTCCTCATTTTGGGTGCCATCCACCCGCAGATTTCCGTTTTTCTGGCCTCTAATACATACTGCCGGCCGCCTACAGCTTTTTGCCAAGAGGCATGATATTTTTTTGTTGAAGGTGGGGATTGTACGTATTTAGGTGGCGCAGTTGCCGGTAGTGGAGGAATTGCACGCGTATGTTAGGATTTTTCTAGTGATATCTAAAGGATGTTGTGGTTTAATGCCTTAAAACCCTAAGGGTTATAAAAATATTGGCAAAAAGCTCACTTCTCTCGGCAATATTTTATATAAGGTGACAATCGATGCCTTCTGACGTACCTATAGGAATTTTGGACCTACTCTCCGCTTTCCCTTGGGAAGAGAAGATCCCCAGACTTCTTTACTACGCTTCGCATGTAGCAAAGAAGAAACGCTGGAGAAGTATTTTTGATGGCCATCTCCCCGAAGGGAAGGAAGTCGAGGATATAGTCCACCATGCAATCGAAAAGGTTTTTTCCGGTGAAAGGAAATGGAATCCACAGGAGCAGCCTGATCTGTTCGAATATTTCAAAAGCATTATCGATAGCGATCTAAGCCATCTGGCGACAGGCCTGGAAAATAGGATGCTCGTGGGTGAAGCAGAGGTGGACGGAAAGTCTGCTGGCAAGGGTGACGGTAATAGTACCTGGACCGATTCAATCCCCAGTTCAGTACCAGATCCTGAAATGCAGAACATCCTTCACGAAGAAAATGCGCGGGGTGAGGCGTTTTTCTTAGACTTTTACGAGTTCCTTGCAGGAAAACCGCTGCTTCAAGGGATGATAGAGTGTATCGACGATGGAATTGACAAAAAGGCTGAAATGGCTCAAAGACTTTGTGTACCCGTTAATGATGTTTACAACGCAAGCAAACAACTAAAACGGAAGTTAGAAGAATTTCGCAATACCTGGAAGCATAGGTGCTAACCATGACTGACAAAAAAAGAAAAACTGGCATTGGGCTCATTAAATCACTACATGAACTCGCTTCTGGCGACGACGTTGACAATTCCGCTTCAATTCCCATTGAAGAAGTATATTCATACTTGAAGAAAAACAATATTGCCCATAATCAAATAATATCTGATATTCAAGACCGACTCAACAGAATGAAAGCCATCTCTAAGATGGATGTGGCAAAAGATAAACGTGTTAGCATCTTGGCGAAGCTGAACAGTGCACTGCCTTCACAAACTGATTTAAAAACCTCTGTAAAATTCCTTATAGATAAGATAATGACAGAAAGGCCTCAATTAGCTTCTGCATATTTCAGGAAGTACGAATCTGCTACTGAAAATGACCTGGAGAGCCTGTATCAGGACTTAATCACCCTTCAAGAGCTTGACAATAATGATGTTGAAAAATAATCAAAATCTCGCTGATGCTCGGCTTGCAGCGGTCAGACTTCTGAAAGGTCTGTATATATCCTCCCCTGATGAGATCAGACTTGAGGATATTGCAATGATGAATGGAGTCCTGGTGCGAGAAGGTGGTCTGGAAGGTGCTGATGCAAGACTACTACGCAGCGGAGATAAGGGAATAATTCGCGTAAACAGCAATATCCGTGAACTCGGGCGTAGGCGCTTTGCTATGGCTCACGAGCTCGGCCATTGGCAACTTCATCAGGGCGTCTCTCAGTACTGGGACTGCACTGAACAGGACATGGTAAATTATTCTGGCAGCACCATCGAAGTCGAGGCCAACACTTTTGCCAGCGAGTTATTGATGCCGTCACGTCTGTTCAGGCCTGCCTGTCGGAAAGCTGATCCATCCATCGCTATTCTGAGAACACTCGCAGTTGAGTTTAGCACATCCCTAACCTCCACCGCAGTGAGATATGTAGAAGACTCAAAAGAGTCCTGCATGGCAAGCCGGTTCACAAAGGTGTTGTTTTTTTAAAAGTGTAGTACATAATGCTCCTTAGCGATTTTGCTGGGGAGTATTTTTTATGGGTGAAAATTTACCAGGGGAGCAATTGCCTCGCATCCCCACTACTGTTAATGGGATACAGGTCAATTTCTGTAAAAACCCCAACTGTCTAAATTTCGGCAGACCCGCCAGCGAAGAGGTCCAGCCACGGGGCAGGATGCCTCTCTGTTTTGCCTCAGTCGGAAATGGACTTTCAGGCCGCTTGAGTTAGTGGAATGTCAGCGGTTTCCGAGTTGATGCCCTGAGCACTGGCCCGTAATCTTTTTTTTCTTCTCAGCTCTCTTGCCTCTTC
>Ga0316217_10000588_pt1 | contig 51040 bp, 49 predicted proteins | sample 1anoAmetaG_FD_203633 | JGI IMG/M metagenome (GOLD analysis project Ga0316217, IMG submission 203633) | Freshwater microbial communities from Trout Bog Lake, Wisconsin, USA - 1anoA | ecosystem: Environmental > Aquatic > Freshwater > Lake > Hypolimnion/Profundal zone | place: USA: Wisconsin...
AACATGTCTTTCAATTGTTCCGCCTGTTCCGGCGTCAAAATTGATTGCAGCTTGCTCCGCATGTCCTGCAACAACTGCTGCATGTCACCCTTGATGTCTTCGCCCTGCTTGCGTTTTTCCATTAAGGCGCGAATCTGGGCTTCGTTGGTTTTGAACAACTCGGCAATGTCCGTTTTCTGATCGGCGGTCAAGTCCAGCTTGGCTACGGCACTCTTGAACCGGTCCAGCATCGACCCGCCACCAGCGGCACCGCCGAACACTTTGGCCAATTCCTTCTGCTGATCGGGATCCAGTACCCCGGCCAGTTGCTGCCGCAAATCCTTCAGCAGGCCGGTGATCTTAGCCATGCGTTCCTGCGGCGTAAGATCCTTGAGCGTTGGCCGCAGATCGCTCATCTGCTGGCGGAAATTGGCCATAATGTCTTTCACCTGGCCCTTTTGGGCGTCGGTCAAATTCAAGCCGTCCAAGGCTTCGGTCAACTTCTGCAATTGGGTTTGCAGGCCGTTGGCCGGCCGGGTGGCGGGGGGCGTTTGTGCCATGGCGACCAAGGCTTGGGACAAGATCAAAACCAAAACCGCGAGAAACGTTTTGCCAAAGGCCATAGATCTATCTCCTTAGAAGCCAAAACGGCGAAACCGGACAATTATTTCGGAAAATCTGAACTTCACCGCCATCTGGCACGCTAAACTATTGGTGGATAGACGGAACTGACCTTTTGCCGTTGGCGGTGTCTATCGTTAAGATTACTTATACCTTTTAGGAGCGAAATGATGAAGCGTTTTGGTTCGTCTGGATTAATTGGACTTTTCCTGGTCAGCGGCCTGGTCGGTTGCGAAGCCCGAGTTTACACCCGCCCGGCGGTGGTTGTGGAACCGGCACCGGTTTACGTACCGCCACCCCCGCCCCCGCCGCCCGCGGCGGTGATTACCATTGGGCCGCCCCAGCCCATCGTGGAAGTGCCGCCGCCGGCCCCCGCGCCCGGGTACATGTGGGTGGCTGGCTACCATCGTTGGGATGGCCGGGGTTATGTCTGGGTTCCCGGCTATTACGCCGTGCCACCCCGTGGCCATCACCGTTGGGTTGCCCACCATTGGGAGCAGACCTCGCACGGTTATGTGCTGATAGAAGGGCACTGGGATTGAGATTTGAAATCTCAAATGTGAAATTGCAGATTTCAAATACGCATCCCGATGCGGATTAAAACGGCAGTGTCAGCGGACTTCCCGCTTTCACTGCCGTTTTCACTTGGACCGCGCGTTTTTTGCCATCGACTTCGATGCACACCGTTTCGATCGGCAATTCGCCTTCGATCAGGTCGATTCGCAGCGAATCAGCGGTTAACGTGGCCGTGCCCCAGGCGCTGGCGGTGCTGATAAACGTGGTGAACGGCCGGGCCGGCAGTTTCGGCGACAGGCTGAATGTTTTGCTCGCGGCGGAATAGCGGAATCCCGCCAGCGAAATCATCACCGCGTAGCTGGCCATGGCCCGCGCGTAATAGCTGCCGCATTCATATTCGTTAAACGGATTGCGCACCTTGCCGTCATAGCGCTGGCGTGCCGCGGCCACGATGTCCAGCCCTTGCTGCACCAGATTTTCTTCAATCAGGTGCGAGGCCACTTGATATTCGATTCCCGTCCAAACTTCATCGCTGTAGACAAACGGCAGGATGGGTTTGTCACCGCGCGGCCAAGTACACAGCAGCAGGCCCGGCTCGTGGCCGATGGCATAGCCCGGCCGCTGCGTGCAGGCATGCTCGAATAAATCCGGCTTGAAATTGTGCCGGTGAATCGCCGCCAGATGGCTGCGCAGGTGCGCGGTATTCATCGGCGTGTCAATGCCGTACAATCGCGCCATCCACGCGCCAATCACGCCATCGGACAAACAGCCGGTGCCATATTGGTATTTCGGGCCTTCGGCACGCAGCAAGGCCAGCTTGGCATCGTCCTTGGCGGGATCGGATTCGGCCAGCAACTTGGCAAACGACTGGTCGCGCAATTCCCGCCATTGCACGCGCTGAATGTAGTATTCATCGTTAAACAGCAGTTCGTCCATCAGCTTCGCCCCGCGTTGGGCCAGGTCGCCAAAACGCTGGGCACGCGCGGTGTCGCCCACTTCTTTGGCCATGATCGCCGCGGCGCTGAGCGCCCCCAGATAAACGCTGGTACACATCGGCTCCGGCCCCCAGAATTCGATGTCATAGGTATTGTGATGCGGCTCGAACAACAGGCCGCGCTGCTCGGGATCCCACAACTGGATGCAATATTCCATGCTGCGGGCCGCCAGTGGGAATATTTTTTCCAGCCAGGCGCGGTCGCCGCCGATTTGCCAGTCACGATAGACTTTCATAATCCCGCCCAATTGGCCATCGGCGGCGGCATGGAAGGCGTGATCGGTGGGGCCATCGGGCAGGGCGGATCGAAATTGCACGTGCCCACGCGCATCCATGGAGCGCGTCAATTCCTGCTCGCGCAGCGTGCGCTCAAGCTTTGGGAACAAGTGCGGCAGGGCTTGCGCGTAGTTCCAGACATGCGTGCAGGAACCATGGCAGCAGCCATGATCGCAAGAACATCCTTCCCACGCCCAGACATTGCCGTTGGCTTGCCGCAGCACGGTGGGCGATTTCAGGATCGCCAGATTGCTGGTGACGGCATCAATCACCGCGGGCGGCAAAGTGCTGGCGACCAATGCCTGGCGGAACGCCAGCGTGCGGCTGCGCAGCGTCGCGTAGTGGTTGTGGACATACCCGGCCACGTCGGCGGCATCGCGCCATTGCGAAGTGTAAAACGGCCGCCATTTCACCGGCGAGGGCTTGGGCGCGCAGCCGCAGCCGGGCGCGCAACACTCGGCAGTTGGCGACGGGGCGGCGGGGGCGGGCGGCTGGCCATGCGTGTAATACACATTGGGGAAGTGCCAGGCCAGCACCACCGGGATGGTCACCGTTTGTCCCGGTGCCAGGCGGAAATCCACCAGCACCGAACCGCCGTTGCGGTCGTTGCAATCCATCTCCGCCGGCGTGCCGGGATTTTCGGCAAATTTCCCGGCCGAAGCTTCGGCCCACAAGGCCGCGATGCCATCGAACCACCCGCCGCGGAACCACATCCCCTTGATGCGCGGCACGTGGCCGATCACGCCCAATGCCGCGCTGCCGAACGTCTCGGCATCCGCGGCTTCACGGTTGGTGTAATGAATGCCAAACCCCGGCATGGCCGCGGTGCGGCTGGCAATATGTCCCTTGCTGCCCGGCGCCAAATGCGACAGGTGGTACGAGAACGCCAGGTCGAGTTCCTCGGTGGCCCGCGACGTAAACGTATATTCCAGAATAGCGCACGGCAACGACGAATTCACATCATCCAGCGGAATGAACGGATTGAACCCGGTGATCTGCACCGTCACCGGCACGCGCGAATGGCTCAGTTCAACCCGGCCAAATGGATAGCCGTTATCAAACCGGCAGGTTTCAAAGCGCGGCAAGCCTTCGTGGCCGCCGCAACGGTAACCCTGCGCCTTGAGGCCCTGATCATAGATTTTCCCGAGCGGCATCGGCCCTTCCAGTAGTTTGGTTACCGGCTGGCGGCCGCGCACGTGCAGCAACGCGAACGCGGCATCGGTGCTGCCGTGACCATCGGCCACCGCCGAGGTCGCCGGGCGATGGCGAATCGACCAATCCTGCAAGCTGCCGTGCCCGCTCAGGCAAACACAGCCGGCGCCAAGGCCGCCCATGGGCATGCCAATCTGGGTCAAACCATCGCCGCAAAAAGACTGATGAAAGGGAATCGCCGGGGTAATTGCCATGACGCCGCACTCCTTCACAAAACGCAGAAATTCTTGCACGCCAACATGCGTGGTTGCTGGTATATTTAGCAGCGCCGCGACTTCTCAGCCAAGGATTCGGCGTGATTTACTTAATGGGCGTTACAGGGCTCGAACCTGTGACCCCCAGCGTGTCATGCTGGTACTCTAGCCAACTGAGCTAAACGCCCGACATTTCGGTCGCGGTCGATTATACCGGTTGCCACAGGCTTCTCAAGGTGTCGCCGCGCAAAGAAATTTTGTGAATCGTCCTAAGGGCTGGGATCATGGCAAACGACATTGTACAATCACCGCTGCGCCTAACGAAAGGATGTCTTGCACAAGAATCGACTGGACGATCAATACCGTGATAAGTTTCGGCCCAATGCCGATCCCGCCCTGGATGCGCAGGTGGATGCCGCGCTGGCGGGCCTGACCGAAGACCAGCTTTACGCCAATGCTCATGCCATTGCCCCGGCAGCCGGCGAACCCGGCGATAAAAACATTCGCCGCGGGAAAATCATCTCCCTCACCCCCGACGATGCCATGGTGGATTTCGGCGGGAAGAGCCAGGGTGTGATTTCCCTGGTGCAGTTTGAGCAGGAGCCGGTGGTCGGCCAGGAAATGGATTTTGTCGTGGATCGTTACGATCCGGCCGAAGGGCTGCTGATCCTGTCGCTCAAGGGGGCGTTGGCGTCCAACGTGAAATGGGAAACGTTGGCCATTGGCCAGGTGGTCGAGGGCACCGTCACCGGCGTGAACAAGGGTGGGCTGGAAATGGATGTCAAAGGCATGAGGGCGTTTATGCCTGCCGGCCAGGTGGATGTCTATCATGTGCCGGATTTGACGCAGTTTATCAATCAGCGCGTCACCGCCGAAGTCACCGCCTTTGAACGCGAAGGCAAGAACATCGTGCTGTCGCGGCGGAATGTGCTGGAACGTGAACGCGAGGAAAAGAAAAAGCAACTGCTGGTGGAACTGGCCGAAGGCCAAGTTCGCCGCGGCACCATTCGCAGCGTGATGGATTATGGCGCGTTTGTCGATTTGGGCGGCATCGACGGCTTGCTGCACGTCAGCGAAGTCAGTTTCCGCCGTGTGCGGAATATTTCCGAAATCGTCAAAGTCGGCGATGTGGTCGATGTCAAAATTCTCAAGCTGGATCGCGAAGCCGGCAAGCTTAGCCTGAGCCTCAAACAGGCGCGCGGCGTGGATCCCTGGGCGGATGCGGCGGTCAAATACGCCCCGGGCACGCAACTCACTGGCCGCGTGGTGCGGCTGGAGCCGTTCGGCGCATTTATCGAAGTGGAAGAAGGCGTCGAGGGCCTGCTGCCCATCAGCGAAATGAGCTGGAAGCGGATCAACGCCCCGGCGGAGATTATGAAGGAAGGCGATACCCTTCGCCTGTCGGTGCTATCGGTTGACCAAGTGGCCCGGCGGATGAGTTTCAGCCTCAAGCAAGCCGCCCCCGATCCGTGGAAAACCGTTCACGACCGTTTCCAAACCGGCAGTATCGTGGCCGGGCAGATCAGCAAGGTGGCGGATTTTGGCGCGTTTGTGGAATTGGAACCGGGCTTGGAAGGCCTGATTCACATTTCCGAATTGTCCGACAATCGCATCCGCAGTGCCGGCGAGGTGGTCAAGCCCGGGCAAAATGTTAATGTGAGCATCATGGAAATTGACAAGGATGCGCGGCGTATCAGCCTGTCGCTCAAGCGTGCCATCGGCATGAAAACGGTGGCGGAAACCGCCGGCACGCCGGCAGCCACGGCGAAGAAGAAACGGCCGGAGCTGCGCGGCGGGTTGGATTTTAGTTCGTGGAATTCCAAGCAGTAGATTTCCAATTTGCGATTTGAAATTTAAGATTTAAGATTTGAAATGTCCAATCTGCAATGGGCGTCATGACGCATCTGTGTGTCCCGATCTTCGTCACTTCGCCGGATCAGGCTCAGCGTGATGCCGCCTTGGCGGCCGAGGCCGGGGCGGATCTGGTTGAGTTGCGCATCGACACTTACGCCGGCGACATCGCCGCACTGTTGCAAGCCATTCGCCTGCCCTGCATCGTCACCTGCCGCGCCGCCGGTGAAGGCGGCCAATGCAATCTGCCCGATGAAGCCCGCATCGCCCGCCTCCAGCAGGCAATCCAGGCCGGGGCGGCATATATCGATGTGGAACTGGCCACGCTGCGGCAGCATCCGCTGGCCAGCGATCGCCTGATCGTCAGCGCTCATGATTTCACCACTCGGCCCGAGCGTCTGCATAATCTGCTGATCGAAATGGCCGAGGTGAACGCGGCGGTTCACAAGGTCGTCTGGATGCCGCGCAGCATCCGCGACAACGCCGAAGTGCTTGAGATTCTCACCCATCGCCGTGCGCCGACCATTGCCCTGTGCATGGGCGAAGCGGGCATCATGAGCCGGGTGCTGGCGAAAAAGTTCGACGCGTTTTTGACCTTCGCCTCGCTGTCACGCCAAAGCGAAACCGCGCCGGGCCAAGTCTCCATCGCCGATCTGAAAAATCTCTATTGCTGGGACACCCTGAACGCCAACACCAAAGTTTACGGTGTGGTCGCCCAGCCGGTGATGCACTCGATGTCGCCGGCCATCCACAACGCGGCGTTCACCGCCACCGGCTTCGACGGCGTCTATCTGCCGTTGCTGGTGGAAGGCAGTTATGAGAGTTTCAAAGCCTTCATGGAGACTTTCGTGCCGATGGAGTCACTGCACCTGGGTGGGTTATCGGTGACGATTCCGCACAAGGCCAACGCCCTGCGCTATCTGCGCGATATCGGTGCCGAGGTGGAAGACCTGGCCGCGCGCATCGGTTCAGTCAACACGATCATCATTGATCGCACCACCGGCAAGCCAGTGCTGCGCGGCATCAACACCGATTACGCCGCGATCCTCGATAGTATTACGCAAACAATGCACATCACCCGGTCCGACCTGCGTGGCATTCGCGTCGCGGTATTAGGCGCAGGCGGCACCGGCCGCACCGCCGTGGCCGGCCTGGCACACTACGGCGCTACGGTCGTAGTCTACAACCGCACGCGCCAGCGGGCCGACGCCTTGGCCGCCGAATTTTCCACGCCGTATGGCAAAGTCGTCTCGGCTGATTTTAATAGTCTCTGCAAAACCTGTTGCGCAGTGATTATCAACACCACTTCCGTTGGCATGTATCCCAAAACCGATGTGAGTCCGTTGGACGGCATCGCCGGCGTGCTATCAGAGAAGACGGTGGTTTTCGACACCGTCTACAATCCCATGCAAACCAACCTGCTCACGCAGGCCAGTGCCGCCGGGGCGAAAACCATCAGCGGCGTGGAAATGTTTGTCCGCCAGGCCGAGACGCAGTTTGAAGCCTGGACCAAGCTGCCGGCCCCACGGCAAGTGATGCGTGCCGTAGTGGAAAAGCGGCTCAATCCCGGGGCGTAGTCCCGCTGCTTGGGCAGCCGCACTTTCGCGTGTCTGCATTCACTGATACCGCGACAACTCCACTTCCCTCCGCCGTTGTTGTTCGGTGGCTTTCCGCAAGGCACGCTTTTCCCGCCAGCCTAGGCTGGCCATGCCTTTGGCGCTGACCTTGGCCAAGATCATGTCGATTAGCTGGCTTTGCGCGGCTTCGGCGCGGGCGATCTTGCGGGCGCGACGCAGGGCACGCAAATTGGCGCGGCGGCGGCGGGGGGCGTCTTCTCGCAAATGCAGACTGGCGTCATAATCCACGCCGTTGCCTTCCTGCCAATCGCTTTCGCCCATGTCGCCCATTTCACGCAGGATCATCCGCTGCTGCATACAGCCGATAAACAGGAACATCGCCAGCAGGCTCAGGCCAAATGGCGAGACCACCAACCCGGCCAGGAACATTACGCCGGAACCGATCATGCCCACCATGGTGCTAATGACCATCGAGCGGTGATAGCCGATTTTGGCCCACAGCGCCGTCTGCACGATTTGCCCGCCATCCAGCGGGAAGATCGGCAGCAGGTTGAACAAAAACTGGACGTAGCTAATGTAGTAAATCCACCAGAAATAGAACGCGGCCGTGGTCATCGCCGGGGCGAAAAAACTGACCGGATGCACAGGATGCAATGGGTTAAGCGTGCCCCAGAAATGATGATCCGGCGTGGTCAGCCACAGCCCCATCGAGCAAAGCACGCAGATCAGGGCGTTGGTGGCCGGTCCGGCAGCCACGGTCAAAAACGTCGGCCAAGGCCGATGCGGGGGAGTGGTCATCGCCAGCCCGCCCAGCGGCCAAAGAATCGCTTCGTCGGCACTGCCGCCCACCCAGCGGGCGGCGAAGCAGTGACCTAATTCATGCAGGGTGACAATGCCAAACAGCAACGCCATGGTGGTGGCCAGAAATGGAATTGAATAACCGTCCCACCAGCCGCAGCCAATGGTCAGCGCGATGAAGAAGATCAGCGAGAAATGCGCCCGCACGCGAATGCCAAAGATGGTAAACAGCGGCACCGACCGATTGACAATGCGCAGGAAGAGATTCGGCGACGAGCCGCGTTGGTCGCGATAATAGGGGCGATCTTCCCAAGGCATAGCTAATCCTAGTCATACCGTCGCCGGCCCGCCGGCGCGAGCGCGGAAAAATTTGTCGTACAGCAGCAGCGTGGCAATGGTCTTGGAGTCGGCGATCTGTCCGGTGCGGATCATCTCGAACGCTTCCAGCCAGGTGGTCGCGAACACCTCAATTTCTTCGCCGTCTTCCAGCGCGGTGGTTGACTGCTGCAAATTGTAGGCCGCGAAAGCGTACATTTTTTCGGTGATGATCCCCGGCGAGGCGAAAAAGCTGCCGATCGGTTTGAGCCGCCCGGCCAGGTAGCCGGTCTCTTCCAGCAATTCGCGGCCGGCGCAGTTGATCGGGTCTTCGCCTTTTTCCAAGGTGCCGGCGGGCAGTTCGATCAAGACTTGGTTGACCGCGTGGCGGTGGTTGCGGATCAGCAGGATGTGGTAGTCATCGACAATGGGCAGAATGACCACCGCGCCATTGTGGACCAGCACTTCCTTTTCGATCTGCCGGCCGTTCTCGTTCTCCAGCCGATGGATTTCGAGCTGAATCCGCTTGCCGCGGTAAAGCACCTGCTTATTAAGATGGTGATAGGCCATGTTGTGCTCCTTGGATACCATCATATCGCCAATGGCCGTGGATGTCCGTATGCGGGGGATATTGCCGATTGTCCATTGCCAATTGCCGATAGAAAACGAGGAAACTGCGCGCATGTCGATCATTTTGTATTTTCAATTCGGCAATTGGCAATTGGCAATGCCCTTAACCCCGCTAATTGACGCACTCCTGATGCACACCACTACAGATTGTGGATAACTGGTCGAAAACTCCAGATTTCTTTGGCGTCCAGAATTTTTCCCGGTATGGTGTTGTTCGACATGAGTCAGGCGACATTCAAACCGTTTCGGATGCTCGCCATTGATTTTGATGGCACGCTGCTATCGCCCGCCGGAAAGGTGACGCAGCGCACCCGGCAGGCGGTGGCCAAAGTAGTGCAGGCCGGTTTGGTGGTTTGTTTTGCAACCGGACGGAACTTTACCGAAAGCCGGTCGATTTTGGATGCGGTGCAGCATTACGACGCGGCCGTTTTCGTCGGCGGCGCCATGGTGATGGATGCCAAAACCGGCGTTACCCTGCATCGCACGCTGATGGATGGCGAACTGGCCCGGCAATTGTGCGCTTTCCTGCAAGGCCGCGGCCAGAACGTGCTGGTGATGCAGGATACTTCAGCCACCGATGCGGATTATTTGATCAGCGCTTCGGCCAAGCTGAATGTGCCGACGCAAACCTGGCTGGATGTCACCAGCGCCAAGGTGCATCGCGTGCCGGAATTGGACAAACATCGCCACCAGCACACGATCCGCGTGGGCGTGGTGGCCGAGATAGGCGTGGCCAGACAGCTTTACCAGGAATTAGCGGATCATTTTGGTCCGCGCGTGGTGTGCCACAATATTTACGTGCCCGCCTATGGCGTGGAAGTGGTGGAGGCGTTCGACCCGGCGGTGAATAAGTGGCAGGGCATCCTCCACGTGGCCGCCCGGCAAGGCATCCTGCCCGAACAGATCATCGCCATCGGCGACGATGTGAACGATGTGCCGATGGTACGCAACGCCGGCCTAGGCGTGGCCATGGGCAATTCCCGCCCGGAATTGCTGGCGGTGGCGAAAAAAATAATCGGCCCTAACAGCGCTGATGGATTGGCCTGTTTTCTGGAGGAATTGGCCGCAGCAAGGATGGCGTAGAACGAACCTCAAGGACGATGCGAAAGGAGTCGCAGGCTTCAACGACCGGCGTGCAAGATGCGCGCCGGTCGTTGACTTTTTTGGCAGATCATCCATTGGTCAGGGTCTTTGCAGCAGTTTCACGCGAAGATCACAAGCCCCAGCGATGGCCTGAAAATCACGGTCAAGGGTGACCAGTTCCGCGTCGTGGTGAATTGCTACGATTGCGATCAACAGGTCGATTGATCCGGCGCTGATGCCTTTTCGGCGACAGACTTGCCCCAATTGGGCCGCACTGGTCCAAAGGTCGTCAGGCGTGGTCAGCATCGGCAGAACGGCAAACTGTGTGCGCACGCCGCCAATTTCATCGTCGGTGGCGTGCCGCAAAACCTCGTACATGATCGGTTCCGCCAAGGCGGCTTCGGGCGACAGGATGTAGGCACCGATGAACTGCTTGAGCGGGCGTGGGGTGCGCACCCGCGTGAAGTCGATCCAGAGGCCGCTGTCGATTAGCCAGGGCATTATTCCCGCCACCTGCTGGCGTGTTCTTTGGCGGCGGCGCGATCTGCGGCGCGCGCTTCCTCAAAGCCAGCCAACTCGACTCCCCATTCGCCATTGATGAACTTCTGGGTGATTTCTTCCCGGCGTTTCAACATGGCTTTATCCACCTTCACCACTGTCGGCGATCGCGCCGCCGTGGCCGCAAGCCCCTGGCGCAGCAGATTGGCCACGGCTTCCTTGAGATTCTTCCCTTCATGTCGCGCACGCGACTTCACCTCTTGGAGAAGTTTGTCCGGCAAATCCAAAGTGGTTTTCATGTAGTCATTTTACCAGTCAAGCAGCGCGTTGACAAAGTCCATTATCCATTACGACCGCATCGACAACGGTGGGGCCAGCACTTCGGACATAATCAGCATATTGCGCAGCGCCCCAGGCCGGCTGGTGATGATCCGGCTGATGGTGTCGGCGGTCAGCATGGGGCTGGTGCCTTGCGGGGTTGCGCTACGCGCCGCTTGCATCGGTGGGGCGGTTTCCAAGGCTTTCTTGCGCGGCGGCGGTGGTTGCGGGGCGGTGGCTTGCCGTTGCTGCTTGATAGCCGGCGGAACCCGTTGCGGTGGCCGCATACTTACCGGCTTGACGATCCTGGCCGGCGCAGGCCGGGCCGGCGGCTGCAAATTGGTTGGCGTCACGGGAAAACCGCGCCGCGGCTGCATACGTTGCGTCGGCTGTTGCTGCGGCAACGGTGGCGGGGGCGGCGGCGCTACCGGCCGCACGCCGGAATTCCTTCGCGATTCAATCGCCGCGCGAATGATCAGTTCCAATAGCTCGGACATCGATTCATCCCTTTACGGGTTACGCCTTACGCCTTAGGCGCATCGCCCGGCTTGGCAATCGCTTCTCGCATATTCGTATCCGCCTGCACGTTTTTCAGCTTATAAAAATCGAACACACCCAGATTACCGCTGCGGAACGCCTCGGCGATCGCCTTAGGAATTTCCGCCTCGGCCAAGACCACGATGGCGCGGTTCTCGGCCTGCTTGGCGATGTTTTCCTGCTCGTGGGCCACGGCCATGGCGCGGCGCTGTTCGGCTTCGGCCTGAAACCGGCGTTTATCCGATTCAGCCCGGTCGGCCGCCAGCTTCGCGCCCAGGTTGTCGCCCACGGTGATTTCGGCGATGTCGATCGACAAAATCTCAAACGCAGTGTTGGCATCCAGGCCCTTGCCCAGCACCGCCTTGGAAATGCTATCGGGGTTTTCCAGCACGTGCTTGTAATCGGGAGCTGAGCCGATGGCGTTGACGATGCCTTCACCCACGCGGGCCACCACGGTTTCCTCGCCAGCACCGCCCACCAGGCTCTTGATGTTGGTGCGCACGGTGACGCGGGCTTTGACCTTGAGCTGAATGCCGTCTTTGGCCACGCCGTCGATGGTCGGCTGGCCAAACTGCGGATTGGGCACATCAATCACCTTAGGGTTCACGCTGGTTTGCACGGCGTCGAGAATATCGCGGCCGGCTAGGTCGATGGCCGTGGCCGTGCGCCAATCCAGATCGATATTGGCCTTATAGGCGGCGATCATGGCGTTGATGACGCGCGGCACATCGCCATTGGCCAGCAAGTGCGATTCCATTTCCGTCTGGGTGACATTCAACCCGGCGCGGATGGCCTGAATGCGGCTGTTGACAATCAGCAAGGCATTCACCTTCCGCAGCCTCATGCCCAGCAGTTCCATGAACCGCACGCTGGCGCCGCTCACGCGTGCCCGCACGTACAGCCCGATAAACTGAAAGGCCATGAGAAAGATCACCAGGGCAACGATGATTACGATGATGGCTACTACCACGAGCACCGCGCCCATGCTATTCTGGTCACCATCAGCCAAGAGATTCGTCAACATACCGATCCTCCGTTAAGTTCCCACGATGTTACCCGAAAACGCACGGGTTTGCGCATCAATGGATTTTTTATGTATTGTTCACACGCACCAGCACACGGGCGCTGGTGACTTCACGCACGACCAGTTCGGTTCCTTTGGCGACAAAGCCGGTTTCGCAAACCACGTTGACCACGCGGTGTTCGCCAAGGGCGGTGTCGAAAAACTCGGCCAACCCGCCGGGGCGAAGATCGGTGGTGGCTTTGCCGACACTGGCAAGGGGTGGCCAAACGTGGACATTGGGCTTGGTAATGACCAGCCCATCCAGATTGGTGCCGCCGCCCACGGTGGTGGTCAGCACCAGCCGGCCAAAGTAAGGAATTTTGGGCAGATATCGGGCCAGCCATATCGCCAGCGCGATGGACACGCCCAAAGCGCCCGCCACGGATTCCAGCCCGGTGCGCATGGTGTATAGATTAAAATGCGGCTCGCCGCTGAACGACCGCGGCACAAAAGTCATCGATAGGCCCAGTAGCACCAGCAGCGCCCCGGACAAGCCGGGAATCATGTGGCCCGGCAGCAGGATTTCCAGGGCAATCAGCCCCAGGCCCAAAAAGATAATCAGCAGTTCCCACCACTGAGCATAGCCGGTCAGCATCGGCACCAACACCATCAGCACCAGCGCCCCCATGCCAATGGATTCGGCCACGCCATGCCCGGGCGCGTGCGGGATGACAAAGATGCACAGGAAAAACAAGGTCATAATGGCCGAGCGAACCATCGGGCTGCTGAGAAATTCCACCAGTCTTTCACCGATGCCGGGGGTGAGATCGGCGACAATGTTGTAACCGCGCTGGCCGGCCAACTCCTGGGCGGATTCGGCAATCCCGGTGGCCAGGCGATATTTCACGGCTTCGTCACTGTCCACGGTCAGCAGCGTGCGATCATCGGCGATGGGAACGTTGGCGCCGGGAACGTCTTTCCAGCCGGAGGATTTTAGCGCGGCATAGTCTTCGGCATTGACGAAACGTTTTTCGCCGTCCTTTTCCACCCAGAACACCACGCGCGAAACATCGACCATCTTGGCCGCCAGCAGCGGATCGTGATGGTTGCGCTGGGCGCTTTCGTCAAAATCCAGCAGAATCGGCGATTCGGCCTTGGCCCGTTCGGCGGCGGGCATTGCTTCCAGTTCGCCCTTGGTATTAAACACAATCGGGGCGCAATCGCCCAGCGTGGCCGAATTGCTCATGACGATTTCATCGCAGGCCATGGCGATCATCGCCCCGGCAGAAATGGCTTTGTCCTGCACGAAGGCAATGGTGTGCAGATTGGTTTGCCGTTTGAGGAAGCGGGAGATATCCAGCCCATCGACCACCACGCCGCCGTAAGTGTCAATGTTGAGGATGATGGTATCGGCCCCCAGTGCTCGCGCCTGGTCGATGCGGTTCATCAGGCGGTCGCGGTTGAAATCATCGATCTGGCCGCTGAGTTCGACGATGACGGTTTTACCGGCCCCATGCCAAGCCGGCGGCGCGGCTTCCACCGGCCGGGTGGTGGGAACATCGGCAGCGCGTCCCAAGCCCAGCGGCCACATGAAGACCAACGCCGCCATAATTGCTGTCGCGGTTTTCATGGCTATATCTTACGCGAAAGCGTCAAGAGGAAAAAGGCAACCACAGACTGAGCCGCCTGTCGTGGAATGCGGCATTCAACCAAACATGTTGTCAAATTCGTTGTGCGTTCCGATCCACACCCAGATGATGGTATCACGATCACGTTCGCCGACGGCACGGTATTGCTCATTGATGCGAACCGACCAAATGTGATCGTAGCCGCCGAGTTTCTTGAAACGCAGCGACGGATGGTCGGGATCGCGCGCAAACTGTGCATAGGCCTGCCGCGCTGCTTCGCGCACGGGCGTGTCCAACCGTGCATAGGCTCGCCAGAAACTTGGCCGGGTGCATGAGTTCACAGGCGGCTTGGGTCCAGTGGTTCATCGCCTTCGGCGGCGGATTCGCGCAGGAAACGCTCCAAGCGCGGCCGTGGCCGCGAATCGGCCAGACGTTGCTCCCAGGCCTGGTCATTCTGACGCGCCAGCAGGAAGCGTGCGAAGTCCACCAATTCCGCCTTTTTGTCATCCGGCAGAACCTTGCAAACCTCGATGATTTCTTCAGTGACACTCATGCCTGTTTAATAACGACAACTGCGGAAGAATTCAATTAAATTCCGTCCTCCACACGGTCGATTTCCGCTGCCAACCTTACCGCTCCGTCGCCAACCCGCTATCATCCGCCAACTCATGCGTTCCACCGCGTTGAATTCCTCGCATCTTCCGGCTCACGCCGAAACCAATCGGCAACTCATGCGGCGTGTTTTGGCTCTCGCGCTGCCGGTGTTGCTGGAACAAGTGCTGCACATGTTGGTGGGGCTGAACGATACCTATCTGGCCAATCATCTGCCCGCGCATGCCGCCGACGCCGGGGCGGCGGTGGGAACGATCACTTACTTTTTATGGTTTATCGGCCTGTTGGTGTCGTCGGTGGGCACCGGCAGCACGGCCATCATCGCCCGCGGCAAGGGGGCGCTGCATCGCTCGCTGGTCAACAGCGTCACCGGGCAATCCGTGTCCGTCTCGGTGCTTATCGGGTTGGTGATAGGTATTTTGCTGTTTGCCGTCGCCCGGCCGATCATCACCGGCACCCAGCTTCAAGGCGATGCGCCCGCGTTGGCCACCAGCTACCTGCGCATGCTCAGCGTCACCTTGCCTTTCACCATGCTGATGTTTATCGCCGGGGCGTGCATGCGCGGCGGGGGGGACACCCTTACGCCGGCCATCATCATGGTGCTGGTGGACATCATCAACATGGTGGCCAGCTTTGCCCTGACGCGCGGCTGGTGGGGGTTGCCGGTGATGGGTTTTAACGGCATCGCGCTGGGAACCATCATCGCCTACGTGTGCGGCGGGGTGATGCAATTTCTCGTGCTGCTTTCCGGCAAATCGGTGGTGATCTTGTATTGGCATCGCTTGCTGCCGCATTGGGCGACCATTCGCCGGCTGGTGCGGATCGGCTTGCCGGCGGCCGTGGAAGGCCTGCTGGCCTGGCTGGCCAATTTCGCGGTGATCGGCGTGGTCAACGCCATGGACGCCAGCAATATTTCCTCGGCGGCACACATGAATTCCATCCGTCTGGAAAGCATCAGCTTTTTATCCGGCATGGCCTTCGCCAGTGCCGCCGCCACCATGGTCGGCACCAGCCTGGGCATGAAAGATCCCGCGCGGGCCAGGCGAGCGGCCTATCTGTCTTATCTCGGCGGCGGGGGGATCATGGCCATCTGCGGCCTGCTGATGATTACCCTGGGCCGCTATCCCGCGCAATGGCTCAGTGGAAACAACACGCAAGTGATCTATTTGACCACCCGCTGTTTATTCATCACCGGCTTCATTCAAAGCGGCTTTGCCGCCAGCATGATTTTCGGCGGGGCGTTACGCGGCGCCGGCGATACCTTCGTGGTGATGCTGCTGAATCTGGCCAGCATCATCGGCGTGCGCTTTACCGGCGTACTGATCGTCGGCCGGCTGAAATTGGGCTTGCCGGCCGTCTGGCTGGTGCTATGCAGCGAGTTGCTTCTGCGTGGCGTTTTGATGTACGGACGATTTTGGCAGGGCAAATGGAAGCATATTCAGGTGTAGCGCGTGGTATTGTCCAGCAACGCCGGGTAAAATCGCGATCGCAATGAGCGATAACGGCTCGCCATCCGGTGACCAGAATTTACCGACTTCGATGTTGTTCGTGGACGGCACTCATGTTGATAAGCGATGTCAGCAAGCATTCAATCGGCTCGACATTGACTATCGGCGGTTTTTCGACAAGCTCGCCGCCGGTACACGTCTGACCAGTGTCTTGTACTGTGCCGCTCCTTACCGGGGCAATGATATGCGGGGATTTCAGCGCGGTGTTCTGAATCGCTTGAAGATGCTTGGCATTGTTACGATATTCGAGGGTAGGTACATGGAACGGGACTCCAAGTGCCGTAAATGCGGTTATTTGAATACCCAGTTGGTCGAGAAGGGAACCGACGTAGGAGTGGCCGCTTACCTGTTGGATGCCACCTATCGGAAGCTGGCGGATCAACTGATCCTCGTTTCGAGGGATAATGATTATTGGCCTGCACTACAGTTGGCACAAAAACAGGGAGCGTACTGCCGCGTTGCCTATTTTGTTGGCCCGGACGAATCGGATTTCGATAGGTACAATGAGGTCGCCATGCTTCGAAACAACTGCCGTGGCTACATCAAGTTGAACGCCGGCTTTATGGCGGAGTGCTGGTACAAAAATGCTTAACACCGCGATAAAAGCACTTGATTTCGCCGGGCAGGGCGGCCATACTATAAACGTGGTCGAAAGATCCCCTAGCTCACCCATACCAGCACCGTGCAGAACGGCTCGTATGGGGCCTTGAATTTAAGCCGCCGGGATCACGTCCCGGCGGTTTCTTTTTGGGCGGCGCGGGATGCTGCGTTTTGGCTGTGCCACCGCACGCGCAGCAATTCTGCCGCATGCACCACTTTAGCGCCGCTCCCTTTTCGGGTAACTTCCCAAGGCAATGTCTGATCAGCCAACTGTTAAAGCTTCCGTTCTCATCGTCGATGACGAGCGCGATCACGCGCAGGTTATGTGCGAGGCCCTGGATCGCCTGGGCCATCGCTGCGACCTGGCCTACAACCTTGCCGAAGCCAGCGCACGCCTGGCCAGGAAATCGTTCGATGTGGTGGTCACCGATCTGGTGATGGAAAATCGCCGCGAGGGCTTGGATGTATTGGCCGTGGCCAGGGCGTTGCCGCAGCCGCCGCAGGTGATTTTGGTTTCCGCCCATGGCGATATCCCCATCGCGGTACAGGCGATGAACCAGGGGGCGTATGGGTTTATCGAAAAGCCCTTGGATTTGAACCACTTTCGTGCCCAGGTCAACCGCGCTGCCGAGCGTGCCGCCCTGCAAAAAGAAAACCAGGTGTTGCACGAACAGCTTAGCGATCAGGCCGGGTTTGAAGGCATCATCGGCCAAAGCGCCCTGATGCAAAACGTGATCAAAGTTGCCCGGCAAGTGGCCGGCAGTGATATCCCCGTGCTGATTATGGGCGAAAGCGGCACCGGCAAAGAGCTGTTTGCCCGGGCGCTTCATAACAACAGCCAACGCCGCAAAAACCGCATGGTGACGCTCAATTGTGCCGGCTTAAGCGAAAGCATTCTGGAAGACGAATTGTTTGGCCATATCAAAGGAGCTTTCACCGGCGCGCAATCCGACCGCGAAGGGCGCTTCGAGCACGCCGACACCGGCACGCTTTTCATGGACGAAATCGGCGACATGCCCGGGGCGATGCAGGCCAAGCTGCTGCGCGTATTGGAAAACGGCGAAGTGGTTCGCCTGGGCAGCAACGATCCCATCAAGGTTAACGTCCGGCTCATCAGCGCCACCAATCGCAAGCTGGATGAACTGGTGGCCGAAAAACAATTCCGCGAAGACCTGTTTTTCCGCATCAAGGGCGTGACGTTGGCGTTGCCATCGCTGCGCGAACGCCGCGAGGATATCCCGCTGCTGCTGCATTTTTTCATGCAGGACTTCGCCGAGAAGTACCACAAGGAAATCGACGGCATCACCCCGCAGGCCAAGCAACTGCTGATGGGCTATGGCTGGCCGGGCAACGTGCGGCAGTTGCGCACGGCGGTCGAAAACATGGTGGTCTTAACCAGCGGCCCGACGCTGGATGTGGATTCGATGCCGGCGGAAATTCGCCCGGCCGCAGGCTCCGGCGATGGCGTGGGCGGATTAACCAGCCTGGTGGGAATCAGCCTGGCGCAAGCCGAGCGCGAGTTGATCAATAACACGCTGAAGATGACCAACGGCAACCGCGAGCAGGCCGCCAAAATGCTCGGCATGGGCGAACGCACATTGTATCGGAAGATTAAGGAATACGATTTGAATACGTAAACCCCCATGACGGCGATCGACCCCCAAATTGATATCCCCTGGCGTATCGGCCATGGCTACGACATCCACCGGCTGCAAACCGGCGGCAAGCTGGTGCTGGCGGGCGTAACCGTGGCTCAGGATATTTCACCGATTGCCCATTCCGATGGCGACGTGGTATTCCATGCGGTGGTCGATGCGATTCTTGGCGCGATTGGCTTGGGTGATATCGGCGAGATGTTTCCCAACACCGACCCGCGCTGGAAAAACGCCGCCAGCCGCGTGTTTGTGCAGGCGGCCATGGAGCGCGCCGCCGAGCTTGGCTATCGCCTGGCCAATGCGGATATAACGATTCTCGCCGAGCGCCCTCGGCTCAAAGTACACAAGCCGGCGATGGTGGAGAATCTGCGGCAGTTGTTAGGCGGCGCGGTGAACGTGAAAGCCGGCACCAACGAAGGCTGCGACGCCATCGGCGCCGGCCAGGCCATCGCGGCGCATGCAGTGGTTTTGATGCATTTTTCCTCCTCCCCTTGTACTCAGGGGGAAGTGAGCGGATCAGGCGGCCGCCCGCGAACGGATTGAGGTGGCGGTCTTGATGGGAAAAGAGTTAATATGAGCTTCCGTCTCTACAGCAGTCTCTCGCGTGAAAAAGAAACCTTCGTGCCGGTTCATCCCGGCAAAGTCGGCATGTATCTCTGCGGGCCGACGGTTTACAAATCGCCGCACATCGGCCACATGGTTGGCCCGGTGATTTTCGACGCCCTCAAGCGTTTCCTCACCTTCAAGGGCTATCAAGTCACCTGGATTGTGAACATCACCGATGTGGAGGACAAGCTGATCGATGCCGCCCGCAAGCGCAACGCCACCGTGCAGGAACTGGCCGACAAATACACCGCGGAATATCTGGATTGCCTGACCCGCCTGGGCATCGACGGCATCGACCGTTTTCCCAAGGCGTCCGAACACATTGCCGAGATCATCGGCATCTGCCAGCGTTTGATCGCCAACGGCCACGCTTACGCCGCCGAGGGCAACGTGTGGTTTAATGTCACCAGCGACGGCGAATACGGCAAGCTGTCCAACCGCAAGGTTGAAGAACAGGAAAGCGGCCTGCGCACCCTGGAAGGCGCGGGCAAACGCAACCCCGCCGATTTTGGCCTGTGGAAAGCCGTCAAACCGGTTGCCGGCGAAAGAGCCGGCGTCGAACCTAGCTGGGATTCCCCCTGGGGTCGCGGCCGGCCGGGCTGGCATATCGAATGCTCTGCCATGAGCATGAAATACCTCGGCGAAACTTTTGACATCCACGGCGGGGGCCTGGACCTGATGTTCCCCCATCACGAAAACGAACTGGCCCAATCCGAATGCTGCACCGGCAAACCCTTCGCCAAATTCTGGCTGCACAACGGCCTGACCCGCATCAAAACCAAGCTGGCCAGCGGGGAATGGGCCGACGAAAAGATGAGCGGCAGCATCGGCAACGTGGTCAGCGCCCACGACCTGCTCGACAAATACGGTTCGGAACTATTGCGCTACATGCTGCTCAGCACGCACTATCGCCGGCCCATCGAATTCACGGATGAAGTAATGACCGCCAGCCGCAAGGGGTTGATGGTTTTCGGTCGGCTGTTTGAGCGCATCGAACGCCTGACCGGCAAACCCGTGGTGCCGGACGCGCCCGATGGCGGTGCCTATGTCCGCGACGCGTTCCCTTTGGATGTTGATGCGGCCAAAAGACGTTTCTTGGAAATGCTGGACGACGATTTCAACACCGCCGGTGCGATTGCTGTTCTGCACGAACTGGCCGGCACGATCAACGCCTTCATCGAGCAACAGCGTGTCGAGAGCACGCGCCAACCCAAGGTGGTCGAAGCCGCCGCCGCGGCCGCGCAAACCCTGAAGAAGCTCGGCAACGTGCTGGGCCTGTTCCGCGCCGCGATCCAGCCTGCCGCCGACGTCGGCGGCGAAACCCTGGATCAGGTGATGCAATTGCTCATCCAGATTCGCAACGATGCCCGAAAGACCAAGAACTTCGCTCTGGCCGATCAGGTGCGCAACGGCTTAACCGCCATAGGCATCAAACTGGAAGACCGGCCGGATGGCACCGGGTGGCGGAAGGAATGATCCGCTGCCTCCGCTTTGTGATTCGGTTGAAAATCAAATGATGAGTCACTAAGAGTCGAAGCTCCTTATTCATCCGTGAAGGGATCCTGTATGGCAAGAAGATTCTTTTTCGACTCAACGCGACAAGCTCATACGAAGCTATCCAAGCTGTTCGACTTCGTGTGGCCGACCGCTTGTGCCTCATGGAACCTGCGCCATCAAATTGCCGGATATATTGCGGCATATCCTTCGGCAACTGACCCCGAGCTAAAGGGCCGATTCATAACCGGCAGCAAAATCACGGGTGCCAACTTGCGCGGAGCATTTGTCGATAGGACTTGGGAGGATCACCTCAGTTGGTTCTCGGACAATCTTCTTACTAGTTTGTTTCCCTTATATGAGGCTTGGATTGAAGACCTGCTCGTCGAACTCGCCGTATCGGGGCCGCTTTACGTGCAGGAAATGCAGTTCCCGGCCGGCTCGACAATAATTGCCAAATCAGGTAAGCCCACAAAGCCGAAAATTGGTGTCACTGGAGTTATTGCACGACTTACCCAAAAACAATCGGCTTTGTTGGCAAAGAACATTCACCCTGGTCTCACTAAAAATGAAGGGTACTCGATTGGCCAACTCGACAATCTGATGCGGTGCTATCGCTATTTCAAGGAAGTGCGGAACAGCCGAATGCACGCTGGAGGAAGGGCTTCGGACGATGCAGTGCAAGCCTACCTAGCGTTTTTGCCTGTTGCGACTGCGGCTAACCTAAATGTAACCAAACTCGAACCACCGGTGGCAATTGTGAAAGGTTCGGCCGTCGACCTGAGCCTTCGAAGTGTTGTAGGATTTGGCGAGATAGTTATGAATGTATTTGCGACAGTTGACGCTGAGTTGGCTTGTTCGCGCACGGCAGAGGTGGTATTTGCAGATCTATGGCGGAAGACTATGCCAACTATACCATTGGGTCTGCCCCGGAAGACCGCCCGCCGTTACAACAAACTGAGTGGAATCATTGACCAGAATCGGCTGCCGAACACCCGCTCAATCGCTGAACTTGACGCGTGGTTACAGCACCAAGGTATTATCAAGTTGAGCTAGCCGACGTGGAGCGCATAGCTCTGGATTTTCCTCCCACTTGCCGCTAAGCCATCGGCATGGACGAACTTAAATCCGCCATTTCGCCGGCCCTGTTGCTGACGATTTCCAATATCTTCATGACCTTCGCCTGGTACGGCCATCTCAAATTCTTCAACAAGATGGATTTGTGGAAGGTGGTGCTGATCAGTTGGGGCATCGCCTTTTTGGAGTATTGTTTCCAGGTGCCGGCCAACCGCCTGGGCCACAACAGCGGGCTGTCCACCGTGCAGTTGAAGATCATGCAGGAATTCATCACATTGGTGGTGTTCTGTGTGTTCGCCGTGATCGTCATGGGCGACTCGCTGAAATGGAATCATTTCGTGGGATTCGCCCTGGTGCTGCTGGCGGTGTTTTTTGTGTATTACAAGTGGTGAACGAACGTCAATTCGCTGCCGAATCGCGCATTGCGTGTAGCGATTCAAGCCGGGCGTTTTTGCCGTCGGGCCAGCAGGCCGAAACCACCCACCATTATCAATGCCAGTGCCGTTGGTTCGGGAACGGCCGTCACGGTGATGTTGCCGTAATCCGCCGGCGTACCGGCGCCCTGATAGCGATCATAAAGTTGAACTCCGGTCATATCGGCCACGAACTCGCCGGTCAGCGCCAGCGAAGGTGAGCTATATAGCGTACTGTCCGGTCCCACAACTGTGGCCCAGGCGGTTTGCGTGGATGCGTCCAGGTGCAGCGCCACCGAATAAGCCCCATTGGTCAATGTCGCCGGGCCGAACCAGCCGGTTGCGTAAGCCGCACTGCCGCCGGCAAGGGCTTGCTCAAGGTAAAACGACCCGTTGCCCATGGCGGCGATCTCCACGCCGTCAGGATCACCACCGCCACCGCCATCGACCGCCCCATCCCAAAAGCCGATGCGGGCGTAGGGTAGATCGGGGTGCAAATAAAGCTGCTCGGTGAGAACCAGGCTGCTGTTGGCCGGCACGGCCGCGGCAAAGCTTTGGTAGGCGGCAGCGTTACCCTGGCGCTTGCTCGGATCGATGGTGCTGCCATCGATAGCAGATGCCGGGGCCAGCCCGCTGGTATCGGTGATTTGCACGGAACCAACGCCCCACGGAACGTTATTGGCCATGGTCCATCCAGCATCGGACAGATAGGTGCCGCTGGCGTAGCTGGAGAAATCTTGGTTGAAGATCACGCTGGCCCGCGCAGGCGTTGGCACGATTAGCGATGCAGCCACTGCAACAATTACCAGCACAAGCGCCAAACCGGAACACAATCGCGTAGATGCGGACATGTCACTTCTCCTTCGATCGAGATGTTGCCGCAGTATGAACTCGTTCGACAACCAAGTCGAGCAATTGAATCGCTCAACCCGGCAACGGCGGTTACACTATCCTTGGCCAATATGAAAGCAAGCAAAATCTGCCGATTTTTCGGTGAAGGTTCAATTAAATATTGTGCCACGATTAACGACACACAATTGCCTGAATGCGACGATAGTTGTCGCGAAACTCGTAAGTATCGTTCTTGGAGTGGTTGTTTTAACTATTCGGAGAATGCGTGGCAGGCTGGTGGCGACGCACGAATGTAACACTGTTGGTTGAACTGGGTAGAATAGCCGGCTCCGGGCACGGCGCAAGTGGTGACCTCAGGAGAGCCGGGCCGCCCCCGGCCCGGAATTTCCGGGGCGGGGACGCCCCGGGTCTCCGTCACGTTCACCACTGCGCCTCTTCAAAGGGATTATCGCTCGCCTTCATCTTCGGCTTGGGCAGCAGATGAATCATCGACTTGGCCACCATGGCATCGCCGGCGTTGCTTACGCGCACATTTAACGGCGACGCTTTCAGCAACGTGAATTTCGAGGCGTGCGGCTCCTGCTTGGTTTTGGCCATCTCGGCGAAAATCGCCTTCTGATAAACCTGCGGCGTCAACACGTGCATGTACCGCTGCGGCAAATGAAACGCCACCGCCTGCTCGCCTTCATCCACCTCCACCAAACCGGTGCGCAACAGAGCCACCAAGGCCACCGCCGCGTGCTTGTCGGCGACTTCCAGCAGGGCGTCCAGATCGTTGTACGGCACCGCCGGCCGGGCGGCATCGTGCAACACCACATGCGTGGCATCGGGCAAAACATGACTGGCCGCCACGGCAATCTGATCGATCCAGCGTGGCCCGCCGGTCAGCAGTTTCACCCCGGAAAAACCCAGGTGCCCGCCATACTTGCGCTTGGCCTCTTCGGCAAAATCCTCGGCCACCACCGCCTGAATCTGCACGATCGGCGGCCGATTGAGAAACAGCTCGACCGCCCGCAGCAGACTCTCCCGGCCATCGACTTTAACAAACGCGCCGCCGCCATCCGCCGCCAAACCCGGCGGCGGGGCGGTCAACAATACCACGGAAAACTTGGCCATATCGCTCCTGCTAAACCATGCGTATCATTTGGATGGAAGGGGGGTTGGTCAAGTTTTGGGTGCCGGGGGCACTTGTTCCGCTTGAGTTGGTTTCTTGCCGGCCGGCACCGTCCCGCATTCCGGACATCGGTCGGGCGTAGCGCGAAGGTCGTAGCCGCAAATCGAGCAGAACCCTGAGCCGCGTCGTTTTGCCTTTCGCGTTGCCTGCCAGACGAAAATTCCAGGGGCGATCGTCGTCAAAACACAAAAGTTCCAAAAAGAGGCAAACAGCTCACGCCATTGGCCGAAATATTTTGTATTGGATCCCGTACGACCGATGAAGCCGGTTCGAATATAGGCGAAACCGAAAGTCAGGTGTTCACTGTCCCAATATCGGGATAGTCGCATTTCCAGCGCATCAACTTTCTCCGTTTTCCAATGAGGCGCATCTAGGGGTGCATCCCACATTTGTAAGGTTCCCAAGTCAAGCGTACCCGGATACGTTTTCAGCACATACGCCCAATTACTTCCAGATGGATGCGGGAAAAGGATGTCGTCCTTCCTATAGTAGCTGCGTACCCACAGGGTCATCGCTACCACGAATAACAGCAGCGATACTACCACGAACACATTGAACAGACATCGACGAAGGCGTTTCATCGGCAGCAATTGTACCCCATTGACCCAGCAAGTTCATCAACTTGCAAAAAATGCTGCGTCAGACAAATGCGCCGCCACTGGTGATCCTGCCCCTCTCCCGTTATCTTCCCTCCCCAATATGGCCAAGAACATTAAGCCTCGCAAAGATGATTACGCGCAATGGTATCTGGACGTGATTAAAGCCGCCCAGCTTGCTGATTACAGCCCGGTCAAAGGCTGCATGGTGATTCGCCCGGAAGGCTTCGCCATCTGGGAAGCCATCCAGCGCGACCTGGATCGCCGCTTCAAGGAAACCGGGCACGTGAACGCCTATTTCCCGCTGCTGATACCGCAAAGCTTTTTGACCAGGGAAGCCGAGCACGTGGAAGGCTTCGCCATGGAATGTGCCATCGTCACTCATTCCAAATTGGAAAAAGGCGAAAAAGGCCTCATCCCCGCCGGCAAGCTGGAAGAGCCGCTGATCATTCGCCCCACCAGCGAAACCATGATCGGCTACATGTATTCGCAGTGGATTCAAAGCTACCGCGATCTGCCGGTGCTGATCAACCAATGGTGCAACGTGATGCGCTGGGAACTGCGCACGCGGCTATTTTTGCGCACCGCCGAATTTTTGTGGCAGGAAGGCCACACCGCCCACGAAACCGAAAAAGAAGCCCAGGAAGAAACTCTGCGGATGCTCGGCCAATATGCCGAGTTCGCCGAAAAATTCCTGGCCATCCCGGTGTATACCGGGGCCAAAACTGAATCAGAAAAATTCCCCGGCGCCGTCACCACCTATGGCGTGGAAGCGCTGATGCAGGATGGCAAGGCGTTGCAGTTTGGCACCAGCCATTTCCTGGGCCAGAATTTCTCCAAAGCTTTCGACATCAAATTCCTCGGCCGGGACCAGAAACAGCAGCACGTTTGGACCACAAGCTGGGGCGTGAGCACGCGCATGATCGGCGCGCTGATCATGGCCCACAGCGACGATGAAGGCTTGATCATTCCGCCCTATGCCGCCCCCACGGTGGTGGCCATTGTGCCGATTTTCAAGAGCGACGCCGAGCGCCAGCAGGTGGCCGAGTTCGTCGAAAAGGTCATCACCCAACTCTGCGGCCCCGAAGAAATCGCCGCCGCCAAAACCCGCCTTTCCGCCGACGGCATCAGCAGCTATTTCTTCGACAAAACCACCGGCCAGAAGGTGGTGGTCGATTGGCGCGATGCCCGCCCCGGTGACAAGCAATACCACTGGGAACAGCGTGGCGTGCCGTTCCGCATCGAAGTCGGCCCGCGTGACGTGGCCGGCGGGGTCATGGTTTTCAAGCGCCGCCTGGACCGCGAGAAACTTTCCCTGCCGTTGGCCGAGATCAATGCCGCCTGGCTGCGCCAGCGCATGGCCGAGGTCCACGCGATGATGTTCACCAAGGCCGACAACTTCCGCAAAGAGAACACGCGGGATGCCGAGACTTATGAGCAGATGAAACAGATTTTGGCCGAGAAGGGCGGTTTCGTGCGTGCCTGGTTCAAACCCGGCAAAGCCGCCGAGGCCAAGATCAAGGAAGAAACCAAGGCCACGGTGCGTTGCATCCCGCTAGGCCAGCAAGGCGGCACCGGCAAGTGCGTCTACAGCGGCGAAGAGACCACGACGCGCGTGTTGTTTGCGCAGGCGTATTGATATCTGCTCGTAACCGTCGCACGTCACACGTCGCTACGTTTGGCGATTATCATCGACACGACCGCCCGGCGCGGATAGAATCGGTCGGCCATGAACCAAGACTCCGTTTTCCATTCCGATCCGGAAATTCTTGGCGGCACCGTGGTCTTCAAAGGAACGCGGGTGCCGCTCCAGAATCTGATCGATTACCTCGAAGGCGGGTATACGCTTGATGAATTCCTGGACGATTTCCCATCGGTGACACGGGAACAGGCGATTGCCGGTTTGGAGCAAGCACGCCATCTTCTGCTTGAGACCGCCGCGTGAAAATTCTGCTGGATGAATGTCTCCCCATGCGCCTGGCCCGATTGCTGCCCGGACATGATGTACGCACCGTGCGCGATATGAAGTGGCTGGGCCTGAGCAATGGCCTGCTGCTCAACGCCGCGGCCGACTTTGATGTCTTCATCACCGTGGACCAAAACCTGGTCAAGCAGCAGCAAGTCGCCGGGCGACGTCTGGCCGTGATTGTCTTGCGTGTGCCCTCCAACAAGATTGAAGATATTTCTCCGCTGGTGCCGCAGTTGTTGGCCATCCTGGCGGAAGTGCAGCCCGGAACGGTAAACAGGGTGTCCTGACAGTCGATCCAACCCTGCCGCGGCAAGTGCATTTTCAGTGGCGAAGAAACCGCTACGCGGGTGCTGTTTGCCCAGGCGTATTGAACGTTTTCCGCGAAGACTTCAGTGTACACCCAAGCCGCCCTGCCGTAGCGTCCCCGGCACGACTCGAACGTGCGACCCTCTGCTTAGAAGGCAGATGCTCTATCCAACTGAGCTACGGGGACGTAAATTATGCCGGTATTGTAACGGGCCGCCGGTGCAAAAGCACCTTCTGGGTGCGGTTTTTCAGGCGATAACGCCGGAAAAGGATACTTGACGCGGTGGACATCGGCTATAATTGAGAAGATGTTGAACCTCGGGAGCTTGCGCTATGCCGACTTTTGCTTATGAAGCGATGAATTCATCCGGTCAGGAAGTCAAGGATGAGGTGGAAGCCTCGACACACGATGAGGCGATCGCCAAAATTCGCGGGCGGGGTTTTTTCCCCACCAAGGTGCGTGAGAAGGCCGGTAAGAAGGCCGCCGCCAAAAAAAAGGGCAACGCCGTCGAATCCGGGCCGCTGGTGGCCAAGCGGAAGATGCCCATCGCCATCGGTGGCGTGCCGCGCAAGCAATTGGTGACGTTTACCCGGCAGCTATCGACATTGCAGGATGCCGGCCTGCCCATCTTGCGCAGCTTGCAGATTCTCGAACAGCAATTACGCCCCGGCCTGCTCAAAGCCATCGCCGGCGGCGTCGCGGATGAAGTCGAAGGCGGCGGGACGCTTTCCGACGCCATGAGCAAATTTCCCAAGGCCTTCGATAAGCTGTACGTCAACATGATCAACGCCGGTGAGGCCGGCGGTGTGCTGGATTTGATCCTGTCGCGTCTGGCCGACTTCATGGAAAAAGCTGCCAAGCTGAAAAAGAAAGTCATCGGCGCCATGATTTATCCGGCGGTGGTGATCACCGTCGCGGTGACAATTGTCTCGGTCATCATGGTGGTGGTCATTCCCAAGTTCCAAACCATTTTTAAGGATTTCCATACCGAATTGCCCGGCGTGACCGTGGTGCTGCTGGCGGTGAGCCACTGGTTTGCCCCGCCGACCAATGGCTGGGCGTACGTCTTGTGTTCACCGATCATATTCATGATGATCTGGAAGCTGATCCGTCTGAGCGAAGGCGGGAAATATGTCACCGATGCGATTTTGCTCAAGGTTCCCATCCTGGGCGGCATTCTGTCCAAAACGTCCATTGCCCGCTTTACCCGCACGCTGGGCACGCTGATCAGCGCCGGTGTGCCGATTTTGGATGCCCTGAACATTACCAAGGAAACCTGCGGCAACGAGGTTTACAGCCGCGCTTTGCTCAAAGTGCATGATGCCATCCGCGAAGGCGAATCCATGGCCGATCCGCTCCGCGCCACCAAGGTGTGCGATGCGATTGTGGTCAACATGATCGACGTGGGTGAAGAAACCGGCGACTTGGACAAGATGCTGATGAAGGTGGCCGACAACTATGACAGCGACGTGGACGTGCTGGTCGGTTCGCTGATCAGCATTCTGGAACCGGTGATGGTGGTGGTTCTGGGCTTGATCGTCGGCTTTATCGTCATCGCGCTGTTCGCGCCGATGATCGCGTTGATCGAAGCCGTATCCGGCCCGGCCAAACACTAATGCTTCCGCCGCAAAAGCGATTTTCCCCCACGTGGCCGCCACGGCGGCCACGTGCTTTTTTACCGGGTTACACCCTGGTGGAATTGCTCACCACGGTCGCCATGCTGGTGGTGATTTTCGGCCTGATGATTTCGCTGGCGCATCACCTGCGCCGCGAATCCACCAACGAAGTGACGCGTGACATCCTGCACCGGTTAAGCCAGGCGATGGCCACCTATTACGCGCAAAACCACAATCAACCGCCGGCGGCACCGGAACTGTTGCCGGCGAATCGCCTGGAAGCGCCGGAAGCGGCGTTGCAGGATGCGGCCCTGGCCAATAATCGCGCTTTCGTGGCGGTGTTGCGCGATGCCCATTTAATGTCCGGCCGGTTCGACGATCTTTCCATTGCCTATTACGACGCGGACACCATCCGCGACGCCTGGGGCGGGCCGATTGTTTTCATGCCGCACCTGCACCCGGCCATCGGCATGACCGCGCAAGGCTGGTTCTTTTTCTCTGCCGGCCCGGATCGAAAGTTTTTAACCCGTGAGGATAATCTGTACAGCTACGACCAGTGAGGGCATTGAAGGGATTGCCGATTGCCGATTGCCGAATTGAAAATCAATTGCCACCGCCGATATGTGTATGGCATCGTCCGTGGCGCCGGTGAGCCGTGCTACATCATGCTACATTCTGCTCCTTTTTCTGATATGAAAAATGCGGTTTTGTAAATATATTGCTTGCTTATGGCCATCGCTGCATATTTGGCATAGCACTCCGCCCCTTGCGGCTGCTTGCTTGTCCGGGTAATGTTCGCCCATGGCAAAAAATGGGATTGCCGCCAGCGAAACCAAAAGTCCCAATGCTCGTTTTCATTCCAGAGGAATAGCCAGCCATGCCCAGCGCTAAGGGAACGCTCACGCTCCAGACGATTCTCGACCAATTCCGCGACGACGCCCGCAACAATCGCGACCTGGGCGACCGTTTCGAGCGGCTCATCCTGGCCTACCTCCAGCTTGATCCGCTCTTCCTCGACCGCTTTTCCGATGTCTGGATGTGGAACGACTGGCCGGACAAAGGCAACGTGGGCGATGTCGGCATTGACCTCGTGGCCAAGGAACGCGCCACCGGCGAATACTGTGCCATCCAATGCAAGTTCTATCTCCCCGAACACATTCTCAGCAAAACCGATCTCGATTCGTTCTTCACCGCGCTGGGCAAGCCCGCTTTCAGCACGGGATTGATTGTCAGCACCACCGACAATTGGGGCAAAAATGCCGAAGATGCGCTGAATCAGACCAAACCGGTAACCCGCCTCAGCGCGCACGATCTTGCCGACAGCCCGGTGGACTGGAGCACGTTCGACACCCACAAGCCCGGCAAGATGGCGCTGTCTGCAAAGAAAAAGATCCGCGCGCATCAGACGGCAGCCCTCAAGAACGTACTCGACGGCCTGGCGCAAGCGGATCGCGGGAAGCTCATCATGGCCTGCGGCACCGGCAAGACGTTTACCGCGTTGCGCATCGCCGAGGCCATTGCGCCCGCCGGGCATGTGCTTTTTCTGGTCCCGTCGCTCTCCCTGCTTTCGCAAACGCTGCGCGAGTGGACCGCCGAGTCGGCCAGCCCTATTCACAGCCTTGCCGTCTGTTCAGACATCAACATCGGCAAGCGCCGCGAAAAGAACGATGACGATGCCGGCGAGATTACCATCTACGACTTGGCCTTCCCCGCCACCACGAATGCCAAGGAGCTCGTGGCGCAGTATGCCGCGCTGAAAGCCACGGCGAAGAAGGCGCAAGAAGCCCCGCGCCTCACCGTCGTCTTCTCCACTTACCAGTCCATCGACGCCGTCAGCAAGGCCCAGAAAGCCGGCCTGCCCGCCTTCGATCTGATCATCTGCGACGAAGCCCACCGCACCACCGGCGTGACGCTGACCGGCGAAGATGAGAGCCATTTCGTCAAGGTGCATGATGCCGATTACCTCAAGGCCACCAAGCGGCTCTACATGACCGCCACCCCGCGCATTTACGGCGACGAAGCCAAGACCAAAGCCAAAGAAGCCACCGCGGAACTCGCCTCCATGGACGATGAAGCCCTGTTCGGCAAGGAACTTCACCGCCTCGGTTTCGGCGCAGCCGTCGGCGATAACCTCTTGGCCGATTACAAGGTGCTGGTGCTGGCCGTGGATGAAAAATACGTCTCCAAGGCGTTCCAGAAACAAATCGCCGACAAAAACACCGAATTGAACCTCGACGATGCCGTCAAAATCACCGGCTGCTGGAATGGCTTGGCCAAGCGTTTTGAAAAAGCCACCACCGCCACCGACGGTGAAGGCGATGCCACCGACTTGCAGGGCGACGTCCAGCCCATGCGCCGCGCCGTGGCTTTTTCCCGCTCCATCAAGGACAGCAAGGCCTTCGTCGAGAAGACGGCCCAAATCGTCGCCGCGTACAAGGAGAACCACCCCGACGATGCCACCATCCTGGGGATCGATGCCGACCACGTGGACGGCACATTCGATGCCCTGCGCCGCGGCGCATTGCTCGACTGGCTCAAGGCGGATGCGCCGCAAAACACCTGCCGCATCCTTTCCAATGCCCGCTGCTTGTCCGAAGGGGTTGACGTGCCGGCGCTGGACGCGGTGATCTTTCTCAACCCACGCAATTCCGTCATCGACGTGGTCCAGTCCGTCGGCCGGGTCATGCGCCGCTCGGATGCCACTGGCAAGCGCTACGGCTACATCATTCTGCCCATCGGCATCCCGGCGGACATGAAGCCCGAAGAGGCCTTGAAGAATAACGAAAAATACAAGGTCGTCTGGCAGGTGCTCCAAGCGCTGCGCGCCCACGATGACCGCTTCAACGCCACCATCAACCAATTGGAACTGAATAATAACCGCCCGAATAACATCCAGGTGATCGGTGTCGGCGGCAGCGACGCGGAGGGTGGCGGCAGCGATGGCTCATCCAGCCCCGGCGACTCCAAGCCCACCGTCCGCGAGGTCCAAGGCACCTTTGCCTTCCCGCAGTTGGAAGAATGGAAGGACGCCATCTACGCCAAGATGGTTCTGAAGGTCGGCGACCGCGCCTATTGGGAAACCTGGGCCAGGGACATCGCCGCAATCGCCGAAAAGCATGTCACGCGTATCAAGGCGCTGCTGGATGATCCCCACGCCGCCTGCACCCAAGCCTTCGCCGAGTTCCTGGCCGGCCTGCAACACAACCTCAACCCCGCCGTCTCGCGCGAGGATGCCATCGAAATGCTGGCGCAGCATTTGATCACCAAGCCGGTGTTCGATGCGCTCTTCGCCAACTACGCCTTCACCCAGCAAAACCCCGTCAGCCTGTCGATGCAGAAGATGCTGGACATCCTTGCCGAGCAGTCGCTGGAAAAGGAAACCGCCACCCTGGAAAAGTTCTACGCCAGCGTGCGCGACCGCGCCAAAGGCATCGACAACGCCCAAGGCCGCCAGCGCGTCATCACCGAACTGTATGATGAATTCTTCCGCACCGCCTTCCCGCGCATGGCCGAGCGCCTGGGCATCGTCTACACCCCGGTGGAAGTCGTCGATTTCATCATCCACAGCGTCCAGGACATCCTCCGCGATGAGTTCCACAGCGGCCTGGGCGAAAAAGACGTCCACATCATCGACCCCTTCACCGGCACCGGCACGTTTATCGTGCGCCTGCTCCAATCCGGCCTCATCCCGCCGGAGAAGCTGCTGCATAAATACCAGCACGAATTGCACGCCAACGAAATCGTCCTGCTGGCGTATTACATCGCCGCCATCAACATCGAAGAAACCTTCCACGGATTGCATGATGCGGATACAATCCCGCAGCCCGCAGCCCGCAGCCCGCAGCCCGCAGCCTATATCCCATTCGATGGCATCGTCCTCACCGATACCTTTCAACTGTACGAGTCCGGCCAGCAGCACCTCGAAGGAACGTTTCCCGAAAACTCCGCGCGTGTCAAACGACAGAAGGCCAGCCCGATCCGGGTGGTCATCGCGAATCCGCCGTATTCGGCCAATCAAGGCGACGCGAACAATAACAACCAAAACCTTAAGTACGCCGCCCTGGACGAGCGTATCGGCACGACCTACGCCGCACGATCCACCGCGACCAACAAGAACAGTATCTATGACAGTTACGTCCGCGCCATCCGCTGGGCCAGTGACCGGATCGAAGGCCGCGGCATCGTCGGCTTTGTCAGCAACGGCTATTTCATCGACGGCAACGCCATGGACGGCCTGCGCGCCTGCCTGACCGAAGAGTTTTCGTCGCTCTACGTCTTTAACTTGCGCGGGAACCAGCGGACCAGCGGCGATGTATCGAGGCAGGAAGGCGGAAAAATCTTCGGGTCCGGCTCGCGGACGCCCGTCGCCATTACGCTGCTGGTGAAAAACCCGATGAAGAAAGGCCCCGCAACCCTGCGATACCATGACATCGGCGATTACCTCACCCGCGAGGAGAAGCTGAAGATCATCCGCAACTTCGCCAGCGTAAGCGGCCTTGAAAAGGCCGGCAAATGGGCGACGCTCCAGCCCAACGACAGCCAGGACTGGATCAATGTGCGCGATCCGGCGTTCGAGAAATTCCTGCCGATTGGTGACAAAGAGGATGACACGCGGACGATCTTTTCGCTGTACTCTCGCGGCCTTGCAACCAGTCGGGACGCATGGTGTTACAACTTTTCTGAGCTGGCACTCGACATGAATATGTCGCGGATGTCGAAGTTTTACGCCGAGCAAGTCGAGGCGTTCGAGGGGAACCGTACGGGCACAACGAAAGCCGACCTTATCGATCTGGCCAGCGACTTCATTGATACAGATCCGAAGAAGATCAGTTGGTCGCGCGGGCTGATTGCTGACATCGCGAAAGGCAAGCCACGGCCATTTAATAAGCAGGCAATCCGTGTCGGATCGTATCGCCCATTCACTAGGCAATGGGTTTATTTTGACCGAGCGTACAACGATATGATCTACCGATTGCCATTGATCTTTCCGACACCGAATCACCAGAACATTGCGATGTGCGTGTCAGGTGCGGGGACGCGAGACAGATTCTCGCTGTTCGCGGCAAACGCGATACCGGATTTGTCGTACGCGGATAAGAGCTCGGGCAGCCAATGCTTCCCGCTCTACCTTTACGATAAAGTCGACGAATCTTCCGATTTGCAATTCGACAAGTCCGACGTCATCGAAGGCTATCGCCGGCGCGAGGCGATCACGGATGCGATCCTGAAAACCTTCCGCGCGGCGTATGGGCCGAAGGTGACGAAGGAGGACATTTTCTATTACGTGTACGGCGTGCTGCACTCGCCGGAGTACCGCAGCCGCTTCGCGGCGGATTTGAAAAAGATGCTGCCGCGCATTCCGCTGACGAAGGAAACAAAAGATTTTACCGCGTTCAGCCAGGCCGGGCGGAAGCTGGCGGAATGGCATTTGCACTATGAGACGGTTGAGCCGTGGCCGGTGCAGGAGCACAACGCGCGGTTCGTGCAGGCCGAACCCGATCCGTACCAGTATTACCGCGTGCAGAAGATGAACTTTGCCCGCCCGACGCCCGCGCAGAAGCTGGCCGGGGCGAAGTGGGACAAGACCACGATCATTTACAACGCCGATATCACCATCACGAACATTCCGCTGGAGGCATATGAATACGTGGTGAACGGCAAGCCGGCAATTGAGTGGATTATCGAGCGGTATCAGGTGACGCGGGACAAGGATAGCGGCATCGTCAACGACCCCAACGACTGGTGCAAAGAACACAACCAGCCGCGATATATCGTCGATCTAATCAAGCGGGTGGTGCGGGTGAGCGTGGAGACGATGAAGATCGTGAACGGGTTGCCAGCGTTGAACGAGCGGAAATAGGATAGTCGGAAAACGCCAATAACCTACATCGCCGGTATTTTATGCCGGCAAAGCAAGATTGTTGCCGGCGTTCAATTCGGGCCATTTGATGGTCCAAATCAGGCTCGAACGCGCTGAAAGTCGGCTCGTAATGGCTCCAGGCGTGTCGGAATGGGCTCAAATGCGTGTCAACTTTTCCCGCCCCACCGTGATAGCAAGAAACAGCAACAGTATGCGCTTTCATCAAAAAGTGTATACTTTTGTATACTATGATGGAGTTTTGTCGTCATGCTACTGAAGGTGGGCGCACGCGCCCGCTCGGCCTATGGTTGCCCGTTCCAGCAAGGGCGAATTCAGCAGCCCAACACCGGCCGTTATAAAGCAATGGATAGACAAACAGGTGAGGCAAACGTTGCATGACGTTGCATGGCAACCCGGCGCTACCAATGCCGATTGCCAAGTGCCAAATGCCGAATTGAAAATGCGCAGTTCCCGCGAACTGGCGGCTTGCCAATGGGCCTTCGGCATTTGGCATTTGGCATTTTTTGCCACTCCCCTTACACTCGCGGCATGTCCGAAGTCTGGACGGTCCGCCGCTTGCTCGAATGGACCAAACCATTTTTTGAACGCAAAGAGGTCGATTCGCCGCGGCTGTCGGCCGAGCTTTTGTTGTCGCATGTGCTGGGTGTGGCCCGCATCAAGCTTTACACCGATTACGAGCGGCCGCTGACGGAAACCCAGCTTGCCGCTTACCGCGAATTGGTCCGCCGGGCTGGTGAGCAGGAACCGGTGGCGTATCTCACCGGGCGGGCACACTTTTTTAATCTCGAACTGGAGATCACCCGTGAGGTGCTGATCCCCCGGCCGGATACCGAAACCCTGGTGGAACAGGCGCTGGCGGTTATCAAAAGCCAGCCGGGGCTGGATGCGCCGCGGGTGTTGGACCTATGCACGGGCAGCGGTTGCATTGCCGCCGCCATCGCCAGCCGCAGCAAGCTGGCCAGCGTGGTGGCGGTGGAAATCAGCCCGCCAGCGGTGGCATTGGCGCGGCAGAATATCAACCGGCTGGGATTTGCCGAACGCGTCACGGTGCTGCATGGCGATTTGTACGCTCCCCTGGCGGAACTGGTCGATCATCGGCCGTTTGATTTGATCGTGGCCAATCCACCGTATATTGCCAGCGGCATCATCGACGCGCTGGATCGCAGCGTGAAGGATTACGAACCGCATAGCGCCTTGGATGGCGGGGCGGATGGGCTGGAGATTCATCGCCGCATTCTGGCCGGGTTGGCCGAGCGGCTGGTCGGCGGGGGGCACGTGTTTCTGGAAATCGCTTTCGACCAGGGGGCGGCGGCCAAGCAACTGGCTATCGATGCCGGGCTGGGGAAGGTGCGGATCATCAAAGATAGCGGCGGACATGAGCGGGTGATTGCCGGGCAACATTTGCCTAACCAAGCGGTTGCCCGGTAGGATAATGAGCGACGTATGAAGATCATTCTTGCCAATCCTCGCGGGTTTTGCGCCGGTGTGAACATGGCGATTGAAACCGTGCAGCAGGTGTTGCAACACAAAGGCCCGCCGGTTTACGTGTACCATGAAATTGTGCATAACCGGCACGTGGTGGAAGGCTTCCGGCGCGAAGGCGTGACCTTTGTCGACAACATCGAAGATGTGCCGGTGGGGGGGCTGGTGGTGTATAGCGCCCATGGGATTTCGCCGGAGGTGCGTGCCGCGGCGCTGGCGCGGAATCTGGTGGAAGTGGACGCCACTTGCCCGCTGGTGGTGAAAGTCCACATGGAAGTGTTGCGCTATGCCCGCGATGGGTACACCATCATTTTTATCGGCCATCATAAGCACGATGAAGCGGTTGGCACCGTCGGCGAAGCTCCTGACAGCATCGTGGTGGTGGAAACCGCGCAAGAGGTGCAAAAACTGCAATTCCCGCCCGGCCACAAGCTGGCTTACGTGACGCAGACGACGCTGAGCGTCAGCGATGCCCAGCGGGTGATCGACGCCTTGAAAGCGCGTTTCCCGGATATTCGTTATCCGGCCAAGGATGACATCTGTTACGCCACCACCAATCGGCAAAACGCGGTGAGTTTGTTAAGTCCCGAAGTGGATTTGGTGTTGGTGGTGGGCAGCAAAAATAGCTCCAATAGCCAGCGCTTGGTGGACCGGGCGATCGATGCCAACAAGCCGGCTTATTTGATCGACGATCAAACCGAGCTTCAGCCGGGTTGGTTTATTGGCAAGCGCGCGGTATTAATAACCGCCGGCGCTTCGGCGCCGGAACATTTGGTGCAGGATTTGGTTGGCCGGTTGCTGCACGATTTTGCGGGTACGGTGGAAATCCGCACCTTAATGGAAGAAGGCATCAGCTTTGAATTGCCTCGATCCGCCCGGCAACTGGCGGTGGTTGGTTAACACCCGGCCCGGTCGTTTGGTTCCTTAGCCCCGGCCTTTGGCCGGGTTGGTTCTGGAGGCGTTTATGCGTGGCGTAATCTTAGCCGGTGGCACCGGTTCGCGGTTGTTTCCCCTGACCAAAGTCACCAACAAGCACCTGTTGCCGGTTTATGACAAACCGATGATCTTCTACCCCATCGAGTGCATGGCCAAGGCCGGCATCGAAGAAGTGCTGCTGGTGACCGGTGGCAACAACGCCGGTGATTTTATCCGCCTGCTGGGCAATGGCCGGGATTTCGGCCTCAATGAACTGAACTATACCTACCAGGACGGCGCCGGCGGCATCGCCCAGGCGCTGGGCTTGGCCGAGCATTTCGCCAAGGGCCAAAGCATCTGTCTGATTTTGGGCGATAATATCCTCGAATACGCCATCGCTGATGCCGCCAGCAAATTTCACCAGCAGAGGCATGGCGCGAAAATCCTGCTTTCGCAAGTGGAGAATCCCAAAGCCTACGGCGTGGCCGAGATGGACGGCCAGCGCGTGCTCAAAATCGTCGAAAAGCCCAAGGAACCCAAGAGCAATTGGGCGGTGATCGGCATCTATTTCTACGACGGCAAGGTGTTCGACATCGTAAAAACGCTCAAACCCTCCGCCCGTAACGAATTGGAGATTACGGATGTCAACAACGCCTATATCGAGCGCGGTGAAATGACCGCCGACAAGGTGAAAGGCTTCTGGGCCGATGCCGGCGAAAACATTGATTTTTACCTCAAGGCGTGCAATACGGTTTCGCAGTGCGGCGCCAACAAGACCACCTGAGCATGGGCCAGAAGTTGACCGGTGAAAATAATCCTTGCCCGCGTGGCGGGAGTGTGCCGCGATGGAAAACTTGGGCAAAGTGATCGGGTTGGGTTTGATTCTTTGGGCCATGTTGCCGTCGGTGGCGCGGCCGGCGACACTCACCACGCAACCGGCGGCACTGTTCGGCCTGATCGGCGACCGCCTGGATAATCTGCCCGCCCAGCACGATGCCGGCATCAATGCCAAAGTCGTGCGGCTAAGCTGGAAGGATTATTTCCCCCAGCGCGACCAGTCCAACGCCAAGTATCTTCAATCCAAACGCGACGAATTCACCACGCTGCATTCGGCCGGGTTCCAGGTCATTGCCGATCTGGGCCTGCACGATATCCCGCCCTGGGTTCATTTGCAGTTCACCGATAACCGTTACGTCGATCAGTTTGGCGATTCCTACAACCCCGGCATCCCCGACAGCGGTGATGCCAATCTGGTCTTCAATCCGCAACTGCGGCAAGCCGCCGAACAGTACGTGGCCGACGTTTTTAAAGAACTCGGCACGCAAATCGATATGGTGCGTCTGGGTTGGGGACATTGGGGCGAACTCACCTACCCCGAGGAAAAAGACCATGGCCATACCAACTGCTATTGGGCCTTTGATGCCCTCGCCCTGCAAAGCAATCCCGTGCCCACGTGGCGACCCGGCCAGCCGTCGCCCAATGGTGAAGCGGGTAAGTTCCTTAACTGGTATCTGGATCGCCTGGTCGATTTCCAGAATTGGCAGATCGCCACGGTTCGCGGCCACTTTGCCGGCCCGCTGCTGATGCTCTATCCAAGCTGGGGCATCCGTCCCGGGCAGATCGACGCGGCCATCGCCGGCAATCTGTCCGGCCGGACTTCCGCGGAAATCAACGGGGAAATGCAGCGCGGCTATGATTTTGTCCGCCAGATCAACGCCATTCACGATCCCGGTGTGGTGGTGACTTGCACCTGGCTGGATGCCGATGGTTCCAATGACGATGGCCCCAACCAGCAACTGTGGAGTCCGATCCATTATCTGGCCACGTTGGCCGATGCCCACCAACCGCCGCTGGCCAAATTTGGCGAGAACACCGGTCAAGGCTCACCAGCCAAAATGGACTTTTCGATGAGGCAAGTGCAACGTTTTGGCCTGCGCGGGCTGGAATGGTTCAGCGAAAATGAACTCGGCAAGCCGGGTTATGCAACTCTGGCCGATTATCAGCGGCAGATCGCTCCCAAGCCTGCCGGTGGACAATAGTTGGCGGGAGATGCGTTGGTGCCCTGGTCTGGGTGCGCGACACTTGCGGCGGCTGGCATTAAGCCCCAAGGGGCGCCGGAGTGTAGTCACGGGTGTAGCATCGAGGCGACAGCCCCACATGCGCTACCTGCGGGATGATCGCCCGCACGCTATTGGCCCGCGTCCCAACGCTTCCTTTGCTTCTGCCGGGGCGGTTTGGCGTTTGACGTCCTTTCCACGGGTTGCGCTGCGCTTCACCCCTGACTACATTCCCAGCGCCCCGCTGAGGCTCAAATCCATGCCGCCGATTATGTCATGCCACCCTGGCCCTGTACTCGCGGCGAAGGTTGGGTGAGGGTTCTTTTCTTGGAAAGATTGCCGGGAGCAAAGAAAATGCCCCTCACCCCAACGCGTTCGCGGGCAACTGCCCAATCCGCGCACTTCTCCCTGAGTACAGGGCGAGAGGGAAATACTTTGGCGGTTGCCCATACTCTTGCCAATCGCCGTCAGGTCCAATCAAACACGATGGAGAGATGTTCGCCGCGTTGGTGCAGGAGGTCATCGTAAGCGGCTTGTGCATCGGCTGGTTTGACGGTGCGGTAGAGTCCATCCACCTTGATCCGCCCCTGGGCGATCCAATGCAAGGCGGCGGTAAGATTGGCGTGAAGGCTGCCGCTGGAAAAATCGCGCGGATGCGCCGGCACTTCCCATTCCCAGCCACTGCGGAGAACCACATAGCGATGGAACACGGCATGGACAATCTCAAACGCCTGAAAATCCGCCCGCCGTTTCCACGGAACACCAACCAGGACGACTTCACCGCGCTTGCGCACGATCTTACAGGCGTCCAACATGGCCTGTTCATGGCCGGAGCAATCGATGGCCAGCGCCACGGTCTGTCCCCAGCCTGGATCATTCGGTGCGGCAGTTTCACGTACATCGGCAATGCCGCAGCGCTGGGCAATCTGCCGGCGCAACGGCGCCGGCTCGATGGCGGTTACCACATATCCGGCGGAATGGAACAATTGGGCGGCGAGATTTCCCACCGGACCCAGCCCAAACACGACGACACGATCGGGCGGCCGGGCGGTGGTGGTGGTCAGGGTGCTCCAACTCACCCCAACCAGCCGGGCAAAAAGCGCTGGTGCCGGTTCCAACCCTTCGGGCAGGAAATGCACATCCTGGCTAGACCACCGCTGGCGCGCGGCATGGGATCCCATGGCATAGACGCGCTGGCCGGGTTGAAGATTCGTAACCTCACTGCCAACGGCATCAATTTCCGCCACCGCCGCGTAACCCCAGACCATCGGTTTGTCATGCGGGACATCAAAACCGCCATTAATTTCCGTGCCGGGGCTAATCAAGCTGGCAAGGGTACGTGCCATTACTTCATTTGGCTTGGGCGGTGCGGTGTTTTCGGGGTGATCGATTAACTCCGCACGACGCAAACCGGTAAACGCAACCGCCTTCATGAATGTACTCCTTGTCCGGCCATAACGCTTTGCACGTAACGTGCCGCCGCGGTGTATTCTTCGGGGCTGGGTAAATGTTCCAAGGCCAGCGTGGTATCGGCGGGCAGCTTGTTTAGCTCGCGGATGTAGGTGGCATAATCGAGCACGCCCTGGCCGGGGCGGCATTCGTCCAGGTGCAACGTCAGATGCTGGGTGAATTTGATGTCTTTGGCGTGGCAGGAAACGATGTGCGGGCCAAGCTTGGCAAAGCATTCGCGCAGAAAATTGCCGGTGTGGTAAGCCCGCGATGGGCAATTGATCATGTTCACCGGATCGAGGTGAACGGCAAACTGTTGGCGATCGATGGCGCGGAGCAGGGCCAGATAGCTGTCGGGTGAATCGGGGAAAATCCACGGCATGGTTTCTAACGTGTAAAAAGTGCGCGTGGGTTTGACGGCGTCGATAATCCGCCGCACGCTGGTAACGATCATGTCGAAAGTATCGGTGTCGAGATTTTTGGGGTCCGGCCCATCCCAGCGTTGGCCGCGGCTGCCGGCGATGTTGACGCAACAGTGCGCCCCGATGCGGTCGGCGAAGGCCAGGGCGGCAATACATTTATCGATGGCGGCCGAAGCTCTGGCGGGGTCGGCATCGAGCGGATTGCTCCAAGCACCGACTTCGGCGATGGGCATTCGGGCGCGTTGGGCGGCGGCAAGGTAATCGCCCAGCCGCGGATCGATTTCGCCAAATGGCGGCCCCATGATGGCGGTGTACCCCATTTGTTGATGGGCGGCGATCCACTGGGCGGGATCGGCGGCGGCGTTGACGGGTCCGGTTAAGCGCATGAGTTAGCTCCTTGACGCACCACGATAGCCAAGCCAACGGAGGAATCAATGGCGTTTAGGACAAGGGCCATGACCCGCCGAAGTTGCTTTATCGTGCCGTTTGCCCACAATCGGGAAAATCGGCGTGGGACGGTGGATTTGGGCTGGCCAATGGATGTTCGCACGCTATAGCATCACTGGCCGCAATGCCTTTGCGGTTGGTACATGGAAACCTGGTAATGAGTGATTCTTCGGCAATGCGTGATCCGTTGTTGTGGCCAGCAATAAAGCGGGCCACCACGCTGGATGGCGATTTACAACAATATCCACCGGTGGGCTGGTCGCAAGCGGGGGCGAATCTGGTGAACAGCCTGGCGGTTTCGCCCGGGGATGTGCATTCGCCCGATGAAGTGTTTGACCGTGTGCGCTGGGGCGGGCAGGTGATTTTCGCCACGGCGGATGGCAATCAGGCCAGACGGCTGAGCCAGCAATACGCCAACGCGGGGTTTGATATCACCCAGGACGTGACCAAAGTGGTGGTGGGTCCGCTGGGGTTGACGATCCCATTTTTTTCGCGGTCAATCTATTTCTTCGTGGCCCGCAAGGTACATCTGATTCAACCTGGGCAGGTAACCGATCGTTTTACCTATCACGTCTATTTGCAGAAGGAGCCAGCGCACGGCCAGTACGTGGTCGTGAAAGAAGTTCCATCGCTGGAGCAACTGGCGACCCGGTTGCGCAGCAAGTGGCCGGATTTGCCGGTCAACTTGATCGAGAAGCGGGCGCGAAAATTCGCCGATAAAATCTTCCCCACCTTCCTCACCCGCGAGGCGGCGATTCTCAAAATCGTCAATCGCGATTTGCCGGAAGAATACCGCGGCCGGGTGCCCAGCGTTTTATCCATGGAGCAGGACGAACGCGGCTATGTGCGCAAGCTGAGCATGAACTGGCTGCGGATCGGTGGGGAGCCGCTGACGCAGGTGGAATTTGCCCGGCAAAGCGCCGACCTGCTGCGCGTGCTGCACGATGACGTTGGCGTGATGCACCTGGATTTGCGGCTGGATAATATTGTGATTACCCCGCGCGGGGTTTGTTTTGTGGATTTCGGTTCGGCGGTGCGCGTGGATGAAAACCTGCGCGAAAACCCGCTGCTGTCCAACCTGTTTGAAGAACTGATGCGCACCAGCGAAATTCAGCGGATGCTGTTCAGCATGACCCGCACCGGCCAGGTGACCAGCGAGGCGATTAGCCGCGGCTTGCACAAGGTGGACAAGGCGGTGGATTATTTTTACCTGGCGGTGCAGATCGCCGCGCCGCACACCAATCCGGAATTGCGGGAACTGATTCTCTACGACAAAAAGAGCCGCGCGGCGCAGCAACTCCAGACCTTGACCGATCAAATTTTGCGGCCCAAGGATCCGGCGCGTCCGGTTTTCTGTTCGGCGGCGGATATTCTGCACGGCATCGAGGAAATCCAAAACGGCGCCGCCAGCAAACGCGCCACGGCGTGAAAGCGTTGCGGCCTAACGCCGCATCACGCCTGTCGAACCTTCCAAATCGGTTTTTGCAACTAACCTTATCAGGTAGGCGCTGTCTAATCTGGTGTGAAGACCAGCGGGCGGGTCGGGTCGGATGGTAACCCAAGGCCATCACTCGATTCCGTCCGACCTTAAGTTGGTTTGGGACCAACGGGAAGGAGAGTCACCATGACTCGGAAGATCATTCAAGCCTCGCGTCATTCACGCTATCAAACCCATAATTATATTGAGAGCCTCGATCAATGAGCGTTCTTCTCTGCGGCCACGATGGCCAGAAAGTATCAGGGCGCGGCGGGTGAGGGCCGAGTCGCAGCCGGCTCGGTGGTGGCGGCGGATTTGTTAATAGCCGCCGCCACCAATTCTGCAATCAACTTGGCACCGTCCTGGTTGGGATGGACGCCATCCTTGAACCATGCCTTCTTATCCTGCAAGGGCGTGTGCAGATCGATCGTCGGCACGCTGGCGGTCGTAGCTGCCTCCTGAATGGCGGGGATTACGTTGTTGGCCATAATCGTTTCGTTGATGCCCCAGCGATCATTGTTGGCCGGCGGCGGCAGGCAAAGCCAAACCTTGGGGTGCGTGCTTACGCCCTGGAAGTCTTTGACGATGCCCTCATAGTCGCCGACAAATTCCTTGCCGTGCTTGTCCCAGGTGGCCTGACGGGCGTCGTTGGTGCCCAGCAGGATGACCACCACGTCCGGGTTGGATTTCATGGCGCGATGGTAATCCATGGGATCCTGCTTGCGCAGCAAGGTGCGCCCGCCGGCGGCGAAGGTCTTCACTTCCCAGCGCGCACCAAGCATTGTCTGCAATTGCGCCGGGTAGCCCTGCGTGGCCTTATCTTGCGTGCCTTCGCCCATGGTGATGCTGTCGCCGACACACGCCACGCGCACCGGATGATCGTAGGCGGCGGGGTCTACGGCCTGACTCTTATCGGCATCGGCGGCCAGCGCGGCGGAGATGGCCAGGCATGACAGCCCGATCGCCAAGCGAATACTGAACGTTGAGATAAATTGGTTTCGCATAGAGTTCGTTTCCTTCAATTCATACCAGTGGCAACATCGCTTGCACCACTTTGGTTTCCACTTCCGCCAGCGGTCCCGGCAATTTCAAGCCGGCCGCGCGGGCGTGGCCGCCGCCGCCAAATTGCTCGGCAAAACGCGCCACATCCACCCGCGTCTTGCTGCGCAAACTCACGCGGATGGGCGAATGATCCGGCGGTTCCACAAACATCAAAGATACTTCCACCGTCTTAATCTGCAACGGAATATTGATCAGGTTTTCGGTGTCCGGCACGTGCGCGCCGGTCTGGGCAAAATCATCGCGCGTCAGGCGCATCACCGCCAGCTTGCCGTCTTGCAATAACTCCAGGGATTGCTGGGCGCGGGTTTGCAGCAGCACGCGATGATGCCGCTCGTTTTGATAAAGCTGGCGGTAGATGCCCTGGGTGTCGGCACCGGCTTCGATCAAATCGGCGGCCAGGCGCAGCGTGTGCGGCCGGGTGTTGCTGAACTGGAACCATCCGGTATCGGTGGCGATGGCGACAAACAACGCCCCGGCAATCGCGGGCGTCAGCGGGATATTATCGCGGCGCAGCAATTCGGCGGCGATTTCGCCCGCCGCCGCCGCTTGCGTATCCACCAGTTTATGCGTGGCCCAGGATTCCTGGGTCAGATGATGATCCACCACCAGCATGGGTTTCTTAAAGCCCTCCACATACCGTTGCAATCCCGGAAGCTGCGACCACGTGCCGGTATCCATCACCAGCAGGGCGTCGTAGGGCTGGAGCGAAAAATCCGCCGGCCAGCCGGCTTCCACATCGATGTGCGGAATCTGATTGTCAGCAAAGAGAAACGCGTACTTCGTGGGCAGATGGCTCAATAACAGCACATCGCAGTCCACCTTGCGTTGCCGCAAGCCCATGACGGTCGCGCACACCGTGCCCAAGGCGTCGCCATCGGGGCGCACGTGCGTGGTGATCAGCACCCGCCGGCAAGCCAGCAGGACATCAAGAATTTCCTGGTAAACATCGGTAGGTCTGGCAACGGATGACATGGGCGATTTGTTTTCCAATCAGGTAGCGGCGGGTTGGTGCAAAATGGGGGTGAACTGCTGATTCCAAAAATCCAGCGCCGCCTGGCGGCGCTGCGCCACCCAGAGATCAAAATTCTGGTCGGCCAGGTCGGCCGGCCGCGGATTCAGCACGATGGTGGCGTCAATCACCCGGCCGGCGCGGGCCACTTTCATGCGTACCGGGTCGCCGGCGTGCATGGTGGCGATCTTGCTGACGAATGAGTTACGATCGCGCACATCGATTTCGGGATGATCCACCAGTTCCAGGATGATGTCGCCCGGCTGAAGAGCCTTGTAAGCCGCGAAACCGGGAATGCGATCCTCGACGATTACACCCAGATCGCTGCCGGGTACGCCGACGTGCAGACTGGACCAATGCAGCCCCAAAAAACCCTGCACGGGCGGCGACGGCATTTCATCACTCTGCAAAAAGAGCTGTATCACCACATCCTGCAACGCCGCCAGTTGCTCGGGGGCTAAATTGGCCTGCCGCGACACCACATCGCGCAGCAGCGGCAGATCGGCATGATGCAACTGCATCAGCGCATCGTGCGCTCCCTGGCGAATCTGCGGATCAGGATCGTTCAGCTTGGCCAGCGATTTTTCGATGGCTTCCAGTTGCGCGTGATTGGCAACGCGATCCACGCTGGGCAGCGTGGTCGGCGCGTTATCTTGTGGATCGCCCCACAGCGGCGAACTAATCGCCGCCATCGCCAGCATCGAAATCCAAAAATGTCTTCGCAACATCACCCTTCCGCCAATTCGACCAGGCGATTGTAGGACTTCTGCACCCAGGCCGTCTTGCGCTGCACCATTTGCAGGAACGGCATGCCGTCCAGCTTGCCGAACGAACCGGTCGCCGCGATGGGGAACACCGCCTCGGCGATCAGGGCTTCGATCATCAAATACGGCAAGGCGCGAATTTCCGCCTGCGAAAGCAGCATCACCCCATCATAGCCGCGCAAAAAGCGCTTGAAGCGCGATTCATCGACATATTCCGGCCATTTGGAAACATCGGTGTCGCCGCCGATGATCGAAAACTGCAACGCCCCGTTGGCGATGTCGATGATCCGCGGCAACAGCCGGGCCGAATCGTAATCGATCACCGCCACCACGCGGTTGTCGCGGAAGAGCATGTTACCCGGATGCCAGTCGGCATGAACGATCTGCTTGGGCCAGCTTTCCATCCCCGCCTTGTCCACCTCTTCGCGTGCCTGCCGATAGCTGTTGAGCAAAAACGTCACCAGCGCCTGCAACTCGGCGTTTTCCTTGTTCGGCCCCACCGGCGCGGCGGCGGCGATCATCAGCAAACCCTTTTCCACCGACAGCGCATTATGATAACTGCCGCCCGGCGGCTGCCATTCGCTTTTGAAATCTTCCAGCAGCTTATGAAACAGCGCCAGTACCCGCCCGCTGTCGAAAGTCGCCTCCAGGGTTTGCGGATAACCCTGGCCGGGGATGTATTCAAACAACTCGTACACCGAGTTGTGCCACTGGAGCATCGAGTTGTTTTCTTTTTTGGTGCCGATCAAATGCGGCAGCGGAAACTGCTTGGCCGCCAGATAAAGCTGAAGCTGGTGGGTAAAAGCAACCTTAAACGGATCGTCTTTGCCATGTGCCCGGCGTTTGAGCAGAAACTTCCCCTGTTCGCTGACGACCAGCAGTTTGGGCGCTTTGCGCGACCCACGCGGATATTCCACGATGGAATCGATAATGCCGATTTCAAAGTGCGACAGCACGATGGCGAGTTCTTCCGCCGAAAGCTGTTCGCGTTGTCCGGCGGCGCGGCTTTGCCCGGAACCGCCGCTGGCAGACTGATTGACCGATCGCTCGGATTGCATGGTCGGCTAAGTGTAAAGCCAAGCGGGTGGGAATGCCAAATCAAATGTAGCGCTTTCCCCGCCCCTGATTTCTGATTTTGGCTTATACGCCGGGGATTTGCCCGGATTCATGCGATCAACTTCGGTTCTTCCAGCGGCACCGGGCAGATGTCTTTGCGTTTGCAGCGCCGGCATTGCCGGCCTTCCCACAAGGCGTTAAATTGTTCCAGGATGCGGTCGATTAGCTCCGTGGAATCGGTCCAGAGGCCCCATTCAAAATTGCGGCGGCCGTCGGCTTTGGCGCCCATGCCGGCGCCGGTGAGATTGGCACTGCCCAGATACATCGCCCGGCAATCGACGATCACTGTTTTGGCGTGCAGCCGCGGACAGCGGCGGATCACCAGGTTGCCCGGCAGCGCGGCCTTCAGTTCGCGCAAGGCCGGCGCGCTGGGAACACCGGCGTGAAGCAGGCGGATTTCCACGCCGCGCTTGGCCAGTTGCCGCAACACCTGCACGATGCTTTCGCCGCGGCGGTTGCCGCGCGGCACGATCATCGCCTTAAAATCGGCGGTGGCGATCGCCAGGCTGGTCTTGGCGCGGAGAATGCCCTGGACCACCACGCGCTGAAGATGTTGGCCGTCCAAAACGAGTTCCATCCTATCTACCTGACGTACTTTCTTTGACAGATTATCGGCAAACCCTACCATCGTGGCGTAATGCGTCAACGCCGATTTTTCATGCTGCTTTGGCTGGTGGCCCTTTTGGCGCTGGGGATGGCCGTTGGTTTGGGGCTGCGGCATCGTCGTCCCGACAGCCGGCCTGTCACCCAGCCGACGGCAGTATACGTGGAACCGCGTGTGGCCAGCAGCGTGCCGGCGGCAACCGATTTGCTGCTGGGCATTGGCGCCGGAAATCATTTGGTTGGTGTCAGCTATTACGATGATGACCGTCTTGCCGGCGGGCGGCCCAAAATCGGCGATTATCAATCAATCGACTGGGAAAAATTAATCGCCGGCCGCGCCCAAGTGCTGGTCACGCAATACAGCCCGGGCCGAATTCCTTCGGGGTTGGAAGACCGCTGCCGGCAGCTTGGCATCGAAATCGTCAACATTCGGCTGAATAGTCTGGACGATGTTTTTGTCGCGATGAAGCAACTTGGCGCTGCGGTGCATACCCCGGAGGCGGCAGCGGTGAAAATCGCCGACATTCAAACCCGCCTGGAGGCCATCCGCCAGGGCGTGGTCAATCTTCCGAAAATCAAAACCGTGTTGGTCACCGGTGAAGATGGCCGCGGGCTTGCCGGCGCGGGGACTTATCTGGATGAACTGCTGACCATCGCCGGCGGGGAAAATGCCGCCGCACCGCTGGGCCAGCCGTATCCCACCGTGGATCGCGAACAATTGATGGCCCTGGCACCGGAGGTGGTAATTCAATTGATTCCCGACGGGGATCAGACCCCACAAGTGCTGGAGCAGGCCAAACAAGTGTGGGCGGCCATGCCCAACTTGCCGGCGGTGAAAGCGCGTCGCGTGTACACGATTACCGATTGGTACGCCACGCAGCCGGGCAGCCACGTGGCCGAGCTGGCGGAAAAATTCGCCGCGGCGCTGCATCCGACGGAGGCCACGCCATGACCCGCTGGAGTTTGCCACGTTTATTCACCATGGTTGGCCTGTGCGTCATTGCCTGGCTGGCGGCGGCGGCATTGTGCGTGATGGTCAGCAGCACGTCCACGCGATTGAATTGGCCGGCGGATACAGAGATCTTTCGGGTGCGGCTGGACCGCGTGCTGATTTCCTCCCTGGTGGGCGCGGCGTTGGCGGCGGCGGGGGTGGCCTATCAAGCAGTGCTGCGCAATCCGCTGGCTGATCCGTATCTGCTGGGCGCCAGCAGCGGGGCGTCGTTGTTTGCCTACGTGTGGCAATTGCCGGCGCTGGCCGGGGCGGCGGCCAGCATGACCGTGCTCTCCTCCTTCAGCCAGCAGTCGTTTGCCTTCCTCGGCGCGATTCTGGCCGTGGGGATCGTGCTGGGGGTGGCGGGTCGGCGGGGCACGCTGGAACCCATCACCCTGCTGCTGGTGGGTGTGATCATCAATTCCATCAACGGCAGCATCTTTCTCACCGTCAGCGAATTCCGCAAAGACAATCGCATGGCCCTTTTTCTGATTGGCGGCATCCAGGAGAATGTCACAACGGCGCAATTATTGTCGGCGGCGATTTTGGCCGGCTTGGCCTTTGTGGTGCTGCTGTACGCCAGCGGGTGGTTGAATGTGGCCCCGCTGGACGAATCCGAAGCGCAAGCGTTGGGTGTGCGGATTCATCGCCTGCGCTGGCTGGCGATGGGCATGGCCTCGCTCATTACCGCCGCGGCGGTGGCCATCAGCGGGCCGATCGGCTTCGTCGGTCTGATCTGCCCGCACCTGGGCCGGCTGCTGGCCGGGACCGATCATCGCCGGTTGCTGCCGATGGCCACGGCGCTGGGCGCGGTGCTGTTGCTGGTGGCCGATTCGGCGACGCGATTTCTATCGAATCCAACGCTGCTGGGGACGCAGTTGCAAGTGGGGATTGTCACCAGTTTTCTCGGCGGGCCGTTCTTTTTGTTGCTGCTGATCTATCGCCGGCGCGCGAAGTGATCGCAAATTTGAAATCTGAAATTTGAAATCGCAAATGTCCGATTCTCCGTTCAAAGCCAATCCAACTCGATCTGTCGGCTCTGGAACTCCGAGGCATTGTGCGTGCGTTTATGCGTTTTGCGCTTACACAGTGGTCGGATACCCAGCCGCGCGTGTGCCTGATTCAACCGAAACCGCACCGACCGCAGCGAGATGCCCAGCCATTGGGCGATTTCCGCGTGGCTGGCCTGACGCAGGTAACGCAGTTCCAAGACTGTCCGCTGGCTGGGCGTCAAATGGGGCAACGGGTTTGGCGGGAAAGCAACCATGGCCAACTCCTGAAAAGAAAGATTATTTCGGGAAACGCACCGGCACACACACGCTGCCGATACGCTGGCGATCATTCCGCAACCGGGCGAGTTCCTCGGCCAGCTCCGGGTCAAGATCTTCCTGCATGTCTTGGCAATCGGAACTCAGCAGCGATTGCCGCGCCGACCGCGGATGGCGGCGGTTGGGGAATTGCCCGCGGCACAGGGCGCAAGCACATTGGAAATCCGGGCGATACACGATGCCGCGATAAAGACAATCTTCCAACCAGGCGGCCGAGCAGACGGTTTGCGCCACTTCGGTGCGCAGCAGGTTGGCGGCCATGCTTTGGGCGGCATTACGCGGTTCGGCGCTTTGGCGGGCGAGCTTGGCCCAGCGCGCCTGGCGGGTGCGGAGGTTATGGGAGTGGTTCATAGGCGGTCCTTTCGTTCCAAACATATACCTAACTCACGTTCTGTATCTTATACCAATCTTTGGAATATGCAAGGGAAAAATTCTCTGGCTTGGAAAGACCGATTTTTCTTCGTTTATCCGGCCCGTACACGGGCCGCGTACGCGTCCGGCAGGGACGCGGGTTTGCCGCATTTCACAGCATCCGCCCCAGCCGATCCTCCAGCCCCGCCGCTTCATCTTCCGTCAGCCCGGCCATGCGGTAGAAAAGCGTATCGATCAGCTTTTGGTAGGGTTGGGCCTTGGGATCGAGCGCGATACGGGCGGTCAGCACGGCGGCACCGGCAAGTCCATTGACAGCGGCGAGGAAACCGAGGCACGCGTACTGTTTGCACAGGCGCATCGACAAGGCGGATTGACCTTTCAATATCAGGGCCGCGTTGTTGCCGTAGGCTCTGGTGAGGGGCCGTTGAACAGTTCTTCAAACTTGGGCAGGTTATAAACCTGATCACGCTGGACGATACTGCCGAAAATGTCCTCGATTACTACAGCGGCTTCTTTGTTTGTACCAACGAAATAAAGCGAGTGGTTACTGTCGGAATTGTAGTAGATCAAGCACCATCGGGGAACGGAATCCTCCGGCCACGAATTAAACTCGTTGCAATAATTGTGTTGGAGTAGGGTGCCGTCCTCGTAGACGCATTCAATGCCTTCGTCAATGCCGTCATAGAAACCGGCTAAATACTTAGCTTCGCGCAGGGTGCGTAGCAACGGTGTCGCGGTGATATGGATTAGGCCGTTTGGCGATGGCCGAAAGGTGAATTGCCGTTTGCCGATCTCTTCCGGGGCCGTTTTCGGCACATCATGCCACGCGACTTTTATCAGCCCACGATAGCCATTGGGGACGATGATGGTGATATGCGGCTGTGGGTTGCGAAAAAGCTTGAAATCGACGTTTGCGCTTACCTTTGGAAGATTCTCGATTTCATATGGAATGTAGCCATCCGCGGAAACATCCCACTGCGGGCCTCCGCTATGATGCTCAGCAACACTCAGCATTGCCACGCCATTCTTAGAGTTATAACCGAAAGTCGTGGATGACTGGATTTTGAATAAAAGTGGCGTACCTTCGGTGGATCGTAAACAACGGTTCACCAGCGTCCCACACGGGACAGAAAGGATACGCCTTATGAACAGTAAC
>Ga0316217_10000589_pt1 | contig 50954 bp, 31 predicted proteins | sample 1anoAmetaG_FD_203633 | JGI IMG/M metagenome (GOLD analysis project Ga0316217, IMG submission 203633) | Freshwater microbial communities from Trout Bog Lake, Wisconsin, USA - 1anoA | ecosystem: Environmental > Aquatic > Freshwater > Lake > Hypolimnion/Profundal zone | place: USA: Wisconsin...
CGAACTTCCGATCGGCCGGGGCGCGCAGTTAGGGCAAACGGAGCACGCCTGCGTGCGCAGTGGTCCGGCGAAGCCGGATGCCCGTGCGCAGCCCCGGCCGCGGGGTGAGCGAAGCGAACCCAAGTTCGAATCTTCTCACCCCGACCAGAATCAGCAAAGGGGAACACCAAGTCTGGTGTTCCCCTTTCGCAGGGTCGGAGGGAAGATTCGAACTTCCGATCGGCCGGGGCGCGCAGTTAGGGCAAACGGAGCACGCCTGCGTGCGCAGTGGTCCGGCGAAGCCGGATGCCCGTGCGCAGCCCCGGCCGCGGGGTGAGCGAAGCGAACCGAAGTTCGAATCTTCTCGCCCCGACCAGAATCAGCAAAGGGGAACACCAAGTCTGGTGTTCCCCTTTCGCAGGGTCGGAGAGAAGATTCGAACTTCCGATCGGCCGGGGCGCGCAGTTAGGGCAAACGGAGCACGCCTGCGTGCGCAGTGGTCCGGTTCCGGGGTTCACCCCCCTTGAGATCCCGATGAGAATGGCCGATTCTATACAAGCAGGAACCCCCATGACCCCTCCTTCCGAAGCCGCCCTTGCCTATTCCAACGTCCCGAACGTTGGGGGTGAGTTTCATGCCGCGCTTCAGAAATTCTTTGAGGCTCCGGCGACCGAGGCCCAGCAAAAGAAGTTGGAGCATCTGCGTCTGGTGGAAAAGACGGCCGGGATGCTCGATGACATGGAAACCTCCGTTGACGACCTGATTGCCTCTCGGCATGAGGCGGCCCAGCACGGATGGTGAAGTCCCTTGTTCTCGATGCCAGCGCTATGGTTGCTTTCTTTAAGAGCAGGGAGCGCGGCCACGAACGGGTGAAAAATATCATCAAGGACCCTGACACCTCGAAGGAAGCCCATGCACTAAACATGATGGAGTTGTACACCATCATTTATTCCGGTATGGGTCGGGCCAGGGCCGTCGAGTGTCTGCACGTCATTGAAGCACTGGGGATCACGGTTGCCGAAGACATGGACCCGGAGTTTTGGCAGGACATGGCCTATTTGAAGACCCAGTTCCCTGGGGCTGTGAGCATGGGCGATGCAGCGCCCATGGCGCTTTCCCGCAAGCGGAAAGTTACTCTCCTTGGGTCGGATTCGGCCGCGTTCGTAGGCCCTGCGAAAGCGAGCATGCTTCAGCTCAAATCATTCCGGTAACGATAGGCGCACAGTCGAGCGCTACGCCTTGGCGACCCCGAGCTTGAGCATCCGCGACCGCAGGGTGGTGGCCTTCATGTCGAGCACCTCCGCGGCGCCCAGGGGTCCGGAGACCTTCCAGCCGGTGGCCTCCAGCGTCTGGATGATGTGCTGGCGTTCCATCTCCTCCATGGTCCGGGAGGCGCGGGCCCCGGGGCGGGGGGCGGGGGCGTCCATGAGCTGGTCGGGCAGGCGCAGCTGCTTGTCGTCGGACACCAGCACCGCCTGCTCGATGACGTTCTGGAGTTCCCGGACGTTGCCCGGCCATGCGTGGGCCTGGAGCGCCTGGATGACGGAGAGGGAGATGCCGAGCTCCGGCTTGCCCAGGCGCTGGCAGAAGCGGCTGGCGAAGGCCTGGGCCAGCATCGGGATGTCCGCCTTGCGCTGGGCGAGGGGGGGCACGGTGATGAGGAAGACGTTCAGGCGGTACCACAGGTCCTCCCGGAACCGGCCCGCCGTCACCTCCTCGGCCAGCGGGCGGTTGGTGGCGGCGATGACCCGCACGTCCACCTTGAGGGTCTGCTCCCCGCCCACCCGCTGGAATTCGCCATCCTGGAGCACCCGGAGCAGCTTGGCCTGGATCTCCGCGCTGAGCTCGCCCACCTCGTCGAGGAAGAGGGTCGCGCCGTCGGCCACCTCGAAGCGGCCCTTGCGCCGGGCCTGGGCCCCCGTGAAGGCCCCCTTCTCGTGGCCGAAGAGCTCGCTCTCCGCCAGGCTCAGGGGCAGGGCGGCGCAGTTGACCTTGACCAGGGGGCGGTTCTTGCGCGGTCCCTGGCGGTGGATGGCCTCGGCCACCAGCTCCTTGCCGGTGCCCGTGGCGCCCTGCACCAGCACCGTGGTGTCGGAGGGGGCCACCTGCTGGATGCGGAAATGGAGGTACTTCATCGCGTCGGACTGCCCCAGGATCTCGCTGGAGCCCTGCACGTCCTGGATCTTCTCCCGGTAGTAGGTGTTCTCCGCCTCCAGCTGGTCCTTCAGGGAACGGATCTGGTCGTAGGCGGTCTCCAGTTCCAGCTCGCTCTCCTTGCGGGCGGTGATGTCCCGGATGCTGCCCCGGCTCCCCCCGAAGCGGTGTCCGGGCAGCCACACCGGATTGTTGAACTGCTCCACCCAGCGCAGGTCGCCCATGCGGGTGCGGATGCGGTAGATGAGACCCCCCTGGTCCTTGCCACCCAGGGAGTCGGCCAGGTACTGGTTCCAGGCGGTCCGGTCCGCCTCCAGGACGATGCTCGCCTTCAGGCCGGGATCGGCCGCGAAGTCCTCGGGCCCGAAACCCGCGACCTGCATGCAGGCCGGCGAGACGTATTCCAGGGCTCCGTCCGGGCGCATCCAGAATTCCCAGTCGTGGGCGAAATCGGCCACCGTGCGGTACCGCTCCCGGGCTTCCTGGAGCGCTGTCTCCACCACCTTCCGGCGCCGGACCTGGGCATAGAGGGCGACCACCAGGAGGGCCTCCCCCACCATCAGGGCCAGGGCCAGGGCGATTTCCTTCCACAGGAGTCTCCAGGGGGAGGGGACGGCGAAGGCGATGCGGCTGCCGGGGGGCAGGGCCCGGTCCTTGATGTGCCAGCGGGCCAGCTCGCGGGCATCGAAGCTGGGGGCGTCTCCCGTGTCCCACACATAGGGCAGGCTAGAAGGGGCCTGGCCGTTGAGCACCCGAAGCGCCACGTCAGCCGCGATGGTACCTGAATCTTTCATGCTTAAGAGGACCCCCCCGAGGATCCCGTCACCGAGGTCCTCGTGGGAGATGCCGAACAAAGGGCGGCGGCTGGCCTTGGCAATGCGGATGAGGGGCTCGTTGGTCAGGAATTCCCGGCCGTTGGCGTCCTGGACGAGGCTCACCCAGACCTGGAGGGTGTCGTCGGGCAGGGTGCGGGCCCGGGCCTCCAGCTGCTCCAGGGTGTCATCGTTGAGGAACTCCAGGGCGACCTTCTCGTTGAACTTCTTGAAGATGTCCCTCCCGATTCGGGACTGGTCCCGCTCAAAGGGACTGGCGCCCAGGATGAACTGGATCCGGCGGGTGCGGGGATACATGGCCAGGATGAGGTCCAGGGTCTTGGGCGTGTTCAGGGCGGGCATGACCCCCGTGACCTCCGGCCGGACCAGCCGGGCCTTGTCCAGGAAGGAGCGGGCCGTGTAGGTGCCGACGAGGGGCACCTTGTCCATGAAGTGGTTGGTGACCGCGAAGGCCAGGGCAGGGGGGCCGACCGCCAGCAGCAGGTCGACGCTCCGGTCGCGGTACTTCTTGTTGTAGAGGGCCAGCAGGCTGGCTTCGTACTCGGGCCCGGAGAACCGGTCCAGAGCCGTGGATTCGTTGAAGATGTCCACCGGGATGGGCGAGCCCTGGCGCAGCGTGGCGATGAGGCTCTGGGAAAGTTCCATATGACCGGGCATGTCCGGAGCGCTGGAGTAGAGCACCACTACGGTCCGGTGAGGGACAGCCGGGTTCGGGCTCGCGGCCAGGGGGGCCGCCCAGGCCAGAACGAGGAGGAAGGCCGCGGCCAAAACCCCATCAAGGTCCCCAAGGGACGTGCGTTCGCCCTGCTCCTTCATTCCGTCCGCCTGTCTTTTCGTTCCTCCCATCCTAGCAAACACGGCTCATGTTGAAAGGTTCAAACAAAGGGGTGAATTGACGAAATATCGTAATTTGCGAAATCTCGTCACCGGTTCGCAGCTGTGAATCCATAACCGGATAAAACACTCTTTTTTTAAATATTGATTTTATACCTATTTGAATAATATTGAAGAAATAAATAATATTTGGCTTCGAAATTGCGAAAGGCAGGGTGACCCACTTCGGAAAGAAAAGAAGCCCATGGCCCCTGTCTCCACTCAGAAGGAATGCGCGCTCGTCGCGTTCCTGATCCCGCTGCCCGGCAAGGGGGAGGAACTCCAGCAGGTCCTCCAGGGGCTCGCCCGCAACATCCTGCAGGAAGCCGGCTGCCTACGGGCCAACGTGACCCGCGCGCCGGGGGAGGAGGACGCCCTGACCCTCTTCACCCTCTGGGTGGGTCCCCTCGCCCTCGCCCGCTTCCAGGTCTCGGATTCCTTCCGGATCCTCATGGGCGCCTCCTCCGTGCTGAGCGCTCCCGCCCAGATCCGTTTCCTCGCCGGCAACACCACGGACGGATCCGAGGTCCAGGCGGGCCCCGGCAACCCCGCGGGCCCGAAGGTCCTGGAAGGCTTTCCCCTTTGACCCTCTACCTCCTGTCCTGCCGGCCACGCGCCGGCGCGATCGCTGCCATGGCCTCCCCTTGTTTAAGGAGTAATTAATGAACAAAGTCTTCCGCCGTTTGGGGTACATCCTTGGGGTCCTGGGTCTGGCAGGGGCTTCCGCCGCGGCCCAGGACCGGGGTTTCGACGCCGCCTTCAAGCTCCGCACCGGGTACGGGTTGTCCACCAACGACGATCGCCTGGAGCGCCGGACCTTGGGCTTCGGCTTCGAGCTGGGCTATCAGACCACCTACGGCCGGTGGGGGGCGGAGCTGGGCTACCAGTACAAGCCCGGCAACCAATTCCTCAACGATCCTTCGGCCATGGCCACCGCCCACAACGTGATGGTGGACCCCACCCAGTCGGTGGACAGCCGGAAGAACCAGCTGGGCGGCATCGCCGGCCGCTTCTCCTTCGAGCGGCGCCTGGGCGCCTCGGATTTCCACTGGCGCCTGGGCTTCCAGGTGGGCGGGGCCAAGTTCCGCCAGGAGTACATCGGCGACGTGAGCAACGGCTCCACCTATGAAGACACCTACAACGGCATCGCCACGAAGACCGTCGCGTCCTTCAGCCCCATGGCGGGCCTGCGCTGGGACCTCGACGCCGAGGAGGGCCTGGAGCTCAACGTCATCTCCCTGGGGTACACCTCCGCCAACTACGTCCACGTGGCCGGCAGCGAGCTCGACCTCAACGGCGGCCACGCCGGCCTGGACTACATCCAGACCCGCGCCCGGACGCTGCCCCATGTCGAACTCACCTACGTCCTCCGTTTCTGACGCCCTTAGAAACCCACTGGAGCCATGAACATGCAACAGTTGCGAGCCATGATGCGTTTCTCCTCCCTGGGCCTGGCCATCGTGTCCGGGGCGGCCCTGATGGCCCAGGCCACCACCGGCGGCCTTTCCGGCTCGGTGCGCACTTCCCAGGGGAACCCCCTGCCGGGGGTGAAGGTCATCCTCACCTCACCCGCCCTCTTCTCCCCCCGGGTCATGTACACCGACACCAAGGGCGAGTGGCGGGCCCTGCTGCTCCCCGTGGGGGGCTACCGGATCCAGGCCGTGAAGGACGGCTTTGTGGGCTCCAGCGCCCATGACGTCCGGGTGGGCATCGGCACCGCCCTGCGCCAGGACTTCACCCTCAAGGAGACGGTCCAGGCCGGCGCCACCGTGGAAGTGGTGGGCTCGACCGTGGAGCTGGACAAGGGGGACACCAAGTCCTCCACCAACTTCTCCGCCGAGATCCTGGACACCCTGGCGGCCCCGGACCGCGGCTTCTACGGCGCCGCCGACCTCACCGCGGGCGTGGCCACCTCGGGCAACGGGGGCCTCTCCGTGCGCGGCGGCAGCACCCAGGACACCCTCTACCGCCTCAACGGCACCGACATCAAGGACGACTACCAGGGGGCCCAGGTGGGCACCTGGATCATCGAGGACAACGTCGTGGACGTGCAGGTGGTGCTCTCGCCCCTGAACGCCCGCAACGGCCGGGCCCTGGGCGGCCAGGTCAACGTCGTCACCAAGACCGGCGGCAACGACTTCGAGGGCTCCTTCCGGGCCCACCTGGCCCGCCCCTCCTGGGGCTCCACCAACGACTACACCAAGAACACCCCTGGCCAGGTGGACGACAAGCTGGGCCGCACCTTCGACGTGGCCATCTCCGGCCCCATCATCAAGGACCGGCTCTGGTTCGCCCTCGGCACCATCCTGACCCCCTCCAGCACCACCGCCATGGAGATCGGGGCGGGCAACCCCCTGGCCCAGGGCCCCATGCGCACGGGCGATCCCGTCCTGGACGGCGTCGTGGCCAACCCCCCCGCGGGCTATGCCTTCGCCAGCTTCCTCACCGCCGCCAAGCCCTATGCCCAGACCTACAACTCCAACTACTTCGAAGCCAAGGTCACCGGCGCCGTGAGCACGAACAACACGGTCGAACTCAGCTACACCGGCTCGGGCGACACCATCGACAACCGGGATCCCGCCGGCGGCCTGGTCCGCCTCCAGGCCCTGGGCACCCAGAAGGACTCCCGCTCGGCCGTGGGCCTCAACTTCCGAAGCGTCCTCAGCGGCGAGGCCTTCCTGGACGCCCGCTTCAACCGCTTCCGCTCCAAGACCAGCTTCCCCACGGGTGACCCCAAATACGGCACCGACGCCGTGGACGTCTGGATGGACACCGTGGCGCCCAACCCCCACTCCTACCTGGATGTGGGCTACCCCTTCGCCCAGGGCATCTCCACCGGCGCCGACCGGCGCAACAGCACCAGCGGCAACATCAACCTGAGCCTTTTCAAGGATCTGCCCGGGGGGCGGCACGAGCTCGACCTGGGCGTGGAGTACTACCAGGCCGACCGGGCCACCCTGAGCCAGGCAGGGGCGGACAACCGCTACTTCCGCACGGGTTCCGCCTACTACAACACCGCCACCGATTCCTGGCTCTTCCCGGCCATCATCTGGCCCTACTACGGCGGGCAGGGGCAGAGCTCCTCGGGCAACACGGGCCTGGCGCCCGTCATGTGGCAGTTCTACGGGCAGGACGGCACCACCCGCAACACCACCGCCTCCCTCTACGCCAACGATAGCGTGACCATCAACAAGCACCTCGTGGCCATGGCCGGCCTGCGCTACGACCGCATCAGCGTCACGGACACCACCGGCGCCCGCCTGGCCAAGGCGGCGGACTTCTCGCCCCGCCTGCAGCTGCGCTACGACGTCAACGGCGACAGCCACCACGTCCTCACGGTCACCGCGGCCCGCTTCCAGGGGGACTTCACCTCCGGCTTCACCGCCGCCTTCATCACCCAGGCCAACAGCAAGGAAGTGAGCTACGGCTTCTCGGGCCTCGCCAACCAGCCCGATCCCTATTCGGGCAACCCCGCCGCCGTCCAGTGGCTCACCTACGCCCAGCTCACGAACCCCGCCAACTACACCGCCACCAATACCTACCTGAGCAACTACAACCTGGGGCCCAGCACGGCCTATGCATTCTCTGACAGTTCCAAGAGCTACCTCCTGGATCCCAACCTGCATTCGCCCTACATGGACGAGGCCACCCTCACCTACCGGCGCAGCTACGATGGCGGCAACTTCATGCGGTTCACCTACGTGAACCGCGTCTGGAAGGACAACTGGGCCTTCTCCACGGACTACACCCCCAGCCAGATGGCGACCATCTCCGATCCCAGCGGCTCGGGCCTTCCGGACAAGCTGGCCTCCACCGTGCACGTCTTCAACTCCAACGCCCTCACCCGCAGCTACCAGGGCCTGGAAATCGAGTTCCTCCGCAAGATCACGCCCCGCTTCACCGTGAACGGCAACTACACCTACGGCCGGCTCACCGGGAACAACAACGGCGGCGACAACCCGCTGTCCACCTTCCGGGACAACTCCGTCCCCGGCTACTACGGCAACCGCCAGTTCCTCACCCAGACCATGCACCTGACCGACCAGGACTTCGCCCCCACGGGTCCCCTGGCCTCCGACCAGACCCACCGGGCCCGCATGAGCTTCACCTACGACGTGCCCCTGGACAAGGGCCACATCTCGTACTCCGCCCTCCTGCGCTACGACAGCGGCAACAACTGGTCCGCCGCCTACGCCCATCCCCTGAGCGAGAGCACCGGCGGGACCATGCCCAACATCGCCAATGCCCCCCCGGCCCCTGGCGCCTACACCCAGTACTACGGCGGGCGCGGCCAGTACACCTTCAACGACGTCACCCAGGTGGACCTCAAGGTCTCCTGGCGCATCCCCCTGGGCTACGGGAGCCTCCAGCTCATCGGCGACCTGCAGGTGAACAACCTCTTCAACGTGATGGAGCAGGCCACCTATTCCACCGCCACCGCGGCCCTTCCTTACGGCGCCGACAAGATGTACCTGAACACCACCAGCTTCGGCACGTTCGGCTCCGCCAACCCGCAGGTGGCCAACTACTGGATGAATGGCCGTTCCGTGGGCACCAGCATCGGCCTCCGGTTCTGAACGTCAAACAAGGGAGATTTGAATGAGCAGCAGAACCCATTTTGTGCGATGCGCGGCCCTGGCCATCCTGGGAGGCTTGTGCCTGGGAGCCCAGACGCCCTCTTCCTGGGACGCGGGCCTGAACCTGGTGAGGCCCCTGGACAGCCTCAGGATGATCACCCAGAGCGGCACTCCCGGCGGCTACACCGCCGAGGTTGGCCGCAACGGGCTCATCCACGGCGGCACCATCCCCTACCGCCTGTCGGCCTCCCTCACAGAGCTGCCCGGCAAGGAGGTGGCCGGCGTCAAGCAGTCCCTCCAGGGTTTCCAGGTGGCCGCGGACCTCTTCGCGGCCAGCTGGATCCCCAAGGTCTCCATGGTGGCCGGCCTCTCCCTGAACGCCTGGCGCTGGGACTACCAGGACGCCACCCACCGGTCCGTCAACACCATGAAGGGCGCCAAGATGGGTGCCCGCTTCGGCTTTGCCTACCAGGCCAGTGACCGGATCACTGCCAGCCTGCTCCTGCAGGTGGTGGAACTGGGTGTCGATCCCCAGGCCATCCGCGGCTACAACCCCTCCTGGCTCCAGGCCGGCGCCACGTACCGCTTCTAGCCCTTCGAACCCTATCCCTTGGGAGTAAACATGTTCTTCAAGGTCAGACCCATTGTCCCCGCCTTGGCCTTCGTGCTCGCGCAGGCGGCGGGCGCCACCGTGGCCCCGCGCCCGGCCCTGTCCGCCGAGGCGACCCTCCGGCAGCAGGCGCTGGATGCCGGCGTGGCCCTCACCTTCCTCAACGCCCAGAGCCTGGGCCTGGGGCTCAATGACAGCTTCCAGGAGGACAACCTCTTCACCAACGCCCAGGGCCAGACCGTGGCCCGCTTCTCCCAGACCTACCTGGGCTACCGGGTCTTCGGCACGAGCGTGGTGGTGCGCGTGGGCGCCGCCGGCGCCGCCGACCTGGCCGCCACGGCCGTCCTGCCCGGGATCACCCTGGACAACGCCGTCAAGCTCACCCCCGCCAACGCCATCCAGGTCGCCCACCAGAACATCGACCCGGAGGGCGCCTATGCCGGGCAGCCCACGGCCGAGCGCATCGTCTTCCCCACGCGCCTGGCCCAGGGCTTCAAGCTGGCCATGGACGCCCAGGGGCATCCGGTGCTCGACCGCACCGGGAGCCTCGTGGGCCCGCGGCCCACCCAGGCCCTGGTCTGGGCCTACCAGGTCAACGCCAACCTCAAGAATCCCCAGGACGGCAACCACGAGCTGCACCTCATCGTGGACGCCGGCACGGGCCAGATCCTTCGCAAGTGGGACCAGGGCGACGGCCTCCTCCCCCAGCCGGCCAAGGCCCCCAGGCCCCTGGACTACCTGGCCATGAAGCGCATCGCCGCCAGCCGGCCCACGGTGGAGGCCGCCCCCTCGGCGCTCCGGGCTCCCAAGGCCGCGGCCCTGGTGGCCTCAACGGCGGCCACGGTGGCCGCGCCGGCCACCCTCACCTCCCTCGCCCCCGCCGCCGCGCCCGTGGCCGCCCAGGGCTGGGGCAACCATCAGTACCAGGGCATGGTGAGCCTGGACACCATCCAGTCCCCCCTGGGCACCGGCTACGACCTCGTGGACGTCACCCGCACCACCAATCCCCACCCCATCTACCAGACCAACGGCAACCAGACCTGGTACTGGGACCCCATGATGTATATCGGCCTGGCCCCCGCCACCGGCGATTTCGTATACCCCTACGCGGGTTACGAGTACTTCAACACGTTCACCATGGACAACACGACCTGGAAGGGCGACGGCGTCACGGGCGGGGGTTCCACCACCAACGTCTGGGGCGACGGCCTCAACTACAACGACCCCTTCCTGCTCATCAACGGCTCTCCGTCCCACATCCCCAAGGCCCTCAGCGAATTCCACCTGGGCGACCTGAACGCGGAGACCGCCGCGGTGGGCGCCCACTACGCCATGGCCACCACCTACGACATGTACAGCAACGTCCTGGGACGCCTGGCCATCGACGGCAAGAACTCGGCCATGATCCAGGTGGTCCACGACAACCTGGGCGCCTTCGACAACGCCCACTGGTCGGACTCGGACCTGATGATGCACTACGGTGACGGCGACTGGTCCACCCAGTTCGGCGGCAACTTCTACACCTTCACCCAGATCACCATCGCCGGGCACGAGATGAGCCACGGCGAGATGCTGTACACGGCCAACGTGGACTACTTCGGCGAGGGCATGGGCCTGAACGAGGCCAATTCGGACATCATGGGCATGTGCGTGGAGGCCTATTCCAAGCGCGGCCCCACGGATCCCGCCAACCGGATCCCCGACGGCAAGGCCGACTGGATCCTGGCCCCGGAGATCTCCCCCACCCACACCCCCCTCCGGTGGCTCTACAAGCCCTCCATCGACGGCATGAGCCCCGACGCCTGGGCCTCGGGCATCTACAACCTGGACGGCCACTACACCATGGGCGTGGCCAGCCGCTTCTTCTACTTCCTCAGCATGGGCGCCAGCGCCGATCCCAAGGCCGACACCTACAGCCCCTACCTGCCCCAGGGCATGACCGGCATCGGCATCGACGCCGCCGCGCATGTCTGGTACAAGGCCGTTTCCGAGTACATGTCGCACACCACGCTCCTGTTCACCATTCGGGGCCCGCTGCTCCAGGCCGCCGCGGACCTCTACGGAGCCTCCTCCCCCCAGGGCCAGGCCGTGGCCAACGCCCTGTCCGCCGTGAACCTGGGCGCCGCCTACGGTTCCAACGGCCGGCCCCTGGTCACCTTCCCCAACGACCTCACCGACCCCAATTCGCCCCTGGGCGCCCTGGTGGGCCTGGAGACCGAAGCCTGGAACTACGGCATCCAGCCCATCTACAGCTACACGCCGATCGTCCCCATGGGCGAGACGGTCAAGCTGAACGCCACGGTGGGCAACGCCTCGGACACCTCCGTGGCCTGGACCACGGGCTGGCCCTTCCTGTACGTGCCCTTCCCCAACGACGGCATCGAGGACAACGCGGTTCCCGTGGGACCCTCCGCCGCCAACGGCAGCTTCGACGCCGACGGCACCTACCACGCCCCCCTGGTCGGTCCCAAGTTCGCCATGGTCAAGGCCACCAGCAAGGCCGACCCCCTCGAGTTCGGCTACTGCCCGGTGATGGTCGCCAACCTGGATTCCGACGGGGACGGGGAGAGCGACGCGGTGGACATGGGCGCCTTCGCCCTGTGCTACGGACTCCCCCTCCCCGTCACGGAGAGCGTGAACACCGGCGGCTTCGTCTTCGGGACCCTGTATTCAACGACCAGTGGCTACGTCGGCTACACCTTCGATGACTACTCCCTGCAGGTCTTCAACGAGGCCTTCATGAACGCCTTCGTCCAGTAAGGATCCCCCATGCGCAAACACGTAGCCATCGCGTTCTCGCTCCCCGTCCTGCTCCTGGCCCTCGCCTGCGGCGGGGCCTCCACCTCCCCGGGTCCCGCCCCGGCCCCCGTCTCCGTGGGCCTGGCCTACGTGAACCCCGCCGGCGCCGGCTGGAACCTGGTCCGGGACGACGCGGCCTCCTCCGACACGCACCTGGTCCTCAACCTGGTGGGACCCGCCGGCACCTACGGCCGGGGCGTGGGCTTCAACCTCCAGTCCGACGGCAAGGTCGTCTTCGCCCGCCTGGGCGCGGCCGGCTACATCCAGGACACGGGCGTCTTCAAGCTCCAGAGCACCTTCGCCAACTACCCGGTGGAACCCGTGCTCCTGGCCGGGGGCCTCAAGAAGAACGGCACCCTGCTCACCGCCGGCATCTTCCAGAAGGACCGCTACCAGCCCTCCCAGCCCCTGGGCAAACCCGTCTGTCAGATCGCCGTGGATTTCGACCCCGTCGCCACGGGGGCCCTGGCCCCCGGCACGGCCATCGCCCTGGCGGTGACCAAGGCCAAGGCCATTCCCGACTACATCGGGGACATGCCCACGGACGCCACCAACCCCGACTGGTCCAGCGTGGCCTCCAACTACGCCGCCTCCCTCGTCCCGGTCCAGATCTCGGTGGGGACCCTGAAGACCAAGTAGGCCTTCCCGGTTCCATAGCCCTTCTTTCGCGATTCATCAGAGGAGTTCCCGTGATTTTCCGCATGCGCCACCCAGTCACCGTGCTGGCCATGTTGCTGGCTGGGACGTCGCTTTTCGCGACCCTGCCCGAGCTTCCCCCCGCCACCCTCCAGACCCTCACCAGCCAGCAAGGCGCCCGCGCCGCCCAGGCCGCCGCCTTCCTGGCGACCCAGGCCTCCAGCCTCGGCCTGGGCACGGGCGTCACCTTCGCCCTGCGCCATGCCCTCACCAACACCCAGGGGGAGTGCGTCGCGCGCTTCGACCAGGTGCAGCAGGGGAGCCGCGTGGAAGACGCGTCGGTGGTCGTGAAGGTGGCGCCCGACGGCACCTGCAGCCTGGGCGCCTCCTCCCTGGCCACCGGCATCACCTTGCCGTCCGGGGCGCCCCAGTTCACGGGCGCCCAGGCCGTCGCCCTGCTCACGGCCAAGCTCGCCCCCACCGTCGGCTTCGCCCGGACCCCCGTGGCCGAGCCCATCGTCTTCCCGGCCGCTCAGAGGGGCGAGCTGGTGCTGGCCCTGAACGCGGCCACGGGCAAGCTGGGGCTGGATCCCCTGCGCAGCGCCGAGGACTACGTGCCCCCGGCGCCCTATCTGCTGGCCTACCGCATCACGGCCGACCTCCTGCCCACGGGCAAGGGCCCCAAAGCCCAGCTCACGGCCATCGTGGACGCCGAATCCGGGGCCATCCTCTCCCGGTCCGTGGGCGGCCTGGGCGTGACCAATCCCTTCCTCTACGCCGCGGGCTACGTCAAGGGCGCCACCAGCCCCGCCGCGGTGACGGTGGTGAAGGCGGCGGAAGGCCGCCTGAGGGCCGCCGCCGACACCGCCACGACCACCACCGCCCCCGTCGTCTATGGGCAGCCCACCACCGTGCTGACGCCCTCCGTGGGCTTCGGCAACACCCTCTACACCGGCACCGTGTCCCTGCCCACCACCTATGACCCGGTCCTCAAGGGCTACGGCCTCCTGGACACCACCCGGGGCGCGGCGGTGGACTACTTCGAGCAGCTGGCCATGGGTTCCTTCGACAGCTTCCAGCACTGGATTCCCAACACCCTGCGGCCCTCGGGCAACATGGTCGTGACCACCGCCGGCCTGAGCGCCTACGTGCCCTTCACCATGGACGGCCTCACCGGCTCCATGACCCCCGTGACCACCTCCTACGATTCCACGGGCGCCGTCTTTCCCCTGGCCACCACCCTGATGCCCGGGTTGGCGTACTCCGCCACGGCGGTGGACAACGGTGACATCTGGGGCAACGGCACCGATTTCGTGCCCACCACGGACGACACCACCGCCGACGGCGTCTTCACCCCCACCGGCCAGAGCTCGGCGGCGGAGGCCATGAACACCATGACCTGCGCCTACGACTTCATGAAATACGAGTTCAACCGTCTCGGGGTGGATGGCAACGACGCCGCCATGACCACCGATGTGAACAATGAAAGCTACACGGGCAGCTGGGGCTGGGAGACGCTGTACACGACGGGCTTCGATCCCGTCACCAAGCTGGCGATCAACGTGCCCCTGCAGCTCATGACCTTCGGCACGGGCTACCCGGCCGCGGGCATGACCAACATGGCCGAGCCCACCCTCATGGGCAGCGCCATCGGGCACATGCTCTGGGAAACCCTCCTGGGCTATCCCTCCTCCAGCAGCATCGACGACTACAAGAACGTCACCCAGGCCTTCTCCCAGCTCATGTCCATGGGCATCTACTCCCTGGGCGCCCTGCACTCCATCAACCGCACCGCCCTCATCGCCCCCTGGATCTACGGCGCCACCTACGCGGGCGGCTACACCACCAGCATGTTCAAGCCCAGCTTGGACGGGGTTTCCCCGGACTACTCGTACGACGGCAGCTACCTGATCGGCAACCCCGGCTCCACGTATGGCGCCGGGCCCTTCAACCGCGCCTACTTCTTCATGGCCATGGGGGCCTCCGCGAAGTCGACCAGCAACAGCTACAGCACCTTCCTGCCCGCGGGCATGACGGGCATCGGCCTGGAGAAGACCTGCAAGATCGCCTACAAGGCCGTCTCCGAGAACCTGGCCTCCCACAACGCCACCGGTCCCATCATGCGTGCCGCCCTGATCCAGGCCGCCAGCGACCTCTACGGTCCCGCCAGCCCCGAGGTGATCGCCACCACCAACGCCTGGGCGGCCGTGAACGTCGGCGGCACCTATGGCAACGCCGATCCCATCCGGGTCTGGTTCGACATGCAGAACTTCCCGGCCAACAGCGACCTGGGCATCAAGGGTCCCTTCGAGGCCAACCCCAGGTCCGTGCGCTACCCCTACGTGCCCGCGGGCGAACCTGCCCAGATGAAGGCCAATGTCAGCGGCACCCCCAACACCGGCCTCACCTGGACCGTCAACCCGGCACCCTATTCCTCCTCGGGCTTCTACGATCTGAGCACGCTGGCCGACGGCAACATCACGGCCTCGGGCGTCTACCAGGGCCCCCTGCGCCAGGACACCGGCTCGATCAACGTCACGAGCATCCAGGCCGTGAGCAAGGCCGATCCCACCCAGTGGGCCCAGGGCATGGTCTTCAACGTCGCCTTCGACATGGATGGCGACGGCAACAACGACGCCCTGGACCTGGGCTACCTGGCCCTGGCCTACGGCCTGGACTACGACTCGCTGCCCTCGGTCAACGACCGCATCTGGTTCGGGTTCCCCTCCGTCGGCGAGGGCGAGGTGCAGATGTCCCTGGCGGCCTTCAAGACAGCCTTCTGGAATTAAGGAGAAGACATGCGCCTCCCCACTCTCGTTAAACCTCTGGCGGGCCTCCTCCTCCTGGGCGGGTTCCTGGCCTGCGGCGGCTCCAGCTACACGCCGCCTGCCGCTGCGGCGGCCCCCGCCGCCCCCGCGGCCGCCACGGGGTTCACCTACACGAACCCCTCCACCCAGGGCTGGGCCCTGGTGCAGAACGCCGCCAGCACCCCCACCCACCTCCTCCTGGACCTGGTGGGCCCCGCGGGCCTCATGGCCCGGGGCGTCGGCTTCAACCTGTCCTCGGACGGCACGGTGGCCTTCCACAAGTATTCGGATGGGGGCTACCTGGCCGACCTGGGGGTCTTCCAGCTCAAGCTGGCCGCGCCCAACCTCTACACCACCACCTACACCAACATGTACGAGCCGACCATCATGGCCGGCGGCACCAAGAACGCCGGCAGGCTCCTGACCGTGGGCATCTACCAGAAGGACCGCTTCCAGCCCTCCGTGGCCGTGAACGTGCCCCTGTGCCAGATCGGCATCGACTTCCCGGCCACGGGCGGTCCCGCCGCGGGCGCGGTCATACCCCTGAAGATGGTCCGGGCCCGCATCATCCCCGACAACATCGGCACCTACCCCACCGACCCGTCGAACCCCGACTGGACCAGCATCATCAAGAGCTTCCAGATGGTGGACATCCAGATCGCCCTGGGCACCTTGACCGCCCACTGATATCTCCGTGGGGGGACCGCGCGTTCGCTTCGCTCACTCTCCGTCCCCCCACACCCCCACTTCCTGCCCGGGCAGAGCCCGGACAGGAAGTCTAGACCCTAACCATCATGCGCAGTTCCGGCCGGTTTCCCCTGCAGACCCAGGCCGCACCCCATCCCCACGCCGGTCGAGGCCGGAATGATCAACCGAGGAGGATTCATGTCCCCTGAGCATATTTCAACCGCCTGCGCCGTGGGACGGACGGCCCGCATCGGGCGGTTCCTGCCGGCTCTTGGCATGGGCCTCCTGCTGGCCACCCTGGCGGCCTGCGGCAGCAGCGGGTCCAGCAATTCCATCACGCCGGCCCCCTCCTTCACGTCCCAGCCGGCCGACGCCTACGTGGTGGCAGGCACCGCCGCCACCTTCACGGCCCAGGCCTCGGGCTCCCCCGCCTACCAGTGGAGCCGCTCAGGTGCCCCCATCAGCGGGGCCAACGGGGCCTCGTACACGACGAACCTGACGGTGGCCGCGGACAACAACGCGGTGTTCGGGGTCGCCGCGACGACCTCCGGCGGCACCGCGAACAGCACCTTCGCCACCCTGCACGTGAACTACGTGAGCTTCGCCAGCCAGCCCCAGAGTGTCGCCTCCCTGCCGGGGCAGGCCGTGGCCCTGGCCGTGGTCAGTTCCGGCAGCGGCACCCCGTCCTACCAGTGGTCGAAGAACGGCGTTCCCATCAGCGGCGCCAACGCGGCCACCCTGACCTTCCCCTCCGTGGGGCAGGGGGACGTGGCCTCCTACACCTGCACGGTGAACAGCCTGATGAACGGCACGACCGCCACGGCCACGTCCACGGCCGCCAACGTGACCCTCACGGCCCTGGTGGCCCCCTCCATCACCACGCAGCCCATGGACCAGACGGTCCTGCCGGGCACCGCCGTCACCTTCACCGTGGCCGGCACCAACGCATACAGCTACCAGTGGTTCCGCAACGGCCTGGCGATCCTGGGGGCCACGGGGGCTTCCTACACGACGCTGCCGGCCCTGATCGTCGATGATGGCGCCGCCTTCACGGTCCAGGTCATCAATCCCCTGGGCACGGTCACCAGCGCCGCGGGGACCCTCCACGTGAACTCCCTGCAGATCACCACCCAGCCCGCGAGCGCCTACCTGGCCGAGGGCGGCGCCCTGAGCCTGGGCACCGGCATCAAGGCCAACGGCACCGTGACCGGCCAGTGGTTCAAGGACGGCACCGCCCTTGCAGGCGCCACGGCCACCACCTTCGCCAGGTCTCCCGTCGCCACCACCGACGCCGGCGTCTACACCTGCACCTACACCAACACCCTGAACGGCACCACCTCCACCGTCAGCACCAACCCGGCCACGATCGGCGTGGTGGGCCTGCCGGTGATCACCCTGCAGCCGGTGGGTGGCACCTTCATCGTGGGCAAGCCCATGACGCTGATCACCGCGGCCACCAGCACCAGCACCGTGCCCCTGTCCTTCCAGTGGCGCAAGGACGGCACAGCCATCCCCTCGGCCACCAACGTCACCTATAGCATCGCCAGCCTGGCCTCCACCGACTCGGGCGTCTACAGCTGCCTGGTGACCAACAACTCCCACGGGATCGTCACCACCACCGCCACCCAGGGCGCCGCCGTCACGGTGAACGGCTTCCCCGTCATCACCTCCCAGCCCGCTTCCCTCAAAGTCTACGAGGGCCGGCCGGCCACCTTCGCCGTGGCCGCCCAGGGCCCGGGGACCCTCGCCTACCAGTGGTACCGCAACGGGGCCCTCCTGACCGGGGCCACACTCCCCGCCTACACCCTCGCCACCACCGTGGCCGCCACCGACGACCAGGCCACCTTCTACTGCGTGGTGTCCAACGGCTACCTGCCCAACGCCACCAGCGCCACGGCCACCCTCAGCGTCACCCCCGTGCCCGCCAACGCCTCCTTCCAGGCCACCACCCAGGCCATCACCAAGGGCCAGGGCGTGATCTTCACCTACCTGTTCAACCCCGTGGCCACGGCCACCTTCGGGCCCGCCGGCGGCGCCTCGGTCCCCGTGACCAACGGCGGTTCCACGACGGTCTACCCCTCCGCCACCACCACCTACAACCTCACCGTGACCGCCGGCAGCACCCCCCAGGTGCTCTCCATCCCGGTGACCGTCCAGACCTACACCCCCACCACCCTCTACGTGGTGAACCGGGACAGCAACGATATCTACCAGTACGCGGCCAACCCCAAGGCGCCCCTGAACCTCCAGGGGGGGATGTACAGCTTCGATGACGGGGCCAGCAAGCCCTCGAACGCCCTGCTCCAGGATGCCATCGCGACCCACGTGGCCACGGGCAGCCGTCCCATGCACATGGCCGCCACCTCCGACGAGAAATACATCTATGTGGCCAACAACGGCGACGCCACCCTCAGCGGCTACAGTCCGACGGCGGGAACCGGGATCCTGGCGCCCCTCACCGGGTCCCCCTACGCCCTGCCCGTCGGCTACACCAGGCCCTGGTGCTCCGCCCCTGATCCCACCAACCACCGCCTCTACGTCACCTGCGCCGAAGGCGTCGCGGTCTTCACCATCGACCCCGCCACGGGCATCCTCACCGCCGCGCCCGCCCTCTGCCACCTGATCCCGAACCACGGGCAGGGCGACCTGGTCATCCATCCCACCGGCAACTACCTGTACGTTGCCGACAGCGGCAGCAGCAGCATCAAGTCCTTCTCCGTGGACGCCACCGGCGCCCTGGCCGCCAACGGCTCGGACCAGCCCGTCGCCTACCCCTCGGGCTATGACCCCACCAACCTCGTGAACCTCCACAACCCCACCAGCCTGACCTTCGATCGTGCCGCCGGGCTGCTCTTCACCCGGAGCGTGGACATCCTCCACGGTAACTATTATGGGGCGGTGGATTCCTACGCGGTGGACGCCTACACCGGCACGCTCACCCACCAGGGCGCCAGCCAGTCGCTGGACGCCACCGGGGCTCCCGCGCTGGTCCTGGGCCTGTCGGACGAATTCCACGGCCTGGCCTTCAGCGCCATGCCGGGCGTCGACCACCTCTTCGACACCTATGTCATTTCGCCGTGGGCCTTCTACTTCAGCGAATGGACCGTGGACATGGCTTCCACCTCAAGCACGTACGGGCAGCTCACGGGCTACTACGGCGACGCCCTGCGCTGGGGGCAGTCGGCCGGGCCCTGGTCCATCGTGTCGCAGTCCGAGTTCTGCAATGGCGGCACCAGCGTCATCCGGGACCGCAGCGGCGTCATCTACGCCCTGCCGGTCATCAACAGCCGGATGTTCGCCTACGGGTCCGACGCCAACGGCAACATCACCAGCATGGGCAACGCCACCGGGGAGTACCACGTCTCCACCGGCACCATGCCCGTCCACGGCCTGTTCACCGGCACCCTCAACTAGCCTTTCGCATTTCCCTTCTTCTGGAGAATTCTCATGGCCTTGTCCAATCGAATCGCTTGGCGGCTGGTCGCGGGTGCGGGAGCCGTCGTCCTTGTGGGATGCGGGGGCCACAGCACCAGCAACGGCAGCGCGACGCCGGCCCCCGCGGCCTGGCTCGGTTTTTCCCTGCAGCCCCTCGACCAGACCGTCCTCGCCGGCAAGTCCGTCACCTTCACGGTGGCGGCCCTAGGCACCGGCACCCTCGCCTACCAGTGGCAGCTGAACGGCGCCGCCCTGGCGGGCGCCACCTCGGCCACCCTCACCCTCACCAACGTCCAGGCCGCCCAGATGGGCGCCTATGCCTGCGTGGTGACGGATGCCTCCGGCGCCAAGGCCACCAGCAGCTTCGCCTCCCTGGTGGTGAACGCGCCCCCGGTCATCGCCGCCCAGCCCGCCACCGCCCCGGTGGGGGTGCTGGGAGGCTCGATCTCGTTCTCCGTGGCGGCCGCGGGTGACGGCAGCCTCACCTACCAGTGGCTGAAGAACGGCGTCGCCCTGGCGAACAGTCCCGCCGCGGCGCCCATGGCGACCCTGGCCCGGGCCGACGTGGCCGCGGCTGCCACCGCCACCATCGCCGGCGCCACCTCGGCCACCCTCACGCTGTCCAACCTCGGCATGGCCGACGCGGGCACCTATACCTGCGCGGTGACCGCCAACCTGAACGGCACCGCGGTGACGACGCTCAGCGCCCCCTCGGTGCTGGGCGTGGCCACGGCCCCGGCCATCGGCACCCAGCCCGCCGCCGCCCAGACCGCGGCCCTGGGCATGCCCGCCACCTTCACGGTGGCGGCCACGGGCCCCGACACCCTCACCTACCAGTGGCAGAAGGACGGCACGGCCCTGAGCGGCGCCACCGACGCCACCCTCACCCTGGCCGCGGTCCAGGCCACGGACGCCGGCGCATACGCCTGTGTCGTCACCGACACCAGCGCCGCCGGCCTGGCCGCCAGCGTCACCTCCACTCCCGAGACCCTGCTGGTGAACCTGCCCCCGGCCGTGCAGGGCCCCGCAACCGTCATCGGCGGCCTCAACGGCTCCGTGACCCTCTCCGTCACCGCCCTGGGCAGCGGCGCCCTCTCGTACCAGTGGGCCAAGGGCGCCGCCCCCATCGCCGGCGCCACGGGCGCCACCCTGGTCCTCACCGGGATCCAGGCCACGGACGCGGCCACCTACACGTGCGCGGTGACCAACACCCTGAACGGCACCGCCACCGTCACGGCCTACAGCGAAGCCCTGACCGTGCAGGCGGGTCCGAGCATCGTCCCCCCCGCGGCCACCACCGCCGCCCAGGCCGGCGCGGCCACCTTCTCCGTCACGGCCACCGGGCCGGGAACCCTGTCCTACCAGTGGACCAAGAACGGCGCCCCCATCGCCGGCGCCACCTCGGCCACCCTCACCCTGGCCAACGTCCAGCCCGCCGATGGGGCCGCCTACGCCTGCATCGTCACGGAGACCGTCAGCGGGGTCGCCAGTTCCAGCACCAGCGCGACGGCGACCCTCACGGTCAACCAGACCCCCGTCTTCACCACCTCCCCTGCTGCGACCCAGAACCTCGTCCTGGGGTCCGGCGCCACCTTCACCGCGGCCGCCACCAGCGACGGGGCCATCACCTACCAGTGGACCAAGGGCGGCGTGAACATCGCGGGCGCCACCGCGGGCACCTACACCATCGCCGCCACGGCGGCCACCGACGCGGCCACCTATGCCTGCGTGGCCACCAGCACCCTGAACGGCACCACCGCCACGGCCACCTCCGCCGCGTCGGCCCTGGTGCTGAACGCGCCTCCCGTCATCGCCACCCAGCCCGTGGCCACCCAGACGGTCCTGCTGGGCGCCGCGGCCAGCTTCAGCATCGTGGCCACCCCTCCGGCCACCGGCACCCTCAGCTACCAGTGGACCAAGGGCGGCACCAACATCAGCGGCGCCACCGCGGCCACCTACGCCATAGCCGCCACCGCCAAGACCGACGCGGGCACCTACGCCTGCAAGGTGACCAGCACCCTGGGCACCACCACCGCCACCACCACCAGCGCCAACTCGGTGCTGGCCGAGAACTGGGCGCCCACCATCCTCAACCCCCCCGCGGCCAGCATCACCGGCAGCCAGGGCACGTCCCAGGGCTTCGCGGCCGCCTACCCCAACCCGCTGATCACCCTCAGCACCGGCCTCCAGCCCGCGGGCGCCGTGGTCACCTACCAGTGGTACCGCAACGGGGCTCCGGTCGTCGCCGGGGCCACGGGCAACGGGTCCACTTACACCATCGCCAGCAGCAACTCGAACATCAACCTCACCATCGGCACCCTCCAGGTGGCCGATGCCGGTTCCTACTACTTCACCGCCACCAACACCCTGAACGGGGTGGTGGCCTCCACCTCCACGACGCCCAGTGTCCTGTCGGTGTGCTCCCTGCCGGTGATCCGCCAGCAGCCCTACAGCCAGAACGTCAACCAGGGGGGCGCACCGCCCATCTTCAGCGTCCAGGCCTCCGGCAACGGCACCCTGGGCTACCAGTGGTACACCGGCGCCGTGCCCACCAGCGCCCTGAGCAGCTACTCCTTCCCCCTGGCCGGGGCCACGCCCCTCGTCGGCCAGACCGGGGCCACCTGCATCCTGCAGAACGCCCATGTGGCCAACAACGGCAACTACTTCTGCATCGTCACCAACACCCTGAACGGCGTCACCAACTACCAGTACTCCACCGCTGCCGTCCTCACCGTGGCCCCCCTGGCGGTCACCCCGGTGGTATCCATGGACCCTTTCTTCACCGCCAACCAGGTCATGGAAGTGAGCACCCAGGACCAGGGCAACGTGACCTACGCCTGGACCGTCCCCGGCGCGACGATCATCGGCAGCGCCACCGGGCGCACCCTCACCTTCACCGCCCCGGCCTCCGGCACGGTGACGGCGACCGTGGTCGTGTCCGATGCCGCGACCAATTCCACGGCCACCGGTTCGGCCACCGCCTCCATCAAGTCCTTCGTCGCCCCGGACCTGGTCACGCCCCTGGTCGTGCACCCCGGGGACAACTGGATGCGCGCCTTCACCACCGCCCGCACCGGGGAGACCTACCTCTGGTCCGTGACCAACGGCACCGCCAGCGGCGCCATCGTCGGCTCCACTTCTGGGACCACGGCCAACTTCTCCGTGACCTCCGGCTCGGCCAACGGCTCGGTCCTGACCCTCAAGGCCAACGCCCAGAACACCGCCGACAGCACCAACGCCACCGCCACGGCCACCATCAACGTCAAGACCGGCGTCTGGGTCACCAAGGACGGCAGCGCCGTCGCCGCCTACGGCGCCTATCCCACCGCCACCACCCTGGCCAGCGGACAGGTACTCATCGCCGGCGGCGCCAGCTCCAACACCACCCTGTCGGCGACGACGATGGTCTTCAACACGGCCTCGATCTACGATCCGGCCACCGGCCGCACCGTGGCCACGGCTCCCATGAATGTGCCCCGCTCCCAGCACACCGCCACCCTCCTGCCCAATGGCTCCGTCCTGGTGGCCGGCGGCTGGAACGTCACCAACGGCGCCGTCACCTACCTGCAGAGCGCCGAACTCTGGGATCCGGAAACCGGTTCCTGGACGCTGCTGCCCAGTCTCATGCAGTCCGCGCGCTTCTTCCACTGCGCGGTCCTGCAGGCCGACGGCCGCGTGGCCCTCCTCGGCGGGCGCTCCGTGAACTCCCCCGCCACCTACCCGGCGATGATCGAGCTCTTCGATCCCACCACCAACACCTTCGCCCAGTCCGGCACGCCGACCCTGGCGCTGCCGCGCTACCAGGCGGCTGTGGTGGCCCTGGGCGGGGCGGACGCGGGCAAGTTCCTCCTCACCGGTGGCGTGGGCCCCACCACCGGCGGTTCGGGCAACACCTGGAACCCCGAGTACCAGAACGAGCTCTACAACCCCGTGGCCGGCACCAGCACCAAGACCGCCAACCTGAATATCGCGCTCCGCTACGCCCACACGGCCACCCTCCTGGCTGACGGGACCGGCCGGATCCTCCTGGTCGGCGGGAGCGGTTCCGCGGCCACGGCGGAACTCATCACGCCCACCGGCACGGCGCCCAACTTCAGCTACCAGGGTGCCACCCAGGCCACCACAGGCACCCTGACCCACGCTCCGGCGGGCGGCCCCTTGACCGTGACGGCCGGACGTGCCCTGCAGACCGCCAACCTCCTGCCCGACGGCACCGTCCTCCTGGCGGGCGGCAGCCTCAATACCGCAGGCGAGAGCTTCAGCTATGAAATCTACAACCCCGCCACCAACACCTTCACCAACGGCTATAGCACCGTCAACCCGCCCTCCATGCTCCTGAACGGCGGCCACTATGCCCACGTTTCCGCCCAGCTGACCAGCGGGCAGGTGGTCATTGTGGGTGGCATGGGCAATACCTCGTACACCTCGCTCTCCAGCACGGTCGAACTGTTCACGGTGGGCGCCACGCCGGGTGCGCCGGGCACCGTCACCGTCCCCGCCGGCCAGACCCTGGGCCGGGTCTACCACACCGCCACCCGCCTTGCCGACGGCCGGGTGCTGGTGGCCGGAGGCGCCTCCAGCCTCAACGGCACCGGCGGCACGCCGAGCTACAACTACACCTACCCCAACACCGTATCGATCTACGATCCGACCCTCAACGCCTGGACCAGCACCGGCAACCTGAACGCCGGCCGTTATGCCGCCCAGGCCATCCTCCTGGCCACCGGGGATGTCCTGATCACCGGCGGCCGGACCTACGCGAACTCCTCGGGCTCCTCCACCGCGGAAGTGTGGAACCACACCACCGGCGTCTGGACCACCGTGGGCCCCATGACCAGCTCCCGGGTCTTCCATTCCCTCGTGCTCCTGAAGGACGGCACCGTGCTGGTCATCGGCGGCCAGGCCACCTCGTCCGGCAACCCGACCAACACCTGCGAGCTCTTCAACCCCACCACCCAGACCTTCACCGCCGTGGGCGGCCTGACCGAAGCCAAGGCCTACCTGTCGCCGGTGCTCCTGGCCAGCGGCAAGGTGGCGGTGGCGGGCGGCTACTGCATCAGCGCCGACGGCTCCTCCCTGGTCGGCACCAACGTGGTGGAGGTCTATGACCCCGTTGCCCAGACCTGGACGGCCATGGCCAACCACCTGGCCAACGCCCGGCAGCTGCACACCACCACCCTCATGCCCAACGGCCAGCTGCTGCTCATCGGCGGCCTGGTGAACACGACCACCGACAACACGGCCCCGGCGGGGTGGGATACCGCCAACTTCGTCCCGGTCGCGGGCAGCGCCACGGAGGTCTTCGACTTCAACCTGAACGGCGGAGCCGGCGGCTCCCTGCCCAGCACGGCGACCTTCACCTATGAAGGCCGCTCGGGCCACAATGCCGCGCTCCTCACCAGCGGCAAGGTCCTCATCGTCGGCGGCAAGGGCAGCCTCAACGCCACCAACGGCACCCCGATCGTGGAGCTCTACGATCCCACGACGGGCACCTTCACCGCCACGGATCCCCTGCTGGTGCCCTTCTCCGCCAACACCTGGGCCTTCACCACGACCCTCCTCTCCAACGGGGACGTGCTCAACCTGGGCGGCCCCTTCACGGACACCAGTTCCAGGATCTACCGCTAGCCGCTCCGGTCGGAGCAAGCCCAGCATCCCCACCCGGAGCAGGCTCCGGTTGGGGATGCTAGAATCAAGGCCAGGCAACACCACACCAGCTCTTTGGGAGTTCCGGATGTCCAGACTGCACCCCGCCCTGCCGCTCACGGCCCTCCTGCTGATCGGGGGCTTCCCGGTCCTGGCCCAGGCCAGGCCCTCGGCCGTCCAGGCGGCCAAGGCCGCCAAAACCGCCAAGGCCGCGAAGGCTCCCGCGGCCCTGCCGGCGCCTGTTCGGGTGACCTCCGTGGAAGGCATCACGGAGTACCGCCTGGCCAACGGCCTCAAGGTGCTCCTGTTCCCGGATCCCTCCAAGCCCAACGTCACCGTCAACATCACCTACCTGGTGGGCAGCCGGAACGAGAGCTACGGCGAGACGGGCATGGCCCACCTCCTGGAGCACATGCTCTTCAAGGGCACCGCCACGCATCCCGACATCCCCAACGAGCTCACCCTCCACGGCACCCGGCCCAACGGCACCACCAGCTTCGACCGCACCAACTACTTCGAGTCCATGAAGGCCACGGACGAGAACCTCGCCTGGGCGCTCGATCTTGAGGCGGACCGCATGATCAACAGCTGGGTGGGGGTGAAGCCCGAACTGGCCGCCGAGAAGCTGAAGACCGAGATGACCGTCGTGCGCAACGAGATGGAGAGCGGGGAGAACGATCCCATGGCCGTCCTCCAGGAGCGGGTGCTGGAGACCGCGTACCTCTGGCACAACTACGGCAAGCCCACCATCGGGGCCCGTTCGGACGTCGAGAATGTGAACATCTGGCATCTTTCGGAGTTCTTCAAGAAGTTCTACCAGCCCGACAACGCCGTGCTGCTGGTGGCCGGCAGGTTCGACCCCGCCAGCACCCTTGAGCGGATCAACGCCCGCTTCGGCGCCATCCCCAGGCCCGCCCGGAAGCTCGAGCCGACCTACACCATCGAGCCCACCCAGGACGGCGAGCGCAGCGTCACCGTCCGCCGCGTGGGGGACCAGCAGGTGGTGCTGGCGGGCTACCACATTCCGGCCGGCATCGACCCCGACCTGGCCCCCCTGGCCGTGCTGGGCGAGGTGCTGTCGGACGCCCCCTCGGGCCGGCTCTACAAGGCCCTGGTGGAAACCCGCAAGGCCGCGGAAGTCTACGCGGGCCCCGAGGCCTTCCGCGAGCCCGGCATCTTCCTCGCGGGCGCCATCCTGCGGCCCGACGGCAACCTCGACGAGGCCCGGGACCTGACCCTGAAGACCCTGGAGGACGTGGCCGCCATGACCTACACCCCCCAGGAGGTGGACCGCGCCAAGACCGGCCTCCTCAAGCAGGTGGAGCTCATCCTGAACCAGACCGACCACGTGGGCCTGGCCCTCAGCGAAGCCATCGCCCGCGGCGACTGGCGGACCTTCTTCCTGGATCGGGACCGGCTCAAGGCCGTGACCCCCGAGGACGTGGCCCGGGTGGCCAAGGCCTACTTCAAGCCCAGCAACCGCACCCTGGGCCTGTTCATCCCCACCCCCAGGCCTGACCGCGCCGAGATCCGGCCCATGCCGGACGTGGCGCCCATGGTCAAGGACTACCAGGGCCAGGAGGTCCGCAGCGCGGGCGAGGTCTTCGACGCCTCCCCCGCCGCCATCGAGGCCCGCACCCTCCGCTTCAGCACCCCGGCCGGCCTGAAGGTCGCCATGGTGCCCAAGAGGACCCGGGGCGGCTCGGTGAACCTGACCCTCGCCCTCCACTTCGGCTCCGAGCCGGCCCTCATGGGCCTGGGCGCCCGGGCCGGCCTGGCCGGGGCCATGCTGATGCGCGGCACGGCCCGCCACAGCCGCCAGGAGCTGCAGGACGCCTTCGACAAGCTCAAGGCCAACGTCAACATCTCCGGCGGCGCCGAGGGCGCCCGGGTGAGCATCGAGACCGTCCAGGAGAGCCTGCCCGAGGTCCTGAAGCTGGTGGTGGAGGTCCTCCGGGAACCCGCGTTCCCCGCGGCCGAATTCGAAACCCTGCGCCAGGAGGAACTGGCCGGCCTGGAGGCCCAGCGCAGCGAGCCCCAGGCCCTGGCCGGCAACGCCCTGGGCCGGACCCTGACCCTCTGGCCCAAGGGGCATCCCCGCCACGTGGAGACCCTCGAGGAGAGCATCGCCGAGCTCAAGGCCGCCTCCCTGGAGGAGGCCAAGGCCTTCCATGCGGCCTTCTACGGCGCCTCCAACGGCGAACTGGCCCTCGTCGGCGCCCTGGACCCCGCGGCCACCCGGGCCCTGGTGGAGGGGCTCCTGGGCGGCTGGAAGAGCCCGGCTCCCTACACCCACATCACTTCCGTCTACAACCCGGTTCCGGCCCAGTCCCTCGTGCTCGAGACCCCCGACAAGGCCAACGCCGTCGTCCTGGGCGGCATGAACCTGGCCATCGGGGAGGCCGATCCCGACCTGCCCGCCCTGGCCCTGGGCAACTTCATGCTGGGAGGCGGCTTCCTCAACTCGCGCCTGGCCACCCGGATCCGGGTGAAGGAGGGCCTCAGCTACGGCGTGGGCTCCCAGCTGCAGGCCGGCTCCGTGGACCGGGTGGGAGCCTGGACCTTCTTCGCCATCTGCGCGCCCCAGAACGCCGCCAAGGTCGAGGCCGCCCTCCGGGACGAGCTGGACAAGGTCCTGGCCACCGGCTTCACCGACAAGGAGCTCGCCGAGGCCAAATCCGGCTGGCTCCAGGCCCGGGAGCTGAGCCGCTCCCAGGACCGCGAGCTGGCCGGACGGCTGGTGCGCGACACCGAGGCCGGCCGCACCATGGCCTTCCAGGCCGAGCTGGAGAAGCGGGCCGCGGGCCTCACGAACGCGGAGGTCCTGGCCGCCCTCAAGGCCCACATCGTCCCCGCGAACCTCACCCTGGTCAAGGCCGGGGACTTCAAGAAGCCCGCCGCAGCCAAGTAGCCAAGTCCGCCCGCGCTCAGCGGCCCTGTTCCGAATACCGGTCCGCCAATTGCGCCTCCACCTGCTCCAGAAGGCCCTGGGCTTCAGGCGCGCCGGCGGCCAGGGCCTTCTGCAGCCAGACCCGCGCCGAGGGCAGGTCCCTGGGGCCGCCCCGGCCTTCCTGGTACTCCCGGGCCAGGTCCACCATGGCCTGGGGAGAGCCTCCGTGGGCGGCCTTCAGCAGCCAGACCCGGGCCGCGGCCGGGTCCCGATCCCGGTAGTGCTGCGCGACCCGGTGTCCGGCCTTGGCCTCGCCACGCTTGGCCGCATCCAGGTGCCTGGGGAGCCCCCGGGGCCGTTCGGCGCGGCCAAAGATCCACCAGAGCCGGAGCAGGCACAGGGGCACCGTCGAGAACAGGCCCAGGGCCCATATTCGGGCGATGCCAACCCCGCGACTGAAGTCGTCGACCCCCCCGGGGGTGAATGTGGCCTTCCCGCCCAGGGTGCCCGAGCCGAAGCGGGCCAGGGAGTCCACGACGTAGAACAGGAGCCCGAGGGTGAACAGGATGAAGAGCAGGAACAGGATGACGCTGACCAGCAGCAGCCAGCCGAGCCAAGGCTTGTTCCGCCGGGCCTCGCTGGGCACGCAACCATCGAGGAATTGGCGGAACCATATGCTGGGAGACATGGGCAAACTCGATTCCGTGGGGGCATAAGGCCGGCCGGGGGCCTGGGGGCGCTTCTTCTCCAAGCTATTTCGCAGGGGTCAATAGTACTCCACATCGGTGAAGTTTTTCCGATAGGCCCAACCGTTTCACCAAGGCAATCCTTAGCGTTCGCTTCCTGGAGGCTGACGCGCTTTCGAATGTTTCCAAACGGTCAGGCGAAAGGGATTTCCTGACTGCTTGAATGAGGGGGAGGTTGTTCATACTGGACACGCTCCTCAAACGGACTACACTATAGTTGTTTGCCACGGGACTTGTTGGCTTAGGCCTCCCCCTGTGGACACCGATGCGGAGCCCACCCCTGGTGGGCTCCTTTTTTCTATCTTGTGGGAAGCAAGATTCAACATTTTAATGTCCTCAGGTTGAGTATCAGAAAGCGTCCGAGAGGCGGCGCTGTCGTTGCCCTGAAAACCCTTGGATTCCCGTACTCCCGGGGTAGTTCCAGCAAAAAACCCAGAAGTTCTGGAGCCTAGACGAAGCCCGCCGTTCCGGATTTGGCCGGAACGGCGGGCTCTGCACTGCGGTCTGGACGGTTCGGGCGCTCCTACTGGGGGGCGAGGTCGTCGGGGTAGTCTTCCAGGGTCCCCGGATCATCCGGGCCGAGCTTGGCGATTTCCGCCTCGACCATGGCCTGGTGGGTGAGTTCCTCGTCGCGCAGATCCTGGAACAGGGTGCGGACGTCGTCGTCCTGGACGGCGGCCGCGGCCGCCTCGAAGAAGCGGTGGGCCTTGTGCTCGGAGGACAGGGCGGCCTGCATGGCCTGGCGCGCGGACATGAAGGCGCGGGTGGCGTCGTAGTCCGGGGCTTCCACGTCGAAGAGCAGGTCGGGGGAGACGGTGGCGGGGGCCGAGCCGAAGTGCTCGGCGCGCCGCTTGGTGATCTCCTGGCCGTGCTTGGTCTCGTTCTCCACCATGTAGCGGAAGAACTTGGCCGCCTCGGGGGTGTGGGTGCGGTCCATCTGGTGCGCGAACTCCTCGTAGCGCTCCCGGGCCTCGTCCTCGATGAGGATGGCGAGGTCCAGGGCGTCCATGAGGGTCAGCTTGGCGAAGTCAATGCCGATGATGGTCATGGGTTCTCCCGGTCACTTCTTGATGAAGAGGTCGAGGATGCGCTCGGGGGGCAGGGCATCCTTGCTCAGCAGTTCCTGGCGCTCCTTGACGAGGTCGCCGTAGGTGGGAGGCGGCTCGGGGTTCTTGTAGAAGATGCCCAGGTGGAGCTTCTCGCCGTAGTGGGACGCCAGGTCCATGGCCGCGAGGCGGTCGCCGGAATTGTGGCCGAGGGAATCCAGGGTCACGCCCATGGCCTTGAGGGCCTTGATCTGCTGGCCTTCCTCCCCGTAGGTGACGCAGGGGGACTGGATGTTCACGAAGGCGAAGCCGGGATAGCGGATGGCCTGCTCGATGATCGAGGCCATGCCGGCCAGGTCGGTGGGGGCGGCCTGGGCCACGAAGCCCGCGCCGTAGGCCAGCATGTACAGGAGGGGATTCACCGGCTGCTCCAGGCTGCCGTAGCGCGAGGTGGCGGTGGTGCGGCCCTTGGCGGAGGTGGGCGAGAGCTGGCCCTTGGTGAGGCCGTAGATCTGGTTGTCCATCACGATGTAGGCGATGTCCATGTTGCGCCGGACCATGTGGGGCAGGTGGCCGCCGCCGATGGAGAAGCCGTCGCCGTCGCCGCCGGCGGCCAGCACCAGCAGGTCGGGGTTGGCCATCTTGATGCCCTGGGCGATGGGCAGGGACCGTCCGTGGACGCTGTTGAAACCATACGCGGTCGTGTAGCCCGGGATGCGGCTGGAGCAGCCGATGCCCGAGACGAAGGCGATCTCGTGGGGCGGCCGGCCGATGGCGGCGAGGGCGCGGTAGATGCCCTGGACCACGGCGAAGTCGCCGCAGCCCGGGCACCAGATGGGCTTGAGGTCGCTCTTGTAGTCCTTGGCCTGGTATTCGGTTGTGCCGTTAGTCATCATGGTCGACCTCACTCCTGGGGCTGAAGGTTGTCCTCGTGGCTGCGCTGCAGCTCCGAGAGGAGACGGTGGAGCATCGCGACGATCTCGCGGGGGAGGAAGGGGTTGGCGCCGTCGCGGGCCACGGAGCGCACGCCCGCGGGGAGGTCGAGGTGCATGCGCAGCAGCTTGAAATACTGGGCCAGATGGGTCTGCTCGATGATCAGGCCCTTCTGCACGGAATCGAAGAAGTCGTGGTAGGCGCCTTCGGCCACGGGGTAGAGGAGGTAGGGGACCAGGAGCTTGACGTTGATCCCTTCGGCCTTGGCCATCTGCAGGGCCTCGCGGCATACGCCGGCCACGCTGCCCCAGGCGACCATGGCCAGGGGGGCGTCGGCGTTGCCCAGCACCTCGAACAGGTCCTTGCGGTCCTTGAGGGGGTCGAGCTTCTTGACGCGCTTGGTGTTCATGCGCTTGTGCACGGTGCCGCTGTTGGTGGGGGCTCCGGATTCCACGTGCTCGATCCCGGATGCCAGGTAGGTGCCGCCCTGCATGCCGGGATGGCTGATGGGGCTGATGTGGCTGTCGGTTTGCTTGAAGCGCTTGTAGTCGACCAGGTCCGAGCCGGTGGGTTCGAGGCGGTCGATGATCGTGAACTGGCTGGTGTCGATGGGGTCCAGGGTCTCCTTGCGCTGGGAGATCTCCTGGTCGCTCAGGACGATGACCGGGGTCTGGTACTGCTCGGCGATGTTGAAGGCTTCGACCGTGATGCGGAAGGTGTCGGCCACCGAGGTGGGGGCCAGCACGGGCCGGACCACGTCGCCGTGGGCCGAGAAGCAGGCCGCGAAGAGGTCGGACTGCTCGGTCTTGGTGGGCAGGCCCGTGGAGGGGCCGCCGCGCTGGACATCGATGATGACCAGGGGCAGTTCCGCGATGCTCGCCAGGCCCATCATCTCGGTCTTCAGGCTGAGTCCGGGGCCGCTGGTGGCGGTCATGGACTTGACCCCGGCGAAGGACGCGCCCACGGCCGCGCCGATGCCGGCGATCTCATCCTCGGCCTGGAGCACGCTGCCGCCGTACTTCCAGACGTGGTCGGTGAAGAACTGCATGATCTCGGTGGAGGGGGTGATGGGGTAGCCGCCGAAGAACCGGCACCCCGCGAAGATCGCCGCCGCCGCGCACATGTCGTTGCCGTCGGTGATGAGCTTGACGTTGCCCTTGGTGTCCGAGGCCACGATGTTCATGCTCACGGTCAGGGGGTTCTCCATGGCGAAGGCCCGGCCCGCGTCGAAGGCGCGCTGGTTGGCTTCCACCAGCTCCTCGCCCTTCTTGGCCAGCTTCTTCCGGATGCCCTTCATCACGGCCACGGCGCCGATGCCGAACCAGCCGGCGATCAAGCCCAGCACCACGGTGTTCTTGGCGCGCTCGGTGCCCGCGGAGTCCTTGGCCATCTGGGTCATGGGACAGGCGATCACCTGGCGGGGCGTGACGCCCACGAGGGGGATCTGGTCCGGGGCGATGCCGGTGGCGGCCTCGTAGATGACCACGGTGGTGCCGCTCACGGGGAGCTCCGCGCCGAACTTGAGGAAGTCCTCCCAGTTCAGGGCCACGGCCACGTCCAGGTTGCCGCCCGGGTTCAGGATGGGGGTGGTGCTGATGCGCACCCGGCAGGAGGATTCCCCGCCCCGGATCTGGGAGCCGAAGCTCTTGGTCATGACGCCGTGATAGCCTTCCGCCGCCGCCGCCTGGAGCAGCGAGTCCCCGGCGGAGACGATGCCGTCGCCGCCCGAGCCGGCCATGCCGAACACGAGATCCCTGCAACTGGGCACGATTATGCCTGAACCCATGTCCCTGCCCTTACGTGCCGGACCGACGTCGCTCATTGTTCCTGCCCTCCATTGGGAATGCCTTAGTCTAAGGATCAAGACCGCCCCACCGCCAGCTTTATATTCAGGAGGTGGGGCTCTGATATTAGTCCAGAACCAGGAATGGTTCCTTGAGACCGACCAGCCGGGCGAAGTTCTTCAGCCTCTCCAGGTGGCTCTGCCCCACCCGGGTGAGGGGCGGGTAGACGAGGAGCCCGTCCCGGGTCTGGACCCCGGCCACCAGGACCTGGCCGGCCTGGAGGGTGTCGTGGGTGGCCAGGCGGGGGAGGTCGGGGGAGGTCTCCAGCTCCTCGCCGGGGGCGTCCGGGTCCTGCTCGAGGGCCTCGAGGACCTGTGGATCATAGGCGGCGCCGCTGCGTCTCAGCTCCTCCAGGGCGGCGGGCCGGTCCTGGCCCTGGTCCAGGAGGGCCAGGTAATCGCCGGCCACCTTGAGGATGCGTCCACCCAGGGGGATGTCCTCCTCCCGGACGTGGTCCGAGGGAAAGCCGGAACCATCGTAATTCTTGTTCATGTAGAGGATGGCTTTGGCGACCTCCTCCATGCGGGGGATGTGGCGGATGAGGTCGGCGCTGATCTCCGGAAGGCGGTCCACGGTCTCCTGCTCCTGGGCGGAGAGTGCCTCCCCCTGCCGGACCTTGGCCAGGACCGAGGGGGGGATCGTCAGGGCCCCGATCTGGCTCAGCATGGAGGCCACGGTGACGACCCAGGGGGATTCCAGCTCCAGGTTCCGGGCCAGCTTCTGGGCGAGGGGGGCCAGATGCTGGGCCCGGCTGAAGGCGGCGGGGTCGGCGATGGACAGGAGCTCCACCAGGAGGTCGATGCTGCCCTTGAGGGTGCCCTCCACCAGCTCCCGTTCCGCCGTGACGAGCTGGTACTGCTTGATGCCCGCCTCGAGGGACACCGCCAGGAACTCGGGATCGCAGGGCTTGGTGAGGAAACGGAAGATGTGCCCCTCGTTCACCGCGTCGATGGCGGTCTGCTGGTCGGCGTTGCCCGTGAGCATGATGCGCACGGAATCCGGCGCCAGGACCCGGGCCTGGGACAGGAGCTGGATGCCGTCCATGCCCGGCATGCGCATGTCCGAGAGGATGACGGCGTAGGGACCGGCGGTGCGGATGCAGGCCAGGGCCTCCTCCCCCCCTTGGGCGGTGTCGAACTGGAAGCGCTTGCGCAGGGTCCGGGTGTAGGCGGAAAGGATGTTGGGATCATCATCGACGAGAAGGACCTTGGGATTCATACGCTGCCTCGGCTGGAAAGGATGAACTGCCGCCAGATGGTGAGCCGGTCCTGGAAGCCGGCCTGCGTCAAAAATGATTCATCACATTGGCCCGTGGCCACCTGGACCGCGGCCAGGGCCAGCTGCGAACCCTCCGGGGAGACGGCGCGCGCCCGGGAGGGCGTCGCCAGGCTGCCCACCAGATCCAGAAGGGGGCCGGGCAGGCCGAGCAGGTTCAGGTAGTGCCAGGAGAGGGTGCCCTCCGCCGCGGTGACGGCGGTCGGGCCCTTCATGGCGAGGATCATGGGACCTGCGGCGGACAGGAGGGCGCCGGCGTAGGCGAGCTTCTGCACCGGCGCCTCGGCGTGCTCGGCCCGGGTGATGGCCTGGGCCTCCCGTGCCCACTGGAGATGGGTTTCCCGAAGGAGCTTGAGCCGGCTTTCCACGTCGGGGGGTGCGGGGTCGGCGGCCAAACAGGCGAGTTCCTGCCGGTCCAGGAACTGCAGCGCCTCCCCGGGGTCCACCAGAGGCCTGGGCTCGGCGAAGAAGGAGGAGTTCACGAGCTGGAGGGCCCGCGCGGCCAGACCGGGGTCCTGGCGCACCGCCTCCTGGAGGTTGTCCAGCTGGGCCCCCGGATCGTTCAGGTAGGCCTTGACCCGGTGGGCCAGGACCGGACTCGCCGGCAGCTGGCCCATGCCCCCCACGGCCTCGCGCAGGTCCTCCGGGAGGTCCCTCAGCTCCGCGGCCTGGAGGATGGTGTCCACCAGGACCTGGGGGTCGCAGGGCTTGGTGAGGAACCGGTGGGCGGCCCGGGTCGCGCCCTGGAGGACGGCCGTGTCATGGCGGCCCGACAGCACGATGCGGGCCGTGCCCGGCCGGTGCCTGAGCGTCCATTCCAGCAGTTCCACTCCGGAAAAGGCGGGCATGCCCAGGTCCGTGACCAGCACGTCGGCGGCCTCGGCGGCCATGAGTTCCACCGCCGCGCGGCCGGAGTCCGCCACCACCACGTCCCAGACGGTGCGCATGCGGCGCAGGGCGCGCTCCAGGCCCAGGAGGATCAGCTTCTGGTCATCCACGAGCATGATGCGCAGGCGGGGCGCGGTCATTGGGCTGGCCCCGCCAGGGGGATGCGGAGGATGAAGACGGAACCCTTGCCCACCTCCGTCTCGAAGGCCACGGCCCCCTTGTGGCGCTCCACGACCACCGTGTGGACGATGGCCAGGCCCTGCCCGGTGCCCTTGCCCACGGCCTTGGTGGTGAAGAACGGATCGAAGATCCGGGAGCGCACGTGCTCGGGGATGCCCGAGCCGGTGTCGCGCACGCGGATCTCGGCCATGGTGGCGAGGCGGGACGTGGAGACGGTGATGGTGCCCTTGGCCTCGGAACCCGCCGGAAGGGCCTCGGCGATGGCATGGGCGGCGTTGACCACCAGGTTGAGCACCGCCTGGTTCATCTCGTTGGGGAAGCACAGGACCGTGCCGAGTGCGGGGTCCAGGTCGAGGACCAGGTCCGCGACGTATTTCCACTCGTTCCGGCAGACGGTGATGGTGCTTTCGATGGACCGGTTCAGGTCCATCTCCACCGGCTCCTCGCTGCCGGGGTGGGAGAAGTCCTTCATGGCCCGCACGATCTTCGTGACCCGGGCGATGCCCTCCAGCGACTGTTCGATGGCCTTGGGGATCTCGGCCCGGAGGAAGGGCAGGTCCGCCTCCTCCCGGATCGCCCTCAGGTCTCCGGGCATGGGCGCGCCGGCCAGGGTCCCCTCCAGGGCGCCATCCTGGGCGTCCATGACCCGGAACACGTCCTGGAAGGCCTCGGCCAGGAACCGGGTGTTGTCGCCGATGTACTGGGTGGGGGTGTTGATCTCGTGGGCGATGCCCGCGGCCAGCTGGCCGATGGCCTCCAGCTTCTGGGCATGGCGCAGTTGCACTTCCAGGGACAGGCGCTCCTGCTCGGCGTTCTTCTGGTCGGTGATGTCCTCCAGCATCCACACGGAACCCTCGTCCGGGGCCTCGGGATCCAGGGCCCTGCCGATCAGGCGGCCCCAGAACAGCGAGCCGTCGCCCTTCCGGAGCTGCCAGGTGACGTCCGCCCGCTCCCCTCCGGCCATGGCCGCGTAGGTGGTCCGCCCCATCTCCTGGTAGGAGGCGGAGTCCGGGTAGATGATGTGGGTGGGGCAGCCCAGGAGCCGGTTCATGGGCAGGAGGAGGATCTCGCCCAGCCGCGAGTTTGCCCACTCGATCGTGCGCTTTCGCACGAAGCCGATCCCCAGGGTGGAGTTCTCCAGGATCAGGTTCTTGATGGCGTGGGCCTTCAGGAGTTCCAGGTCGGCCTTGATGCGCTGGGTGATGTCGGCGATGGCGATGCTGATGCGCCGGTTCCCCTCGGCGATGAAGCTGTGCATGGTGATGCCGAAGCCCACCGAACCCGGGCCCTCGCCCCAGTGCAGATCGTAGGAGAACCGCTCCTCGCGCCCGGCCAGGACGTCCTGGAAACCGTGGGCCACCTGGGCGAGGGTGGTGCCGCCGGCCGCCAGGGACCGGCTGAAGGCGGCATAGTCCAGGCTTCGCTCCTCCCAGGGGGGGATGAGCGGGTTCGTGGAGGGATCCTGGGACTTCCAGGGGGCGTTGGCGGCGATGAGGATGCCCTGCTCGTCGGTGATGGCGATGGAGGCCTTCATGGAATCCAGCGTGGCGGCCAGGAGCTTCTCCGACTCCCGCTTGCCGGCCTCGGCCGTGGACAGGGCGGTCTGCCAGCGCTTGCGTTCCTGGGCGTAGCGGATGGCCTTGAGCAGGCCGTCCCCGTTGATGGTCCCCTTGATGAGGTAGTCCTGGGCGCCCATGCGGATGGCCTGGAGCGCGAGCTCCTGGTCCTGCCGGCCCGTGAGGATGATGATGGCGGGATCCCCGCCCGCGGCGCGGATCCGCTCCAGGGCCCCCAGGCCCTGGCTGTCGGGGAGGCCCAGGTCCAGGAGCACCAGGTCGGCGTCCGCCTGGGCCAGACGCTCCAGGCCCTCCTGGAGGGTCGTAGCCAGGCGGACGGCCACCCCGGGCATGCGGGAGCCGATGAGGCGGGACAGGTAGGTCCCGAACAGGTGGTCGTCCTCGATGGCCAGGAGGTCGAGGGACGGCGCTAGGCTGCCGGGGTGGGTGAGGGAAGGCTCGGGCACGGGCATGGGCTGGGTGGGTTTTCCAACACGTATCCTCCCACTAATCGGGGCATTGCAGCTAAGGTACGAGAACTATAACCTTCGAAGTCGGGGAAGGGGGCCGACCGCACCATGCAGGAGAAAACGCGAATCCTCTTTGTAGACGATGAGCCTTTAGTTATTCAGGGCCTCCAGCGGCTGCTGAGGAACATGCGTTCCGAGTGGGACATGGTGTTCGTGGACAGCGGCCCCAAAGGCCTGGAAGCCCTCGCTCGGGGGCCCTTCGACGTGGTGGTGGCCGATATCGCCATGCCGGGCATGAATGGCGCCGAATTCATAATCGAGGTGAAGGACCGGTACCCCGGGACCATCCGGCTGGTCCTGTCGGCCCACGCCGATCCCGAGCTCATCCTGCGGGTGGAGGGCGCGGCCCACCAGTTCCTGGCCAAGCCCTGCGATCCCGGCCTGCTGCGCTCCGTGATCCTCGGCGCCAGCGACCTCGGCGGACGCCTGCGGAGCGAGGAGATCCGGAAGGTGCTGGGCGGCATCGGTCACCTGCCCGTCATCCCCGCCACCTACCAGGAGATCGTCGGGCTCCTGGCCCAGGAGGCCACCACGGTGGAGGACCTGGGCAAGGTCGTGCAGCGCGACCCGGGCATGACCGCCAATATCCTCAAGCTGGTCAACTCGGCCTATTTCGGCCTGCGCAAGCGGGTCTCGAGCCCCGCGGAAGCCGTGAGCTTCCTGGGGGTTGACACCCTGAAGGCCCTGGCGCTGATCCACGGCATCTTCAAGCAGGTCCAGGGCTTCCCTCCGCACTTCAACGCGGCCCACCTGTGGCAGCACAGCCTGGACCTTGCGGGCGCCTCCCGGGAGATCGCGCGGCTGGAAGGCCTGGACAAGGGCCTGCAGTCGGAATGCTTCACCGGCGGCCTCCTGCACGACGTGGGGCTCCTCATCCTCGCCTCGGGCTTCCCGGATGCCTACAAGCAGATCGAGCAGATCCTCACCCGGGAGCCGGTGGAGATCCTCTCGGCGGAGATGCGGGTCCTGGGGGTCCACCACGGCGAAGTGGGCGCCCACCTCCTGGGCCTCTGGGGCCTGCCGGGGACCGTGGTGGAGGCCGTGGCCCACCACCATACCCTGCCCGCGACCTTCGGCCTCCAGCCCGCGCTGGTGGTCCACGCGGCGGAGGTCCTCTCGGGGGGCCGCGGCGACTTCAGGGTCTTCGGCCTCGAGCGGCAGAGCGACCTCCAGCTGCTGTCGGCCGCCCTGGGGCCCCGGCTCGCGGGCTGGAACCAGGTCCTGAACCCGGAAGCCGGAGGCCACCCATGAACGCCAAGGTCCTGTTCGTGGACGACGATGACAACATCCTCGCCGCCGCCTGCCGCAACTTCAGGAACCGCTACGACGTCGACACCGCCTCGGGGGGCGCCCGGGCCCTGCGGGCCATGGAGGAGCACGGCCCCTACGCGGTGGTGGTGGCCGACATGGCCATGCCCGGGATGAACGGCATCGAGTTCCTCCAGAAGGCCCAGGTGCTGGCCCCCGACACCATCCGCATCATGTTCACCGGCCACCCGGGGCCCGTGACCCTCCTGGCCGCCATCAACAGCGGCCAGGTCTTCCGGTTCATCCCCAAGCCCTGCCAGCCCGAGGAACTGGCCACGGCCGTGGACGCCGGCATCCGGCAGTACCGCCTGGTCACCGGGGAGCGCGAGCTCCTGGAGGCCACCTTGACCGGCAGCATCGAGGCCATGACAGGCATCCTGGAAGTACTGGACCCCGTGGCCTGCGCCTGCGCGCGGACGCTGGCGTATCGCGCCGCCCGGGTGGCCCGGGCCCTGGGCGCCGGGGACGTGTGGTCCATCACCCTGGCCGCCCTGTTCTCCCCCCTGTGGCTCCCGCCCATGGAGGCCGGCAGCCGGCTCCGGACCGTGGCGGAATGCCTGGCGGATCCCGCCGGCGCCCAGGCCCTGCCCCTGGCCGTGGAGAAGGCCGCGGACCTCGTGCAGCCCATTCCCAGGCTGGAGGAGGTGGCGCTCATCATCCGCTATCTTTGCAAGGGTTTCGACGGCTCCGGGTGCCCGGAAACCCCCATGCGCCCGGAGGACCTGCCTCTGGGCTCGAGGATCCTCCGGGCCCTCCTGGACCTGGGGGCGGTGGAGGGCCGCGCGAAGGACCTGGAGGTGGCGATGGGGGAGTTGCGCCTGCAGGGGCGGCTCTACGATCCGCAGGTGCTCGCGGCCGTGGCCGGAGTCATCATCCCGGGGGATTCGGCAGCTCGATATTGAACCGGCTGCCGCCGCCCGGGTTCTCGTCCATCCAGATGTGGCCCCCGTGGGATTCCACCGCCGCCTTGCAGAAGGCCAGTCCCAGGCCCCGGTTCTGCCGGCCCGGGGTGCGGTTGCCTGACGTTTCCAGCTGGGCGTACAGATCGAACATGTGCTCCCGCTGTTCCGGGGGCACGCCAGGGCCCTGGTCCGTCACCGCCATGCGCAGGGCGCCGGCCTCGGTCCTGCCGGCGCGGAGGCAGAGCCGGCCTCCCTCGGGGGAGTAGCGCAGGCAGTTGTCCAGGAGGTTGCCCACCACCCGGTCCATGATCACCGGGTCCATGGCGTGGGCGAGCTGGGCATCCTCCACCTCCACCGCGCCGTGGATCCTGCGGACCTTGAGCCACAGGTCGTGGCGGCCCAGGATGCCCTCGAGGAAGGACAGGACCGGTACCTGGGCGAGGGCGGGCTGGATGCCGGTGCGTTCGGCCTTGATGTAGTCCATCCAGGAGGCCACCAGCTTCATCAGATGCTCGGCTCCCGACACGATGCGCTTCCAGGGTTCCGGCACGTCCACGGCCTGATCGACCATCATCTCCGCCTGGAGGAGGATGCCCGCGATGGGGTTCTTGAGGTCATGGAGCAGGAAGGCCTGGAGCTTCTCACGCTGCTCCCGGCTCTCCAGGATGAGGGCGTTCTGCGTCTCGATGGTGGCCACGCTGGCGCGCAGGCCGGCCACGAGGCTGCGGACGCGGATCAGGGACTTCACCCTCAGCAGCAGCTCCTCGGTGCGCACCGGCTTGGTCAGGAAGTCGTCCGCCCCGCAGGACATGGCCTGGCGGTAGAGGGTCTCGTCATAGGTGCCCGTGAGGATGAGCACGGGCAGATCCTCCCAGCCTTCGATCTCGCGCAGCGCGGTGCAGGTGCCGATGCCGTCCAGGCCCGGCATCACCAGGTCGAGGATCACCAGATCGGCGCGACCCTGCCGGGCGAAGGCCAGGGCGTCGGTGCCGGAGTGCACGGTGTGGACCAGGTAGTCCGCGCGCTCCAGCTGGCGCTTGAGCATCGTGCACACGTTCCGGTCGTCGTCCACGACGAGGATGGTCTCAAGGACTCCCCACTTCAGCGTCATGCCGACCCCATGCGAAATCCATCATGTCACGAACGGACGTCCGGGTCCGTCCATGAGAGGATTTTCCGGAGGGTTCCCCTCGTGACCTCCCTTCTCCTGAACAAAGTGCTCGCAGCTCCCGGCCCCGACGAGGCCTGGTTCGAAGGGCTCCTGCGCTGGGTGCTGGAGGGCGACCCCGCGGGCGGGATGAACTCGCCCCGAAGCCGCCGTCTCTGGGAGCTGACCGCCCGGTTCCTGGACGATGACGAGGGTCCCGCCTGGCGCGCCCGGGTCCAGGCCGTGTGGGGCCATACCAGCGCCGTGGGGCTCCTGGCCGATGCGGGCCTGCCCACCCACGGGGCCTTCATCCGCGAGGCCATGGCGCTCCTGGCCGACCGGATCATCCCCAGCCTGGACCCCGAGAGCGACCTTTCGAGCCTGCTGCACCGCCTGGACCTGGAGGAGGCGGATGCCGACTGGGTCCTGGCCCTCCCGGCGGGGCGGGGGCTGTGGGACGGACTGCTGTCGGTGCCGGAGGAGGCCTGCTGGGACGCGGTGCAGCTCCTGGCCATCCGGGCCGCGGCCCTGGGCCTGGCGCGGGACCTGCTTGGACTGGGGCCGACGGAGCGGGAGCTGGATTCCCCTTTCGCCCGTCTGCCCGAGGCCGCGAGGATCCTGCGCGAGGGCGGGGACCCGGCCTGGGCGGCGCTCCTGGAGGCCTGCCGCGCCCGGCTGAAGGTGGCCCTGAGCCACCTGGAGGTCCACGGCATCAGCACGGAGCTGGTCTACCGCCTGGATCTCCTGGAGGCCCACCTGGGCCGCATGGGGGAGCTGGTCTCGGTGCTGCTCGGGCGCGGGGACGGGCGGGTCTTCGCGGCCGAACTCATCCGCCGCAAGGCCCGGGGCCGCCGCCTGGGCACCCTCGTCAAGGGCAGCCTGAGGCTCATGGCCCGCAAGGTGGTCGAGCACACGGGGCACACCGGGGAGCACTGCATCGCCGTGACCCGCACCGAGTGGCTGGGCACCTTCCGGTCGGCGGCCGGGGGCGGGGCCCTCACGGCCTTCACGGCCCTGTTCAAGTACGCCCTGGCCGGGGCCGCCCTGGCGCCCCTGGTGGCGGGTGCCGCCTTCGCCGCCAACTACACCGCCAGTTTCGTGGCCATGCAGTTCCTGGGCTTCACCCTGGCCTCCAAGCAGCCCGCCATGACCGCCGCCAGCCTCGCCGGGGCGCTGGAGGACAGCCATTCCCGGGACAAGCTGCGCTCCCTGGTGGCCGGCATCACCCGGAGCCAGGTCATGGCCACCCTGGGCAACGTGCTGGTGACGATCCCGGCCACCCTGCTCCTGGCCCTGGCCTGGCGGTTCGCCACCGGCAAGCCCTTCGTGGAGCCCCACACCGCCCTGCACAGCCTCCAGGGCCTCCACCCCTTCCATTCCTGGACGATCCCCTTCGCCGCCCTCACCGGCGTCCTCCTCTGGCTCGCCAGCCTCGCGGCGGGCTGGGCCGCCAACTGGAGCGCCTTCAACCGCTTTCCCGAGGCCGTGGCCGGCCACCGCCGCCTGGTCTACTTCCTGGGCCCCGCGCGGGCCGAACAGCTGGGCCGGCTCGTGGAGCGCCATTTCAGCGGCGTGGCCGGCTACGTGGCTCTCGGCTTCCTCCTGGGCTTCCTGCCGGTGGCCGCAGCCTTCTGCGGGCTTCCCATCGAAGTGCGCCACGTCACCCTGAACGCCGCGACCCTGGTACTGTGCGCCGTGCAGGACGCACCGCACTGGAGGGAGATCGCCTGGGCGCTCTCCGGGATCCTCGTCATCGGCGCCTGCAATTTCGGCGTGTCCTTCTACCTGGCCCTGAGGACGGCGATGAGGGCCAGGGGCATTGCCGGAGGGGACAAGGTCCTGGCCTGGCTGCGGCGGGAATTCCTGCGCGCCCCCTGGACCTTCCTGGGGCCACCCCACGGGGAAGATCCCTGAATCAAGAAAATCTCTTTCTCCGCGCCCCTCCGCGAGATCTCCGCGTCTCCGCGTATGATTTTTTTCTGGGGCTGCTTCGGCGCGAAGGAAACAACCGCGCCGAAGCAACCCGGAAAAAAATCATACGCGGAGACGCGGAGATCTCGCGGAGGAACGCGGAGAAAAGATAACCTAGAAAGAGTACCTTACTCCGAAGCGGATGCTCCTCGGGGCCTGGTAGGCGATGGGCTGGTTGAAGTTGGGGTTGGTCTGGCCGATGTCGCCGCCGTGGAAGTTGTAGCGCTGGTCGACGGCGGTGGCGGCCTGGGAGTCGAGGATGTTCTTGACGTCCATGAGGATGGTGAGGCGCTGCCTGGCGCGGAAGGTGAAGGCGTAGGCGAAGTTCAGGTCCAGCTGGGTGATGGTGGGCGTGCGGCCCTGGGAGCCGCGGGGCAGGAGGAAGAGCTCCCAGCGGTTGGAGTAGGGGATGGGCTGCACGGTGTCCGAGGAGCCCATGCGGTTGATGGGCGTGCCGGTGATCAGGCTGGCGGTGGCGCCGATGGTCAGGCCGTTGCCGAAATCATAGAGGCCGTTGCCCTTGAGCTGATGCTTGTGGTCCGAGCTGAGGGGGCCGTAGTTGTTCACCAGGAAGGCCGGCTCGTCGAAGGCGGCGGTGATGTTGGGGTCCAGCTGGCCGGTGCCGCTGGGGCCGCCGACGCCGCTGAAGCCGCCCTCGTAGTTGCCGGTGAGCTCGCTCCACAGGTAGGAGAGGGTGTAGGTGTAGTTGTCCAAGAGCTTGCGGGTGAAGCTGAGCTCGATGCCCTTGTAGTCCCGGGTGGCCCTGGGGTACTGCACGCCCACGTCGTGGCTGAGGCCCGGGTTCATGATCAGGTAGGCCTGGGAGGTGGTGGCGGTGGTGTTGTCGAGGGCGTCCTCGATGACGCGCCCGAGGTAGTTGCGGATGTACTTCGCGCCCAGGACGTAGTTGTCCTGGACCGTGGTCTCGATGCCGAGGGTGAACTCGTCCTTGAACTCGCCCTTCAGGTCCGGATCGATGGGCTCGGCGGAGCTGCCCGTGATGGTGGACTGCTGGCCGATGACGGCGGGGATGGGGGGCGTGTTCGAGTTGGGCACGGGGATGACGACGGGCTGCAGGCTGGTGGGGCCGGCGTTGTCCTGGTAGTTGTAGACCGTGGGGTTGCGCTCGATGCTGAAGGAGCGGATGACCAGGTCCATGGGCAGCTGCTCGTACATGCGGGACAGGCTCATGTAGATCTTGTCCTGGCCCTTGCCCTTCCAGTCATAGATGAAGCCCAGGCGGGGCGCCCACTCGTTGTTGAGGTTGATCACGGTGTTGCCGAACTGGTCCAGGATCTTGGTCTGGTCCAGGCGCATGCCGGCGTTCACCGTCAGGTTGGGCTGGGGTGACCACTTGTCCTGGAGGTAGTAGGCCTGGCTCTGGTGCTTGGGCTGGCTGTGGAAGGTGACCAGGGGCACCGTGGTGCCCGCGGGGTAGACGTAGCTGGGGTCGCCCGGGATGACGGAGGCGGGCAGGTTGTAGTCCGCCGTGGTCCAGCCATAGTGGCCGTAATACTGGACGCCGTTGGCATCGGGGCCCATGTCGATGATCTGCTGGCCGCCCGAGTAGTTCCGGTAGCAGTCGGCGAGATCGGTCTGGAGGTCGAAGCCGATCTTGGCCTCGTGGGTGCCCATGGCCTCGAACATCTTGGTGAAGCTGCCCTCGTAGTTGGTGCGGGTGAAGTCCTTCTTGTCCCAGCGGCCGAAGCCGCCCAGGAGGGCCCCGCCGGTGGTGACCTCCTGGACGATGTCCTGGCCCACGCCGCCCTCGATGGTGTCGGTCTCCTTGTGGCGGCTGATCTGGAAGCTGCCCAGCCAGGAATCGCCGGTGAGCTCGTAGCGCAGGCTCAGGTCGGTGCCGCCCACCTGCTCGTGGCCGTCCCAGGTGGGCAGGGGGCCCATGGCGGGATGGCCGTCCACCTCGCCGTCGGTGGTGGAGGGGTCGCCCAGGACGGAGGCGATGAGGGTCTGGGTCTCGCTGAGCTTCCAGGTGAGCTTGACGGAGTAGAGGTCGGTCTTGGTGGTGCTGTTGGCGTTCTGGCCGGAGGTGGTGCCCAGCTGGATCTGGTCGGTGCGGCTGTAGTTCGTGCGGTCGTAGGCCACGAAGTACCAGAGCTTGTCCTTGATGATGGCGCCGCCGGCGTCGAAGCCGAAATCGGCGTTGCGGTAGCCCACGGTCAGGGGCGTGAAGCCCACGGTGCTGCTCTGGTTGATGTGCTTGTTGGTGGCCTGGAGCCCCTGGCTCTGCAGGTAGGTGAAGACGTCCCCCTCGAACTCGTTGCCGCCGCTCTTGGTGATGACGTTGATGACGCCGCCCGTGTTCTTGCCGAACTCCGCCTCGTAGCCGCCGGTCTTCACCTGGAATTCCTTGATGAACTCCACGGGGATCTTCTTGCCCTGGGTGCCGAACTCCGCGTTGGTGGTGTTGATGCCGTCCACCACGTAGTTGTTCTCGGTGCCCGACGCCCCGTAGACCCGCAGGCCCACCTGGCCATTGGGGAGCGTGTCCTGGTTGACGCCGGGGGTCAGGGTCGCGATGGAGGCGAAGTCCCGGTCCACGGGCAGCTGCTCGTAGCTGGTGTTGGTGAAGTTGGTGCCCGAGGACGTGCCCTTCACGTCGACGGTGGTGGCCCGGTCCTCCACCACCACCGTGGCCGCGGCCTGGGCCGCCAGGGCGATGTCCACGGAGGCCGTCTTGCCCAGGCCGATCAGAACGGTGACCTTGGAGGTGCTGTGGCCGGGGTTGGTGGCCGTGACGAGGACGGTGCCCGGAGGCAGGGAGCCCACCCAGAACTTGCCGTCGGCATCGGTGGCCGTGTGGCGCCCGCCCTGGACGTTGTTGCCCGTCACCTGGACGATGGCGCCGGCGATGGGGTTCCGCTTGGCGTCCAGCACCCGGCCCTGGAGGGTGCCCGTGGTCTGGGCGGCGAGGGGAAGGGCGCCCGCTGCAAGGATCAGGGGCAGGGTTCTGGCGAGGGAAAACCGCATCGAGGACCTCCGGATTGGGGGGTGGTAACGAACATCCAGGTGCTGGGGATGATCGTTCATCTTCCTCGTGTTGTGGTAATTTTCAAGAATTAAAGATTGTGGCGAATCGCTCCATTCTAATTCCTGATGATCCTGGACTAATTTGATCTAATTTTATCGAATATTCCAGATTCAGTGTCCGTGGATCTTGTAGAAGTACCAGGCGGTCAGGAGGAAGCCCACGAGGATCACGATGGTCCGGACGGTCTTCCGGCCCACCCGGTGCGCCATGTGGGAACCGAACAGGCCGCCCAACATGGCCGCCACCGCCATGGTGGCGACGGTGTGCCAGATGATGTTGTGGCCGTGGAAGAAGGCTTCGGCCACCACGAAGCACACGATGGCCACGCCGTTGATGCTCAGGGCCAGGAAGTTCTTCAGGCCATTCATCTGGTGGATGTCCGAGAGGCCCAGGAGGCTGAGGGCGGCCAGCATGAGGATCCCGATGCCCGCCCCGAAAAAGCCCCCGTAGATGCCCACCAGGAACTGGAAGGCGATGGCCCCCAGCCACCAGTTCCGCGTCCGCTCCCCGCCGTGCACGTGCCCCAGGGTCTTGGCGATGTAGTCATTGGAAGCCATGAGGATGGTGGCGGTGAGGATGAGCCAGGGGATGAGGAGGTCGAAGGTGGAGGAGGGGGTGATGAGCATCAGCCAGGCCCCCGCCGCCGCCCCCAGGATCGAGGGGGGGGTCATGCGCAGGGCGAATTTCCGCGTGCCCTTGAGGTCGTCCCGGTGGCCGTAGAAGCCGCCGATGGACCCGGGCCAGAGGGCCAGGGTGCTGGTGACGTTGGCCTGCTGGCCGGTCAGGCCGATGCCTAGCAGGGCCGGGAAGGAGATGAGGGTGCCTCCCCCGGCGATGGAATTGACGGTGCCGGCGGCGAAGGCCGCGGCCATGACGGTGAGCTCACTCCAAATGTGTATCATCCGGCTAGGTTAACATCGTGGCCGGGGCTCAAGGCCCTCAGTTGCATGAGAACTGATGGAGTTCCCCGCCGTCCGGGCCGAGGAGGCGCAGGGCGCAGGGCTGACAGGGATCGAAGGCATGGAGGGTGCGCAGCAGCTCCACCGGCTGGCGCGCGTTGGCCACCGGGGTCCCGATGAGGGCGGCCTCCCAGGCCGTGCGCAGACCCCCGGCGTCCCGGGGCGAGGCGTTCCAGGTGGTGGGGATCACCATCCGGTAGTCCGCGATGGCGGCATCCTGGATCGTGAGCGCATGGGCCAGGGCCCCCCGGGGGGCCTCGGTGAGGCCCAGGCCCCGGGCCTGGGCGGGCCAGGTTTCGGGGTCCACGGGGCGCCGGACGCTCGGGTCCCCGTTCCCGAGGTTGGCGTTCAGATCAATCAGGAACCCCCTCATCCGGTGGGCCACCACCTGGGCCTCGATGCCCCGGGCGACGGTGCGGCCCAGGGTGGAGAAGAGGGACTCGAGGGGCAGGCCCAGCCGCTCCAGCACGGCGTCCACCCGGTCCTTCACGTCCGCCGAACCCCGGACGTAGGCCACGAGCATGCGGGCCAGGGGGCCCACTTCCATGGCCTCCCCCCGGAAGCGGGGGGCCTGGAGCCAGGGGGCCTCAGGTTCCGTTCCGCCCAGGCCCAGGTCACCCCGGTGGATTTCATGGACCTCGTGGAGGTTCCGGCCCAGGATGGCGCCCCGGGGCAGCAGGAACGAGGCCGGGTCCCCGTCCCCCCGGGAGGGCAGATCCCCGAAGGCCAGGAAATTCCCCAGGCCGCCCCCGAGCCGGGCCCAGTCCGTGTGGTAGCCGGCCACGGCCATGAGATCGGGCACGAACACCTGCTCCACGAAGGTGATGGCCCCCTGGACGAGGGCGCCCACCTGGGCGAGGTGCCCATCGGTGATGGGGTTTGCGCCGTCAGGATGAAAGGAGCAGGGGACGCCGCCCACCTGGTAGTCGGGGTGGTGACTCCTGCCGCCGAAGGTGGCGTGGATCTGCTTGAACGCCATCTGCCAGGGGAGGGCGTCCAGGTAGTGGGCGACGACGAGGAGGCTCAGGTCCGGGGGCAGCTGGCAGGCCGCGTGGCCCCTGAAGCCGTGGCCGAGCTGGCCAGGCTGGCCGCCCTCCACATAGGTCCTCAGGCGCCCCTGAACCTCGGCGAACTGAACCGGGCTGGAGTCGGGCCAGGACGACAGGGACTTCGCGAGGCGGGAGGTCCCGGCGGGGTCGGCCTGGAGCAGGTTCGCCGCGTCCAGCCAGTCGAGTGCGTGCCGGTGGTAGAAGTGCACCACGTGGTCCTGGATGAACTGGGCGCAGAACATGAGGTTGCGCACCAGCTGGGCGTTGGCGGGAACCTCGAGGCCCAGGGCGTCCTCCACGGCCCGGCAGCTGGCCAGGGCGTGGACGGTGGTGCACACGCCGCCGATCCGCTCGGTGAAGGACCAGGCCTCCCGCGGGTCGCGGCCCCTGAGGAGTTTCCCGAAGTCACGGGCCGGGGTGCCGGTGCTGAAGGCGTCCACCACCACACCGCGGTCCACCACGGCCTCGACGCGGAGCTGCCCCTCGATGCGGGTGGCGGGATCGGCGCTGGTTTGGTTGCTCAAGGGCTGCCTCTGCCCTGAGTGTACCGTCCCGGGCTTTTCAGAAGCCCTCGATGATTTTCCGGGCCGTGGCCTGTCGCCGTTCCTGCCGGGCCCGCCGGGCCACGATGACGGCCTCCAGTTCACTGGCGGCCTGGGCGACCGTGTGATTGACGATTACGTAATCATAATCGTGGCAATGCTCCAGCTCCCGCCGGGCCTGGTCCAGGCGCAGGGCGACCTGGGCCTCCGTCTCGCTGCGGCGGCCCCGGAGACGCGCGGCCAGTTCCGGGGCGGAGGGGGGGAGCAGGAAGACCGTCACCGCCCCGGGCCGGTTGTGGCGGAGCATCCGGGTCCCCCGGGTGTCCAGATCCAGTAGCACGTCCCTGCCGGCCAGCACCTGCTCCTGCACCCAGGCCCTGCCCAGGCCGTAGCGGTGGCCGTAGATGGCGTCCCACTCCAGGAAGCGGTCCTCGGCCAGCATGCGGTCGAAGGCCGCTTCACTCACGAAGACGTAGTCCACCCCGTCCCGCTCGCCCGGCCTGGGGGCCCGGGTCGTGTGGGAAACCCCGAAGGCGAGGTCGGGGACACGCCGGAGCACCTCCCGGGCCACGGTGGATTTGCCGGTGCCGGAGGGGGCCGAGAGGACGAACACCTCGCCCGGAGGTCTGGCGGGCGGGAGGGGAGCCGCGAGCCGGTGGGGTGCGGCCGCAACAAGGGCCAGGGCCCCCAGCAGGGTCCTGGCCAGCCAACGAACATATAATGTTTGTTTCATTTGAGTGCTCCCTTCTTCTTTCGAAGGGTGGCGGGAGGGGGCTACGGGTTCCATGCCCAGGAGGCCAGCGGCGGGTTAAGCTCGATGGAGCCCGAAAGGAATGCCGATGCTGACCCTCCGACCCGCCGAGCCCAGGGACACGCCCCTCATCCTGGAATACGTCCGGGAGCTGGCCTTGTACGAGAAGGCCCCGGAACTGGCCGTGGCCACCCAGGCGGACATGCACCGGTCGCTCTTCGGGGAGCGGCCGCTCGCCTACGCACTCATGGCGGAGTGGCAGGGCCGGCCCGCCGGGTTCGCCCTGTGGTATTACGCCTTCAGCACCTGGGAGGGCAAGCCGGCCCTGTATCTCGAGGATCTCTTCGTGCGGCCCGAATTCCGTGGCCACGGCCTCGGCAAGGCCCTCCTCAAGCGGCTCGCGGCCGTGGCCCTGGAGGCGGGCTGCACCCGCTACCAGTGGTCCGTCCTGGACTGGAACCAGCCTTCCATCGACTTCTACGAGCGCCAGGGCGCCAAGGTCCTGCGTGAGTGGCTGCTGTGCCGGGTGGAGGGCGAGGCGCTGGCGAAGTTGGCGAAGGGTGACTGAACAGGACGAGCGGGGGGAGTGCCGCGGTTGCCCGGCACTCCCTCCGCTCGATCCCTGATTCCCCTACCTTACGGCCGCGTAGGCCTCCACGGCCGCCTTGACCTGTTCGGCCAGCTGTCCGGCCTTCACCTCGGCCAGCTCGTAGGCCACGCGCACCATGGGCTTGCTCACCCGCAGGACCCGGGTGATGTCGATGGGGGTGGCGGAGATGACCACGTCGCAGGGGGTGGCTTCGATGGTCGTCTCCAGGTCGGTCACCTGCTGGGCGCCGTAGCCCATGGCGGGGAGGATCCCCCGGGCGTTGGGGTACTTCGCGTAGGTTGCGGCGATGGACTTCACGGCGTAGGGGGTGGGGTCCACGATCTCGCCGACGCCCACCTTGCGGGCGGCGACGACCCCGGCGCCGTAGGTCATGGAGCCGTGGGTGAGGGTGGGGCCGTCCTCGATGATGAGGACCCGCTTGCCCTTGACCAGCTCGGGCCGTTCGCAGGTGACGGGGGAGTTGGCGCGGATGACCACGGCCCTGGGGTTGAGCCGGGCGGCCGCAGCCTCGATGGCCTTGATGTCCTCCTCACGGGCGGAGTCGCACTTGTTGATGACGATGACGTGGGCCATGCGGAAGTTGGCCTCGCCGGGGTGGTAGCAGGACTCGTGGCCGGGGCGCAGGGGGTCGGCGATGACGATGTGCAGGTCGGAGGCGTAGAAGGGCAGATCGTTGTTGCCGCCGTCCCAGAGGATCACGTCCGCCTCCTGCTCGGCGCTGCGGATGATCTGCTCGTAGTCGACGCCGGCGTACACGACGAAGCCGTTGTCGATGTGGGGCTCGTACTCCTCCCGCTCCTCGATGGTGCATTCGTGGAGATCCAGGTCCGCGTAGGTGGCGAAGCGCTGGCAGGCCTGCCGGGCCAGGTCGCCGTAGGGCATCGGATGGCGGATGGCCACCACCTTCTTGCCCATGGCCTTGAGGATGTTGGAGAGGTAGCGGGTGGTCTGGCTCTTGCCCGAACCGGTGCGTACGGCGGTGACGGCGAGGACGGGGACCTTGGACCTGATCATGGTCTTGTCGGCGCCCAGCAGCTCGAAGTCCACCCCCAGCGAGATGCAGAGGCTGGCCATGTGCATGACGTACTCGTGGGTGACGTCCGAGTAGGAGAAGACGGCCGCATCGGGCTTCTCCCGCTTGATGAGGTCCACCAGCTCCGACTCCGCCACGATGGGGATGCCGGCGGGGTAGAGGCCCCCGGCGAGGACCGCGGGGTAGGACCGGCTGTCGATGCCGGGGATCTGGGTGGCCGTGAAGGCGATGACCCGGTAGTCCGGGTTGTCGCGGTACACGGTGTTGAAGTTGTGGAAGTCGCGGCCGGCGGCTCCCAGGATGATGACGCGACGCGGGGTGGACATCTGGATTCTCCCTTGGTGGGGTCAACCGGAGGGCCGACACACCCGTCGTGGGTAGTCATGGTCCCGGGACCATGGTTTGAGGGAATCTTAGGCCTCTTTGGAACTTTGTCAGGGGCATCGTGACTTTCGCTACACCTGATCATGTTTATCGGATTCATGGGCAGATGCCGTACATGCCGGCGGGGCCCCGAGGGGCCCCGCCGGCTTGTGGGGTCGTGGCTATCTAGTGTAGGCCCATCGAATCAGCGGAACCATCCCGCCTCGGGACATCCGACTGAATCATTTGTGGTGGACTCTGACAAATCCGGGCCTCCCGGTGGCTTCAGCGAAACGCCTTGAAGCGCAGAGAAAAACGTAGAGCCCCGCAGAGGTGCGCAGAGGAT
>Ga0316217_10000590_pt1 | contig 50883 bp, 39 predicted proteins | sample 1anoAmetaG_FD_203633 | JGI IMG/M metagenome (GOLD analysis project Ga0316217, IMG submission 203633) | Freshwater microbial communities from Trout Bog Lake, Wisconsin, USA - 1anoA | ecosystem: Environmental > Aquatic > Freshwater > Lake > Hypolimnion/Profundal zone | place: USA: Wisconsin...
TGCAAGCCATTGCGAGCAATCTGGTTCTGCGCCTGTTTGGCAATGTGGACGCCCCCCGCAAAGACAATCGCCGCCACCGCCTGAGCGACATCATCACCATCGTGCTGCTGGCGGTGATGCGACGCATGGCGTTGAATCTGCTCAAGCGTGACCAGAGCGTGAAAGTGGGCCTTGGCAGCAAACGGCTCAAGGCCGGCCGCAATGATCGCTACCTGCTGCAATTGCTAACGCAAGGACTTGATGCCATATGATTCTGCCCTGATAGTCATCTCTGGACACCGTGCCCCGAAATGGTATAAAAGAGCCGGTCTATTTGCCCAAATTCATTTATGAAGGAAAAGGAGACAGCATGAAAACGAATCGCGCGGGGTCGGTAACGACCATCGGTATGGTGATCCTGGCCCTGGTGGTGGTGTTGGGAGCGGTGTGGTATTTCACCAGCGACGTTGGACGCACGAAGATGAACGCGGCGGCGGATCAGTACATGCACTGGACGCCGGAGAACATCGCCAAGGATCCGATCAATTACCTGAACTTTTGCGAAGAGGAAACCAAGAACGCCGTGCAGCAACTGAAGGCTGACGAGATTTCCGTGGCGCAGAGCCAGGGCAAGCTCCAGGCCATGCGCGAGGATGCCGCCAACAAAGTGGCGGTGGCGGACAAGGCGTTGCCGGAATTGAAGGCGCTGTGGGAAAAGAACAATGCCGACGCCACGGCCTGGCCGGTCACCTGGCACGGGCAGAGTCTCGATCGCGATGGTTTCAAGCGGCAGATGGTGAGCCTGTTCCACGAGCAACAGACGCAGCAGAATTTGTTGGCCAAGGTTGACGACGGCATGGCTAAGCTCAATGCCCAGACCGGCAAAATTGCCGACGCGCGGGCCCAGGCGCAGGAACAATTGTCGGAGATTTCGGCCAATCGGGAATTGTTGAAAGTGCAGAATCTTACCAACGATCTGACAGACAAACTGGTGGCGATGAAGAGCGCCTTGCAGGCGACCGTGGCCACGGCCAAAGAAAGCAATGGCAGCACGGTTTCGCTGGAGCAGCTTACTGCCGAGAGCGGCGCCGCGGCGCCGAGCGACACGGATTTCGATAAGATGATTTCCAAGGTGAAGTAAGTGACACCGTTTCGCGTCGGCATCATCGGCTGCGTTATTTGGGTTGGGATACCATGAAAGCCGTCGCCATCGCCATTCTGGTTTTCGCCATCGTTGCCGGGGGCGCGGTGATGGTGCGGACGCGGTTGCAGCAGCGGCTGGTGATTCAGGTCAACTCCACACTGAGGGGTTCCCCGGCCCAATCACCCGCCGACTGGACTCCAGAGAAGATTGCCAAGGACCCGCAGGGGTATTTGCAATGGGCCGATCAGCAGGCGCAGGATCAAATCACCCAGCGGCAGGCGCGGTTGACGGCGTTGGCGCAGCAGCGTGCGGATATCCAAACCCGCCGGGAGGAATTGGAAACCCATTTGACCAAAGCGCAGAATCTGCACGACCGGATGCAGACGGCGATCCGTAACGCCGATGATGAAGATCACTGGCCGCTGAGCATGGCGGGTCGGACTTTTTCGCGCGAGCAGGCGCAGGCGGTCATCGACCGCAGCCAAGCCTATATGGATCAGCGGAAATCGCTGGCGCAAGGTTATGACGAGGCGGTCGGCAAGGTCGATCAATTTGCCGCCACGATCAAAAAAGACATTGATGATCTGAACACCTTGCGCGACCATTTGGCCATCGACCTGGAAAAAGTGCGTTTGGCCAACGGCCTGGCCGAACTCGATCAATTGCACAGCACCCAGGCGGAAGTGGAAGCGACGGCGAAAAGCTTGGTCGGGCTGGATCACAATCCGAGTGTTCCGGAGCTACCGCCGGCACAAGGCGAGCATGACAAGGTCGATATCGACGCGATGTTGAAATGACCAAAGAGGAAGGCTTACGATGAAACTCCGCAGTCTGATTCTGGTGTTGATGGCCGTGGCGATGCTGCCTGCGCTGGTTTTTTCCCAAGAGAAAAAAGGCGAGATGGCGGCGTTGGCATCCGACGCGGAACTGGTGGAGACGCGCACCGCCGCGCCGCATCTCAAAGAAGCCGCCGCCTATGTGGTCAAGGATAACACGATTACCGTCGAACTCAGTGAATACGCGGGCTATTCGGGCCTGATTGTCGCCAACGGCGGGATGGATCCCAGCGAAGATTCGCTGTTTTTCAAAAAGCACCACTTCAAAGTGAAACTTTCGCTCAGCGAGGAAGAAGCCTCCGGCCGGCTCAACCACGGCGAGATGGCCGCCTCGGCGACCACGGCCGACGTGCTGCCGGTCTATGGCAAGCAATACCAGGTGGTGGTGCCGGCGCAGATTGGTTTTTCGCGTGGTGCCGATGGCATCGTGGTGCGCAGTGAGATCAAGCGGATTAACGATCTGAAGGGCAAGGTTTTATCCTGCTGCCAATTCACCGAATCCGATTTTTTCATCCGTTATCTGGCGCAGGAAGCGGGCATGGCGGTCAACATGCTGCCCGATCTGAAAACGCTCCCGGATCCTGACAAAGTGAATTTGGTGTATTGCGCTGATGGCTTTGGCGCTGGCGATCTTTTCGCCCGCGATCTGAAGGAGGGGCGCACGCGGCTGGCCGGCTGCGTGACTTGGGCGCCCAAGACCAACGAGGTGGCCGAGGGCAGCAACGGCAAAGCACATGTCTTGGTCACCAACCGCAATCTGCTGATCGTGGCCGATATCCTCATCGTCAACAAGGGGTTTGCCGACAACAACCCGGAAATGGTGCGCGGGCTAGTGGAGGAGATGATCGCCGGCAACCAGATGGCGCGCGACAATCCCGACGCGCAGCTCAAGGTTATTTGCCAGGCGTTCAAATGGGACAAGGACAAAGCCAAGGCGGAATTGGCCAAGGTGCATCTGGCGAATTTGCCGGAGAATCTGGCGTTTTTCGATGGCACGATTGATTCGGCGGGGAGCTTTGGCTTCATCTATGAGTCGGCGGTGTCCTGTTACGGCAAGGAACTGATCCCCAATCCCGCGCCCAGCGAGCATTTCGTGAACGTGACGGCCTTGCAGGATATGCAAAAGTCGGGGATGTATGCGGCCCAAAAGATTGAGGTGGCACCGATCAAGACCGAAATGGCGGTGCCGGCGGAAGCCACGCCGCTGCTCATCAACGACATCCATTTTGTCTTTGAGCCGAATTCCGCCAAGCTGGATATGGACAATAAGATCAACGTCACGGCGTTGGACAATTTCGCCCAAATGCTGAAAGTCAGCCCGGGATCGACGATTCTGCTGCGCGGTCATGCCGACCCAAGTTTGAAAGAGCAATATCGCCGGCAGGGCGGCGAATCGCTGGTGCGGAGCGTGGGGCTGAAGGCGATGCAGTTGAGCAAGGACCGTTCGGACACCGTGGCCAAGGTGCTGGCGGATAAATACAAGATTGATCCGGCGCGGATTGCCACGGTGGGCCGCGGCTGGGAAGAGCCGATCAGCGACCGGCCGGAAGAGAACCGGCGGGTGGAAATCCAATGGTTCACGGTGGAATGAGCCATCGCCCGGAATTGTGGACACGCCCGCTGGCGAAAACCACCGGACGGTTTCTTGACACTTGCGCCGGCGAATTTTATGATTGCCCGCGTTATCTGATGCCCGTTGGCGATGCGCCTGACGTTCTTGGCTGAAAGACATCCTTGTTTAACCGCTGGGAGGCCCAGCTCCATGACGCGACAATCTCGGTATGTTCAATCGTTAACCTTGTCTTTTCTGATGGCGGCCATGCTGGCCTATACACCGGTGCGCGGTGACGATGCGGCTCCGGCCGCGCCGGCGGTTGCGCCAGCGCCGGCCCCGGCGGTTGCACCCGCGCCCGCCCCGGCGGTCGAAACGCCCGCCGCGCCCGCGGCCGCTCCGGCAGTCGATCAAGCACTGCTGGATTCGGTGGACGATTTCTGGCATTACGGCCTGATCGCCCGCTACGACCTGGCCGCCGATGCCGGGCAAAAAATCCTCGACGCCAACCCGCAGCCAACCGACTTGGCCACGGCGTTCCAGACCATCGCCGCCAAGAAGAAACAGGACATGGACCAATGGCTGGGCCGCTGGCGCACGATTCCCTTGCCCAGTGATGCCGACATCAAACGCGATCCGTCCCAGCAAGCGCAGAAGGACGCCATCGTCAAACTGAAGGGCGTCACCGATAAGCTGTTCGATAAGCTCAATGAAGGCTTGGCCACGCACTTTAAGGATCGTGATTACATTCGCAGCGTGATCGTGGCGATGTCGGCCGGGGTGCGGGCTTACCAGAACAATTTGCCGCGGCTGCAAAAGAGCGGTGAACTGGTGGTGCCGGTGGCGATCAAAATTCTCCGCAGCCAGGCCACCGACGATCTGCCTTACAAGGAAACCGCCCGGCAAGCCATCCGCGATATGGGCCGCAAGGCGATCAATCCGCTGCTGGCCGCCACCGAAGCCAAGGATCCTACCTTGCTGGCCGACGTGGTGATGGCCATCGGCGATATTGGTTATGATGTATCGCTGCCGTATTTGTCGCGGCTGGCCAACAGCAGCGATGCGCCCGACAGCGTGCGCACCGTGGCCCGCCAGGCGATTGCCCGGATCGGCGCCGCCGATGCCGCCAAACTCAAACCGGCCGAACAATTTTATAATCTGGCCGAGCGTTTCTATTACAACGGCGCCCTGCTGGGCGCCAGCGAAGATGGTTCGGCCAATATGTGGTATTGGACCGAAGAACTCGGGCTAACCAATACCGCGGTGCCAGCCGCCATTTTCGGCGATCTGCAAGCCAAGCGCTGCACCGAATATGCCCTCAAAATTGACCCCAGCAATGACCGGGCGGTAAGCCTGTGGCTGGCGGCCAATACCAAGCGCGATGTGGACCTCGCCGGGGGCACCGACCCCACCGCCAAGGATCTGCCCGATAGCCACTATTATAATGTGGCCTCTGGCGTGAAATATCTCAGCGATGCGGTTAACCGTGCCCTGAAAGACAACAACGCCGCTTTATCGCTCAAATTGATCCACTCGCTGGAAGACATCGTGGGCCAAAGCAACATTGGCGCGCCCGACAGCGCGATTTCGCGGGCGCTGTATTTCCCCAATCGGCTGGTGCGCTATGAAGCGGCCTTTGCCCTGGCATCCTCGCTGCCGACCAAACCGTTTTCCGGTTCCGAGCGTGTGGTGCCGCTGCTGGTGGAAGCCATTAGCCAGACCAGCAAGCCCAATGTTTTGGTCGTGGCTCCGACCACCGATAACCAACTGAATAATCTTCAGGCGGCGGTAAAGACGCTGGGTTATCCAGTGGCGGGCGCGACCGACATTAATGCCGTGCTGGCTGCGGCCGCGGGCTTGGCATCGGTGGACGTGATTGTCGTCTCCGAAGACGCCAACGTGCAATTGGTGATCAGCAGCGCGGCGCAATCGGCGCGGCTGCAAGGCGCCAGCATCCTGGTGCTGACGCATAACCAGAACAATCCTTATGTGGTGGGGGCAACGCAAAATCCGCTGCTAAACACCGCGGTGATGCCGGGCAAGGATCAGCTTGCCGACACGCTCAAGATCGAGATCGATAAAGCCCGCGTGCATGGCGGCGCGGTGGTCTTGAAAGATGAGCAAGCCACCGAGTATGCCCAGCGTGCCGCCGAGTTGCTGGCCAAGCTGGCACAGACGCGCAACTTGGCGTTTGATCTCAATGTGGCCCAGCCCGGTGTGCTGGCGGCGTTGATGACCGATTCCCGGCCGGAAATCCTCAAGGGAGCCGGCAAGGTTCTGGCCAATCTCGACAGCCCCAGTTCGCAAGCCGGGTTGCTGACCAAAGCGCTGGAAGAAGCCACGGCCGCCGAGGTGCGGGTGTCGCTGTTCAAGAGTCTGGCGGCCAACGCCAAGTTCTTCGGCAACCATCTGGACGGGGCACAGGCCGCCGATTTGCAGAAGGTGGTGCAGGATGCCAAGAGTGCGGACATTCGCAGTGCCGCCGCCGAAGCCCGCGGCGCATTGAACCTGCCCGCCGACCAGACCAAGAAGCTTATTTTGGATCAATCGAAGGTGTAATGTGGCAGCCGCACTTAAGTGCGGCTGGAGGCGCGTCCATGCAAGTAGTGCTGGCCATGTTCCGGGCCGACGGCGAACGTCGGAGCTTCTCGATCTTTCGCGACATGACGGTGATCGGCCGCCGCGAAGATTGCGATCTGCGCATTCCCCTGGGCGAAGTTTCCCGCAAGCATTGCCGGATTATCAAGGATGGAGACACCATCCGCCTGGAAGATTTGGGCAGTTCCAACGGCACCTTCCACAACAACGAGCGCGTGCAGGAAGCGATTATCGGTCCGGGCGATGCCATTCGCGTGGGGCCGGTGACGTTCCTGGTGCAAATTGACGGCGTTCCGTCCGATGAGGAATTGGTGCCGCCGGAGAATCCGGAAGGCACCGCCACCTCGGATGTGGAAGTCGCCGAATTGCCACTCGATGCCGAGGCTGATCCCTTGGCGCAGTTGGCCCAAGCCATTCCTGGTGCGGAGGAAGAAGCCCCGGCCGCGGAAGAGCCGCCGGCTGAGGAGGCCGCGCCAGCCGAAGAGGAAACGCCCATCGAAGAGGAAGCCGCCGCTGCGGCAGAGGAAGAAACGCCGGCGGAAGAACCCGCCCCCACCGCGGTAGATGCGGCCGCGGCCGAACCCGCCGAAGATGCGCCATTTGAAGTCCAGCTCGACACCGAAGAACAACCAGCGGCCGACGATGATGATCTGGTCGAATTCGAACCCGACGAGACCTCCAACGATCAACCGGCCTGATACCGTCCAATGAACTCAACAACCTCTATTCTGCAACACGCCAATCAGGTTTTGATTGGTAATTACGCCCGTTTGCCGGTGGTCATGCACCGCGGCGAAGGATCGCTGCTTTGGGACACCGATGGCAAGCGTTATATCGATCTGTTCGCCGGTTTTGGCGGGGCCATCCTGGGCCATTGCCATCCGGCTTTGATCGCCGCGGCCACCCAACAAATGCACCAGCTTTGGCATGTGGGCAACACTTTTCATACCGAGCCACAGATCGAAGTTGCCGACTGGTTCAATCGCACCGCGTTCACCGGACAGGCGTTTTTCTGCCACAGCGGTTTGGAAGCCAACGAAGCCGGCTGCAAGCTGGCACGGTTGCGCGGCCAGGATGCCACGCCCCGGCGGTGGAAAGTCATATCGCTGGACAAAAGTTTTCACGGCCGCTCGCTGGCAATGATTGCCGCCACCGGCAACGCGGCGGTGCGGCAGGGATTTGCCCCGGACGTGCCCGGATTTATTCAGGTGCCGCAAGGCGATTTCGCCGCCCTGCAAGCCGCCGTAACGGATGAAGTTTGCGGCATCATCATGGAACCGATCCAGGGTGAAGGCGGTATCAATTTCCACCCGCCCGGTTACGCCGCCAAGGTGCGGCAATTGTGCAACGACCGCGGCCTGACGCTTATCTTTGATGAAGTCTGGAGCGGCGGCGGCCGCACCGGCCGCTGGTTTGGCTATCAGCATCTGCTGGATGAAGCCGGCAATATCGTCGAGCCGGACATCATCACCATGGGCAAGGCTGTCGGCGGCGGCTTGCCGGTGGGCGCGATGTTCGCCAAGCCGCACGTGGCCAAACTCCTGGTGCCCGGCAAGCATGGCTGCACGTTGGGCGGCAATCCGGTTTGCATGAGCGTGGCGAAAACGATTTTTGAGGTCATCGCCAAGGAAAAGCTGTTGGACCATGCCGCCCAATTGGGCGAGCATGCCATCGCCCGGTTTCGCGGTGACGCCAGCTTGAAGGATAAAATTGCCGACGTGCGTGGCCGGGGATTGATGCTGGGCGTCGAGCTGCGCCAACCGCCGGAACAACTGGTGTCCCGCGCCTTGCAGCAGGGCATCGTGATCAATCTGACGAGCAAGACGGTGATCCGCCTGGCGCCGCCGATCAACATTACCGCCGAATTGTGGGACCAAGGCTTGGATGCTTTGGCGCAGTTGCTGCGCACGTTATGATCGTGCCATGCCGATAACCGGGCGCATCGCAAAATTTCGCGGTTGGTTGCCGGTGCTGGCCATGGCCGCGTTGACCGCCTGCGGCTTGCTGCGTGGCAGCCAACCGCGCAGCCCGGCGACCACCACGCAGCCGCTGCTCATTTCCCCGCCGGTCTCACCGCGCAGCGATATCGTCGCCGGTCCCCAACCCTACGATCTCAACCGCGACACTTCCGGCCAATCCAGCGACAGCCCGCTCATCAATCTGCTCATGTACCAGATGCAGGTGCCCAGCGGCGTGGTTACTCACAGCAAGGTTTTCTGGAAGCACATCGACGAAGATTCGGTGGATCTTGCCGCTTACCAGTTGCTCTACCAAAACGGCATCCGTGTCGGCCGGGGGCGCATCGACCAATGGCCGATTTATAAGGCAGTTCTCGATCAGGACACGGTCACCTGCAAGCAGACGCTGATCAAAGGCTTGTCCGGCCAGGACGTGGCGATCAATCTGACCGAACCCATGCCCGAGCAAACGCTGTTTGTTTTCACCGGCCAAGCCGAACCGCTGACCGGGCGGATGTTCGATACCTGCATTAACCAATTGAAGATCGCGTTTCAATGGGCGCCGCGCAAGCGGGATACGCTGCGGGTGAAGATTTGCCCCAACGTGATGACGGTGCGCAAATTCACCAATTACCAGCTTCATTTGGAAGGCGACGAAGAGGCCCAGGCCATTCCCGAGCAGTTGTACGATCTGCGTTTGTGTGCCGATATCGCCCCCGGCGAGTTTTTGGTGATTGCCCCCAGCCCGTCGGCCGACGATCCCAACCGCGTCGGCCACCGGTTCCTGATCCAGGACAAAGCGGTTGAACCTTACGAGCAGGTGCTCGTGCTTTGCCAGCAGCAGGTAAGCTTCGACAAGGCAAAAAACCCTTCCACCCGTCCCGCCCATTAAATTATTCAAGTCAACAGGGGGTCCGCGTCCGATAAATAATTTAACCCGAGCGCTGTTGCGCGGGATTATTGGCAATCCAAGGAGTTTAACATGTTGAAGCAAACGATCGTGAAGTGGGCCGTGGCCGCCGCGCTGGCGACACCCATCGCCCCCATCTTGGCCAGCACCACGACCACCCGGCACCCGGCGGCTGCGGTGACCACCAGCGTGCCGACGCGTACTCCGGAGGTGAAGATGACCGGCACCACCAAAACCGCCCATCGCCTGAGCACGAGCACCAAGACGCATACCAAGCTGGCCACCATCCATCGCCGCCCGACCACTAATTCGCGCAAGCTGCGTGGCGTCAAGCCCCTGGTCGCCAAGCACGCACACCATACGACGCTGAGCACCAGCAAGCACTCGAAACCGGTCAGCTCGACAATGTCTCTGCCCGGCAGCCGCAGCCTGCCCAGCATCGACGCCGCCGGCCAGCGCACGTGAGAAGGGCTTGCTCATAGAAAACCGTTCGGCAGCCCCACTGATGTGGGGCTGCTTTCTTTTTATCTGGCTGGCAACCATCCGGCGATGAGCCTTCCATGCCTGCCATGGCGTTTGGCGGCGATGCCAAACTACTCGCGCCAGCCTTGCGGATCCAATCCGTCTGACACCACTCACGACGCCTTGGCCCCCCGCTTTTCCGCCCCCGGCAGATCATAAGGCATTGGCAAATTCATCCAAACTTCTGGCGAAGTTTGCAATTGCGCCGCCCCTGCTAATCCACGCCGTTTTCGGCTATGCTTGGCGAAATGTCATTTGCATCTGGAAGCGTATCGTTCAGCCGCTTTGCCGTGGGCGGCAAGCAGCCCAAGACCATCGATCAGGATTTGCTGGATCGATTGGCGGCGCATGTCATGCGCGAGGGCGAAGAAGGCATCCCGGAGGAAGTGGAATATGGCTGGGTGGGGGGACGGCATATCCTCGACGCCCAGTTTAATTTCGAGCATAACGTGTTTGCCGATGCGTTGAGTTTTGCCTTGCGCAGCGATACCAATCGGGTGCCGGGGGAACTGAAGCGGGCTTATACCATGATGGAGGAAGACGTCACCGCCAAAGGCAATCCCTCGGGGTTGATCAGCAAGCAGCAGAAGAAAACGGTGAAGGAAACGATTGCCCGCAAGATGGATGATGAATTGCGCAGCGGGAAATACCGGCGCAGCAAGATGTCGTCGCTGCTGTGGGATTTGCCAAGTAAGACCTTGTATGCTTCGGTGGGGGCCAAGGCGCAGGAGCAGTTGCTGGAGATTTTTGAGCGGACGTTCGAGTTGACACTGGAGCCGATTTCTTCCGGGACGCTGGCGTTGTCGATCTTGGAGCCGGTGGGGAAAAAGCGGGATTATGAAGACCTGCGGCCGACGCGGTTTGTGCATGGGCCGGATGGCGAAAGCCAGCATCCGGAATATCCGTGGATCGCCAAGGGGCCGCAGCCGAAAGATTTTCTGGGCAATGAATTTTTGTTATGGTTGTGGCACGCCGCCGATGCTCGGGATGGGGAGATTCAGACTGAAGCGGTGGGACCGGTGACGGTGTTTATTGATAAAGTTTTGGAGTTGGACTGCACGTATGGCATGACCGGCAAAGACAGCTTGCGCGGGGATGGGCCATCGCGCATGCCCGAAGCGCGCGAGGCGGTGCGCAGCGGGAAAATTCCGCGGCGAGCGGGATTGATCCTGGACGTGCAACGGCAGGAATTTCGTGCTAATTTCAATGCGGAGACTTTGGCGTTTACCGCGGCACAGTTGCCGGAAGTGACCGATGCGGACAATCAGCGGATGGTTTTTGAAGAGCGGGTGACGATGTTGCGTGATTTATGTGCGGGGATGGATGCGTTGTTTGCGGCATTTTTGCAGGTGCGTTGCTCATCCGCTTGGGAAAGCCAAACCAGCGGTATCCGCAAGTGGATCATGCAAGGCGGCAAAGCGGCGGTGGCGGCGTGATGAAAATGCGGCGGTGAAAATCGCCAAACGATTTGAACGTGGCGTGTGCTTATGGCACAATAAAGGTGAGTAGCTCGGCCAGTAGGCCGTAGACAGGAAAGATTTTCGATGCTTTTGCAAACCAACAGTTACATTGTTCCACGGGATAAACGGTCTGAGCACGCGCGGGTCTTGCGGCGATTCCGGCAGGTGCTTTTGCGTCTGGGTTGCGATCACTTTGAAGTGTACGAGCAGGTGGGCGCCAATTGGAACACCGGAGAAACCACCGGGCGGTTCGTGCAGATCCTGCGTTTCCGCGACCGCAAGCATCAACTGGACGTGCAGGCCGCCGAGCGTGCCGACGCCACGGCGCAAACCGTGGTGCAGGAATTCTGTGATTTGATCAATTTTTCCTATCAGCAGCAGCAGGGCTTGTTCGCGGTGGGGTACTACACCAGCTTTTTGAAGATGCCGCCACAACGCACCACCACGGTGCGCTCCAGCGAGGTGGTTGAAGGCGAGCCTGCCGCCGAGAGCGAGGCGATCACACCGCTTGCCGAACCCGGCGTGGTGAATGACGGCTCAAGCCAGGATCAAGGGGTAAGCGTTGAAGGCGCGGAAGCCGATGATTTGGACACGCCCATGAGCGCCGAAGAACTTCGCGCCGCCGAGCAGGCGGTGGAGGGCACGCTGGAAGATCCGGATGATTCTCCCGATCCTTCAAAGCCGCAGATGTGAGTTTTGCCCTCCCACGTAAGAACGTAACGATCTGACCAAATGCAAACGGTCGCCATCGCGGCGACCGTTTGGCATTGCTGGTTTACCGACCAGGGGCGCCGGGCGGGCGGAACACCGGTGGCACGTAATTCGGACCAGTATTCGGCATCATTGGCATTGGGGGCGTGGTTCCGGGGCCAGGGGTCACAGGTTTCACGGCGGCAATCTGCGCATCCAACCAGTGACGTTGGGCATCGTCCCGGTCGGTTTGGGCATCACGGACATTGATCCGGCCATCGGGGTCGGCGGTAATCACGCGTGCGCGGTTGTTGCTGTTGTGAACATAAACCAGCGTGACACCGGTGCTGTAATCGACCGATTCGGTAGTGCTTTCATCAACTTTGCCGCCGATGACATCACCGCAATTCACTGTGAACTGGTGTTTGTGGAGCGCGCCATTAGCCCAGGCAAATACGTCAAATTTGCAGGCGTCGTTCAGCACGATGGACGGGGCGCAGAAATAGCGCACGCGGGCATGGCTGGTGACTTCCACCGAAGGCGGGCTATCCGGGGAATCCAGCGTAACCTGTTGCGTCCAATTGGGATTCTTGGCCACAGACAACGCCGCAAAATAGAGCGGGTTGAGCAGCCGGTACGAAAGCTTATAGCGATAAACCCTTCCCGGCATGGTGGTGGTGTCGTGCAGCCATACCAGAATGTCCTTGGGCGGCAGGGTGGCATCGGCGGGATTAAGCCCATCGGCCAGCACGACCGGTTGGGCGGCCAGATGCACGTTGGGCGAAGCCAATACGATGGGTTCGGCGGGCGACGCCGGTTCATACGGCGGCGCGGAGACGCCCGGTGTCGTTACCGGTTTGGGTGCCGCGGTGAGCAATTGCTGCAGGAACGTGGTGGGATCGGCAATGCGCGTACCCGAGGGGGCGGTCGATTGCGTGGCGAACGGCGGGGCAGTGATCAAAGCCACCTGCGCTTTGGCATAAGCGAAATACGCGCCAACGGCGGTGCGGTCCACGGCGGCGGGAATCGGCTGGAGGATGTCGTTGAAAAGCCGGGGAACCGCGCCGTTGGCATCACCGGTGGTGGGGTCGGCTTGCCAACTATCGCCGTTTTTCACTTCGCGGATAAGCTTGACATCCAGCACGGCCGTCTGACAAGCGATTGGCTGCAACAGCCAGCCGGAATTGGGCACTTTGGGATTGGGGCCGAAGGACGCATTCCATTGCTTGATGAGCGGGTCGGCGGGGATGACAAACAGCACGGTGTTCCAGACGACATCGGTGCGTACGCCACCGGTAAGTTGGACGGCTGGGGCCATCGGCACACCGCCGCCTGGTCCTGGGCCTGTAAACGGCGGACCACCCATCGGCCCGGGGTTTGGCATGCCGGGGAAGAGCGGTTGGCCGGGCGGCTGTGGCTGTGGCAGGGGAGCGGCCGGTGCGGCACCAGCGACCGGCGCCGCTGCCGCGTTGCCAAGTATGCCCGTCGCCGGGGCATCCACCGTGGAAGTTCCCACGATCACCGCCAGGGGAATAGCCGCCGGCAGGGCGGGAAGATCCTGCACCTGTTGTCCCGGCTGGCCGACGGGGTTGATCTTAATGTCGGGTTTCCACGGTTGCTGGTCCCACACCGCGGCGGTCACAGGGGCATCGCCGGCATCTTTCATGGCCAGATCGCTGGCGATGCGATCACCGAATTTTTCCACCGTGAACTTGGGCACCACGGCCTGGCTGATCTTGCGGCGCAGATCCTCGGCCGGTCCTTTGTCGATTTTGTCATCGACGTTACCGATGGTAACCTGCGTTTCGCTGCCAAAATGGACCGGCAGCGCGACGGGCTGTAAATACATCCAGGTCACCAAGAGAAAGAAGACCGCACCGATTCCCAGTGCGACCCATTCCACGTATTTTTCCAGCAGGGCAATGATTCTTTGCATAATAAATCCTGGCTCGGATTGCTAACGGATACCCGGTTCAACGGCCGGACGGGAAGCCCATGCCCGGAGGGTAGGGGCCACCGGCGCCGGTGCCGGCGGCGGGTTTGACCAACCCGGCCGAGTACGGGGCAAACCACGCGTTCAAGAACAGTTCCTCGCAGGTGAGATAAACACGCACCACGGGTTTTTCACCGTAGATAAAGCCGGCCTTGGCCATAGTGGCCAGATCGAGCAATTGCACCTGATCGACGTTGCGGATGGTGATAAACTGGCCGACTTCCAGCGCCCGCAGCGCCGCCGGCAGCCGCTCGGTTTCCACGTCCATCACCACTTGGAAGCTATAAACACTGTAAAGACCATTGCTGACCCGCCCGGTGGGCGACACCGCAGGTTGAAACGGCACGGCATCGGTTAACCCGGATTTATTATCGGGGGTGGTGGGATCCCATACTTGCGCCGGTTCGGTGCAACCCACCAACTGCTTGAACAGCACATGCGGAACGTCGCGGGGTTCACCGGGGGCCAGATTGGCGAGGTTGCCGCGGGCGATGGCCTTGCACACGTCATCGTAAATCCACAGGTCGAGCTGCGCCGGCCACATGAGTTCCGGTCCGGGGTTGGGGATTCTGGTGGCCGAGGAGGTGCCGATTTTCAGAATGTTAGGATTCTGCCCATACTGCATGGCGCCGGGAACCAGGTAGATCAGCCCCGTCAGCGCGCGTTGGGTCTGCATTCTGGTGGCCAGTGTGCCGCATTGCCGGGCGAAATCGTCCTGGAATTTTTTCAGCGAGTCCGGATCTTCCGTATGTGTGACCGGGTTGACCACCACGTCGTTATGGTACAGTTGGTCTTTCAACTCCGCCGCCTTGGCCGCAATATCGTCCGGGCTAACCGGAGCGATGCCGCCAAGCTCATGGCTAAAGCGGACATTGCTGAGCACTTGTTCTTCGTAAACCTTGGCGAATTCGTTTTTCTGCGACTCGTTGGGGTTGGGCAGGCAGTCATTGCCACCGGGCAAGGTCGCCACCAACAGCGTATGATCGTCATGGTTACTGGTGCCGGCGGCCGCCAGCATGTTGCTGGCTTCATCATGCACTTGACCGGTGGCGGCGATCCCGGCTTTGATAACCGGCTCGGTGGGAAACACCGCCAACGGCTCGGGCGCGGTTTGATCGGGGCTTAACAGCGGCATGTGCCGCGGATGGTGGTAAAGCTCGCCCAACTGGGTGGCGACCGCCACCCGATCCTTGAGCCGATTGTTCAGCGCATCGTACAAATCCGGCACGGGGTAGAGGTAGACCGCCAGAATGGCCAGCAGCGCCACCAGCGCCGCGGCGAAACTCAGAGCGTTGTTTTTCAGGATGGCCAATATATTTTTCATTGCAATACTTCTCCGCCCAAGCGGGCCGGCAAGCCCAACACATTTCTGGCCGCCGATTCGCGGCGCTCACGGTTCAATCTGCACCAAAAAAGTCAGGCGTAATTCCCAATCGTTGGAGATATCTTCACCGGTGACGGGATCTTTCAACCATTCCGGTGTCGGTTGGCCCGCCACCGCGGCACCGCCCGGCGCGGTTGGCGCCGCCGGGGTATACGGCATTCCCGGACCACCCGGCGCGGCGCCCGGCCCGTACGGCGCCGGTGAATACGGCGTTCCCGGGGTAAACGGCGCGGGGCTATAGGGGGTCATCGGCGCGTAGGGTGTCCCCGGCGCAAACGGCACCGGAGCGCCGCCACCGGCCGCCGCCGTGGGGGCGACCAGACCGCGAACTTCCTGGCCCGCGTCGTAGGCCGCTTTCAGCCGGGTTTGCCGATCCTGATCCTGGAAGATTTGCCGCCGGCTGGTGGACGAGGGCTTGCCCACCATTCGGATAAAATACTGCTTGGGAGCCTGCGGATGGGCCTTATTGTACTTGTCCATCCAGGTTTGATTGAGGTTCAGCAATTTCGGCACCAAGGTTTGCAGGATATACAGATAGTTGCCCTTGTGGGGCGTGGTGATATCCAGCGTGACGACAAATCCGCGCGTCCCGGTGGGAAATACCTGGGGAACGTTGGTCATCGCACCAGACATACCAGTGCCGGGGTAGCCGCCGGGCATACCGCCCGGCATGCCCGGTGCCGCCCCCGGCATGCCTGGTGACATCGATCCTGGCGTGGGTGTCGCCGTGGCCGCCGCCGCAGGGCTGGCGGTGGCGGGAGTGCCATCCGGCACCGGATCAAAACCATCGGTGGTTTTCAGTTTCGCCAAGGCCGCGTTCAAATCCGCTTCATAACTGGCGGTGATGCCGTCCAGCAGGATGATCGACCGGGAATCGCGCGGGGTTTTCTTCAACTCGTCGGCATTATGATTGACATAAGCCACCGGTGGTTGCGGGATCGCCCGGGTGATGTCGGTCAGCAGCGCCGGCCACAGCGTACGATAGGCGGTGAGCGAACGCAGGTTGGTGATGGTCTGCCGATCCGCCGCGCCGGCGTTTTCCACGGCCGTGGTCCACTGGCGATCCAGCCTGGTGTTATCGCTCAACAGCGCATCGTTGCTCTTGCGCACGGGGCTTTGCGAATCGTAAGCCATCGTCTGCATGTAATACGATCCCACCGACATGGCGGCGCCGGCGACGAAACATGCCGCCGCGGCGCCAAACCACTTGGTTTTGTCGTGCCAGGCTTTGGCACGGCGGATCTTTGCCGGCAATAGGCTGCTGGTGATTTTGCCTTCGCCCATGCCTTGGATGGCCAGGCCATACGCGCCCACCAGCGACAACACGTTTTGGTTGAAGGTGGCGGCGAGCTTGGCGTCGGCGGGGTTGCCGGCGGTGAAGTCGTTGAGCTTTTCCACGTCCAGCGACAAATTCTGCTGCAAATATTTTTGCAGCCCGTTGAGACGGAAGGTGCCGCCGGTGGCAATCACTTTCTTAATCCGCGAATCGCGATGCACCGAAGCATAAAAACCGATGCTGCGGTTGATTTCCGTCACCAGATCGGCAAACACCGGCCGCATCGCTTTGAGAATCTGCGGGGCGAATTTGCTGCTGTAGGCGTTGCGCTTGAGTTCTTCAGCTTTGTTGAAGGTCAGCTTGAAGCTCTTGACCAGCACGTCGGTCAAGGCGTTGCCGCCGATGGGGATCGAACGCAGCCAGATGGTTTCACCGTCGGCGATAATCAGGTCGGTGTTTTCGGCGCCCAGATCGACGATCATGGTGGTGCCTTTTAATTTGCCGTCGTGGTACATCGCGTTGTACACCGCCAGCGGGTTGGTCTGCACCACCTGCACGTTCAGCCCGACATCGGTGAAGTGTTTGATGTGGGCGTTGACCAGATCGCGGCGCATGGCAAAGATACCGACTTCCACATCCGGCGAATCGGGTGTGCGGAAGAGTTGGTAGTTCCATTCCACATCGTCCAGCGGGAAGGGAATCTGCTGGATGGCTTCGAAGCGGACGATTTCGGGAATTTTCTTGGCTTCCACCGGCGGCAGCTTGATGAAGCGCGAAAAGCTGGCGACACCGCTGACGCCGACGGCCGCCACGCCGCCCTTGGTGGCGTGCCGTTGCACAAAATTCGCCAGGGAAGCCTGGATCAAACTTTCGCGATTGTCGCCGGCGGCGGAAAGAAACGTCTCGTGTTCGATCACTTCAAAATCATCGACACGAAGACCGGTATCGGAGCGGACGAGCTTAATGGCTTTAAGCGCCCGGTTACCGACATCGATTCCCCAAGCGAAACGGACATTGGCCATGCGATCTCCATTCCAGCCAGGAACAAAACCTTGAGCTGCGTGCAAACGCGCCCAAGCGGTAAGAAGCCGATTCAAATTGCCGTCGCGGCGGACTTATGCGCAGTCGCAATCCAAATTCCACCGCACAACGCGCTTACGTAAGTATAAGATTTACCGTTTTCCCCGGTTTAGTTCAACTTTCGCGCACCAAGACTAACCAGAATCTTTGGGCTATCCTATCCGGGTACGTTTATGAAAACGTTTTCAATCCAAACTTTGGGATGCAAAGTCAACGCCTACGAAGGCCAGCAAATCGCCGCGTTACTGCGCCGCCGGGGGCTGGTGCAGGTGGAAGAAGCCGGCGATTTATGCATCGTGCATACGTGCAGCGTGACCACGCAAGCCGCCAGCAAGAGCCGGCAAATGGTCAAGCGGGGTACGCGGGGGCCAACTTCACAGCACACGATTGTCACCGGCTGCTGGGCCACCAGTCATCAGGAAGATGCCGGAAAAATATCTGGGGTGTCGGCGGTTATTACCCATCGCGACGACGTGGCCGCGCAATTGGATCGCCTGTTGGCCGGTTGGCAAGCCCAGGCCGAGCCAACGGCTTGCCCCTTCGCGGCCGGCACCCGCGCCCTGCCGATTTTAGACCAACGCCAGTTCGCCTATCAGCGGGCATTGCTAAAAATCCAAGATGGCTGCGACGCCCATTGCACCTATTGCATCATCCCCAAACTACGCAGCGACTTGTACAGCAAGCCAATCGCGCAAACTGTGCAGGAAGCAAAAAATCTTATTGCCGCCGGCCACATGGAAATCGTGCTGACCGGAATTTTTCTCGGCGCCTATGGCCAGCCCACCGCCTGGCACCGCCGGCAGGATCGATCCCAACGCCATCCCCTGGCCACCCTGCTGGAATCCTTATGTACGCAAGTCCCCGGCTTACGCCGCATCCGCCTGTCCAGCCTTGAACCCGGCGACGTCACCCCCGATCTGCTGGCCGTAATGAAATCACACCCGCAAATTGTCCCGCATTTACACCTGCCCCTACAAAGCGGCAGCGACGCCATCCTGCGGCGAATGAACCGCCAATACACCGCCGACGATTTCCTGCGGATGCTCGATGCGGTACACCAAACATTCGACCGTCCTGCTCTGACGACGGACATCATCGCCGGCTTCCCCGGCGAAGGCGAAGCCGAATTCGCCCAAACGCTTGCCGTTGCCCGGCAGGCGAATTTCATCCACATGCACGCTTTCGCCTTCTCCCCCCGCCCCGGCACCGCCGCGGCGCGCTGGAAAAAAGACTTCGTGCCTGGCACGACGGTCAACCAGCGCATCGCGCTCTTGAGCCAATTGGGTGACGAAAACAGCCTGGCGTTCCGCCGGCAATTTCTCGGCGACACGGTGGACGTGCTGGTGGAAAGGGAAACGCCGGAGAATCGCAAATCGCCAAGCGCACATTTCAAATCTGCAATCTGCAATCTGGAATCTGGAATCTGCAATCGCCAATGCCCGCCCATGGAATGCCGCCACGGCCGCTGCCCGCGCTATTTCGACGTGCATTTCCCCGCCGACAAAAAAATCCACACCGGCGATTTGGTCGCCGTGCGCATTGATGCGGTTCATCCCCACCGCACGCAAGGCACGCTGCTAACAAAACTCTCCGCATCCTGATGCATTCCTCCCGACTCGCAGCGCTGGGACATCACTGGCGTGCAGGGCCACGCGCCGGCTTTGACGCCGAACGGTGTGAGCAAATGGCGCCGAGCGTGGCAAAACATCCGGGCAGTGACTTTTCACCCTCTGGTACTCCGGGAAGGGGGCGGTAGCCGCTGGCATTACGTGCTGCCTGGAATCTTGGGCACGCCCGGGTTTACCGGCGGATTAGGAGCGGTATCAGCGCTTGGCACAAGTGGCGTGGGACGCTGCGCCAGAGAGGAAGAGCAGATGAAAGGCCAGAACACCCAGCCACGATATTTTGCATTCTTATGCTCTACTGTCGAATGCCGCACTTTTTCGCGCCGCGTGGGCCGTTGGCATAGCGACTTCGGCCGTTGGACTAGGATTTTGCTCCGGGAACGACCAAAATCAGCGTCAAAACCCGCTTGGAGCCTGTAATTAGCCCGAAATAGCGGCATGTTAACGATAAATAGGCCCCTGTTAAGGAGTTGTTAGACCCCTGATAGACCATGATTAAGCCGAAATAACGAATATTGGCACCCTTGAAATTTTGACGCCAATGCGGTTTGTTCGGAATGGGAGACCTATTTTTAGGAATTTCAGGCCCCTGGCGTGGCCGGAAAAATTCCGTGGAAAATGCACGCTGATTGGCTAAGTCATTTGGAAATAAGCACTTACTGCAGAAAACAACGTGCGCACCTTGCGCGCTGGTGGGCGTGCCGTCGCCAACTAAGCCACTCCCCGGATGTTTTGCCACGCCCATGGTGCCAGGGCAGAATCGTGTGGCATCAAGTCCTTGCGTTAGCAATTGCAGCAGGTAGCAATCATTGCGGCTGGCCTTGAGCCGTTTGCTGCCAAGGCCCACTTTCACGCTCTGGTCACCCTTGAGCAGATTCAACGCCATGCGTCGTATCACCGCCAGCAGCACGATGGTGATGATGTCGCTCAGGCGGTGGCGGCGATTGTCTTTGCGGGGGGCGTCCACATTGCCAAACAGGCGCAGAACCAGATTGCTCACAATGGCTTGTATGCCAAGCTCCAAGGTTAAAACCACAGGGATTACACGCGAGCTGGCTAACGGGAATGGAGCCTACCGCAAGCGCCCCCACAGCGCAAGCGCAATATCGTGATATCATATGATTCTGCCTTGGTGCGAATGATTGCAAGAAGGTAGTTCCCTTGACAAACGAAATTCGGGATATACCGTATCCGCCTGATTGCTGGCGTAAAGTGCAATGGGAACGAGCCGGCCGATCGGCCCAATGGGTCGGCTGGAGGCAGAAAAACACAGTGGATCGGAGCGGTTTTGACCGCGATTCGAGAGCCTGGCAAACTGGCAGATAAAATGCTGGGCGGCACGGCTCGTTTCGTGCGCTAGCGGTTCGTCTCATGTATGTGTCCTGGAATCTCATGTACGATGTCCGTCTATAGTCGCATCTGCCGGAGGAATTTCAGGTGGAATTGCTGGGCACCGAGGCCAGGGCGCGAGTTTTCCCCGCGCCGACGCTTTATCGCACCGAACACGGTGCGCCGCACGACACCACCGTTCAATTACCCAAGGCACTGCCCGAGCCGTGGACGGCCATTGCCGGGCATTTCATCGACTGCTGTCTGGATGGCGTCAAGTGCCGGGCGCCGCTGCGGCACGGGCTGGTGGTGCAGCAGATGATGGAAGCACTGCTGCGCAGCGCCAAGACCGGACGGGAAGAACGACTCTAAAAAAAGAACTCTCTTAACCAAACACTCTAACTCTAAGGTGACCTATGCAAATGAAACTCGGTTTTATCGGTGATAACAATCTTCTGGGCGTTGAGCGCGACGCGGCTTTTGCCAAGGAGCATGGCTTCGATGGCCTGGAATATAACTATTGGGGCGATTTCAAAGATTTGACCGCCGACACCATTGGCCAGATGCGGCGGATCCATGAAAAGCATGGCGTGCGCGCCAGCATGTTGGGCTTGTGGGGCTGGAATCATTTGTCGCCCGATCCAGAAACGCGCAAGACCGCCCATGTGATGCTTAATCGCGCCATCGATTTTGCCAAGCAGCTTGGCGCGGAAGTGTTGGTCACCGGCGCCGGCGATATTCCCAACGAGCCGGTGGGGCGGAAGGTAAACGAGTTTCTCAAGGTATTTCCGCCGTTCCTGGAAAAAATTCGTGCCGCGGGCTTGAAGCCGGCGTTTTACGCGGTTCATGGGGCGAGCTTTTTGGATTCGATCGAAACCTTTGAGCGCGTATGGGAGCACGTTCCCGAGGCGGCGATTAAATTTGATCCGGCCAACTGGGATATGCACGGTGACGATTATCTGGAGGTGGCCCGGCGGTACGGCAATAAGATTGGCTACGTTCACATTAAGGAGATCGTCAACCTCAACGGGAAGAAGGCCGTCAGCCAACCGGCGGCGGGAATGGGTTCGATTGAGTGGGGCAAGCTGTTCGCATTTTTGTACGAGCACAATTATTCCGGCTGGCTGTCGATTGAGCCGCACGGGCCGGTCTGGAGCAAGGGCACGATGCGCGAGAAGATGGTGCTGCTGAGCAAGCGATATATCGAGCAGTTTATGATTTGAGGCGAATGAGTCGCCCAATCAGGGCTGGGGAACATCCACGGTCACGCCCAACAAATCCGCGGGCTTGAGGTTGATGGTTCCCAGCAACGGCGTTTGCGCGGTGATGAGGCCATCAGCCACGGTCACGGCCTTGCAGCGGTAGATGGAGCCGTCGTTCGTATACAACGAGTACGATCCTTGCGCGGCGACAGGCCGGAAAACGACGGTGACGATCTGGGCAAAGTCTATATTCTGCGCCCCGAGCAACAGAGATACAATGGATACTTGTCCGTAGTTCATTCCCTTGACATCCGCTTCCATGCTGTCGCCGCTGGTCAGGGAAATGCCGGGTTTTCCCGCCAGCATTTTACCGCGCATGTCCAGCGGCATGGGTTGATTGAATAAGTAGGCGACGGTATCGATGGGGATGGCAGACGCAGCGCCGGCCGAATCCGTGTAATGGATGCTTTTGGCGTCAAAGGTATGCACTTGTGCCGCCAGCAGCGTACCATCGGTCAAAGCCAGGCCACGTGCCGGACCGATTGGCGCGACACGCACGGCAACATGATCGAACGCCGCCGCCGCCAAATCCTGATTGGCGGTGGCGGCACACGCCAGGGCGGCATAGACTGGGCCGCTCATTTTAACCTTTTGCGTGGTGATCGGCAGCCAAGTCCGGCCATCAACAGAGTATAACCCGCAAAAGACATCGCCGGCGCGAATGAGGCGCAGCCAGTGACAGGCATTCTGCGCGGCCGATTCAACCGCTTTGCCGGGGCCATGGGTGGGGCGGGCGTTCATCCGCGGCACGCCGCGTGGGTGCATCATCACCGAGACCTCGTCGGCCGTGGGATCCAAATCCTGGCGAATGGTCAGCCCGGCCAGAAAGGGAGTGTCGAGAGTCGGCAAATCCACCAGCCGGGCGATAAAATCGCAATCGCCGGAAATCGGTTGGTAGACTAAATGACATGAATCGACGGCTCCCCAAATGCCCCAGCCTGCCCCGTGCAATGCAAAAGTGCCGTCTTTTTCGTTGGCATCGCCGGCTGACTTAACGGTGCCAATATCCCCATGCCGCCAAGGCGGCGGCAGCATGGCCGGTTCGGTGGTGGCAGGTGGCATTGCGGCATCCGGTGCATCCGCCATCCACATCTTGGCCACGTCGGTAAACGGCAACGTAACGGCGGCACCACTGGCCGGAGTGATCGCCAGTTGATTGTTGGCTTGGAACACAACGGTGCCCAGATAGGTCTTGCCATCGCGGCTGACTACCGATGCGCCGTGCGCGAGACTGGTCGCGTTAGCGAGCCCAAAAGAGGCGGTAATAATTGTCGCCATCAGTCGTCTCACGACATTTTCCTAATTCTGCTTGGCCCTATTCCTAGCCGCTTGTTCGGCTGCATCGAACTTCCGGTCAAAGTCGCGCAGCAAATCATCGTAGGCTCGCCGCTGTTTTTCCATGGCCAGTTCACTGGCACGCTTTTGCCGATAGCTTTGCTCGTACTGCTGCCGCCATTCGGCTACGCGTTGCTTGGCCAATTGCAATTCCGGCGTGATGTTGGATGGGGCGATTACGTTAGTGGTCCAGCCAGGGCGGTCATCCCGCGCCCAAATCAACTTCATATTGGCGACTTCCATTTCCGTTTCCACGTCCCATATCTGGTCTTTCAGCTTGAACAGAGTCTGCGTCTCCACCTTGGGTATCGTGGCGTCGGCCAAGCGCCCATAAGCCTCCGAGAGACGTTTCTTCGCCTCCATCAAGGCGGCAATCTCCTTGATGTCAACATGCTGATGATCCTCAACCATGGCATCGAATTCCCATTCGTAGGATGCGGGATGCTCGTTCTGCTGCGACTGGCGCTGGCGCGCGTAGAGCCGTTCATTCCACAGACCATTCCAGCCTTGCATATCCTGGGCATGTCTGACGAAGCCGTCTGCCGTATGTTGGTCGCCTTTTTGCAGGGCGGAGGCGGCACTCTTCCAAGCGTCGATCTCTTCCTGCATGTAAGCGGTAATCAGCGCGATATCGCCTTTGGTAAACCCCGGCATCTGCTGCGCCAGGCCGAGCATGTCGCCCAAATCACTTTGCCGCGCCGCCGCCGAATCAAGGTACTCCTTGATCGGTCCGGCGAATTTATCCGGCGGCGCATCGCCGCGCGCCAAACTGCATAGCGCCGCGGCAATCATCAGGATCAGCGAATATCTAACCAAACGCATCAAACACCTTTGCTAATCCGCAAGTCTACTTTTCAATTCCGAAGAATGTTTGATTGGGATAATTGCCTTTCCACGATGGCCCAAATGAGCCGGAGCCGATCCAATAGTCAAACACGCCGGCGGTTTCGCCCCAGCTCATCTTGCCGTCGTTGACCATGACGCTGAAGCGGAAACGGTCCTGCCTGGCCGGATCGAACATGCTTAGTTCGCTGCGCGGAATGGCGATCTCATACAGGTTGCCGGTGATCTTGATTTTGGCGCCGGCTACTGGTCCGTTGCCGGGAACCGTGGCAAGCTGATAAGCGGTGCCGCGGGTCGTTTCCGGCCCCCATTCGCGGTTCAGCACGTCGCCGGTGGTGGAGGTGTGCGCCGAATAGAGATAATCGGTGTCATAGAACTGGCCTTTCCAGGCGTAGGGATCGTCCATTTGCCGGCCAATGCCTGGCACGCGCTCGCGGAAACCGAAAGCGAGTTGTGCGTAATCACCGCAGAGGGAAATATAGTCCAGCCCATCAGGAACGCCTTTCAGATACGGCAGCCCGGCTTTCCACGGCTGGCCGGCAGTGCATTGGGTGCCCAGGCCATCAATGGCGATGTAGACGTTTTGATCGTCGTAGGCGGTGTACACCTTTATGCCGGGAGCCTTTTCGATGCCGGTGGTTCCCGTCGGCGGCTTTTTGTTGGGATTGAGATAATACTGGGTCAGGTCCACTTTGTTCTTGCCGGAATCCAGCAGCGTCACCGGCACCAGCCCTTTCCAATTATCCAAGGTTCCGGCGATGTTAATCGTGCGTTTGGCAAAACTGGCAACCGAGACGCTTTGCGAGACGATCACCGGATCAAGTTCCCCGATAGCCGGCGATGGATCAAGCTTGGCGGCCAGGGCGATGCCATAACGATTGCCATCATCGATAGCCACACCCGGCCAACCGACCGGCACCTCGGCCAACTTGCCGGCCGGGATGACGAAACGCGCACTGGCCAGCGCGGCCACGCCGGGAATCTTCAGATCGAGCGTGCCGGTAATGTCCACATTCAGTTGGTTTTCCACACGGACGGCAAGCTGCTGCGGCTGGTCAGCCGGCTTGGTCAGCGACAGGGCGTACATATTCACCGGCGTGACATGCGCGATGCGCCCGGAGCCGACGCGCTGCCGCAATTGCAGAACCGACAGCGTATCGCTGGTGACGTAAACCGGATTGGCCGCGAAGGGTAAAACCAGCTTGCCCTCGGTTGCGGGAATCGGCCGGCCAAACATATCGTACGCAGCCAGGCCGCTGGCATCGTCGATGGTCAGCGTGCCGGTTTGATCGAGCCGATCCGCACTTTGCCCGGTGAGCGACCAGATCACCGCCACTTTGGTGACATCATTGGCCCGGTCATCGGGCACCGCAACATCCCAGCGCGTGGCTATCTCGCCAGCCCGCGGCAACGCTTTCACATCCGCATCCACAAATTTCGGATTGGCGAAAATCGCCCCGAAGATCAATTCTTGGCTGGACCAGATGTCGGCCACCAGCGGCCGGTCCTCGGTGAAATGGGTCAGCACCGCCAGCGTGGTATTGGATCGCGTCCATGCCGGGCCATAGCCGATATCCCATTGGGCGTTGGATTGGTAAGCGCCGCTCAGGGCGCAGCGCACAAAATAGGTGACCAGATTGCGGGCATTTTCAATATTGTTCTTGGTTTCCTTCCCGTCGGCGGTTTTGCTGACATATTCGGTGCCGCCTTCGGTAATGTAATAATAGCGCAGCCCCATGCGGCGGTTCACGCCCGCCCCGCCGTCGATCGACCGGCCATTCTCGCCGGTTCTTTGATTGGCCAGCCCCACACCCTGATATGGATGATTGGCCGTGCCTTGCAGCAGGCCTTTCCAGCACTCGGGATAAGGCTCGATATGATCCTCGACAAACATCCAACTGCTGCCGGCGACGATGCGCAGTTGCGGATTCACCCCCAGGGCCATCTTGCACCATTTCTCCTGCAACTCGCGGTAACGTGCCGGTGTGTCGGCCCAGGTCCAGCCAAAAATCCACGGCTCATTCCAGAATTCATACGTGGTCACCTCCGGATGCTTCCGCAGGATCGCCTCCCAACGGCTGACAAAATCATCAAAGTTGGCCGGCGGGCCATGTTGTTTCAGTTTCGTGGCCAGCGCCGTCTTTTGATTGGCAAACGCATAGCCTACAATCGGCAGCGCCCACACGCCATTGGCCTGGTTTTCGGCAAGCCCGCCATCCTGCCCCTCCGAGAAATGGCTGCGCTGGATTTTAATGCCCAGCGATTTGAGGAACTGAAGTTCGCTGCCGGTTTTCAACCAGGAATTGGATGCGTAAAAAGAATCCTTGCGCAGCCCGTCATGCGGCGGCGGGATGATGCCCAAATCGGCCGAGCCAACCACCGCGCCATCGCTCCGAGCTTCAACGAGATAATACCCCAGCGCCGGCGGCGAAAAGGAAACGGTCTGCTCGCTTGGCGTCGCCCCCAGATCCACGGCGTCAAGCCGCACCACCTCTTTGCCATCGATATCCTTGACCGTGATGACAACCTTGCCGACACCCTTGAGCCGCAGCGGCACCGGCGACACCGGCGTTTTGGCCGCTTCCGGCGCTTGCCGCACGATCATGCCGTTCACGCCGTCCGCCGGCGTAATCGTCACCGCCGCGTTAACGACGGCCGCCATGGCCAGTGCCATCCCGATAACCATCAACGTGCTGTTCATCTGCCGAGTCCTTTGCTGGTGAAAAAAGTTCATTCATCTAATCCACTGGGCGATCAGTGTACCACCGAACGGAATTTTTGCAGCCTGCCAGCGGTGGGGGCGGCCGGGCCGACAAGCAAAACCATCCAACCGCGAAGCGGCGAAGGGCGGGAAGAAGACCAAGCAATTCAAATCTGTTTAGCCGCGGATGTTTACCGTTGCAGCCGCAACATTAAACCATGTTATTGGCGGCGGGAAATTCCGACCCGTTTGAAGCGAGTTTCTTCCATTGGACTGCCGTTTTAGTCCATCCTCGGTTCGGGAACGTCGAAAATCAGCGGCAAAAGCCGGTTGGAGCCTGGAAATAGCCCGAAATAGCGGCACGTTAACGATAAATAGGCCACTGTTAAGGGGTTGTTAGACCCATGATAGACCCTTATTAAGCCCAAATAGCGTGTGCGAGCACCCTTGAAATTTTGACGCCAATGCGGTTTGTTCGGAATGGGAGACTCATTTTTAGGAATTTCAGGCCCTGGCGTGGCGCGAAAAATTCCTCCGAAAATGCGCGACGATCGCGTAAGTCAGCTTGCAATAAGGACTTACGGCGAAAAACCATGTGCGCCAATGGCGTATCGTGAATGTTGTCAGATGAGGCACGCCGGATGCGTAAAAGTCATTGCCACGGGAAATTTCCGGTTCGCTGAAACCCAGTTCATTGCAGCTTTTGCCTCGATTCGTCCGATAAATACTACGGGAGTATGGCCAGAACCGCTGACAAAAGTTCGAGTCTGTCCACCGGCAAGCTGGTGGTGATGGCGACGCTGGTGGCCACGGCCATCGCGTTGACGGCGCTGGGGCTGCGGCAAATGTACCGGTTTGTCGATCGCCGGGTAGTCTTTCCGCAAAAACCGCCCCAATTGATCATGGTGGATCGCCCGGCGTGGATGAGCGATTCGCTGGCCGATCAGATCATCAAAACCGCCAAGCCGCTGGGATTGCATTCGGTCTTCGATCATCAGCTTCTGGTGGATACCACCACAAGCTTGCAATCCTGCCCGTGGGTGAAAAAGGTCAACGCCGTCCGCAGGCTATACGAGCAAACCCCCGGCGATACCCTGCAAATCGATTGCGACTATCGCATCCCCACCGCCCTGGTCAAATGGGCTGATGTCTATTGGCTGGTTGATAACGAGGGTTTCATGCTGCCGGCCAGCTATTCCCGCCAGCAGTTGGACCGGATCACCATGGCCAGTGACGGCAAAGTGAACCTGCGGATCGTCGAAGGCATCGCCCACGCCCCGATGGTGCCCGGCGAATTATGGCCCGGCGACGATCTGGCCACGGGGCTGGATATGGCCCGCATTCTGGCCAACCGCGAATACACCGAGCAGATCACCACGATTGACGTTTCCAATTATGCCGGCCGGCTCGATCCCCGCGATTCGCAGGTGGTGCTGCTGACCAGGTTTGACACGCAAATCCGTTGGGGCCGTCCGCCCGGCAGCAAAGATGCCTTTGTGGATGTGCCGGTAGCGCAAAAGCTGCTGGCGCTGCAAATGATGTTCAATCAATACCATCGCGTGGACGCCAATCAGCCCTGGGTGGACATCAGTTTTGATCAGGTGCGTTATCCCAAAGAGGCCAGTGCCGATGCGCTCGATCCGGCTTCGGCAGTTCCGGTCAATGCCGGCCAAACCGGCCAGCCGTAAACTTGCCGAATGGCATGCATGCCGAGAAGACATATCACCCGCGATGCGGATTTTTTTGGAAGCAACGCCTGGACTCGGCACGTTATCCGCAATGGGACGGTGCAATGGCAAAAATATGCAGCATGTCTAGGATCAGACCTCGAGCCCCGCCCCAACTTGCCGCAGCATATTCAGACTTCCTCCAAGGCGTTTGCCATTTGGTTTGCCGCGAGTTTTTGGCGCACGTCTTTGACAAAGCACCACGCCTGGCCGGGCGTGGTGCCAGCCAGAGGCGCGACCTCACGAGCAATGTCGGCAAGGTCATCGGCCGCGGTTAGCCGTTCGGTGACATGATCGAGATAAGGCGCGAGCCTCAGGACTACCGAGTCGTCATACGTTGGCCGCGTGGCGTCGAGTGGCACCGGCGCCAGTGAACGCGATTGAAAGCGCGTCCCAAGGTTATCGATCAAGTAAACGATAGTCACAAAGAATGCCATGACACCCCACCATCCTAAAAAGAAGGTGGTCAGGGTGCTTTTCCAGAATAGTTTACGATTGCATTTGTTGCAGAAGTGGCCCCTATACGTCGTGGACATTCTCGCCACCAAGACGCCGATGTTTTCGTGATATTCCACGTACTTGGTAGGCGTTTCCAAGCCACATCTCTGACAGATTATCGCATCGGATGCTGCATCTTGAATTGGATCGGGCGGCTTTTGGATGTCGTACCGTACCAACTTCGCCAGCATGGACGAGCGCATAGTTGCCTTCTGCTCATCAGAAATATTGCGCCGGGTCAATTCCTCTTTGGCGAAGGCAACCGCGTCGGGTTCATACATCCTGGTGCCGGTCAACACGTATTCCAATAGAGCCTCGTCGCTCAACTCCACAATATAGGTTTTGGTTTGCTCGTACACGATCGCCCGCCTTTCGATGCGCTATCACGTTGCAACGCAAATTGGACCCAGCCGCCACATTTTGCCGTAAAGGTAACGTGCGTCGAACCGTGGTTCAAGCGTATCGTGTTGGATACGCCGTCAGCGTTGGACAACGGAATATGAACAAGGGAAAGCGAACGATTGGGAATGGACGTCAAGTCGGGGACCGTTCCCTTCTCATTGATTCTCCTCCGTCGGCAGCAGAATGTTGTCGTTGGCCGCTGATGGCGAATCTGAGCACGGCGCAGTTATTCGGGCCATATTGCGCCACACCTTTGGTGATGGCGTTGCGCGTGAAAATGTTGTCGCGGCCTATGCCGACAAAAACGTTGTTGGCGAATTCGATATGGCCGTCGGCGTAGAGAACGTTCTGGCCGTCTTTGCCGTGGTTGTTGCTGTTGCCAAGGCGCAGTTGCGCCGGCGGACTGGAAGGGGTAAGGGTCAGGAGGTTGACGCCATTGACGTTATTGATGCTGCCGGAGGTTCCGGGGTTGAGGTCCGCGGCGATGACGAAGTGGGGATCAAGGCCTTGCACAAGTTTGAAGCCGGCGGCAATGGCACCATTGTCGGGATAGGGGTTCTGGTAACTGTAGCTGAGATTGTTCTGGATATTGGTCCAGTTGGTGCGGTGGAGAGCTGTATTGCCTCCGCCGCCGTATATGTCGGCCATAGTGTTGCTGCTGGGGCAGGTGAATACGGCCGAAGTGATGTCTTCCGTGCGCAGCAGGAGGAAGAGCGCGGCGGGAACGTTATTGATCTGGGGCGACTGGCTGAAAGGATCGGTGGCGGTCAGCGTGCCGTAGCCGTGGCAATCGGGAATCAACTGGTTGGTGCCGCCGACATAGACGGTGCGGGGGTAAGCCAACTTGTTGTCGTTGCTATAGAGCAGGATCGCCTGACCGATTTGCCGCAGGTTGCTGGAGCAGTGAACGCCGCTGTATGAATGGCGCGTTTGGAAGGTCCAGCAGGCGACCATAATGATTACCACCAGGGTTAGCGCGATCACGGCCAGCAGTTCGACATAAGTGAAGCCGTGCCGCACTTGGGTAATTTTGGCCGGAGGTGCCATGGCGGGAATTATACCACGAAATGGGTGGGGTCAAACGTTTGGGTAACCGGCCAATCGCGGCGATTTCACTGGACATTCGGCGGCTGGGCGGGTAGGGATATGGCTTATCGCTGTGTCGTGGAATCTTCCCGCCGTGCTGCTGGGATATCGACCGCAATGGATTAAGCATAGTGGAGTGTGGATGGCTTGGCCCATGAAAATCGGCCCCTGGTTACTGGTATGTCTACTGCTCGCGGTGGTGCCGCTGAGCGCGGATGTGCTGCGCCCTGCCGATACCGCCTCGCAGCCAACCCGGCCGATGCCGACGGATGCGGTGGCGGCATTGCAGCAAAAGGGGGAAGACCTGTTAACGGCCGGAGATTATCCGGGGGCCATTAGCGCTTTTCAGGCGGAGTTGGCCCAAAAACCCCCGAGCATGCGTTGTTTGCATGGGCTGGGGTTGGCTTATTGGTTTGACAAACAATACACCTATGCCGCCAAGTATCTGCGGTCGGCTTATATCGCCGCTGGCAGCGATGTTCCGGTAAATCTGCTGGCCAATACCGTGCTGGCCGAATGCCAGGCGCATCAGCCTGAGCGCGGCATTCTGCGAGCGGTGGTTTATCTGAAGAAACATGCCGATGCGCCCGATGAGCGTGCCGTGGATGTGCTGGGGTACGCCTTGGCAACGTTGCCGGATAACGAATGGCTTTCGCCGGCGGCCAGTTCGGCGCGCGATCTTTACCTGGAATTGGAACAGAAACTCACCCCGCCGCGCCAGGGTTGGAAACGCATGGCCGGTGGCTGGACCGCCGCGGCCGATGAAGCTGCCGCCCGGCATCATGCTTTTACCCAGGCGATCACCGACGTACAGAACGCCCAGCATGAATTACAGGAAGTGCAAAACGACACCAATCGCCGCGGTAAAGCCACCCGCGAAGTGGTCGCACAAAACCGGCTGGCCGAGGCCAACACACGCTACACGCAAAACAGTCCGTATCCGGCAACGTTCGATCCACTGCCGCTTGATCCTGCTGATGCCGCACCAACCACCCATCCGGTGGTGGCGCCAAGCGCGCCGGTGGATATTGCCGAAACGGTGGCCCTGCCGACACCGCCAACGCCGGCGGCAACCGAAGTGACGCCCAAAGCCGAAGAAGCCCAGCCCCAGGAGCGTCACGCCACGGCGGTGGCCGTCGCGCCGAACCTGGTGGTGACCGCCGCGGCGGCGGTGAAAGACGCCAAGAAAATCACGCTGGTCGGTATCGATGGCAAAACCCAGACCGCCGAGTTGATTCGCCGCGATGACAGCGGCAAGCTGGCGCTGTTGCGCGTGGTAGGCCGGCCGGTCAAATTCCTGGCCGTCAACAGTGATTTTGCCGGCGGCAAAGTGCGCTGCTTTACTTATGACAATGCCGGTTTGTTCGACAACGACGCCGACGTTTACAACGGCACCTGTGATTCGGTAGCCGGAGCTATTTGGAACATCACGCTGGATAATCTCCCCGCTTCACCCGGGTCGCCGGTGATTGGCAACGGCAAACTGATCGGCATCGAAATGGCCACCACGACCAGCAAGCCGGCCAGCATTCCGACCATCACCGCCAAGCAGGTGCTAAAACTGCTGGGCAGCGATCTTCCGGCGGATGTCCCCAACGCCACCAACCCTGCCCAGGCGGTGCTGCGCGTAAATGTGGTTTATTGATTGGCGATCACGGCTGTGTGGCCGACGTTTGCACCGGCGGCAATGATTTCAGCAACGCCGGGTCGAGCCAGACGAAACGGCCTTCGGTGGCGAAGTTTTTGCCATAATCGACTTCCAGTGAAATCGTCTTGGCATTCTTCAGCGGGATCATCGCCACGGGATGAACTACGCCGGCTTGCACGCCTTTTTCTTCAAACATCGGCTTGTCGTCCAGATAAATTCGCACATCCACGTTGGCCAGGGGCGAATCGGTGTCCATGGCAAACTGGGTGCGGAAAGCGGCTTGGGCGCCGTCCAGGTCGTAGGTTAAGCGTGAATACGAATGGCAGCCGATGCCATGGTGGAACGCCGGGTATTTTTCGTGGATCGGTTTGCCGTCGGCCACGGTGCGGTCGAAACGCGTGGGGAAGCTTTCCTGGAAGAACGGGCGGTAAATGTTTTCCGATGGGCGCAGGCTTGTCAGCCAGGTAACCGGGCCGTTGAGTTGTTCGATGCCGGCGATGCTGCCGATGGGGATATTCAGCGTGGTTTTGCCGTCGATGCTGATAGCGGCGGTTTTGGCATCCAGCGTGATATTGGCCACGGTGATGGATTCATTATTCGGCAGGCGCAGGCGAAATTGCCGCTGGGCGTGGGGCGCATTGGGCGGCGTGGCGAACAGCACCGCCGCCATACTGGCCAAGGGCAGCGTGGGCGAGCCATTGACCGATTGCAGGGTGATGCCCTCGGGTGTCAGCGCGGTGATCAAACCGCTGGCCGAATCGCCGTTGGCGAATTTCACGGTGTCTTCTTTGCGCGATTCATCGAGGCCATCCGGCGTGGCCTGGCCTTTGCCGATGGCCAGCAAGCGGCGGACCGGGATGTCGATATCGCCAAGTGCGGCCGCGTGCCATTTGATGGCATCGTTGCCCAACGCAATCGGCTGGCCGGAGATGCGGTCGCCATCGGTCATAAACAACGTGTAATCGCCGGCGGTAGCCGTGGGAGCGGCGCAGACATCCACTTGCAGCACATCCTCCCATTTCAGCAACGCAGCGCCGGCATGTATGCCACCGGCATCAATGCTCGCCACATCCACAATGGCCTGGTGGAACTGCGGATCGACCACCACCCAGGGATCAGCCCAAGCGGCGGTGGCGATCAAGCAAACCAGAACAAAAGCGGTCACGCGATGCATCATTAGCTTCCCGGGCCTTTGCCATTAAACACCGGCAGATAGCGGTTGGGCATTTGCAGGATGATCAGCGCCATGGCGGTGCAGTAATCCGGATCGACTTCGCCCTGCCATGAGCCGGTGCCCTTGTCCTGCCGGCCAACTAGCACGTCACGGATGCCGGGATACCACGCCTTCCAGTATTTACCGCCGGCAAGATACATGGCCTGGCAAGCGTAGTAATTGCCGTAAAAGAAGTAACCGTCATTTTCCGGGTTGGGTCGGTTGACGGCGGGAATAAAACGATAGAGCCAATCCACGCCGCGGGTCACCGCGTTGTCTTTGAACGCGCCGGCGTAATACAAGGCGGCGGTTCCCGCGCCGGTGCGGGCAAAACCGCTGCCCGGCCCGCCGCCGCCACCGGCCTGATAGCTGAAACCGCCGTCGGCATTTTGGCAGCGCTTCACATAGCCCACGGCCTTTTCGATGACGCTGGCTTCCACCTTGACGCCGGCATCGCGGGCGGCGCGCAGAGCCATCACCTGGCAGATGGTCACGGAAATATCCGCGTCGGCTTTGACCGGCTGATAACGCCAGCCGCCTTCATCGTTCTGGCTGTTCTCGATCAGTTTGATGGCCCGCTGGAGATTTTCCTTGATTTCATCGTCGCCGCTCATGCCGTAAAGCTCGGCCACAAACAACGTGGCGAAGCCGTGCGAGTACATTTCGCCCTGGCTTTGCCCGCCGGTAAACAAGCCGGATTCCTGTTGGCAATGGACCATGTATTCGCCCGCTTTTTTCACCACATCGCCATACTTGCCGCGGCCGGGCAGATTGCCGTTGGCCATAAACGCCAACCCCGCCAGCGCGGTAATGCCGGCAGTAGCGCCGTAGCCGCCGTTGCCTCCCCACGATCCATCCTGCTGCTGCTGCGTGGCCAGAAAGGCCAGGCCGGATTCCACGGCCTTTCCCTGTTCCGGGGTGATTTCATCGCCGATCACCTGCCCGGGCTGATCGGCCAAAGCGTCGGGTTTGGCAGGCGGCTTAGCGAAAGCCGGCACGGCCAGAGAAGCCGACAGCGTGCCAGTCAGGAAATATCGGATCGTGCGATTCATAATCAAACTCCGGTGAATGCACTTCAGTGCGTCCGCCTGACCAGGCTTATTGGTTCCCATTATTGTTAAGCCGCACGCCCACGGCCCGGTAATATTGATCCACCAAATCCTTGAACTTATCCAGCGGATGTTCGCCGGGGACTTCATCAATCGCCGCCCGCTTGCGCGGCGACAATTGTCCCCATTCCTTGAGCGTCTGGGCGATATCCGCGTGCGATGCGCCGCTGGCGTCGGTATCACGATTGCCTTCGCCGGGCGTGGCACCAGTGGATGCGTTGCCTTTTTGCTGCTGGCCATTCGACTGGCTGTTGTCCGGTTGCTTGCCGCTGCCCTGGCTGTCTTCCGGCTTGCCGGGTTGCGGATCGCCACTATCGCCCTGGCCCGGTTTGCCTTGCTTCTGCTGCTGGCGGGCCATTTCGATCAGCTCGTCCAGATTCTTCACCACGTGCTTTTGAATGTCCTGCGTCACCGGGCCGGCGTCTTTGTCGTGCGCCAGCCGATCGCGCGCGCGAGCCATGCGTTGGCCGACCATCTTGATGCCGCTGGTTTCCTGTTCCACGGTCGGATCGCTGCCGGCCTGCAATAATTGCGTTTGCAGTTCCAGATCGGCCTGATCGTCCTTGGCCGCTTCTTCCGGCAGCTTTTCCGCGGGATCCAAATCCGGCGGTAATTTCAATTTGCCCTGCGTGGCCTTATCCAGCAATTGGCCCAGCAAATCCTTCAGTTTCCCTTGCCGGCCGCCCAGCGCGACCACCTTTTGCTCATCCAGCTTGTCCAGTTTGGCCAACGTCTCGGTGGATTTGTTCACCGCTTCCTGCAAGCGTTTCATCAGGCGCAGTTCAGCTTCGGAAGGCAGCCGGGGTGAACCTTTGGCGCCACCGCGGCCACCGCCACCACTGCTCTTGCTGGCGAATTCGCTGGTCTTGGGATCGACTTTCAAACTGTCGATCATCGCCTGCAATTGTTCTTCAATGCGCACCTGCTCGGCTTGCGTGGCCGCGCCGGGATCGGGGCGGGCCAAATCCTTTTTCACCAGGTTCATGGAATCGACGATGTCTTTGTTGGCCCAGGTGTAAACGATGCCGCCCAAAGCGTTGATCGATGCGTCCATTTTGCCGGTGTCCTGCGCAATGGCGTCTTGCTCGCCGGGCAACTGCGCCAGGCGGGCGCCATCAATGCGGCCCCACTGGTTATCCGGATGCGGCGCTTTATCGATGGCCACGGTGTCGCCGTCCAACTTCTTCTGTCGAGCCAGCAGCGCTTCAAACTGCTTGCGGATGGCGTCTTTCTTGGCGGCGTTCTGCTGGTCCTGCGCCTTTTGCAATTGCGCCGCCACCAGGTCGCGAACCTTTTCCAGCGCCGCCAACGCCTCCAACTGCGGCGGATCGTATGCCGCCGACAATTTCTGCTTCTGATCGCCGGCGTCGTCGCGCAGCGAAACAATCGCCCGGCCCATCAAATCGGCGGCGCGGTCCAACTGCGTTACCCCCGCCGCTCCCTCGGGCAGCGCTTCCACCATCTTGGCCACGCTCTGGGTGTTGTGCCGGGTTTGTTCCTGCAAGTTGGTTTGTGTCGCCAAATCCGGCGGCACCGGCAGGTGATCGATGGTGTAAGTCGCTTCGTCCAAAACGATGTTCAGCCGGTCGCTGAGAATTTTATGCAAGTCTTCCCCGCGCAGGGTTAGATTGCTTATGTTCAACGCCGCCTGCTGCCGCACCAAATCTTCCAACTGGTGTTTCACATCCGCCAGTTGTTTGATGAGTTCTTCCAGCTTGCGGTTCTGGGCCTCTTCCAACTCGCGGATCATCATTTGCAGGCCGACTTCCACCTGCGACTGGCTCTGCTGGGTATTGCTCTGCTGGTTCTGCTGCATCTGCTGCGATGCACTTTTCATCTGCGACGCCACGCCTTGCTGCCGGCCAATCTGCGCCGCGTTTTTCATCGCCGACGCCGCGGCCGGATCCTTCTTCTGCATCTTATTGGCGTTGTCGCCAAGCTGCCCGATCGCCTTGTCGGTCTTGTCGCCCAGCTTCGATTGCTGCGCGGCGGTATCCTGCTGCTGCTTGCGGTCGGCCGGATTCATCTGCTCGGGAGTTTTGCCCAGATTCTTTAGCCCCACCTCATCGCTCTTTTGCGTTAAATCGTGCTGCTGCTTCTGGATTTCCTTCAGTTGCTCGATGGCTCGCGACAGGCTGCTGACCGATCCCATGCGGTTGGCGGCCTGGTCGAGTTTGTCGGCCGAGTCGTTCTGATTGCCCACCGCATTGTCCAGTTGACTGTTGCGCGCGTCGGTGTTTTGCTGCTTCTGAGCATCGGGCGCGGTAGGCGATGGAGCTTTGCGGTCGCGGGCGGCATTGATGTCGGCGCTGGCGTCCTTCATCGGCTGCTCGGCAACGTGCTGGAGGTCTTTGCCCACGTTCGCGGCGATGTCTTTCAGATCGGCCGCGGTCGATTTGTTCTGCTCAAGCAGCTTGACCATGTCGCCAAGCTGCTTGGCCAAATCGGTGGTCTTGCCGGCGTTGTCGTTTTGATCGCTGACCAGTTGATTGGCTTGATCGCGATCACCGGGATTGAATTCCTGCCGCTTGGTGCTGTCGTTGCGCAGGAAGGAAGTGCGGTCGGCCAGCGATTTTTCGCGGTTCCGGGCTTCCACCACGCGCTCGCGGATGGCCGCCATTAAATCCGCCATCTTCTGCGTGAACTGCTCCTGGCTCAGGATATTGAAGCGGATGTGATTGCTGTCCACCGGTTCATGCGTCTGGCCTTCAAAATCAAAATTGTCTTTCACCTGGGCGCGGATATCGATCTTGTCGCCGGGATTGAGCGGCTTGGTGTCCAGCTTGCTCATGTCCAGCGTGCAGAAAATCGTCCACATCGGCTTGTCCACGTTGTCCTGCAATTTCCAGGTGACCCCGGCGGCATCAATCGGCTTGCCGTTGGCCACCAGATCAATCGCTGGAAATTCCTGTGGTTTTTCCCCTAGCCGCGCCGCGATTAGTTTCACGCTGGACACTTGGATATCATCGCCGGCACTGATGACGATGGGAATCTCGGCCACCGGCGTGCAGTCATTTTCGCCCACCGGTTGGGTAATGGTAACCGTCGGTTTTTCGTCCAACTTCACGATCACCGACATGGTGGCCAGATCGGTGTTGGTAAACCCATCGGTATCGGTTGCCTTCAATTGGAACGCCACGTTTCGCCGGGCCATGAAATGGGCCACCGCCACTGCGCCACCGAGCGGATCCCACTTCAATTCCGGCGTTTTGGAATCCCCGGTGGCGGCAACCACCGCGATCGGCTTGGACGTATCCAGGTCTTTATTGAACTTCACGTGCAGATCAAGCGTGGAGCCGTAGGTTACGCTGCGCGGATTGCCGGCCAATTCCACACCCGGTTGCGCGGGAATGCCGGTGTAGGGCGGCGGCGTGACGACCATTTCCACTGATTGGATGGCCAGGCGCTGCAAAACATTGATGTGGGATTTAGGCGTGGTATCGTCGCCGGATTCAACCCACACGCTCATCAAGCCGTTGCCGCCCATGGCCGCGCCACGGGCGTCGAGGCTGGCAGTGAACGTTCTGCCGCCTGCGCGGTTCATGATTTCTTTTTCGACCCGGCCATTGCCGTACTGGTAATACACGTAGACTTCGCGGCTGGCTTTATCGCCCTTGAGCAGGTGGACTTTGACATTGACGTGCCCGCCGACCGGAACGCTGCGCGGCAAGCGATCTTCGGCGATAATCACGCTCTTGGGCCAGACGGCAACACTGAATGGATTAAATAGCCGGGACAGCGCTGGCGACATATATTCCCGCCCCACCGCCCATGCCAGCAAAAGCACCACGACAATCGAGCCGAAGGCGCCCAGCAGCGAATGGACGGTAGGATGTTTATCGATGGCCTCATTGAGATCAACGCGGCGGACCATTTCCGCGGCCTGGGACACGGTGCGGTCTTTCATCACTTCCGAGCCGGGTGTGCCGCGGGTGAGGAAATCGACCGTGCTGCGCAGGCGGTCGTTAAATTCGGGAAAATGGGTTTCCAATTTGCCGGCTACATCGGACAGGCCCAGTTTGGCCAGGGCGGCGCGCACCACGCGCTGGGATAGCAGATAGCCGACCACGATCAGGGAAGCCAGGACAAAGGCGATACGCACGAAGGAGGGCAGGTCGAGGAAATAGTCCAGCAGGACCACGGCCAAGAGAAGGCCTACGGTGGAGGCGATGACCACGCCCAGGCCGTGCAAGATGCCCAGCAGGCGCACGCGGCGGCGAACGGCGTGCAACGCGTTGATCAGCATGGTTTCGGGCATAGTTCACTCCAGAAACCCGGCCAGAGGCCGGGGCTAATGGAATCAGGTTAAAGCAATCCCTGCATCTTCCGGGCGACCCATTCTAGCGTAATCAGCAGGCCAAACAGCGCAATCGCCAGCGGGGCGTCCCAGAGCGGCCGGGAGGTTTCTTCGATGATCGTCCGCGCGGCGCTGTGGATCATCACCGGCAGCTTTTCCGCCGCCTGCGGCAACGTCAGCACGCCTTCGGTGGCCAGCCGGCTTAAACCGGCCATGTCCACTTCCGGCTGGCTGAGTTCCAACTGCGGCACCTCTACTCGATACGACACGGCGGCCTGATCGTTGCCAATCTTGGGCAACCGGGCAGTAAATTGCCCGGATTTGTCGGTGGTAAACGAGCCACTGAACACATCCGGGGCCACTTCGCTGGGTGTCAGGCTGACCCGGCCAACCACTTGGCCGGTGGCGTCCTCAATCACTTCGACGTTCAGCGGCGAGGAAAGTTGCGGCAAGATTTCCGGCGACATTACCCGCAAGGTCAGCGTGGCCTGCTTGCCCAGTTCGTACACTGCCGCATCCTGGGTAAAGCTGAATTTGCGCTCGCCCAATTTGCGGCTGCGGGCCAGGTAACGCAATTGCTGCACCCAATAGGTGTCGAACACCGATTCGCCGGTATAAAACCGCCATCGCCAGGAATCATCCATGGCCGACCAAATCGTCCGCCCCGCGCCAAACCGGCCGGTGACCAGCAGCGGCGCTTTGTGGCCATCGGTGCCAAGATCGGTGGGATGCTCGGCCAGCACGATGCCCGCGCCCGGTTTCACCACGGCGCCGTGGCAATACCAGAACAGTTCCTGAAGCTGATTGCGGATGTATTCATCATTCAGGGTTTTGTCCGGGAAGAAGCGGAAGATGGATGATTCGGTCCCCGCGCGCGTCAAGGCCGGGCGATAGCCTTTGGTTATGGCGCTGGTGCTCTCATCCGCTTCGCAACGCGAGATAATCACCGGCAACACCGGTTCCACCGGCGTGTTGCGGAACGACTGCGGCGAGAAGCGCTGCCCTGATACCATGGCGAACCCGCCGCCCTTTTTACTCACGAAATCGCTGACCATCTGCAACTGGAAATCGGTGAACTGGCGCGGATCGACATCGCCGAAAATCACCACGTCGTAATCCAGCAGTTGTTCCATCGCGGTAGGAAACGCGGTGATCGCCCACGAATGGGACGGACGGTCCAAATCATCGCTGCCCTCCTGGCGGAAGGTGGGATCGGCACTGGTCAGCAGGCAGCTTACCTTTACGGTCTTGTCGCGCAACAACGTGTTCTTGAGATAGCGGAAATCCCAACGCGGATAGCCATCCACAAACAGCACCGAAATATTGGTGTCCAGCACCGAAAGTTGAACCTTGCGGTCGTTGCCGGAATCATCCACCTCGCCATCCTGCGGCGTGGCCTCAACCACCAGATTGACCACGGGAATATCCGTGGCGGCCGGCTTGAATTGCAACTCGGCCTCGGTGGGCTGATCGGATTGCACGCGGATCATCTTGGACACCGGCCGGCCGGTTTCGTCCGTCACCTGGGTGCGATGCACCTGGCCGCTGGCATCGCGCGTTTCGCGCAACAGTTTCAGTTCAACCTGATGGTTGGGTTCATACCCAGTGGCCCGGACACTGACGCGGAAAGTGGTCAGGTCGTCCACAAACGCGCTGGGTTCGTAGCTGACGGTTTGTACAGCGATGTTCTGCGGCGGTTTTTCCGAACCCACCGCCACGGGGTAAATGCCCACGCCGTAAGATTTAACATCAGTGATGGCATCGGACATCGCCTGTGTAGGCGTTTCACGGCCATCGGTCAGCACCACGATCCCCGCCAATCGCTGGCCCTGCATATCCTGCAACACCGAGCGCACGCTGGCCACCACCTGCGTGGCATCGCCAATCGGCTGCAAGGCTTTCACTGCCTCCACCGCCGAATCCAAACTTGCACTCGGGCGCGCGTCGCTCTGCTGCCGCTTGCCCTTCGCGGGCTCATCGAGAGGCACCGTCGCCAATTCCTGCCGCCCGCGATTGAAATGGTAAATATGAATGATGTGTTCGCGCGACATCTTTCTCAGGAATTCCGCATCCTTACCAGTAAGTAAATCGATCACCCCATCCAGCCGCGATTCATTTTTGCCATCAGCCACCACCACATCTTTTACGCGCATCGAAGCGCTATCATCAATCAGCACCCCCAGCACCGATGGTTCGGCGCGGCGATTACCCAAGGTCAACGTCGGCCGGTTCAGCAGGCAAATCACCAGCGCCAAAATCGCCAGGCGAAACGTCCCCAGCACGATCCGCCAGGTGCGTGAATGGCCCTCGTGCAGATACGCCCGCACGGTGATCGCCACGGCAAAAACAATCAGCAGCAGATTCCACGCCGCAGTCGCCCCCAGCGGCCAGTTGGGATTGAAATGCCAGGCCAAACTTCCCGCGCGGCTCAGGAAGCCTTTGTCCAATCCCAGGATGATTTCCAAAAAACGATTCATTCTTCTTTCGTTGGCCACGCCACGCGCGGTGCCGGTTTCATAGTCGGCGAGCTATACGGTCAATCGGTTCGCCAGCACTCAAGGCTTCTGTTGAACAATCAGCGGCCCAGATGTGTCGTTGGTTAAAGCAACCCGGAACGACGAATTGCCCGAATAGAGGTTTAAGTGGTCTGGAAAGCTCACATTCGAACCATACCCAACCAATGGTTTGCTTTCGAGCGTACTATCAAGCCCATGAATAAAGATGCAAATCATGCTGGCTGACAGCAGCAGACCGACACTGAGGATACATGCCGCGATCACATTGGGATGTCGAAACATAGACAGGCCTCCTTTGGCCAAATAATGGTAATTCACACACGCTCTTAAGCGGTCGCCGGCCCTACCACCGGCTTACGATGCCGGTGATGTCCAAACCACATCGCCATAAACGATTCCGCGCCCAGCAAGATCAACACCGCCAGCATCACGCCCCAGCCAAGTTCCTTGCCGGTGTCTTCGGCCACCATCGCTTCGGGAACTTGATCCGCTTGCAGGCGGATGGCGATGTCGCCCAGCGCTTTTTTCACGCCGGCATCATCAATCGAGCGCACATCCGACGCCGTGGCGTCAATATTCACGGCGATCTTCACCACCGCGTCTTTGCTGCTCAGCGTGTAAATGCCCGGGTGCGGCAGCGGTTTGCTGCGATACACGGTTTGCCCGGCGGCGTTCTTGTCCGGCAGCAGCGGATATTCCGCTTGCTTTTCGTCGGTCAGCGTGGGCCAGGAAGACATCGGGACATTTGCCGGCACCACCAGCGGATCACCGCACGTGATATTCATCCAATTATCGCCGCTGGAAACCGTGCCCAGCACCAGGCTGTGCATCAATTCGGGATAGGCCAGGTGCGCCATGAAAGTCGTCCATTCGGAATTGGGATCGGCACTGGTGGCATAGAAAACCACCCGGCCATCGCCCACTTGATGAACCGTGATCGCCGGATCGCGCGGGGCATCCTTGGCATCGTCCGGCGGGCGGAAATCCAGCACGCGGCGCACCTCGGCCTTTTCCGGAATCTGCACTTGCCAGTAGCTGTAAATCTCCGCTTCGTTCAAGCCGGTGTTTTCCTGGCCCTGGAAAAAACCAAGGATGGGATCGACCATACCGCGCGGATTGAAATCAAAATGCCGGGGGGCATCGGTGCCGCCGATGAAAACGCGTTTGGTGAGCGGGCCGGGCAGCAGGCGGTGTTTGCCCAGCGTGGTGTTGTAAGCCTCGGCGGTGACGCGATCGCCCATAAACAGCATCAGCGTGCCGCCGGAGTTGACATATTGTTCTAATTGCGTGGCCAAAAGCTCGTTGATTTGCCCCACGCCGCATAAGGCGATGCAGCGGTAATTGCCCAGCACCTTGCCGGGCAGATCGAGATCGGAAATGGTTTCGGTGGCAATATAGCTGTTGGTTTTGTGTGCCAGATCGCCGCCGGTGACCGTGGGATTGAGAGCCTCTTCCAGAAAAGCGCCGCTGGAACCCATGCCCCCGGTGCCGCGCTCACCTTCAACGATGAGCATTTTCATTTGGCTGACGACATCGCACACGCGATAGCGGGTGTTGTCCAGGGTAAGCCGGTCGTCGCTTTGCAGCGTGGCAGTCAGCACGTGCTGGCCACCTTTGAGGTTTTCCAGCCGCTGGGTTTGCGGCGTGCCGCCATCCTGATCGGTGGGAATGACCGTCGCCCCGCCGCCGGGCAGGATGGTGTCGTCCAACTTCCAAATGAGCCGCGGATTGGTGGCCACCGAGCCGTAGCCAGCAACGCGGCTCACCACATCGGTGGGGAACCAGTTAGTCACCAGCGACGTGGTTGGCGACAAAGCGGTCACCGCGTTGTTCCATTCATTGGGCTTGGCCAGATTGAAATGGGTGACGCCCCCGGTAAACAGCGCGGTCAGCGCTTTACCGGCGGTTTTCAAGCCATCGCCGGCGTGTTCGTATTCGCTCCGCGGCGAATCATCCAGAAGATAAATACTCTTCTCCGGCTGCTTGGTTTCGGCGGTGGCAATGTCGCGGGCCAAGTTTAATGCCGACAATAAATCGTGTCCGGTATAAGCCTGCTCGATGCGATCAATTTCGGCTTCGGCTTTTTTCAGATCGTACATCGGCGTGGCCACCACCGCCGTGGCCGGGCGGCCCGCAGTGACAATTGCCACCGATTCACCGCCGGCCTGCAAACGCTCGATCATCGCCTTGGCGATGAGCTTGGCCTGATCCAGATGCGTTTTAGCATTGGGCCGGTCGGCCTCGTAAGCCAGCGAATAACTGTTGTCGATCACAAAGACATGCAGCCCGCTGCGCTGCCCGGTCAATTCCGCCAACATGCTTTGCTGGCAGCCCAGCGGCCGCGCCAACGCCAATCCCGCCAGCAGCATTATCAGACAGCGCGTGGCCAGCAGCAGCAGTTGCTCGAAGCGCAGCCGACGGCGATTTTTCTTCATCGCCCGCAGCAAAAATTCCATCGCCGCCCAGGGAACGATCTTGTAGCGCCGGCGATTGAGAATGTGGATGATGATCGGCACCGCCACCAGCCCCAGCCCGGTGAAGAAAAATGCCGGCGACACAAACATCGCGGCCAGCACCGGGTTGTAAAGTTGGCTGCTCATCGTCTCACTTAATGCTCGCCGCGCGCGTTGCCAGGAATCCGCTCAGGGCCACATCCAGCGGTTCGCCGCTGTTCATACGGGTGAAATCAATGTGCATTCCCCGGCATAAGGTTTTCAGTTGCTCGGTAAACTTGCCCAGTTCCTCCAAATACCCGCGCCGCAGGCTTTGCGGCTCGGTCAGCAATTCGCCCAGTTCTTCCAGGCCTTTGAACAGCGTGACATCTTCAAACGGGAATTCAATTTCCATCGGGTCGAGAATCTGGAAAACCATCATCTCGTGCTTTTTGTAGCGCAGATGCCGCAGACCGTTTTGGATCGATTCCATATCGTCAAAGAAATCGCTGAGCAAAACGATCAGGCTGCGGTGATTGAGTTTTTCGGCCAGTTGGTCCAGCACCTTGCCGGTGTTGGTTTTCTTCAGGCGGGGAACCTGCGTCAGCTCGTGGGTGATAATCTTCCACTGCCCCGGCGAATTGCTCGGCTTGAAGTAACGCTTCAATTCATTATCAAAAATCGCCAGCCCGGCCGAGTCCTGCTGCTGGATGGCCATGTACGAAAGCGAGGCCGCGATAGCCGTGGCATGATCGTACTTGCTCCACGCCGCCCCGCCGCTGTCGATGGATGAATACCCCATCGATTCACTGGCATCGACGATACAAATCAAATGCAGGTTGGTTTCTTCCAGGTATTGCTTGAGATAAATCTTGTCGGTTTTGCCGAACACCTTCCAATCGACGTGGCGGATATCGTCCCCGGCCACATATTGCCGATGCTGGGCGAATTCCACGGAAATGCCCTGATACGGCGAGCGGTGCATCCCGGTCATCAGCCCTTCGACGATAAGCCGGGCGCGCAGATCGAGGCTGCTAATCCTGGCCAGCGTGCGCGGGTCGAGATACTTGCGATAGTCGGTTTCGATGGGAAGGGTGGACATTAGTCAGCTACGCGGTCTGCGCCACGGTTAGATCGACGTCCTCAGCATGAGATCGGCCGCCCCAACGAAGGCGTGTGCCCACTGGCACATCTTGTTTGGTCAGGCCTTCCAAAAAGAAACTACGCCCGCAGCCACCATGCTCGCGTGTATCGCCGACGCGGCTTGTCCGCAGCCAGCCATCCGGCCGGATCAACACAATGGACATTCCTCTTCTGGGTTCGGCAGCCTGGGCGGGAAGATCAAACACCACCACCACACCGGTCGCGCCATATTCAGCCGCCACGCGGCCCTTCACCTCGAAATTGTCTTTTACCACCACTTCCATAATTCACCTTCGTTTGCGTCGAAACGTCGTTCCGTTAGGTTCACCATTGATCTCGATTACCACCGACGCCTCTTGGTCAAGCATATCCAAAACCTGACGATCCCAGTCCGATGGACCAGTCACGCGCAAGTGCGTGTGCCAGACTAATTCGGCAACCTGCACTGATTCGCCAGACGCCTCAACCATAATCCGGCCAGTCGCATCCAGTGCAAATTCAATTCCATCGCGGCCACCACGAACCATCACTCGCCGCCCGTCCATCAATCTTATGACGGCCATTTTGCAGCGACGAGTCCACGTCTCCGATCTCGCTTCGTCGAGCAACTCTTCCCACGACTCGTCAGGAAGAACGAAGCGGACGAATTGTGCCGGTTGCATGTCCACTTTTTCACGCCGACTTCGCCACCGGTTCATCCTTCAACATCCGCGCCGCGGTTTTGTCCAAATCCTCATACTGCTGCCGCGGAATGTGTTCGATCAGCCGTTTGACGATCGCGTCGCTCTTGATGCCTTCGGCTTCAGCGTTGAAGTTGGTGACGATGCGGTGCCGCAACACCGGCAAGGCTACTTGGCGAATATCGTCCGTGCTGACGTGATACCGGCCTTTGAGCAAGGCCCGCGCCTTCCCGGCCAAAATCAAATACTGGCTGGCGCGCGGGCCGGCGCCCCAGCTTACAAACGATTTTATAAAATCCGGCACACCGCCTTCGCTGACGCGGGTTAACCGCGTGAGCTGCAACGCATAGCGGATCACATGATCGGCCACGGGAACCTTCCGCACGATATCCTGCAAGGCGATCACTTCTTCGCCGGTCAGCACGTGGCTTAAGTCTACTGTTCGGCCCATGGTGGTCAGGCGGACAATCTGAAATTCTTCGTCCTCGCTGGGATACCCCACATTGATGTTGAACATAAACCGGTCAAGCTGGGCCTCGGGCAGCGGATAGGTGCCTTCCTGCTCGATCGGATTTTGCGTGGCCAACACAAAAAACGGCTGCGGCAGGCGATGCTGCTTGCCGCCGGCGGTGACCTGGTGTTCCTGCATCGCTTCCAGCAATGCCGCCTGGGTTTTCGGCGGGGTGCGGTTGATTTCATCCGCCAGGATCACGTTAGCGAAAACCGGCCCGCGCACGAAGCGCAACTGCCGGCCGCCCGTGGTCTTGTCCTCTTCGATCACTTCCGTGCCGGTGATGTCGGACGGCATCAGATCGGGCGTGAACTGAATGCGGTTGAAACTTAACCCCAGCGTGCGCGACAACGTGGAAATGAGCAGCGTCTTGGCCAATCCCGGCACGCCCACCAGCAGCGCGTGCCCCTTGCAAAACAGCGCGATCAGCAATTCTTCAATCACCGCCTCCTGGCCCACGATCACCTTGCCCAGTTCGGCCTTCAGGTCGTGGTAACCCTTCTGTAATTTCTCCACCGCCGCCAATTCGTCGGCGGCAAGGTTGGGCTGCTGGGTTTGGACAATACCGCTAGTTGAATCCATGGATTCTCCCGACTTCACCAAAATAAACGACACACAATCACTTGCGTGCTATCTTATCATCTGCGGACAATCTATATAGATGCGCGGAATAAGGAAAAGTTGCCATGCCCGAATTACCTGAAGTCCAGACCGTGGTAAACACCCTGCAACCGGCCATGGCCGGCCAGGTTATCCGCGCCGTCGATTTGCGCCGGCGGGATATCGTCAGCCCGGCCGATATCGATTTCCCCCAGCAAATCACCGGCAAGCGGGTGATCAGCATCACCCGTCGCGCCAAGCGGATTGTCTTTTTATTGAACGACGGCAACCGTTTTTACATCCACCTGGGCATGTCCGGCCACATGTCGGTGGAGAAAATCGGCACGCCAACCATTAAGCACACGCATCTGATCCTGCACGTGGCCCGGCAAGAAGTGCGCTTTGTCGATCCCCGCCGCTTCGGCGGCATCTGGTGGCTGGGAAAAGAACAGCCCTGGGACACCGACCTCGGCCCCGAGCCGCTGGACATCACCGCCAAGCAACTGGCCGCCCGCCTGGCTAAAACCACCCGCGCCATCAAGCCCGCCTTGCTGGATCAAAAACTGATCGTCGGCCTGGGCAACATTTACGTGGATGAATCCCTGCATCAAGCCGGGATTCATCCGACCAGACGGGCCGACAAACTTCGCCCCGCCGAAGTGGCGAAATTAACCCGCTGCATCAAAACCATTCTGCGTCAGGCCATCGAACACAATGGGAGTTCGGTGCGAACTTATCGTGATGCCAACGGCAAATGGGGCAGCTTCCAGAATTTGCATCGCGTGTATCACTGCCAGGGAAAACCCTGCCATCGCTGCAAAACACCGATCCAGCAAATCGTGCTGGGCGGCCGATCAACGCATTTCTGTCCGAAATGCCAGGTGACTAAACCTCACGCTTGAAAACCCCGTGCAGCCGCCATGTTCAACTTGGCACGCCGGATTGAAGCATGAAGACCATTTTCCAAAGCAGATCGACCTTGCCATTGGCAATCAGGTCGGCAGGCGCGTCGCCGTCAAAAGCGTCATTCGGTTCTGCCAGCCAGGCACCGATGGTTCCGGCCTGAACCACGCGGTCCAATTGCCGGCGTAAACGGTCGATTTCCGTCAAACGCCGTTGGACACCTTCCGATATCCGCTTCCCGCCTTCCAACTCGATCACCGTGCGCTCGGTGACGCCCAACAGGCGGGCCATGGTCTTTTGCGTGACATCCAGGCGTTGGCGAAGTTGGGAAGCGCGATTGACAGTTGCAATGGCCATGATAAATCTCCCGGAACCATCATCCGCGAACGAACGGGAAAAGTCAACATTATTTCCTGAACAACTTCATGTACGGGAAAAGCCGCATCATAGCTTGCCGGCGTTGCGGATGGCCGTCGAGGATGTGGCCGCTAAATTGCCTGGAAACCAAATCAGGTTGGTTCCCCCGTCACAGGCACGCACCAAGATGCCTTCCAAACCCGTAACGTACGCCGCCCGTCCCATGGTCTGCGTCAGTGATTCGCTTCCGGACTGGTTGGTTTTCCGCCAATCATCGCCAACCATCCGGCGCTCGGCGACTTTCAAGAATTGCCGAATTGATCCATCGGTTAGATCCAGCACAAGCTTTAATCGCACATCAATCGCCACAATCGTTCGCGGCAGTGCATTGTTGGCATCCAGATGGTAATAGCGAAAGTGCGACATCGCTTCTTCAATCGCGGTTGCAACAGTCAACGACGCATAAACCGCGGCAAACTTGCCCGGTGGATTCCACCTGCCACCGTGAAGCCGACTTCCTACGCCGGTCAGTAAATCACGCGTGTTGGCGTAAATTGGCTCAGCCGCGCGAAAGACCACCCCGCACCATAGCAATGCGTTCGAGCGAACCATTGCGATGTTTTTGGCCAGGCGAGAAGCTTTGAAATGTTCGATCAGCATGAAATGATGATCCTAATCACTGTCCAGATTGATGGAAGCCTGTCTGATCGGAGGGTAAAACCAAGCCCAATCAGGATCAATTATCACGGGCGACCAGGCATCACGCCGGCAATGCAACTCCACCGGCGTGCTTGTTACTCTTCCTCTGGGGCTAAGAAATAAACCTTTACGAGCGGTAGCAGCGCCTTCCCTGCGTCACCGACTTTGTCGTAATGCTTTTGCCAAAGCTCAACGAGCCGATTCAAGTCCATGGTTTCAATGCGTTTTGGCGAGGCACGGAGTTCACGTTCAGTATCCGCCGTGAAACCGCCCGAAGAAACGATCAGACCAATGTCGCCATCTTTGCGAAGAAGTCCGTCCATCTCCCTGATGTCTCTTGAGGCAACCTTGGAATCTGGTCGATGCTTGACTTGAACAGTGATTCGCGGCGTAGTCGTTCCAAGTGCATCTTTGTACGCCACGATATCGACGCCACCGTCACGGCCTGGCGGAGCAACAAAGGTAACGTAATAGTCCATTGCTCTGAGCAATTCGGCAACGAGGTTCTGGAAATCGTATGGACTCAAACCATTGATTCGCTCGTTAATTTCTTTCCGGGCTTGGTCCCTTGCCCTATCGACGATGCTGAAGCGATCAGCGTTTTCGTCACGATCTCGATCTGAGTCATTTTCATTGCCAGTAGACTTCTGGTGTTCCTTGTACCATGCACGCGCTTCTCGCCCGCGCTGGCGCATCAATTCGCCAGGCGGAAGAGCCAGCGCCTTTTCACCTTTTTCTGTCAGCGTCCACTGACCATCCGATTTCTGGATATAGCCAGCTTTAACGCAATCAGACGTATAGAAGCGAAGATGTGTTTCCCAACGAACGGCACCCGATTTGACTTTGGCTTTTTCGTAATCTGTAAGATCCAGTTTTGGCTCGATCGCGGCAATGACGTCGGTCCCATTGGCTTGTCCCCCCATTGCTTTAAGTTCACGGAATAGCGCGCGAAGTATTTCGTCCATCCTGTCGCTGGATATTTTTTCATCTGTCATGTTGGACCTCATTTATTGCCCTTTACAATACAGAAAAGCCAGACCTGTGCAAGCAACACCATCGTCACAAAAGTCCATTACGACCCACACGCGAGCCGTTTACCGCCGAATTAGGCACGCAATGGTCAGCGAAAAATCGCAGGCTCATGATGCCACAACCTCGTATTCCGCCAAATCACGCGCGAAGTCCAAACACGCGGCGATGTCCTGCTCCGCTAAATCGGAAAATGCCTGGATGATTTGCGGCGGCGTATTCCCCGCCGCCAAGTGGCCCAGAATCAGACCGGCGGGAATGCGCGTGGGAACTGGGCACGGCGTTCATCGCGGTTTACGTGTTGCTCATGCCCAGGTCTTTCACCCTCCCCCATCCTGGTTGCGATACCTCTCGCCATCATCTTCGTCTTGGTCATGCTTTTTTGCGGGCGGACTCACTAGGTGGGCGGCAGAGCAGCTTGGTCAACTCGGCCGCGTTCTGCTTTTCATAAAATTCGGCTTCTTTCTTAACGCGGCGGAGGCCTTCCTTACGCTGGAGTTCTTCCACATTAGCCGAGCCAGGCTTGGCGGGCCGGGCAATGTCCATGCGCTCCAGCAGCCGCAGCGCCAGCTTGTGGTCACCGCCATGGATGGCATTGGCGACGGCGGTTACCGCGGCATCGGCCAAACCCAGCAGCCGGCCGCGCGCCGTCACCAGCGTATCCTGTTGCCAAGCGTTATAGGATGCGCGAAAGCACATGTCATCTTTAAGCCAGCGGTAGAGGGTCATGCGGCTGACGCCGGCGGCCCGTGCCGCGGCCACCAGCGAATTGCCCATGGTGAGCATGGCAATGGCGGTGCGTTGCTCGGCGGTGATGGGCATGTGTTGGGCTTCACTCACGGTGATGGCGGTGATGGCCGATGCCGGTGCCGCCAGCGTTGGCGTTGGGGCGGTGCCGGCTGGAGTCACCGCGTTGGGCGGCACCGCCGCCAACGGCGTATTGCCAGAGGTTGGGGTAATAACGGTCGAATCATCAGACTGTAGTAAGTTTGGAGTATTCATATCCAAGCATACTAACAACTGCCGTACAGGCGCGTCAAGAGAAAAATGGGAATTTTTGCAGACAAGCAACAATCAGACAATTGTTACGTTTGCCCTCATCCTTCTAAAACGTAACAAAACGTAACATCCAATCGACGAAAAACCCACCGGACAGGCCCGACAACGCGGTTTTTGGGTCGTTGGCATGTTACATCGAAAATGCATGAACGTAACGTACACGTAACACGCGGCCACGGGCGGCCCAGAGCAGGAGAACTGTGGCAAGCGGCGTACATGATGATCGGCTTGGGTGGCAGTTCATAAAACGTGCCGGTGCGTTATCGTATTGGACTGATGGCCGATTCGAGCAGTTCATCCTGCCCTTGGTTATCGCCCAAACACTTTCGTCCAAATCGGCGGGACAAACAGCAGACAGCCGATCACCAGTGACGCCAGCGACGCCAGCAACACCATGGCGGCGGCAATCAATCACCCCTGAAAATACCCCTCACGCTGATACTGCACCAGCTTGTTATGCAGCGTCCGGCGGCTGATGCCCAGTTCGGCGGCGGCGG